>Ga0182016_10002516_pt1 | contig 21487 bp, 11 predicted proteins | sample 712S2MmetaG_FD_120491 | JGI IMG/M metagenome (GOLD analysis project Ga0182016, IMG submission 120491) | Permafrost microbial communities from Stordalen Mire, Sweden - 712S2M metaG | ecosystem: Environmental > Terrestrial > Soil > Wetlands > Permafrost | place: Sweden: Stordalen | collected... | reverse complement strand
GCCAACTGTTGGTGTACGGGATCTTGATCGAGTGGTTGCCGTTATAGGACAGCGTCATCACCAGCGATTCAGTGAGCGAACGCTGCACTTGGAGATTCCACTCCTGAACCTCAGGCGAGTGGATGGTCCCTGCGATCTGCGTGAAGGCGGGCACCGCGAACACCGATCCAAGCGCCGACAGCGAAGCGGAAATCTGGCTGTAGGACTGGTTGATGTTGTAAGCGCCGGCTGAAGCAGCCCAGGTGGCCGCTCCACCTGCCGGATCGAAGGGCAACGTTCCGCCCGTAGGCCGGACGCGAATCGCTACCGAATTCGGCGGATTGGCCAGAAGATCGTCAAGCAGACCAGCCGGAGGGCCGTCGTAGAAGATTCCGAAGCCACCGCTGACAACCGTCTTCTGGCTGCCGCCCGGAGAATACGAGAATCCGAAGCGCGGAGACCAATCGACGGCATCTACGCCGGGAAACGCGTATTTCTGGCCGGAGGAGATATCGGCGCTATACGGCACCACGGTCGGGTCGGGCGCAGTCGCGCTCGCCAGACTGGTGAACGGCGCGTTGAAGTTCGAGAAGCAATCCGTGTGACAAACCGGATTGGAGGTTCTCTCCGCGCGCAGAGCCAGAGTCAACTTCAGATTCGGCCGCACGGCCCATTCGTCCATGGCGTACAGTCCGAGGCCCCAAATGGACACCGGAACATCGCTTTGCGTGTTCAGCGACTGGCGGTACTGATACGCCACGCCGTCCACAAACTGCTGTAGGCCGACCTGCGCGTTGTAGCCAAAGTATACTTCCGGGTAGTTATAGAAGAAGTTGTGATCGCTCACGTCGTAACGACGGAAGTTCTCGCCAAACTTCAGAGTGTGCCTGCCTTTGTTCACGGTGTAGTTGTCGATCAACTGCCATTGCGTGATGTTGCGGCCCTGCGGAAAATCCGCGATCTCGCTGTCAATGGAGGAAAGATTCAGGCCCGACATGGCGATCCCGTAAGGAAGCGTCGAAAGAACCGTCTGGTCGTTCTGCAGGAATTGCGCCTGGTAATGGCTCAAACTGGCGACGAACTCATTCGTCGCGTGGGGTCCGAAGATGTGCGTTTCGCCGAACTGCGCGTCCCAGGAAGGCTGCTGCGAAAGCGCGTCGAAGTTGGGGCTAATCGGATCGATTGTGGTCGGCTGGGTTCCCTCATCGTTGCGGAACCGGAAGAACATGTGATCGTTATCGGTGAGCTGATGATCGATTTTGAAAGCAAGAATCCACTCGGTCGCATGAGCAGTCGGCGTCGTCTCGAAGATCTGCGAGCAAGCGGAGGTACCCGGATTGAATCCCGGCAGTTGGAGGGCATTGCACTGGGCGTTATTCGCCAGCGGCGTTGCGCCACTCGCGCCGGACGCGTTGGCATAGAGCCCCATGATCTTCTGATAAGTCGGGTATTCCACCGGCTCCAGAGCCTGCACGTTGGCCAGAACCGCGCTTGCGAACGCCGGAGTGGGAGACTCTACCGTGTCCACATTGGGGAGCACAAAATTCAACGCTTCGTAGTCCACGAAGAAAAATGTCTTGTTCTTGATGATGGGACCAGCTATACCGGCCGCCCATTGATTCGCGTTGGCGAATGGCCGCGGCGTGTCCGTCGCATTGCTGAACCAGTCGTTGGCGTTCAAATCCCGGCCGTTCCAGGAGTAGGTTCCATTCCCGTGAAACTGGTTGGTTCCGGACTTTGTGATGTAGCTGACCTGCGCGCCCGAAAGCTGGCCGTACTGGCCGCTATAGGCGTTGGTGGTGACGGTCGCTTCTTCAATTTCGTTCGACCCCAGGGTCAGGTTCGACGCGCCGGAGTTGTTGATGTTGAAGTAGGGGTCCATGTCGTTCTCGCCATTGACCGTGAACAGGTTCGAAGTTGCCGGCAAACCGTTGGCGGTAAAGTTACCGTATCCACCGGTCGTATTGACAATCACGCCCGGAGCGGTGTCCGCAATGTTGGTGATGTCACCACCGGCGCTCGGAAGCAAAGCCACTTCAGCGGCTGTGAAAGAAGTTACCTGCGCGGGGTCCACACTTACTGTTCCTGCGTCCGCCGATACTTCAATCGTCTGCGTGGCAGCTCCAACCGCCAGCTTCAGATCCGCGTTGAGCAGTTGGCCTACCACCAGTTCCATCTTCCGCTCAGCCTTTTCAAATCCGGCTTGACTGGCTACGACTGCATATCGTCCCGGTTTCAACAAGCTAAAGCGATAGACGCCCGCCTGGCTTGTCGTGGTTGTTTGAACGCTGCCTTCGTCGACGCTGGTCAAAGTAACCGTTGCGCCCGCGATCACCGCGCCGCTCGGGTCCGTAATGGTTCCGGTAATGTCACCGGACGTTAAGGACTGCGCGCCAGCAGGTGTAAGCGCCAGCAACAGCGAGGCCAAGAGTCCCGCCATCATGGTTTTCGTCATATTTCTTTAAGTTCTCCTCCAAAAAAACTATTTACAATTCCCGGCCGCAACCCTCTGCGGCTTTTTTCGTACAGTTAGTTTAGCAAGCGGAATCCCAAAAGGAACTCGATTGTTTTCTGTGAGATACATAACGGGTCCGGAAAGTTTCTATGAAAAACGGGAGAAAGGACTGGCGAGGCTACGAACTAGGGAAGTGGAATGAGGATTGGGACAGGACCCAAGAAAAAGGGGAGGCTTGCGGCTCCCCTTTGTTTTACACTCCTGCGGTTCGGTTGAAACCGATTAGAACTCGAAACGTCCGCCGACCGTGAGAACACGGCCGGAGACCGCCGAACCCTGGAAAGAGCCGTAGGGACTGGTGGGCGCCGAAACCGTGCTGAAGATGGTCCCAAACGCGCCGTCGCTGACATTTGCGAACGGATTTGCGAAATTCGGGTGATTCAACAAGTTGTAAGCCTGCACAATCAGTTTGAATTTGGCATGCTCGGTGACGCTGAAGCTCTTGGCCAGGGTGGTATCGATGTCGAAGTAACCCGGACCGTAGAAGGAATTGCGGGGAAGGTTGCCGAAGTCGGTTTGCGCCGTGCAGCCGGTTGAGCCGATCGGGCAGGCGAAGTCGGTGGATTGGAAGCACGGAGAGCTTACGGCGCTCGCGCCGCAGTTCCGGGAAACGTTGGGGTTCAGGACGTCGGCGAGGATGGTGCCGCCGGCCCCGATGGTGGAGGCCATGGGGCCGCTGATTCCGTTACCCGCAACAACACTGAAAGGGGAGCCGGACCGGGCATAGAATTTCCCAGCCAGCGTCCAACCGCCGAGTAAGTAACCCATGGCGCGGCTGGAGGGCTTCCAGGGGCTATCCCAGGTAAAGTCTGCCACCAGGCTGTGCCGGATGTCCGTATCGGAGTTGCTGTAGTTGAGAGCGGCGATGGGGGTGGTTTGCGTGGTCAGCGAGTTATTGAAGTTGAAAGGCTCGCCCGGCAAACTCGAAATGTCATCCAGAGCGTGGCTCCAGGTGTAGCCGATTTGTCCCTGGAATCCGTAGGAGAAGGATCGGCGGAACTGGAGCGACAAACCGTCATAGTTGGAGACGCCGACATTGGCCAACTGGCTGACGGCGGCAAAGCGCGGGTCCGGCGCCGAGAGCGGCAGGTCCCCGAAACTCGAGTAGACCGCGGTATTCACCGAAGTATTGACAAAGGGATTGATGAGGAAGAGATTGTATCCATGGTTTCCCGCGTAGGTAGCCACAAACACGTTCTTGTTCCCGATGGGCTGCTGAATCTCGAAGCTCCACTCCAGATACTCCGGTGTTTTCAGTTCGCCGGGGGTGGAGAAGAAGTTGATGGGGCCGAATCCGCCCGGAACCGAATTATTCAACTGAGCCAGAGTTTGGCCCGAGGCGAAACCGGACTTGAACGCGCTGTATTGAGCGAGGCCGCCCGCCGTGGCGCTGTTGGGGTCGCTGGCGAGGCCGACTTCAGAGCCGTTGAACACGTTGGCCGTATAAAGGAACGGCTGGTTCTCGAAGACGCTGGCCACGATGCCGCCCGGAGGGAGATCGGAGAATAAACCGCCGCCCGCGCGAATCACGGTGCTGTTCGTGCTCTTGAACGGACTCCATACGATCCCGATGCGGGGGTCGAAGTTCGCGAGCTCGGTGCTTCCATAGGCGTGCTGCAAGCCGGTCTCAATGGTCTGGTTATACGGAGTATCGATGCCATTGGTATAACCACCGGTGTTGAACGGAGCAACCAGGCGCGAGAAGCAGTCTTCCACGCAAGTCGGGTTGCCGGTGCGCTCCATGCGGAGGCCGTAGGTGAGCTTGAGGTTGCTCTTGATGTTCCACTCGTCCTGCAGGTACAGGCCGATGTTGTACAGACGGATGTGGGCTACCGAGATGGGTGCATAAGACTGGGTGTATTCGCTGCCCGTGTTGGGATTGGTAACGCCCTGGACGAAATCCGTGAACGTGGTGAAGAAGTAGCTGCCCGCGGCGTTGATCTGCAGAGAGTCGTCGGAGACGTCGTTCTTGCGGAAGTTGGCGCCCAGCTTGATGGTGTGCTTGCCTTTGACAATCGACAGATCGTCCACCAGGCCGAGCTGCCCGGAGTTGCGTCCCTGCGGAAACACGTCATAGCCGATGCCGCCGTAGCCGAACCCGAGCTGGTAAAGGCCGGCGCCGCCGGTGGCGTTGATGCCTCCCACCAGATCATAGAGATCAAAGGGATTCGTCTGCTCGAGGGATTTGATATTCGGGCTGGAGAACAGCGCGCTGTACCATAGCACCGATCCGATGAAGTTGTTCACCACGGTCGGCGAAGCGATCGTCGTCCAATTGATCTGACCCTCATATTGAGGTTGGACGCTCGATACGTTAAATGCGGAATTCACCAGGTTGGTGCCCGTGGCCTGGTCGCCATGATCCACCTTGAAGCGGAAGTAGACTTTGTTCTTGTCGCTCACGTTGTAATCCACGCGATCGGTCATGAGCCACTCCGTGTTCAGGTTGTTGGCGTTGGTCGCGTATGCGCCCGTGCAAGGCACGTTCACACCGAAAACACCGCCTGCGGGGTTTGCCGTGCCGGCAAAATCCGCACAACCCAGATTGCCGTTCGCATCCTGCAAAGGTCCGGTGCCGTTCGTGGTGGGGGTGGCCTTCGATTGCACCCCGCTGAATTCACTAAACGCGTTGTTGTAGACAGCCAGCTGCGCGGGGTTCAGGGTGCTCTCCATATACTGTTGCAACTGCGGCGACAACAGCGTCACATAGCCCGCCGTCGGCAGCACGTACCGGAAGCCCTCAAAATCGGTGAAGAAGAAGAGCTTGTCTTTTAGAATTCGCCCTCCGAAATTGGCGCCGTATTGATTGGACACCGCATGCGGCGTGGGGAGGCCGTTTGTGTTGTTAAAGAAGTCGTTGGCGTTAAACAGCGTGCCGTTATAGTTCTCGAACAGGTCGCCATGGAAATTGTTGGAGCCGGATTTGGTCACAAAATTTACCTGTGCGCCCGCGTTGCGGCCGTATTCCACGCTATAGGCGTTTTGCACCACCGAAGCTTCGGAGACGTCGTTCTGGCCCAGCAAGAGGTTGCTCGCGCCTGAATTGTTCAGGTTCAGGTAAGGATCGTTGTAATCGTTTCCGTTGATGGTGAACAGGTTCGCGGTTCCCGGAAGCCCGTGCGAACTGAAATTTCCGTATCCCCCACCCGTATTCACCGTGATGCCCGGAGTGGTGAACGCCACGCTGGTGATATCGCCGCCCGGCGCTGGCAGTTCCGCCAACTGCGCCGCGTCGAATGTCCGCGATAAATTCGCGTTCTCGGTTTGTACCGCTTGGACTTCGCCGTTCACTTCCACCGTTTGCGTCGTCGATTGGATCTTGGCGGTCAGGTTGATGTTCGCGGCCTGGCCGATCTCAACAGTGATCCGCACCGTATCCGAGGCAAGCCCCGGCGTCGAGGCGGAAACCGTGTAGGCTCCCGATGGCAGTAGGGCGAAGTGGTAGCCGCCCTGGCCGTTCGTTGTGGTCGTCTGTACCGAGCCGACAGCCTTATTCGTTAATGTGACGGTTGCGCTCGGCAGCACCGCCCCCGACTGATCGCTTACCACGCCGCTGACGTCGCCGGTGGTCATGGTCTGCGCCTCAAGGACAGGCAACGTCACCACGGCCATCGCGAACAACAGTGCAGAAATCGAAATCTGCTTAAACTTCATTCTTTCTCCTTCACAGTTAAACTCCCAAAACACCAGGTATTCGAGAGCTTCAAACATGCAAGTTCAATCCCAAACATAACTCACTTATTTTCAGGGAGATGGCGAATCGTTCCCGGAATTCTCTATGGAAATTTGGAGAATATCAGACGCCTCATTCCGCCTCGTCAGATCGATCCTGGCGAACGTGCGATTCATCACTTATTCTTGAAGCAGTGTGCCAGCGGTTTGGGCCAACTGTGAGCGCTTTTCACAATTGACGCAGCTTTGCAAAAGTGGGGTAGAATAGCAGGCAGCAATAAAGGTGGTCTTATGAGTTCCTCATCCCAAGTCTGGGTCGCCGGCGTTGTTTCAGCCGCCCTAGCTCTTTATCCTGTCAACCTTTCCGCTCAGGACCAAAAACCTGCGGCGGGCGAAGAGAATCAAACCGTTTCCAAACCGCTCTCCAAGAAGGAAAGGGAGAAGCGCGAGAAGGCCCTCGTCAAGGAACTTCAGACTCCCTATAAGAAGTGGTTGAACGAAGACGTGGTCTACATCATCACCGATGAGGAACGGGCTGCGTTCAAGCATCTGAATACGGACGAAGAGCGGGAGCAGTTTATTGAGCAGTTCTGGCTGCGGCGCGATCCCACCCCGGATACGGCCGAGAACGAGTTCAAAGAGGAACACTACCGCCGCATCGCTTACGCCAACGATCATTACGCGTCCGGGATTCCGGGCTGGAAGACGGATCGCGGCCGGATCTACATTACTTTCGGTCCACCCGACGAAATCGAATCGCACCCCTCCGGCGGCAGCTACGAGCGCCCCATCGAAGAGGGCGGCGGTGAGACCTCCACCTACCCGTTTGAGCAGTGGACGTATCGGTATCTGGAAGGCATGGGTAATAACATCATGATCGAGTTCGTCGACACCACCATGTCGGGCGAATACCACATGACCATGGACCCCTCAGAAAAGGACGCGCTGCTTTATGTGCCCAATGCGGGTTTGACATGGAATGAACAGTTGGGGCTTAGCTCCAAGACGGACCGGTTCAATCGCACGGACGGCACGCATCTGGGCAACAATCAGAGCACCGAACCGCAGAGCATGAATGAGTTCGAGCGCCTCCAGCGGTTCGCCAACCTGCAGAAGGCGCCCGCCATTAAGTTCAAGGATCTCGAAGCCCTGATTACTTCGCACGTCACCTACAACGTCCTTCCGATGAAGGTGGAGACGGATTTTATCCGTGTCACCAATGCTTCGGTGCTCACGAACGTCACCATGCAGTTCGAGAACAAGGATCTGCAATTTCAGGAAAAGGAAGGCGTGGAGAAGGCCGTGATCAATATTTACGGCCGCATTACCACCATCTCACGCCGCGTGGTGAACACCTTCGAGCACACCGTGGAAGTGCCGGTGGCGCAGAAGATGCTTGCCGAACAGATGAAGCATTCGTCGGTCTGGCAGGAGTCCGTCCCGCTGCCTCCGGGAATGTACCGCATCAATATTGTTTGTAAGGATGTGGTCGCCGGAACCGTGCAGAACTACGAAGCGGCAATCACGGTACCGCGTTTTGACGATGAAAAGCTGGCGTCCAGCAGTCTGATTCTGGCCGATGTCATTGAGAAGGTTCCTACCCGGCAGATCGGCGCGGGCCAGTTCGTTGTGGGCACGACCAAGGTTCGCCCGCGCCTGAACGACACATTCAGTCACGACGAAAAGATGGGCATTTATCTGCAGCTCTACAATTTTGGCCCGGATGAGAAAACCCAGAAACCGAACGGCGTCATCCAATATCAGATTTCTAAAGTGGGATCCACCGACAATGTTCTCGATTTCTCGGAAGCAATCGTTGGCTCGGCGAATCAGGTAACGGTGGAGAAACTGCTCCCGCTCACGAAAATGGTGCCCGGCCATTACGAGCTCAAGATGAAGGTTGTAGATAAGAACCGCAACCAAACGTTAACCCCAACGGCTACTTTTACGGTAACCTAATATTCGGATTTGTATTTTTGGCGTGAGGCGGACGATGATCCCCAGGACGCATGTCACTCGTTTTAAGGCGGCTATGCTCGCGATGCTGATCGCGACGCTATCCGAGCCTTGCGCCTCGTGGGCCATATCCCCTCTTCAGCTTGGCGGAGCGATCGAAGGGCGCGTCACAGACACCGGTGGACAAGCCCGAATGGGCGCGGTGGTGCAGGTGTTTAACCACCAAGAAAGGCTGGTGGAGCGCGGGCTAACAGACGACGAAGGGTTTTTCATCTTCGCGGGCCTGGCGCCGGATCTGTACTCGGTGCGTGTCTCGTTCGCGACGTTCGTTCCGGTTTTGCGGGATCAGATTCAGGTTCAGTCCGGCCAAAGCCAAATACTCGATATTAATCTTTCCGGACTCTTCAGTTCCATCCGCCTGCTGCCGGCGGCAGGACGCGGCGACGGGATATTAAATCAGGACTGGAAGTGGGTGCTGCGGTCTTCGAGCGCCACGCGCCCTGTTTTCCGATATTTGCCTGACGACGGCTCCGTCAGTTCGACAGCGTCCGCCAGTTCCCGCCACGCCAGCTACTTCACGGACAATCGGGGCATGGTGAGCTTTTCCGCGGGGGACATGAACTCGGGCGGCCCTGCCGGCGACGTCGGGACGGCCTTCGCCTTCGCCACCAACGTCTTCGGCGCCAACAATGTGCAGTTTGCGGGGAATGTGGCCTACGCGAACACAGCAGATGCGCCATCGGCCGCGGTCCGCACCACCTATTCCCGCTCCATCGACGGCGATTCGCCGGAAATATCCATTACCCTTCGCCAGCTCTACATCCCGCGCTGGACGCCGCTATTCGATAGTTCTTCGTCCGAATCGGGTCCGCCCCCGCTGCGGTCTTTGGCCGCCGACATGGGCGACAAAATGCAGTTGACCGATTCGCTGGCGCTCGACTACGGCGTGGGCATGGATTCCATCGCGTTTGTGGACCACGTCCGTTACTTCAGCCCGTACGCGCGCCTTACGTGGGCCCTGCAGGATGGTGGAAAGCTCAACGTCACCTATACGTCGGGGAACGCCCGCCGGGATCTCGGCCGCCCGCCGGGAGACTCGCCCGTGAATGACGCGGACGGCCCGCAGGAAGATCTTCAGCGCGATGTCGCCGCTCTGGCAGCGCCGTCGGCCGTCACTCTGGTCGATGGGCACGCCCGCGTGCAACGGGGTGAAGACTACGAAGCCGGCTATTCCCGCCGTTTCGGATCCCGCGAGGTTCTTGTATCCATTTATCGCGAGGATGTTCAGAACGCCGCCCTGATGATCTCGGGCGCGGATAACTCGTCCTTTGGCGGCGAACTCCTGCCTGATGTCTATACCGATGGCGTTCTGTTCAACGCCGGCAATTACCACACCATGGGTTTCTCGAGCGGGCTCACCCAGAACCTGGGCGACAACGTTCAGATGACCCTGGAATACGGGTCCGTTGGCGTGCTCACGCCGCGTTCCGGGCAGATGGAAAGCGACACACCCGAGGAGTTGCGCGGGCTGCTCGAAACCAGCCAGCGGCAAGCTGTCACGGCCATCGCCTCCGCCGCGGTGCCGCATGCCGGTACGCATTTCAAAGCTTCTTACCAGTTCGTGGACGATGGCCGAGCGGCTCTGGTGGCCCGTCTTTATTCGACGCAAGGCATAGAGGCCGATCAGGGATTGACCATTTCGATCCGCCAGCCCATTCCAGCCGTGCTTGGCCTGCCGTTCCGCATGGAGGCCACCGCTGAGATTCGAAACATGCTCGCCCAGGGATACCTGCCAGTGTCTTCGCCCGATGGCCGGCTGCTGCTGGTGCAGACGCCGCGGAGTCTGCGCGGCGGCGTGAATTTTCGTTTCTAGATGAGGAATCACTCCGCTCTCCGTGTCTTTCGGGATATCGTCGGCGCAATCCTCCTCGCCGTATTCGTCATTGTCTTCGTCTACCGTCCGGTCCGGGTGGAAGGCACCAGCATGATGCCCACGTTGAATGACGAAGAGCGCATCTTCATTAACCAGTTCACCTATCGCTTCGGGATTAGTCAGATTAGCCGGGGCGATACCATCGTTTTCTGGTATCCGTGGGACCACTCCAAGAGCTATATCAAGCGCGTCATCGGGCTGCCCGGGGACACCATCGAGATTGAGGAAGGCCAGGTCTACGTCAATGGCCGCGAACTCTACGAGCCTTACCTGCCCGACGAGTACCGCGACCGCTCCTCAATGGAGCGCAAAGTGGTTCCGCGCGGCGAATACTTCGTCCTCGGCGACCATCGCGCATCTTCCAACGACAGCCGTGTCTGGGGCACGGTGGCACGCAATCTGATCTTCGGGAAGGCGGTTTTCGCCTATTGGCCCGTGGATAAGATGGGCGCTGTCCGTTAGCTCCCGAGGGCTGGCTGTATACTCTTTTCATGCGACTTGCCCTTCTTGCCCTCTCCTTTTCACTCGCGGCGCTTGCCCAAACCCCCGCCGACTACTGCAGCCAAACGGGTGGCCAGGTGTTCCTGCGAGAGGCCGTCTACGGAACCAACGATCCGCAAACAGAGCTTCCACTCGCGCAGATCAAGCCTTTCTGCCAGTACACGTCGGCTTCCGACGGCTCCCGCATCCACGTGCTTCTGGACACCCTGACGGCAACCAAACCAACTCTCGCCGCGCTCGCCTATTACAATAAGCCCGCCATGACGGGAACCTGCGTCGGCAATCCAGCCTCCTGCTACTGCTCGCAACTGGGCGGATCGGATCTATTCGGCGGGATCAACGCGGCCGGCGGCGGATGGGTGAACGACAAATCCGTCGATCAGGCTCTCGAAGCCTGTATCTTCCCCGATATGTCTTCCATCGATTCGTGGGGTTTGGCCTACAATACCAACGGCATCATTCGTGGAATTGACCTTTCCACCGTGCTTCGCTACAAGCCATAATTAAGGGCTTGACACTCGTTCTGCTGCACGCGTTCCCGCTCGACAGCCGGCTCTGGGAAAATCAGCAGGCGGCGCTGGGGGATGAATTCCAGATCCTTGCGCCAGACCTGCCTGGCGCGCCTGTGGACGTCGCGGCGGAAGCCGTCATCCAGCTGCTGGATGACCATCAAATCGCCCGGGCGGCCATCGCCGGAATCTCGCGTGGAGGATACATCGCGATGTCCCTGGCCCGCCGGTATCCCGAACGCGTGAGCGCCCTGATTCTGATGGATACGCGCGCCACACCCGCCGATGAGGAGGAGAAGCAGCGTTGGACCCAGTTGGCGGAGCGCCTCATCAACGAGGGCATCTCCTTCCTTCCGGAGGCGATGCTTCCCCGCTTGCTGACGCACCAGGAGCTGGCTAGCCAGATCACCGAAATCATCTTGTCTCAGAACCCCGAAGCCGTAGCCGCCGCCGCGTTGGGAATGTCTGACCGGCCGGACGCGCGGCTGGCGCTCGAAAGCATCCGCGTTCCCACGCTAGCCATCGCGGGCATGAATGATGCCGCCTTCGAGAGCACCCAGGACATCGCTGCCGCCATACCCGGCGCCCAATTTCTGGCGGTCCCCGGCGCAGGCCACCTCAGTAGTCTGGAGCAGCCGGAGATCGTCAACGAAGCGATCCGCCGCTTCCTGCGGGCCGCAGTTTCATCCGGCGCGCTGGTCTGACAGCGTTATCCTGAGAGCATGCGACAGATCACGTCATTTCTCGCACTGGTCGCACTTGCAAACGCCGCAGCGGCGGCGGCCGAAGTGCATTACCCCGTACTACCGGTAGGTTCCACCATGCCGCCGTTCGAACTGCTCGGAGCCGACGGGCAGATTCACCATTCGGGCGACTGGGTCACCAGCAAAGTGCTCGTCGTCGTTTTCACGTGCAATCATTGCCCCACGGCGCAACTCTATGAAGACCGCATCAAGGCCATCGCCGCCGACTACGCCACCAAGGGTGTCCAGTTGGTTGCCATCCAGCCCAATAGCCCCACTGCGATTCGGCTCGATGAACTGGGCTACACGGATGTCGGCGACTCCTTCGCCGAGATGAAGATTCGCGCCGCATACCGTCATTTCAACTTCCCGTATCTTTACGACGGCGACACCCAGCAGGTAGCACGGCAATTCGGTCCAGCCTCCACGCCCCACGTGTTCATTTTCGATTCCTCCCGACGCTTGCGATACGAAGGCCGCGTGGACAATAACCAGCGCGCGAAGCTGGTGACCCGGCAAGACGCCCGCGACGCCATCGACGCCATCCTTGCCAACCGCCCCGTCGCCTTAACCCATACGCCCAGCATCGGCTGCTCCACCAAGTGGGCGTACAAAGAGGAGGGCCGCAATCAGGAAGCCGAGCGCCTGGCCGCCGAGCCCGTTTCCCTGACCGATGTGGACGCCGAGGGACTGAAGAAGCTTGCGCAAAATACCGGCGGGAGGATCACGCTGGTGGATTTCTGGGCGACTTGGTGCGCGCCGTGCGTCCATGAAATGCCCGATTTCGTTAAGGCGTGGCACATGTATCGCAACCGCCCCTTCGACTTAGTCACCGTAAGTGTCAATTATCCCGACGAGCGCAAGGGCGTCCAAAGCGCGCTCGAACGGCTCCACGTTGCCACTCGGAACTTATTGTTCGGGTCAACCGACGGCTATTCACTGATGAGAGTGTTCGACCCGGACTGGAATGGTTCGGTGCCCTACACCGTTCTTCTTGGCCCGGACGGAACTCAGATCTGGAAGTATCAGGGCGACGTGGATATGCTCTCGCTCCGGCGACGGATTCTTGCGAATCTGCCCGACGACGACTACGTCGGTCAGAAGGCCTACTGGAACTCGGCCAACCAATAGCCTGCTCCGGCCTTTTCGAGCTTCGGGATACAATACCGAAACCGGGGGAAACTGGAAATGTCAGGGAAGTGGATCGCTGTCGCCTGTACCGCCTTCATCGCGCCGCTGGTCTCGGCGCAGACCGTGGACGAAATTATCGCTAAGAATCTTGAAGCGCGTGGCGGACTGGCCAGAATCAAAGCCGTTCAATCCATGCGCGAAACGGGAAAGCTGAGCGCCGGCAGCTTTCAGGCGAAGTTCATCCAACTGAACCTGCGCCCCAACCGCGTCCGGGAAGAAGTTGTCATCCAGGGCATGAGTCAAATCGACGCGTTCGACGGAAAAACCGGCTGGCGCGTCTCGCCATTCGAAGGCCGGAAAGACCCCGATCTGCTCTCCGCCGACGACATGAAGGGCTTGATGACCGACGCCGATATGGACGGTCAGTTGGTCGATTACCGCAATAAAGACCACCGCGCTGAACTCGAAGGGCATGACTCGGTGGAAGGCACCGATTGTTACAAAATCAAACTCACTCTGAGTAACGGCGACATCCGTTACTTCTATATCGACACGGATTCTTTTCTTGAGCTGAAGATCGAGACGCAGCGCAATATCCGCGGCACGGTGCAATACTCGGAAACCTACTACGGCGATTACGAAGACGTCAACGGGATCTACTTTCCGTTCGACATCGAAGTAGGCGAGAAGGGCAGCCCGGACCGTACTAAGTTCACCATAGAGAAAGTGGAGTTGAACGTCCCTATGCAACCCACCCAATTCGCCATCCCGACTGGAGGCGCGAAATGACAACCCGGTTGGGTAAGCACCTCGGTCTGCCGTACTGCATCTTCGCGCTCTCGTTCACCCTCCTTCCCGCCCAGGAGATCAAATTCGATTCCGATTCCATCTCCGGCCTTGGCGCGCGCAACATCGGCTCCGCCACCATGAGCGGCCGTGTCACCTCGCTCGCCGCCGCTCGGGAGAACGGCCGGCTGACCGTTTATATCGGCGCGGCAAGTGGAGGGGTGTGGAAATCAGTGAACGGCGGGGTGAACTATCGCCCGGTTTTTGACAAGCAGCCCGTCCAGTCTATCGGCGCGGTCGCCATCGATCCACAGGAAGCCAAGACAGTCTGGGTTGGCACCGGTGAGTCCTGGACGCGCAACAGCACCTCCGTCGGGGACGGCATTTATAAATCCACCGATGCCGGTGAAAACTGGACCAACATGGGTCTGTCTAACTCGGAGCGGATCAGTAAAATCCTCATCGATCCCAAAGACGGGAACACGGTGTACGCCTGCGTACCTGGCAAGCTCTGGAGCGACAGCACCGATCGAGGGGTCTATAAGACGACGGATGGCGGCAAGACCTGGGCGCACATTCTGAAGGGCGGCAATGCGTCCACCGGCTGTTCCCTGATGTCCATGAGTTCGCGCGACCCCAAGGTTCTCTACGCGGGCTTGTGGGATTTCCGGAGGCGCGGATGGACCTTCCGTTCGGGCGGCGAGGGTCCCGATTCGCCCAGCGGCAGCGCTTTTTTCAAAACCGTGGATGGCGGCGTCACCTGGACGGAATTAAATGACAAGTCCGCGAAAGGACTGCCCGCTAAGCCATGGGGCCGCATTGCGGTCGCCACTGCGCCGTCCAATCCGGACGTGGTCTATGCTCTCATCGAATCCACCCGAAGTGCTTTATTCCGCTCTTCGGATGGCGGGAAGACCTGGGAAGAACGCGACCGCAGCCAGATGATGGTGTGGCGGCCTTTCTACTTCGCTAACTTGATCGTCGATCCCAAGGATGAAGACCGTCTTTACAAACCTGGCGGCGGCCTCATTATGAGTAGCGACGGCGGGAAGAGTTTCAGCTCCATCTGGGGCGGCGCGCATGGCGACTTCCACGATGTCTGGGTTGACCCTGGCAACACCAACGAGCTCATCACCACGGACGACGGCGGAGTCTGGTATTCCCACGATGGCGGCAATAAGTGGTTGAAGTCTGAGAATCTCCCGATCTCGCAGTTCTATCACGTGAGCGTCGACATGCACGATCCTTATCACGTCTACGGCGGATTGCAGGACAATAGCGCCTGGATTGGCGACTCGGCGTACCCCGGCGGCATCACCAACAGCCGCTGGGAGAACTTATATGGTGGTGACGGATTCTTCGCGTTCGCCGACCCGGTAGATCCCAACTACATCTATGTGGAGGCGCAAGGCGGCTCCATCTCTCGCGTCAACCGCACCACTCTTGAGTCGCGCAGCATCCAGCCCCAGCAGAACTACGGGGAAGGGAAGCTCAGGTTCAACTGGAATACTCCCATACACATCAGTCCGAACGACCCCAACGTGATCTATATCGGCGCGCAGTTCCTGTTCCGTTCTAACGACCATGGACAGAGTTGGAGCCGTATCTCGCCCGATTTGACCACTAACGACCCGGCTAAACAGAAGCAGGAGGAATCCGGCGGCGTCACCGTCGATAACTCCGCTGCCGAGATGTACACAACCATCTATTCCATCAGCGAATCGCCGAAAGCTTCCGGGGTAGTCTGGGTCGGAACAGACGATGGAAACATACAGTTGACTCGCGATGCCGGCAAATCCTGGACGAACGTGACGGCCAACATACCGGGCCTGGCGAAAGGCGAGTGGGCTACCTGGGTGGAAGCCAGCCGCTTCGATGATGCGACCGCCTATGCGGTCTTCGACCGGCATACCTTCGGTGACATGAACCCGTACGTCTTCAAGACGTCTGATTCAGGCCGGACGTGGCTCCCGGTAATCGGCCCCGACAGCGGCGTTAAGGGTTTCGCGCATGTGATTAAAGAGGACACCGTCTCGCCGAACCTGCTGTTTGCAGGCACGGAATTCGGCCTCTGGATCTCGCTTGACGCGGGCAAGCACTGGGCGCAGTATAAGGGCGGCGATTTTCCGAATGTGCCGGTGCGCGATATCGTCGTGCATCCGCGCGAATCGGACCTGGTATTGGCTACGCACGGGCGCGGAATCTGGATCATTGACGACATTTCACCCCTTCGCCAGTTGACCCCTCAGATTCTCGATAAAGACGCGGTGTTCCTGCAAGGTCGCGTGCCGCAGCAGAGAATTGGAGCCTCCGGCGGATATGGAGAAGGCGATGGAACATTCGTTGGAAAGAACCCCCCGGACGCCGCGCTGATCACTTACTACCAAAAGAAGCGTCACGTCTTTGGACGCATGAAGATTGAAATCCTGAACGATAAAGGCGAGTTGGTGGATACTCTCCCGGCGAACAGCCGCCGCGGAATCAGCCGCATCGAATGGGCCATGCGCTTGAAGCCTCCTCGAGTCCCTCCGGCGGCCATTGCGGCCGGCGAGGCGACGGTGGGTCCGCGCGTAATCCCCGGCAATTACACGGTGAAGTTGACGCGCGGAAAAGAGACTTATACGACTCCGTTGACTCTCAGGATTGATCCGCGGGCTACTTATACGCTGGATGACCGTAAAGCACAATTTGACGCGGCGATGAAGGTGTATGCGTTAATGGAAGACCTCGCCTTTGATGTAGACCGCATCAACGCAGCGAGAACCGCGCTGCTGGACCGCGCGGCCAAGCTGCCCGCCGCGGATCCGGCTCGGAGCAAGGTCGAAGGGATGGCGTCAAAGCTCGATGAGATGCGCAAGAAGATCGTGGCCACCAAGGAGGGCGGCGCAATCACGGGCGAAGAGCGCATTCGTGAGAAAACATCGCAGCTCTACGGGGCCATTGTGTTCTATGACGGGCGGCCTGCCGACTATTACATCGCCCGCATCGAGTCTCTCTCGCACGAACGACAGGACGTTGTCGATGAATTTCAAGCGTTTGTCAAGGGTCTGCAGATCCCCGTGCTCACCCGGGAAGCGTGGGAGAAAACCAGTGCAGGCAGCGACGGCGGCGCCGGCCCGCAAGGTTCACCGGCGGAAACCGCAAGGGCGACCCTGGCAAAGTTTAGCTTGCGGTGAATCTTCTTTTTTCCGGCAGAGCGGCAGCCTCTGCCGCAGGGGCCTGCGAAGGACGGGCTGGCTCGGGCGGCTTGTTCCCGATCGCCAGTTTTTTCATCTTGTAAAGCAGAGCCTTGTAGTCGATCCCCAGAGTGGCCGCCGCCTGCTTCCGGTTCCAGTGGCTGGAGTTCAACGCTGCGAGGATCGCTTCCGATTCCGCCGCCCGACGAGCCTCATCCACTTCGGAAAGTATGGACGATGCCGAGTGAGAGGATTTCTCGGCGGCATCCGTTACCGGAACGGGACCGTATTGAATGGCCAGTTCCCTCATGCGGTTCCCCAGCGCATCGGCATCCATGGAGAGCAGTTTTGCCGCTTTCTCCCGATCCCATTGCGCGGCATTTAAGGCATTGCGGATGATGCTCGATTCCGAGAGCTCCTGGAGCCGGGAGCCGACAGCAGGCACTGCTCGTCCACTCAACCTAGGCTTCCTTCTCCTCGATTGAGAAGTAAGTTCGCCGGCAATCCAATCCGGGTTGCGGAGAATCAGAAACTTCCGCATCACGTTCTCCAGTTCACGAATGTTGCCCGGCCAATCATGGTCCAGAAGAGCTTTTTGCAGAACGATTGTAATTTCCGGAGCGGGAGATTCCGGCATCGCATGCCTGCTGAGAAACAACTCAGCCAGCGGGAGAATCTCGTCGCATCGTTCCCGGAGCGGCGGGATATGCACGTCGATGATGTTCAGGCGATAGAAGAGATCTTCCCGAAATGAGCCCTGACTAATGGCTGTCTCCAGATCGCGATGCGTCGCGGCCATGATCCGCACATCTACCCGCGAAACCTGCTGCGCGCCGATCCGCATGAATTCGTTGTCTTGCAAGACATGCAGTAGCTTGGCCTGAAGCCTTACATCCATGTCGCCGATCTCGTCCAGCAGGATGGTGCCTCCCTGGGCGAGTTCAAATTTTCCTGGAGTGTTCTTAAATGCGCCAGTAAACGCGCCCCGCTCGTAGCCAAACAGCTCGCTCTCAATCAGGTCCGACGGAAGCGCCGCGCAGTTGATTTTCAGGAACGGTGCGCGGGAGCGAGGCGAGCGCTCATGGAACCTGCGTGCGACGACCTCCTTGCCTACCCCCGTCTCGCCGCGCAGCAAGAGAGGAACGATGGAGTCGGAAGCACGGTCCAGAAGAAGTTCGATCTTGCCGGACCAGGACCCCTGAGGGGCAAGGAAGTGTGAAGCCACGAATCGCTCGTCTTCATCTCCTTTGGATCCCTCCGCCTTGGATGCGCCGGGCAGAACGCGCGCGATAGCCTCCACGAAATCGCGGGATGTTTCCGGTTTCGTCAAGAAGTCGTTGGCCCCATGCCTTAAGGCTCTGACGATGTCGCGCGGTGAGTCCGTCGAGGAGAAGGCAATAACCGGAAAGTCGGGCCGAATGCTGCGGAACTCGCGCAGAGTTTGAAACCCGTCCTGGAAAGGTTTTGCGAGGTCAAGCAATAGCGCTTCGGCGCCGTCGACTTCCATCGCGATTCGAGTCCCGGTCGTCTCGCCGACCGCGGGAAACTTAAACTCAAAACCGGGCGAAGGAAGAGCCTGCCCGAAATACCTACGAACTTCCGCTTCGTCGCCGGCTACGAGGATGGTTTGCATAGGGGGGTCGCTCTCATTCCAGGTAAGTTTTGTTTAACAGATAAAGCGTAGTCCCGTACCGAAAGGGCCAGGATTTCACGAGATGGAGTAAGACGTCTGTATGCTTTCACAGAGTGCAGGCCTGTTTCCAACGCCCGCTCGTTCGAAATTTCGCATGTCCAGAACAACCAGCACTTCCAATCTCTTGTCGCTATTGCGGAACCACAGTTTTTCAGCCGACAGGGGCTACGCCAATAAGGTAATACAAAAGTCACGTCCAATGGGAGGGCCGAAAGAAAATTTAATCCGCTTTGGTACCTTGTACGGTACAAATCGTAATACGGATCCAACAGTTCCCCTAAAAACGCATAGTGCGATTATGTGTGCTAACCGTTACAGATCGCAACCTTTTTCTCAATTAATATTTGTAAAGAAGTGCAAGGTGTAGGCCGTACACGCCCCCGCCCTGAGAAGAACCTACTTAGTGTGCGTAACCGTCAAGTAAGTGGTCGCAGTGATTCCAGCGTGGAAAGCCGTGAGGGCTACGGTGTTGTTGGTGCTAACCGTTCCCGCAGTGGCGGTGAATGCGGCCGACGTGGCGCCTTGAGCAACGGTCACGGACGCTGGCACTGTAACTGCTGCCATGTTTGAGCTGAATAAGTAAACGACTGCGCCGCCCGCTCCGGCTGCCGCCGAGAGGGTTACCGTTCCGGAGGCGGTTTGTCCACTTTGAATTGTGCCGGGACTCACCTGAATGCTACTCAAAGGATGAGGCCGCGGATTGACTGTCAGGCTTTCAGTTACCTTCCCCCCGGAGTAAGAAGCTGTAATCGTCGCGAAACTCACTGCCGAAACCGTGAATGTTGTTACCGTGAATGCCGCGGCAGTGGATCCCTGGGCAACTGTGACCGAAGTGGGAACCGAGGCGACCGAACCATTTGAGCTGGAGAGCGTAACTGTCAATCCGCCGGCCCCGGCTGGAGCCGATAGCGTGACCGTTCCGGATGAGGTCGCTCCGCCGGTCTGCACTGCCGGGTTGACGGAGACGTTGCTCAAAGCCGCGGTTCCCGGATTGATATTTATCCCGAAGCCTTCGCTGGAGCCGAGATACGACGCCGTCAAGTTAACCGCTGTCGGCCCGGTGACAGCGAGGGGCACTGCATTGAACGTTGCGGAACTGGACCCCTGCGGAATCGGAACCGTCGGCGGCACGGTTACATCCGGGAGCGACGTCGATAAGGCGATAGAGGCTCCTCCGCTGGGCGCGTCCGCCGACAACTGGAGAGTGCATGTCGAGGGGGCCGGATAAGTTACGGTGACTGGCAAACAGGAAAATGCACTGAGCGCCGGGGGCTGAATAATCGTTACGGTCGCGCCGGACGCCGCGGCAGTCAGCGGGAAGCCGGAAGGGTCAGCAGCCATGGGCACCGAGAGTTCAACCTGTGAGGATGTGTCTTCCGTCGACGGGGCGACAACAAGCGAAACGGTTGCCACAACACCGCTTGCCATCGCAATGCTGTTATCTCCCCAAAGAACGCAAGTCGACGAGCCCGGCGTGCTCGTGCATGAAACAGATTTGCCTGCGCCGGCGGCCACCGACCCCGGCGTAACCGTCGCGGAAGAAAAATCCGTCGCCGGGTAGTTCAGAGTCCATTGCGCCGAGGCGGGTGAAGTTCCCGAGGCAGAATCCATGCTGAGATCGAGGGTGACTGTCGATCCTGGACTTGCCGAGCCGGACGACACGCCGAACGTCACTGTTTGTGCGAAGCATCCCAGCGAGCCCAACAGGGCCACGGTGAAGACGTGCGGAACTTTGCCGTAAATCGACATGCCTGCTAACAGTTTTCGTCAACACTGGCCAATCGAGATATCGGGTGGAATCCTGATTCTTCAGTGGTCCGCTGCTTAGCCTGACGGTTTAGACGATCCATGAAAGAGCACCCTTACAGGCTGGTACTAATTCGAATGGAGTTAGGGCGTTGGTACGGTGGCCTGGGCCTCGTTTGAGTAAACGCTTTGGAGGTTGCCGGTGTTCACCGCCGTTGTCACGTAATAGTAACTTTGCCCCGGTGAAACGTTGGAGTCCGTATAGGTCACCGTCGGAACGAGCGAGGAATTGAGTTGCGTGTACGGTCCACCGGTGGTGACTCCGCGATAAACGTTGTAACCGGCTATGTTCGGGGAGGTGCTCGCCATCCAACTCAGAGAAACCGAATGGGAGTTCCCGGTGACGCAGACTCCGCCCGTGGCGGCATTCACAACACGCTGAACAATCACCACATTGCACACGCTGGCTCCGTCGATGTTTGCGGTGCATTGAGTTTGTCCGAGCGACATCCCCACAGCCAACTGCTCGTCGAGCAGATTCACGATTCCGTCTCCGTTCAGATCGCAAGGATCAGGTCCACTCAAAGGGTTTTCCGCGTTAAACGAAACCGTGCTGGCCGCATACGTTCCGGCAGGGCTTTGGGCCCATTGGGGCGTGTAAGTCCCCGTGGTGGACGTAAAGAGATTCGACCATCCCATTCCTCCAAAGGAAGAGTCTAAGTTGAATTCATTGCCGGAATCCATGCCAGTGAGACTCCCCGCGGAGGCCGCGAGGCCGAGAACGAGTTCACCAGGCGTCGTCGTCGTTACAGGAGGCCCAATTGGACTGGCGGATGAGCTCTGGCTGTTCAGGACAGCGACCTGGCCGAGGGGGGTAACAGGGTTGATCCCCGCGTACTCCCAAATCACCGCGCCGGCGTTCTGAACTCCCGCACTGGGAGTGATCGTGACCGACGTGGCGCCGGCGATGCTGTTGTTCACATACCAGACATCGATCATGGAACCACCGGCCGTATCAACGGAGCGCGCGCCGCTGTCCTGGGTGTAAACGTTTCCTACGTTGTCTGTGATGGTACTGATGGTCGTCGATGTATTGACGCTCGGTCCCGCTTGAAAGCCAATGACGAGAAAGTGATTGCCCCCAGTC
>Ga0182016_10002515_pt1 | contig 21489 bp, 13 predicted proteins | sample 712S2MmetaG_FD_120491 | JGI IMG/M metagenome (GOLD analysis project Ga0182016, IMG submission 120491) | Permafrost microbial communities from Stordalen Mire, Sweden - 712S2M metaG | ecosystem: Environmental > Terrestrial > Soil > Wetlands > Permafrost | place: Sweden: Stordalen | collected... | reverse complement strand
GTTTCGATCTGAGGACCGGCCTTCACCCTCCCGGTAAAGACAGTCTCGAACGAAAAAAGAATACAGCCTTCAGTCGCCTCGCGCCACCCGTCCACTCAACTTTGGCCGGTATAAAGCCGTTTAGGGTCAGCCCGCGCCAGTTGGTGGAAGGGCTGTTCTCGCTTTACCTGTTAGACTCGCTTAGCAACATGCTGAGCGGTAGGTGACCCTTATTTTCCACACCCTTGCTTCTTGATCTCTACCCGGCGATTCTTGGCTCGGCCTTCGTCGTTGCCGTTATCGGCGATAGGAACCTTCAGACCGTATCCGTGTGCGGTCAGGCGATCGGCCGCGATGCCCTTCGCGCGAAGCCACTCGAGGACGGCGTTCGCTCGCGAGTCGGACAGTTTCTGGTTGTAGTCGTCGCCGCCGACGTTATCGGTGTGTCCCTGCACTTCCAACTTAACGTCCGGTCTCGCTTTGAGCAACGCCTGTATTTTCTGCAGAATCGGCTCCGAATCCGGGCGCAATGTCGCTTTGTTGAAATCGAAATGGATGCCGTAGAGCGCGACGTGGCAATCCCGGTCCAGTTCCTTGCCAATGTCCTCGCCGCCAACATCGGCGACTTGGATCGTGTAGTCTCCGCCGCCGCTGTGCAAAGACGCCCAAAGATCGCGCCCGTTGGCATTGTAGTGCGCATTGAGAACCGCGTCTGCGTTGTGGACGTTCTGGATCTGTTTAACAATCGTCCAGCCCGCTTGCGTGAGCGCTTCGTGATAGACGGTGGCGAACAGGACCGTTGCTCGCAGCGGCGGAGGCAGGGTGTAGGACTTAATGATCGAGCCGCTGCCGACTACTTGCTTCTCGTGGGTGTTCTTGTCAACGTCCACATCTATCATCATTGGCGAGTCGTCGAGATGGCCGCTTCCGGCTGTAGAGCCGGGGAGCGGAGACAGATACGGAAAGTCACCGGTTTTAACGCTCACCACTTCGGGTTTCGCCGCCGGAGCGTTCAGTTTCAGCTTGAGAGCCGGCGGCCCCACTTCGACGAGGTCCAAACGCAGATCCTCTGCACTGTTAATCCAGAGACCGAGCCAGCTGTCGTGGCCGTCCTTCTGATAGCGGGCAAACTTCTCCTGCCCCGCAGCCTCGGAGATAACGGTCCATCCGCCCCGCACCAGGGCCGGTTTGATCTGCGCCCAGACCGCCTCCGGATCGGTACTGCGGGGGACGCTGGGAAGCGTCAGGAAAGAGTTCCAGTGTTTACCGCGCTGAACCGCGTTGGGTTTGCCGATGATGTTGAACTCCGCCTCGCCATAATCTTCCTCGATAGAATTCGGTTTCAGCTGCAGCTGCGCAGGAAGCGTGACGTAGGCCGGAAGAGGCGGTGCCTGCGCGAGACACGGAGCGACGGTGCAAATCAGAGCCAGGAAGACCGCGGCAAAGTTCGGTTGCAGGGCGCCATCCGCATAACATGGGCGCCAAGCGCTGGAACCACGCCTCATCGAAACCTCCTTGCGTGTCGTGAAAACAAGCATACCGCAAGCTCGTGTTGGCGATTCAGATTTCTGCTCGCCCGGAATCCGGAACGGCTGGCGAAAACAGGAAAACTTCCAGCATCGGATGTGTCACCCGCAAACTTTAGGTGTGGGCGAGATCAAACGACGTTAGCAGCGATGTCGGACGTAACAATTGATAAATCCCACTCGCACCAGCAAACCCCGAAGAAGTCCGGTTGTGGGAAGCTTCTTCCGGTTGACGCGCCACTCGGAGAGAGGTCCCATATAGGCCGGGTCAGTGGGTTAGTAACGGCGGACGACCTAGCCTCCCGCAACGCCCGATAGTTTTTCTCGACGACGGAGCGCGCTGCGCGCGACATTACGAGGAATTCACGGATTCGGGAAGCTTATGCTCAGTTAATTCTTGTCTCGGCGACCCCTGGCCCGCGCGGGAACCTCTCGTCCGACTGGCTCTGCCAGCGTGTGCGTCCGCCCCCACCAGGAATGCGCCATTATGCTTGAGCCAGTCCTAATTCAGTTCTCTTATCCAGATATTCCGGAAACTGATCGGCTGGCTGGGGTCGCCATGCGCTTGTAACTTGATCGGCGCGGCGTCGTACTTTTTATAAGACGGCTTGCCGATGTATAGCGTCTCCCCCTGCAACTCGAAGTGATTCTCCACCAGCAGGCCATTGAAGAACACGGTAGCGTAGGCTGGACTCTTCAACGATCCATCGGCATTGAAAGTGGGCGCGGTCCAGACCACGTCGTAACTCTGCCACTCTCCCGGCTTGCGGCTCGGATTCACCAGCGGGATCGCTTGTTTGTAAATGCTTCCGGCCTGGCCGTTGACGTACGTCTTGTTGTTGTAGGAATCGAGAACCTGCAACTCATATCCCCCGTCGCCAGCGCCGGTGGAAGCCAGAAAAACGCCGCTGTTGCCGCGCGCCTGACCTTCCCCCGTGATGTTCTCCGGCACTTTCCACTCAACGTGAAGCTGATAGTTGCGAAAGCTCCGCTTCGTCTCGATATTCCCAACGCCTTTCACTTTGCTGACAATCATCGCGCCGTCGGCGACGGACCATTTGGCCGGCGATTTGTCTTTGCTTTGCACCCATTCGTCGAGATTCTTGCCGTCGAAAAGAACAATCGCGTCGGAGGGCGGCGCCGAATTCTGGGCGCCCGGGGTCACCACCTTGGGCTCAGGTTGCCAGACTTCCGTGTCCTCCGGTTTCGGCTTCGGACCCTGGGGGGCAGCCGGCGTTTGCGCCAGAAGGGTAGCGGCCATGGCAAACAGAGCCACCAGCGAGAAGATTTTCATAACCGCAGTTTACACCCTGGCAACTCCGCAACCTTAGATTTACCGCCGATTCCTCGTAGTATCATGACTATAAGGTCCCAACTCACCCATGACTTCGATTGGGGACACGCTTCGCCGCGAACGCCAGAGACGCAATATCGACTTGCCGGAAATTGCCGGCCAGCTGAAAATCTCCGTGCGGTTTCTGGAAGCCATCGAGCACGACGATTTTGGCAAGCTTCCGGGCGGCGTTTTCACCAAGAGTTTCGTGCGGCAATACGCCGACCTTCTCGGCCTCGACGCCGATGAAATAGCGGCCGAGGTGGGGCATGTGCTGGAGCCCGAGCCGGCCCTCTCCGAAATCCCCGGCAAGCACAAACCTGACGTACCGGGAATCGAACTGCAGATGGGCGAGGAGAGTTGGCAATCGGTACGCGAACGGCCGGCGGCGCTGCCGTCGTGGTTCCGGGCCGGATTACTGCTGGTTACCCTGATGCTGGTATGTTCGGGCGTGTATTGGTGGTTTCAGCGCCCGCACCATCCGGTATTGGCGCACGAAGTGCCCCCGCCGAAAACAGCGCCAGTCGTACAGCCAGTGATCCCGGTGTCACAGCCGGTGCAGGCTCCGCCCACTACCGCGCCTCCTACCGCCGCGCCGTCCCCGAGTACCCAAGCCTCCGCCGATCCGGCTGCCAAACCCGCGGGCACGGAACCAACGCCCACTCCGGCCGCCGCCACTCCCGACGTGCCGAACCTGGCGTCCAACCCCAACGCAACGGTACGGGTCGGCATCACGGCCGACGAGGCAGTGTGGGTCCGCGCCGACATCAATGGCAAATATCAGTTTTCCGGCACCCTGCAGCCCCACGAGAGCCGCAGTATCGATGCCGACGGCCAAGTGATCCTGCGATTAGGCAACGCCGGCGGGGCGACCATTACGTTAAACGGCAAACCGGTTGGGGCGGTAGGGCCGAAGGGCCAGATTCGCACCGTTCAGTTCACTTCCGGCGGCTTCCAGATTGTCTCGGAGCCCAAGTTGCTCGATCCTCTCGACCGCCTCTGACGCATTTCCATACGCTGCCGTTTGCGCTCCAAAGTCAGCATTTCCCGCCGCCGCCCGAGTTTGATTCGTTCGTCCACTTTGCGCCAGAACTTGCGGAAATAGCTGATGGCCGAGAGCATCGCGAACACCACCACGATCCACATCAGAACCATGCCCGGCTTTCGCAAATTAGGGTGCCGGACGGCAAGCAGCATGCACGATACCGCCACCACCTGGGAGAACATTTTGGTCTTCCCCAGATCGCTGGCCTTGATGGTGTAGCCTTCCGCGGCGGCAATCTGGCGGAGGCCGGAGACCGCGAACTCACGCCCCACAATCAGGATGGCCATCCAGCCCGGCAGCACGCCCACCTGCACCAGGGAGATGAGGGCAGCGGAGATCAGCAGCTTATCGGCGATGGGATCGAGCAGGGTGCCGACGGTGGTGACCTGCTTCCAGCGGCGCGCCAGATACCCGTCCAAGAGGTCTGTGCCGGCGGCGGCGATGAAGATCCCCAGCGCCAACCATTCGTTGGTCACCGGGAATTTCACCCAGGCGTTATCCTCCACCAGCGCCGCCACCAGGATAGGCACGAAGAAGATCCGGAGAATCGTCAGGGCGTTGGGTATGTTCATCGGCCCAAATCAAACTATAATGCGCGGCGCACCCCGTCAACAACTGGGGGAACGCTTATACTTAATATTTACATGCTTGTCTCGAGACGGACTTTCTTTTTTGGCAGCCTTGCGCTGCCGGCATTGGCGGCCAAAACGCCTAAGACCGGTAAGAAGGCGGCAGCGCCAAGGCCCGGTATTTTGCTGATCCTGGCGGACGAACTCCCCTCGTTCGTGCTCGGTTCCTACGGCAACCGGCAGGTGCGCACCCCCAACCTGGATTTTCTGGCGCAGATGGGCATGCGCTTCAGCAACCACTTCGCCTGCGCGCCCTCGGTGGTGGCGGGCCGCAATACCTTGCTGACGGGCTGTACGCCTATGCAATTGGGGGACGCGGGAACGCTCTCCGCCGCCGACGTGCCCCTGGCCAAGATCCTGGGCGCCGCCGGGTATGCCTGCCAGGAAGGCGATGCCGCCGCGGCCATGCAGTTTCTCGACACCCAAACCGCGGACAAGCCGTTCTTCTACACCCTCAACTGTCCCAGCCTCCGTCCGCCTTACGACAGCGTTTCCCAGGAAGATCTCGATAAGTACGCCATCGAGCCGTTCGATGGCTACGCGACCGACCTGCCCGCCGCCAATGCCGCCGATGGCAAGGAAATGCTGCGCAATATTCTCGGAAATGTGAAAAAAGCGGCGGCGAGTGTCAGCCATCTCGATGCCACCGTACAGCAGGTGCTCGCCAAAGTTCGCGCGCGCGGGCTGGCCAACAGCACCTTGGTGGTCTTCACCTCTTGCACCGGCGCTCTTTGGGGCCGCCATGGATTGTGGGAGTCGGCCAACGCTTCCGAACCGCCCAACATGTACGACGACGCGGTGGCGACGCCCATGATTTGGAGTTGGCCGGGACATATTCCCGCCATCGCGCATCGTCCCGAGCTGGTGAGCGCATACGATTTCGTGCCCTCTATTTGCGATCTGCTCGGCCTGGAGGTCCCGCAGCGCAATCTCTGCGGCCGGAGCTATGTGCCCATGGTCGAGATGAAAGAACTGCCCAAGAAATCGCCCTGGCGCATGGCGCTTTGTGCCCATATGGGAATCACCGACATGTCCCGGGAGGCCCGCTACAAGCTGATCTCGCACAACGACGGTAAGGGTCCGAATGAACTTTACGATCTGGTGACCGATCCCAGCGAGAAAGAGAATCAGGCGGAGAACCAGCAATTCATGACCATCCGCAAAGAGCTGGCGGACATCCTAGATAAGTGGAAGAAAGATTATTCGTCCGCCACTCCCACAGGGGCGCCGGCGCAGCCCGGTAAGGGCAAGAAGAAAAAGAAGTAGGACGAGCTGAAGGGTCACACGTGGGGTATGCTTTAGCTTGCCCAGGCGAGCGAAGCTCGCCCCTGGACTGGCCAACCCGGTGGGCAAATTTCATAGTCTGCGGCGGGTTTCAGCCCGCCTCGGAACAAGCCAGTCGACGCAGGCGGGAGGTTCTTCGGCTTCGTGCCCGAAGGCTCGCCGCAGCGAAGCCAGAGAAATTTGTTGGGCGGCGTGGAAGCCGGCTAAGGGCGAGCTCCGCTCGCCTGACAAGCTGAAGCATGTCCCACGATTACTCCACTCGGAGCGCCCGCAGGGGATCCATCCGGCTGGCGCGGCGCGCGGGAATGTAGCAGGCGAGAGCCGCTACCAGCAGCAGCACCAAGGCAACCGCCGCGAAGGTGAGCGGGTCCGACGCGCTCATACCGAACACCAGACTTTGCATCAACTGCGTCAGTTCGAGCGCGCCGAGAGCGCCGACGAGCGTTCCCACCAGGACCATCAGCAGTCCGTGGCAGAGAATCAATCGCACCACGTCGCCGCCGCGAGCGCCCAGCGCCATGCGCACGCCGATTTCGCGCGTGCGTAACATCACCGAGTAAGAGAGCACGCCGTAGAGCCCCACCGCGGCCAGCAGCAGCGCGAGCCCGGCGAAGCCCGCGAAGAGCAGGCTATCGAAGCGGCGCTGCTGTGTGGTGCCGTGCAGATGCTCGGCTAATGGTTTCACGTCCACCACTGCCTGGTCCTTATCGATCTCCGCGACTACGGCGCGTACGGCGCCTTCCAGCGCCATGGGGCCGCCCTTCGTGTGCAGCATCAGAGCCGGCTCCTGAATGTTGTGTCCGGGGATGAAAAGCTCCGGCCGCGGCGACTCGTCCAGGCCCATCTCATGCATGTCCGGTACAATCGCCACTACGGTTGCCGTGGTGGCATGATCGCCCCATCCCCGTGTGATCCGGCGGCCCAGCGCATCGCCATGAGGCGCGATCTGCCGGGCCAGCGAGAGCGTCACCGCCACCACGGGAGGAGCCTGGGGCGCGGCGTCCTGCCTGGTGAACTCGCGCCCGCGCAGGATGGGCGTTCCGATGGTGCGGAAATAATCTTCGCTCACTCCCTTGAGGTCGGTCTCGGGTATCTGCGCAGCATCGGCGGGCGGCGCTTCGCCTTCCACCCGATAGGTGGTGACCGAGAGATTGTCCATCATGGGCAGACCGCTGGCCACCGCGGCCGATTCCACCCCCGGCAATTGCCGCACACGCTCCAGCAGTCGATCGTTGAAGGCAACCAACTGCTCGTCCTTCGAGTACCGCTCGTAAGGCAGCCGGATGTGCATGGAAAGCACGCGATCCGCATGAAATCCCGGATTCACCCCGAGAACGTTGCCCAGACTGCGCAGCATAAGCCCCGCGCCAGCGAGCAGAATCAGGGCCAGCGCGACTTCCGCCACCACCAGCGAGTTGCTCAACCGCCGCGTTTTCCGGCCCACACCCGCGCGGCCATCCTGCGTCAGCGTCTCCTGCAGGTTGGCGGCGGAAGCACCCATGGCGGGCGCCAGTCCGAAAATCAATCCGCTCAGCGCCGCCACGCCGATACCGAAGGCGAGTACCGTCCAGTTCAAGCCGATTTCTCGGAAGTGATAGTTGTCCTCCGGCGCCAGCGCTTTGATTCCCGCCATCGCGCCCACTGCCAGCAGCAGTCCGAGCAGACCGCCCGCGGCGCTCAGCAGAATGCTCTCGCCCAGCGCCTGGCGGATCAAACGGCCGCGAGTGGCGCCCATGGCGGCGCGGATGGCCATCTCGCGCCCCCGTCCGGCCGATCGCGCCAGCAGCAGATTGGCGACATTCGCGCAGGCAATCAGCAGAACGAAGCCAACCGCCACCTGCAGCGCCAGCACCGTGCGGCTGGTGGACGGGCTCACGTCCTCCACCGACAGCGGGAACAGGCTGGCAGTGAAACCGGTATTGCCATTGGGATATTGTTGTTGGAGACCGCGGGCGATCACCGCCATTTCGGCGCGCGCCTGCTGGAGGGAAGCGCCGTCGCGCAGCCGGGCGATCACGTAATTGATGCGATTGGTTGCCTCGGCGGCGTTGAAGGTTTCCGACAGCGGCAGCCAGATATCCGGCCGGCGGACATCCAACCCCTGAAACAACGCCGGCAGGTGGAAATCGGACGGCAGCACACCGATCACGGTATACGGCTTGCCGGCGAGCTGAATCGTGCTGCCTAAACGTTGCCTGTCGCCGCCGAAATGGCGCTTAAAGAAAGCGCCGCTGACGAGCGCCACCTGGTCTTTTCCGGCCGCCGTTTCGTCCGGCGTGAAAAGCCGACCGAGCAGAGGGGTGCGGCCCAGTACCGGCAGGAAATCCGGCGTGATGCGCACGGCCTCGATATCTTCCGGCCGGTCGGTTCCAGTCAACTGCACGCGGACTTGCTGCATGGCGGCCATTCCGTTGAAGGAATGCGCCTGGCGCTTCCACTCCACGTAATTGCGGCCGGCGACCGGCAGCCTCTCGGCCAGAAATCCTTTGAAAACGGGGTTTTTCTCCCAGATCATCAGCAGGCGCGCGGAGTCGCGGTATGGCAGCGGGCGCAACAGCACCGCCTGAATGACGCTGAAAATGGCAGTATTCGCGCCGACACCGAGGGCGGTCGCCAAAACGGCGGCGGCGATCAATCCGGGGCTGCGGCGAAAAGTGCGGAGGGCAAAACGAAGATCGGCCATCATAAATCCTTACGGACATTGTGGCACGCCAGTTCGCCAATAAATTCGCTAATAAAACAGGAGTGAACAGCCCGGGCGTGTTCGACGCCGGAACAGCGGTTTGCGGATCGGACGATTCCGCGCCCCGGGCCGGGTAAACTACGACTTCTTAAGCTCGGGCGGAACGGTGCATTTCGCCAGCGAATGATCGTTCTTCTGATAGCAGGTGCCGAGATCGTTGAGGTTGGGAGCGTCCTTGGTCGCCGCCTTGGCATGGCAGGCGTTGCACGACTTCAGATTCTCCTTTTTCATGTACTCCATCTTGCCGTAGGAAGCAGTCGAGCAAAGAAGGAATCCCGAAATCACGATCACCGCGGGAATCGCCAGTTTCAATATGCGCATTGCGTTCTCCTTGGGGCTGAAAACATACCCCGCTGTCTGGAATCTATGACTGGCATTATAACTCCCGTGCAGGAAAACACTACAGCGCCGGAATTAAATTCGCGTAATCTTGCGCACCTATAAGGCGGCATCTCCCTCCAAACTGCGCCATAAGTACCAACTCGCGACCGAACAATAGGGCCGCCAGCGTTTGGCCATGGTCTCCATTTCGGTGGGCGAGGGCGGCTCGGCCATGGCGTACGCCTTGCGCATGGCGTTGCGAATTCCGAGGTCGCCCGTGGGCAGGACGTCGGTGCGCCGCAAGGCGAAGATGAGGAACATGTGGGCCGTCCACACGCCGATGCCTCTTACTTGCGTAAGCCTCTCGATCACCAGGCTGTCATCGAGCGCTACCAGTTCTTCGAAGACCAGCTTGCCGTCGCGGGTATGGCGGGCTAAATCGCGGATGTAGAGGGTTTTCTGCTTCGAAAGGCCGAGCGCACGCATACGCGCGGGGCGCAGTTTGAGGATATTTTCAGGCGTCAGGGGATCCCCCGCGGCCTTGGCCAGCCGACCGAAAATGACCGAGGCCACGCGCCCGCTCAACTGCTGGTATACAATCGATCTCACCAGGGTGTCGAACCCCGGCTCGCGGAATTGGATACCGTAATCTCCAACACGGCGAATGATTTCCGAGAGGATGGGGTCGTTTCGCCGGAGGTGCTCGATGGCTTCTTTCATATTGAAACAGCTTTACACCGCAATACGTCCATATTTTACCGGCATGCGACCACTCCTTGTTTTAGCTCTCGCTACTGTGCTCCTGGCACAAGCTCCGCAAACCCAGCAGGATCAGAAAGTTCCCGACGACCTGCCGACCATCAAAGTGGATGTCGACGTGGTCAATATTCTGGCCTCCGTGCGCGATAAGAGGAACTCCCTGGTTCCCAACCTCGAGCAAAAGGACTTCATCGTACTGGAGGATGGCAAGCCTCAGCCAATCAAGTACTTCACACGAGAGACGGACCTGCCGCTCACCATCGGCCTGTTGATCGACGTCAGCGGCAGCCAAGCGAACCTCATCCAGATCGAACGCGACGCCGCGGCGCAGTTTTTCACGCAGGTGCTGCGCAAGAAGGACGAGGCGTTTCTATTGTCGTTCGGTGAAGAGGCTGAGCTGCTGCAGGATTACACCAACTCCCCCAAATTGCTGATTGCGGCAATGCGCGACTTGCGCGTGAGTTCGGGCGTGGGCGGCTTCGGGCCGGGTCCGGTTCCTACCATCGGACAGCCGCGCGGCACGGTACTTTACGACGCGGTGTACCTGGCGGCCAACGAGAAGCTGAAGAGCGAGGTGGGACGCAAGGTGATCGTGGTGATTACCGATGGCGTGGACGAAGGGAGCCGGCTGCCGATCAAGGAAGCTCTGGCGGAAGCGCAGAAGGCCGACGCGGTGATCTACAGTATCGAGTATGAGGACCCGGGGTTTTATAGCCGCGGCGGATGGGGCATCAGCCTGGGCGGCGGCGCGGGAGCGAGCGCTCTGCATCAGTTGTCCGACGATACGGGCGGGCACGTGTATCGCGTAGACCGCAGGAATACGCTCGACGTGGTGTTCAAGGAATTGCAGGACGAAATGCGGAGCCAGTATTCCATCGGCTACACCCCGCTCAACGATAAGAAGGACGGCGGCTACCGTAAGCTGGACGTCAAACTGGCGAATAAAGATCTCAAGGCGCAGGCGCGTAAGGGCTACTACGCGATTAAGCCGGAAGCGCGATAGATTCTACTGGCTCGCGATGAAGAGCGTGACGCCGGTCTGCGTTTGCGCGCCGCCGATCGATGCCTGAACGGCCACAGCGCCCGCCGGCACATTGGCCGGAAGTTGAATGGTGATCTGGTAGAGTCCGGCGCTCCCTTCGGTGAGCACGGAGCTTAGAACAGGTACCGAAACGCCACCTACTGTCACGCTGGGCGCCGGCGCGACGGGCACACCACTGACAATAGCGCCTGCGGGGGCCTGCGGAGTGGTGGGGCCGAATCCCGTACCCCACAGCGCGACGAGATCTCCGGGATTCGCGGGCGCGGTGCTGGAGATGGGAGTGTAATTCGGCAGAAGAGAAGCGAACACCAAACTCGTGGCGGGGTTGATGAAGAACGCCGGCGCATACATCTGCAATTGCGCCGTTGCGGGAGCGCTCAACAAGCCGTTGTTGTTCACCACCACGTTGACTGAGCCCGTCGTGCTGTCCGACGGCGCCAGCACATTGATCTGCGTAGGACTGGTGTACTCGACGAATGCCGGCAGGCCGTTAATGGTGACGCTCACGCCGCTGAGCGACGCGGGAAGATCGTTGCCGGTGAAATCGGACGCCTGCCAGGTGCGTGTGGTGTTGGCGAGATTGCTGCCCGTGATCATCGCCCAGGAGCCGGCCTCAATGCCCGGCTGGAAACTCGCGCCGTTGACCACCGAGGTAATTACTGGGGTGGTGGGCACTGCCAGTTTCGCCACGAAAGCTCCGGCGACATCGAGGGGCAACTCAGAGCCGTTGGTGATGGGGAAATCGCCCGACCAGGTTTGCCCGGCGACAATCACATTACCTTGCGGATCGACGGCAGCGGCCAAACCGCCATCGTCTGAGGAACCGCCGAGGTAGGTGGAATACTTCAGCATGCTGCCGTCGGACGAGATCACCGCGGCGAAGGCATCGGCAAGCCCGGCATTGGCGGCTTGCAGCGGGTTGACGGTCTGAAAGTCGGTGGCGCGCGTGCCGCCGGCGACAACCACATCTCCAGCGGAATCGAGCGCCAGCCCGGCGATCCAGTTCTGCGTCACGAATAAGGGGGACTCGTTGTAAGTGTTGTTAGCGATGTAGCCCGGAGCGGACTGATGACCGCGCAGGTATGTGGAATATTCCAGCGTTGAGCCGTCGGCGCTGATTTTTGAGAGGAAGCCGGCCGTTCCGAAGGCGCTCTGATTGCCAGCGGTCACCGGACTGTAGAGTGTGCCGCTCGAACCGGCGGGGACGATCGCGGCAGTGTTGAACCCTGGGAAGGCGATTGGATTCCATGTTTTCGCACGGTCGTGCGAGACGAAGGCACCGGATGCCACCCCCAGAGCGTATAGGGTTCCGCTGGGATCGACGGCGTACACACTGGAGCCCGGGCCTACCACCCCAGGCAAAGCAGCAAGCGGCGACCAATTCACGCCTCCATCGGCGCTCTTCAGTTCGAGCTCGCAGTAGACCGTGGAGGGATTGGTGGAGGGGTCGACGACGATGCCGCCGACCGGAGAGTAATTAACCTGTGCGGCCTGGGTCCAGGTAGCGCCGCCGTCGATGCTGGTATATAGGGCTTGGACCAAAACGGAGCCGTATGGCTCAGCGAGATTCTCCCATCCCACGGCGAAGAGATGGCCGCTCACGCGCGGATCGAGCGCCAGCGTCACCATGGGTGGGTGAGCAAATGGAATGGTGTTCCAGGTTGCCCCACCGTCGGTGCTCTTGCGGAAATTCGGCGCTCCGGGAATGCCCTGGGTGTTGAGGAGGACCTCATAGATGTTGTTGGGACTTTGCGCGTCCACCAGGATCTGAATGAGCGATGCGGATGGGGAATCGATAGCGGTCCAGGTGTTGGCGCCGTCCACCGATTTGTAGACGGCCGTCGATGCCCCAGCGTATAGCGTTTGCGTCTGGACCGGATCGATAGCCAGGGCCGACACGTTCGATGCCGCGATGCCCTTCGAAGCGGCGGTCCACGTAACGCCCCCATCGACGCTCTTGAAAACTCCGAGGTCCGCGGTGGCGATGTAGAGTGTGGTGGGGGTGGTCGGGTCCACCTCGATCGCTTGCGGCAAGGCGAAGGGAAGGTTGTCGATCGGCGTCCAACTGGCGCCGGAGTCGGTGCTCGTCTTCAGCGGGCGCTCGCCGAGCGTGTTCTGTAGGGGATTGACCAGCGGGAAATTCGCGGATGAAGTGCTGCCAGCGATCCAGACCTCGCCAGCGCTATCGACAGCGATTGCCCCAGCGGCCGACTGCGCGCTGCTGCCAAGCGCGGTTTCCCAAAGGTTCGTCGATCCGTCGGGGGAAAGCTTAAAGGAGATGGCCTGTTGGAATACGGGCGCAGCGGATACGAGCGTCGCGGTATTGGGATCGTTTGCGAGGGACGATCCCGCAACATAAATCGCGCCGGAGGAATCGAGCGCGATGGCCGTAGCGGCGCCGTTGGGGTGGAAGTAGGAGTAAACCAACGTGCCCTGCGGCGTAAGTTTGGTCACGAAAATCCCGGACTGCTGCGGAGCGTTTTGCGTGCCGGGATAGCCGGTAGCCTCGTTCACATTGACGGCGACGTAAGCGTTCCCGGCGGAGTCGACCGCGATGCCTGCAGGGCTGGCAGTAGTGCCGGCTAACCCCGCGGTACTGCCCAGAAGGGTGGAGTACAGGAGCTTGGTCCCATCGGGTGAAAATTTCGACACGAAAGCGTAGGCGTAGTCCCCGGGAGCAGTGGCCAGCCAGGTCTGGATGGGATTGACGAGGGGAAAATCGGTGGATGCCGTAAACCCGGCGACCCACACGTTGCCGGAACTATCGAGGGCCACACCCGTGGCCCAATTCTGGGAACTGCCACCGAGATAGGTGGCCCAGACGACCTTGCCGTCCGGGCCGAGTTTGGCTACGAAAGCATCGTCGGTCCCGCTGAAGGTGGTTTGGTACGCTCCCGCCGTGACGGGAAAGTCTCGCGCGGCGGTCACCCCGGCAACGTAGGTGTTACTTTGAGCGTCGGAGGTGACTGCGCTGGCGTAACTCTGATAGCTATCGCCCAGGAGAGTTGTGAAGACGGCGCCAGCAGCGTGGACCGTGCTGCTGCCAGCACAGAATAGCATCGCGGCGAGGGCGAGCTTCGCTCGCCTGGGCAAGCTAAAGCATGCCCCACGGCAACATGAGGTAACTGTGAATTTTGTCATTGGCCTATAAGAATCATCGCGCCCGCTTGCGTTTGCGCGCCGCCTATCGATGCCTGAATTGCCACGGGACCAGTCGGCACATTGGCTGGTAATTGAATGGTGATCTGGTAGAGACCAACGCTCCCTTGGGTGAGCACGGAGTTCAGAACGGGCACCGAAACGCCGCCGACCGTTATAGTGGGTGTCGGCGCGAACGGGACGCCGCTGACGATGGTGCCGGCCGGGGCCTGCGGAGTGGTGGGGCCGAATCCCGTGGCCCACAGCACTACGAGATCTCCGGGACTCGCGGGCGCGGTGCTGGAGATCGGAGTGTAGTTCGGCAGAAGAGAAGCGAACACGAAACTCGTGCCGGGTTGAATGAAGAAGGCCGGCGCGTACGTCTGCAATTGCGCCGTGGCTGGCGCGCCGATGGCGCCATTGTTATTGACGACGACGTTCACAGGTCCGACCGTGGTATCGGACGGCGCCTGCACGTTGATCTGCGTGGGGCTGATGTAAGACGGGAAGGCCGGCTTGCCGTCGATGGTGACGCTCACTCCGCTGAGCGATGTGGGCAGATTGTCGCCGCTGAAATCGGAGGACTGCCATGTACGAGTCGTGTTGGCCAGGTTGACGCCCGTAATCATCGCCCACGATCCGGCCTCGATGCCGGGCTGGAAGCTGGCGCCGTTGAGCACGGAACTGATGGCGGGCGTACCGGTGGCGAGCTTCACCACGAAGGCATCGCCCAGCCCGTAGGGCGGCTGCAGGCCCGGAAAATCGGGCGAGAAGGTCTGTCCCGCGACGATCACGTTGCCTGTGGAATCGATGGCCGCGGCCAGCGCGCCGTCATCCTGCGACCCGCCGAAATAGGTCGAGTAGTTCAGCTTGCTGCCGTCCGCGAAGAGGATTGCCGCGAAGGCATCCGCCCGTCCGGCGTTGGCGGCTTGCGCGGGGTTCACGGTGGGGAAATCGGTGGCGCGCGTGCCGCCGGCCACAACCACATTGCCGGAGGCGTCCAGCGCGATCCCGGAGATCCAATTCTGCGTCTGTATGACGGCGGGTTGGGAGGTGAAAATCGGGCCGGTGTTGGTGGCGGGGTGGCCGCGCAGATAGGTGGAGTACTCCAGAGTCTGGCCGTCGGCGCTAAGCTTGCTGACGAAGCCGCTGGTGTTCAATTCCATGGGGAAGAACGTGTCGATACCGGGGCTGAGCCCCGTGGATCCTTGCGAGTCGGCAATGTTGGCGAATAGAGTGCCGCCCGATCCCACCGGGACGATGCTCGCGACATTGGGGTAATACGGAGAGCCGATGGCGGTGAACGTCTGGCCGTGGTCGTGGGAAACGAACACGCCGGTGCCATTCGAGGCATAAAGGGTTCCACTGGGGTCCACCGCGAGCGCCGTGGGGCTGGTACCGACTGCCGAGGAGGGCAGCGCTGTCCAGGTGACGCCCGCATCGGAACTGCGGAAAGCGAGGCCGTCGTAAACCGTGGCAGGCGTGGTGGATCCGTCCACTACCAGGCCCGGACCACCGCTGGGCGTCACCGTCGGGTTCTGCGTCCAAGTGGCCCCGCCGTCCACGCTGCGAAAGAGAAATGGGGGGGCGTTGACGCCAACGCCGTTAGGCCCGGAGACCGTCATATAGGAGACCGCGATGAGAACGCCGCTCACGTGCGGGTCGAGCACCATGGATTGCAGCGGTTCGGGGAACGTCACCGGATTCCAGGTGTTGCCGCCGTCGGTGCTCTTGCGGATATCGGGGCCGCTCCCGAAGCTCGGGTTGTTCTCGACTTCGTAGACCAGATTGGGATTCTGCGCGTCCACCTCGATCGCGGTAACGGCGGCTATCGGCGAATCCACTTGCGTCCAGCTGTTCGCGCCATCCGCGGATTTATAGACGGCGACAAAGGGGTGCGCGGTCGCGCCATACACCGGCGCGCTGGCTGCAAATAAGACCTGCGGGTTGACAGGATTGATGGCCAGAATCTGTATGTTGCCTGAGGTGAGGCCGCTGGACGCCTGCTTCCAGGTGGCTCCGCCATCCACGCTCTTGAAGACGCCGAGGTCCCCGGTGGCTTCGTAGATGGTAGTGGGCGTGGTGGGGTCGACGACCGTCAGCTGCGGCAGCGCGAAGGGCAGATTGTCGGGCCCTGTCCAGGTGGCGCCGCTATCGGTGCTCTTCCAAAGCGGACGCGAGCCCAGCGAGCTCTGCAGTGGATTCACCAGCGGAAAATCGGCCGATGCCGTGCTGCCGGCGACCCAGACCTCGCCACTGCTATCGACCGCAACCGCCGCCGCTGCCGACGAAACGCTGCCGCCGAGTCCGGTATCGAAGATCTTCGCCGAGCCGTCGGGCGAAAGCTTGAAGACGATGGCGTTCTGATTACCCGTTGGGCCAAACATTTTCGTGGTTGACGAGGGATCGTACACGTTCGATCCCGCGACGTAAACCGCGCCAGTGGAATCCACCGCCAGCCCCTGCGCGATGCCGTTAGGGTAGAGGTAGGAGTAAACCAACGCCCCCTTAGAAGTGAGTTTGGTGACCACGATGCCGGAGGGGTCGAGGATGCCAGTTTGGATGCCGGGGTAGCCCGCGGCGCCGAGCGTATTGGCGGCTATATAAGCGTTGCCGGCGGAATCCAGCACGATGCCGGCGCCCCCGGTTTCGCCCATGCCGCCGAGGAAGGTGGAATAGAGCAGCTTGGTCCCGGTAGGGTCGAACTTGGTAACGAAGGCGACAAAGCCGTTCTGCGTGCTCTGGATGGGGTTGACGAGCGGGAAATTCGCGGAGCGCGTGTATCCTGTGACCCACACGTTGCCTGAGCTATCCACGGCCACGCCGGTAGCAAAATCGTCGAGAATGCCGCCAAGGTAGGTCGCCCAGATCACCTTGCCGTCCGGCCCGATCTTGGCGACGAAAGCGTCGTCGGTGAGGCCGAGAGTGGTCTGGTAAGCGCCTGGTGTGACTGGAAAGTCAGGCGAGTAAGTGAGGCCAACGACGTAGGTATTGCCTTGGGCGTCGGACGTTACCGCACTGGCGAATTCCTCCCCGAGGCCGCTTAGGACGGTGGAGAAAATAGTCCCGGCGGCGTGGACCGTGCCGGCGAGAGCGCAAAGTACGACGATGAGTGTCTTCATGGTTGCCCTATGAAAAGTGAGACCCCGGCCTGCGTTTGCACGCCGCCGATGGACGCCTGGATCGCCACCGTGCCCGTGGGCACGTTGGACGGCAGTTGAATGGTGATTTGATAGAGACCGGCGCTCCCCACGGTAAGCACGGAGCTCAGAACGGGTACCGAAACGCCGCCTACCGTCACCGAGGGTGTCGGCGCGAACGGGACGCCGCTGACGATAGTGCCGGCCGGGGCCTGGGGAGTGGTGGGGCCGAATCCCGTGCCCCACAGGACGACGGTATCGCCAGGATGGGCGGGCGCACTGCTGGAGATCGGCATGTAGCTCGGCAAGAGAGAAGCGAATACCAAATTCGTGCCGGGTTGAATGAAGAAAGCCGGCGCGTAGGTTTGCAATTGCGCGGGCGCTGGAGCGCTGATGGCGCCATTGTTATTGACCACCACGTTGACGGCACCGGTCGCGCTGTCGGACGGAACCTGCACGTTGATTTGCGAGGGGCTGATGTAAGAGAGGAAGGCCGGCTGGCCATCGATAGTGACGCTCACGCCGTTGAGCGAAGTGGGCAAATTATCGCCATTGAAATCGGCCGCTTGCCAAGGGCGCGTTAGGTTGGCCAGATTGCTGCCCGCGATCATCGCCCAGGAGCCGGCCTCGATGCCCGGTTGGAAACTGGCGGCGTTGAGCACGGAAGTAATCGCGGGCGGATTGTTGGGCGTCAGTTTCACCACGAAGGCGTCGCCATAGCCGTGTTGGGCCTGAGTGCCGCCCGGAACGGGGAAATCGCCGGACCATGTCTGGCCCGCGAAGACCAGATCGCCCTGGTTATCGAGCGTGACCCCCAGCGCGGAATCGTCCTGCGAGCCGCCGTAATAGGTGGAATAGTTCCACTTGCTGCCGTCAGCGGAGAGGATCGTGACGAAGGCATCGGCGTTGCCCGCGTTGGCGCGCTGTGCAGGATTGGCGATGGGGAAATCGGCGGCGCGCGTGCCGCCGGCGACGATCACGTTATTCGCAGAGTCCAGCGCAATCCCCGAGATCCAATTCTGCGTACCGAAAACAGCGGTTTCGGCGGCGTAGGTCAACACCGGCGCCATGGATTCATGCCCGTTGAGGAAGGTAGAGAAGACGATGCCCGATCCATCGGGACTCAGCTTGGTAACGAAGGCGCTCGTCTGATAGTTTTGCACCACGGCGTAAAGCATTCCACTGGCGCCCACGGGCGTGATCCCAAGGACGTTGGGAAGTTGTCCATAGCCGGCTGACGCCGGGACGGGAGAGCCGATTGCCGTCCAGGACTGGCCTTGGTCGTGCGATACGTACATGCCGGCGCCGTAGACGGCGGCATAGAGGGCGCCGCTGGGGTCCACCGCGACCGCGCTGGTGGTGCCGCCGGTCACCACCGACGCTGGAAGCACAGTCCACGAGACGCCGTTGTTGGTGCTGCGATCGCTCAAGCCGTTATAGACGGTGGATGGATTGGTAGATCCGTCGATGGTCCAGCCCGGAGCGATCGGCGAGGGGCTGGCGATCTGCGTCCACGTCGCGCCGCCGTCGGTGCTGTGGTAGATGTACGCCGGCGTGTTGCCCGGCGGCAGTTTGGTCACGATGATGGGCGCGGAATAGGCGAAAATGTTGCCGCTCACGCGCGGATCGAGCGCTAGAGACGCGATCGACGATCCAGGGAACGGCAGGGTGGTCCAGGTGGCGCCGCCGTCGGTGCTCTTGCGGGCGCCCACGGTGCTCCAGACGGTGTAGACGTTGTTGGGATTCCGGGGGTCCACGGCGATTTGCAGCGGTTCGCCGCTCGACGCGGAATCGATCAGTCTCCAGGTGCTTCCGCCGTTCACGGTTTTATAGACCGCTCCGGGAGTGTCGCCTCTGGGAGTGTCTCCCTGACCCGTGGCGGCGTAGAGAATTTGCGGGTTCGCAGGATCGATCGCGAGCACCGGGATCAAGTTGCCGGCGATGCCGGTGTTGCTGGCCTTCCAGGTGACGCCTCCATCCGTGCTTTTGAAGATGCCGCGATCGCTGGTGCCGGCGTAGAGTGTAGCGGGCGTAGTCGGATCCACCAATAAGGTCTGCAAGAATGCGAAAGGCAGGTTGTCGAGCGGGGTCCACGTGGCGCCGCCGTCCGTGCTCTTCCAGAGCGGCCGCGCGCCAATGGTGGATTGAACGGGATTCACGAGAGGGAAATCCACCGACGTGGTGATTCCCGCGACGTACGAGGCGCCCGCGTTGTCGACCGCGATGGCCATTCCGAAAGCACCGACACTGCCGCCGAGGGTCGATTCCCAGACGATCTTCGAGCCGTCCGGCGCGAGCTTGAATACCAGGGCTGCAGTCCCCCCTGTCGGTCCGAAACTCTGAGTGGGGGTGATTGGGAAATCCGAAGAGGCTGTTCCGGTGACGTACGCGCTGCCGGCGGAATCCACCGCGATGGCTGCGCCGTGGATCCCCGCAAAGTCCACGTTCTGGTGGAAAAAGGAATACACCAGCGCGCCTTGCGGGCTCAGCTTGGTGACGAACAAGCCAAACCCCGTGGCGGAACTGCTGAGGCCCGTAAAGCCGGCCGCGGTCGAACCGGTGACATAGGCGCTGCCAGAGGAGTCCAGGGCCAGCCCGTAAGATCCGTCGTCGCCCGGACTGCCGAGGTAGGTGGAATAAATCAGCTTGCTGCCGGTGGGGTCGAGCTTGCTGACGAAGGCGTCCCATCCGCCTTTATTGGTGGCTTGCACGGCATTCAGGACGGGGAAATCGAGGGAGCGCGTCCAGCCGGTGACGACGACGTTGCCGCTGGAATCCACGCCGACTCCGGTGGCGTAATCGTCGCCGCTGCCGCCGAGAAAGGTGGCCCAGATCAGTGTGCCCGTGGGCGAGAATTTGGCGACGAATGCGTCGCTTTGGATGCTGCTGGGATTGGCGAGAGTGTAATTGCCGCCCATGGTGGACTGAAACGCGCCCGGGGTGACGGGAAGGTCGGGCGAATAGGTTAATCCCGCGATGTACGTGTTGCCGGCGGAATCGGAGGCGACCGATGCGGCGTAATCCTGTCCGGAACCGCCGAACACGGCGGCGAAATTCGTGCCCGCGTGCGCGATGGTGCAAAGCGCCACAGCGAGTGAGGCACACCGGCCCCAATCGCCGCCTCTACGGCTCTTCAGAATCGACACTTAGACTCCTAATGGCAGGTATGAAGCAGGTGTCGTGCCATGTAAAGCGGGCCTGCTAAAATGGAAGACTTCACACAACATGTTGGATCAATCCATACAGGAGCTGGAGGCCCGATCCCTCGAGCGCATTGCGGCGGCCGCGTCGGAAGAGGAGCTGGAAGCGGTCCGCGTGGACGCGCTCGGCCGCAAAGGGCCGCTGGCGCAGGCCGGCAAAGAGATGGGGAAGCTGCCGCCGGCGGAGCGCGCCAGTTTCGGCAAGCTGCTCAATAGCGCGCGGCAGAATCTGGAGCAGGCGCTGGCGGCCCGCCAGCCCGTTCTGGCGGACGCGGCGCTGCAGAAAAGGCTCGATGCCGAATGGCTCGACGTCACGCTGCCCGCTCCCGGGCCGCGGCGCGGGCATCTGCACCCCATCACGCGCATTCAACGCGAGCTCGAAGAGCTCTTCAGCTCGCTGGGATTCGCGGTGCTCGATGGGCCCGAAGTGGAAGACGAGTATCACAATTTTGACGCCCTCAACATCCCGGCCGACCATCCGGCGCGCGACATGCAGGACACGTTCTGGCTGGATGGCGGCAATCTGCTGCGCACGCACACGTCGCCCGTACAGGTGCGCGGCATGGAGCGGCTGGGTCCGCCGTTGCGCATGATCGCGCCCGGCCGCGTGTTCCGCAACGAGAGCGTGGACGCATCGCATGAGCACACCTTCTATCAACTGGAAGGAATGATGATCGACCGCGACGTCTCGGTGGCCAATCTGCTGTACTTCATGAAGACGCTGCTCACGGCGATCTTTCATCGCGATGTGACGGTGCGGCTGCGCCCGGGCTATTTTCCGTTCGTCGAGCCGGGATTCGAGCTGGATATCCAGTGCCTCATCTGCGGCGGCCCCGGCTGCCCGGTGTGCAAGCAGAGCGGCTGGGTGGAACTGCTGCCGTGCGGGTTGGTCAATCCCAAGGTACTGCGCATGAGCGGCATCGACCCCGAGGTGTGGGGCGGGTTCGCGTTCGGTCTCGGCCTGACGCGCCTGGCGATGATGCGCTACGGCATCGACGACATTCGCCATCTGCAGGGCGGCGACCTCAGGTTTCTGGAGCAATTTTGAAGTTTTCGTACAACTGGATTCGTGAACTGGTACCCGGACTGGCCGAGGCTCCGGGTCCGCTGGAACGGCTGATCACCATGAAGACGGCCGAATGCGAAGGCGTGGAGCCGGCGTGCGAGTTACTGGCCCGCGCCACGCTGGCGCGAGTGGAATCGGTGGAACCCATCGCCGGGACGCATCTGGTTCTCGCGCAGGTGGATGCCGGCGCGGCGGGCCGGCGCACGGTAATTTGCGGCGCTCCCAATTGCCGGCCGGGAATGATCACCGCGTGGGCCGACATCGGCAAGAAGGCGATCCACGGG
>Ga0182016_10002514_pt1 | contig 21495 bp, 22 predicted proteins | sample 712S2MmetaG_FD_120491 | JGI IMG/M metagenome (GOLD analysis project Ga0182016, IMG submission 120491) | Permafrost microbial communities from Stordalen Mire, Sweden - 712S2M metaG | ecosystem: Environmental > Terrestrial > Soil > Wetlands > Permafrost | place: Sweden: Stordalen | collected... | reverse complement strand
CGCTTGGAGTTCCAAGGTTGTTCACCGGTCCTTAGCTCAATCCGTCCGAACCGCCGGATGCGGACCCGCATGTCCGGTGGTGTGGCAGGGGAGGAGAGGCGACTCTCCCCCCTATGCCGATTGGTGCTACGCAATCCAATCTCAATGAAAACTTCGGGGTGACTTGAAAGCTTCTCCAAAAATATTGCCCACATTTCTCATCGGCGGTGTCTAAAAAGACAGGCGCAGAGAATTCTGGAGGCAAGATGGTTCAGCGAAGTGCAAATTATGCCGCAAAAATGAGGGTTTCTGCTTGTGTAGCGTCTTTAGTTTTATCAGCGTTTGTGACTTTCTGTGCGGCAGCGGGTCAGCAGGCGGAGGACAGAAAGCCGAGTGTGAGCGATCAACCCTTCACAACTGAACAAATTGCGGTCTATCGGGCCGTGCTCGTCAGTTGGTACCAGGGAGATAAGGGATCGATCAACCTCTCCATCCAAACAAGCCCAGTCGATCTCAGCGACGATTCCTTTGATAAAGCCTGCATCAAAGGTCTCGTCCTCGACAAGGTACAGGTTGCCCAGGTTCACCGTTTTCGCGTTGAAGACTCACGCCAGTTGGGCTTCGACAATCTCCGCCTTGTCGATCCTGAGTTGCAGGCAAAAGAAGTACATAAGAACGTTCCTGGAACAGCCATCCGCGAAGGTAAATCGGTCGACGAAGCTGTCAACAACGGCTTCGCGCATGGCTTGCTCACCTTGGGAGAAATTCAATTCGATCAGAATCACACCCACGCTCTGGTTTCGTTTAGCTTCTGGTGTGGAAGTCTTTGCGGCCACGGCACCACCATGCTCATGGAGAAAAAAGGCGGCGTTTGGATACTCATGAAGCAATGCGGCGGCTGGGTCTCCTAGCGCCTCCTTTGAACCCGGCTCTGCCGCATCCCTTCCAGACCGGTAAAATCGTCTCTGTATGGACCCTATCGACGATCATCTTGCCGCCGAAACACTTCCCGACACCATTCTCGACGGCAGCCGCTTTGTCCGTGCCTGCCTGCGCCGCCCCGTGGACCGCACACCCGTATGGTTTCTGCGCCAGGCCGGCCGCTACATGCAGGAGTACCGCGACGTGCGCAAGCACCACACCCTGGTGGAGATCTGCAAGCAGCCGGAGCTGGCCGCCGAGGTGACCATCACCGCCGCTGAAAAGCTGGGCGTGGACGCGGCCATCATCTTTGCCGACCTCCTGCTGCCGCTGGAACCCATGGGCCTGCCTTTCGAGTTCCTGGCTGGCGAGGGCCCTCACGTCCACCATCCCGTCCGCACCGCCGAAGATGTTCGCGCCCTGCGCACCGACCGCGCCGCCGACCTGGCTTATGTGGCCCGCGCCATCGAGAAGGTCGCCGCCCACTTCCGCGACCGGTTGGGCATCATTGGCTTTTGCGGCGCGCCTTACACCCTGGCCAGTTACATGATCGAGGGCGGCGGCTCCAGAAACTACATCTACACCAAGCAGATGATGTACCGCGATACGCTCTCCTGGCGCTTGCTCCTCGACAAGATCGTGGTGGTGCTGACGGAGTATTGCCGCCTCCAGGTGCAGGCGGGCGCGGACGTCATCCAGATCTTCGATAGTTGGGTGGGCTCGCTGGGCCTGGCCGACTATCGCGAATATGCCTTCGAAGCGTCGAAGCGTCTTGTCCGCGCCGTGCAGCAGATGGGGGTGCCGGTCATTTACTTCGGCGTGGAAACCGCCGGCCTGCTGAGCGAGATGGCCGCTACCGGCGCGGATGTGATCGGCCTCGATTGGCGGCAGCCCCTCGATGAGGGCTGGCGCGCGGTCGGCCACGGCCACGCGGTGCAGGGCAATCTCGACCCCATCACGCTCTTCGCGCCCATTGAGATTTTGGAACTGCGGGTCAAGGAGATTCTGCGTGCCGCCAACGGCCGGCCGGGCCACATCTTCAACCTCGGCCACGGCATCGTCCCCAACACCCCGGTTGAAAACGTGCAGGCCGTCGTCCGCATGGTCAAGGAGTTCCGCCTGGAGGCCGCCAATGGCTAAACAAGCCGTCCTTCTGCTGGCCCACGGCACCCCCGAATCCGTCGAGCAGATTCCCGAGTACCTGCTCAACGTAACCGGCGGCCGACAGCTTCCTCAAGCTGTGATCGAGGAGATCGAGCACCGCTACAGCCTGATTGGCCATAGCCCGCTGACGGAAATCACCCTCGAACAAGGGCGCCTGGTCCAAGCCGAGCTGGCCGCCGGCGGTCAGCCCCTGCCGGTTTACGTCGCCATGCGCAACTGGCGTCCAACTATCCCAGATGTTGTCCGCCAGATGCGCGCCGATGGAGTGGAAGAAGCCGCCGTCATCTGCATGGCGCCCCAAAACTCGCGCACCAGCGTCGGCCTTTACCGCTGTGCAGTCGAAGCGGAATCTGCTGGCCTGCGCATCGACTTCACCGAGGCCTGGGCGCAGCATCCGCTCCTCATTGAGGCCTTTGCCGAGCGCCTCCGTCCGGCCCACGGCAAGCTCAGCGCCGAGGCAGGCTACGCCGTGCCGGTGCTCTTCACGGCCCACAGCGTCCCCTGCCGCACCATCCAAACCCCCAGCGCCGAGACCTCCGCCGCGCCCGACCCCTATGCCGAGGAGGCCAAGCGCACAGCTGCTCTAGTAGCCGCCCGCGTCGCTGAGATTCCCAGCTGGACCTTTGCCTTCCAAAGCCAGGGCGTCAGCGGCGGCCCATGGATTGGCCCCACCGTCGAACAGACTCTCGACGCCCTTGCCGCCGAGGGCGTCCGCGCGCTGCTGCTCCAGCCCATCGGCTTCCTCTGCGACCATGTCGAGATTCTCTACGATGTGGATATTCTCTTTCGCGGCTATGCGGCCAAGCTAGGCATCCGCCTGGAGCGGCCCGAATCGTTGAATGCTTCCCCCACCCTGGCCAGGGCCGTTGCGGATCTGGCGCGGCGGGGGCTAGCGCGATTGCAATCCGGCGTTTCCGGAAACGGTTCGTAGGGTGAATCCGCCCCAGCGTCTGGGTGCCTCGCGTCAAGGCTCTTGCGGGAAAGCTCTTGGGTTACTTTTATCCAGATAATTGCTCCGTATTCTCTTTGTTAATTCACCGCGATTCGATAGAATGTCGAGTTGGACTTGGATTCGTGCACAACGCAGGCTATGCCCCTCAGGTCATGCCGTCTGTTTCAAAAGCTGGGCTTCAAGGGCGCGATTCGCCCAATGAAAACAGTGTCGTTAAGAAGTGGCAGAGCTTAAGTGTCCCACACGGAAGTTTAGCGTCAGTCGACAAGGAAGAACTGGCATGCAATGTTCGATATGCGGGAGCGGCATGCGCCGCATTATGCGGGAAAGTTTTCTGCAAAGAAAAGTTTATCCGCTATTCGGTTACTATCCATGGGAATGTCCCATCTGCAGGAAGCCCACGCTCTTCAAGAAACGGCATCTGCGCTCAAAACGGACCAGGCAGTCTGCGACGCGCCCCGGCGATTCCAACCACACAAATCCAAGTGGTCGACAAGCCCACGCTGCGCTGCCCGTGGCAAAGGCTCGCTGACTCCAGTTCCGCTCATACCCAAGTCGCCGTGGGGCAAGGCCAATGAGGCTCCGAGAGGGTATTTGTACCCAGCGAGCTAAACCGGCCAGCGATAATGCCCAGCCGCGCGCTGCGCAAAGAACTCTTCCAACGCGCTTTCTTCCGCTCCCCGGCCAATGTTATGCACAACGCGCCTGTGTTCGCCGGCGCTCACCACAACTCCTACATGCGGCAGCCGGGCATCCAGCAGCCAGGTCACAATGTCCCCAACCTCCAGCGTCTTGGGAAAGCCGTCTCCCGCCACCGGACCCGAAGCCGCCCACAACCGCGCTCCGGCCCGCGTCCAATAAGCCTCAAGGTTCAGCACCCGCCGGTGGTCGATATTCGCATCGGGTCCCTTCGATCCCCACGCCTTGCGCGCCGGGTAGGCATCGAAGTGCTTCACCATGTCCTCATGCACCAGCTTTTGCAGGTCCATCCCCAGCCCGTCCCGCGCCGCGCGAATCACGACATCCGCGCACACGCCAGTTGATCTCGGCACATCCCCGCCCGGATAGCTCAAGTGCGACCATGTTGGGTCATAGCCGACGGTTACTCCCACCTGCGCCCGCGCCGCATCCGCCAGCCGCTGGCCACTGGTCTGGGCCGCGCTTCCGGAGCTGGCCATGAGCTTGGAGTAAGGTCGGGCCCCAAGCCACACCGCCGCCAAACCGCCAAGAAACCTTCTCCGCTGCACCGTCCGTACCCTCGCGTTGATTATTTGACCTTGTAGACTGTGCTGCCGTGAGCCGGCAAAGTCACGCTCACTTCCTTGGTTTCCTTGCCCGTGCTGTCGGTGAAGAGATCCTCGGTAGGATGCTTTCCGCCGTCCAGCCCCAATTGCTTCCAGGTTGCGCGCAGCGTCGCCGGCTTGTCGTCGAGATTGAAAAATGCAAAATACTCCGTGTAATTCCGCGCGCCCGGAGCGTCGATCGTCGCCCTCCAAACTCTCGCGTGCTCAAAGCCCGGCGGCAGATTGGCGGCGGCGATCGGTTGACTCAGCGTGACGTTTTGATTCATGAATAGCACTTCCTGATTCGTGATCAGCCCCCGCGTAAAGTCGTCCAGCTTAGTCAGATTCGCTCCCAAAATCAGCGGGCACCGCGCCACCGCCCACAGCGTAAACTCGGTCCGCTGCTCGTCCTTGGTCTCCCGCGACTGGCGTGGTTCGCCCCATCCTGGATGCGGCCCCAGCCATCCCCACGGCAGCATATCTTCATCGGGCCAGTTGCCCGGCTTCACGTAAGGTACCCACTTGGCAAGCCGGTCAAACGCATCGCCCACCCCAAAAGGAAACTCGCCGTCGCCCGGCTTGTGCGGGAGTGTCCATCCGTCCCAGTGGTCGTCTGCAATGCGCCACATCTGCGCATACTGGGCCACTTCCGCCCCATGCTCAAGCTGTGTCGGCCCCGGAGACAGGCTCAATACAATCTGCCGTCCCGTCTTCTTGATCGCCGCCGCAATCTGCCTGATCTCCGTTGGACGGTAGGGATGGTCGCTGATGCAATCCACCTTGATGAAGTCCAATTCCCATCCCGCGTACAGCTTCATCATCGAGTCGTAATAGGCCTGCCCGGCGGCGTTGTCGGCCACGCCCCAGTTGCCGTCGTCCCAGGGGCAGGGCGAGCTCTTGTCGGCAGCGTCCGCGGCATGGTAGCCCGATCCCGCGATAGGCAGGTTCTCGTTCACCACCTCGCGCGGAATCCCCCGCACAATATGGATGCCGAACTTCAGCCCCTGCGCATGAACCCAGTCGGCCAGCGGCTTGAAGCCCGCTCCATGCGCAGCGGACGGAAACCGGCTCGGTGCTGGAATCAGAATTCCGTTCGCATCCCACAAATACTTCTTCTCCGCTACGCTGCCGCCAAAGGGATTGTCCATATACCAACCCTCGTCGATTACGGCATACTGCCAGCCAAATTCCCTCACGCCCTTGAGTACCGTGGCGTTGGCCCGGTAGTCGGCCTCGTCGATGGTCAGCCCATAGGCATCCCAGCTGTTCCATCCCATCGGCGGCGTGGGCGCTGGGTTCTGTGCGTGTAGTGAAAGGGCGGCGCAAGCAAGAGCGGCGACAACAGCGGACAGAAAACCATTGCGGAAGGTCATGCGGAAACGTATACCACATCGGGCGGCGTCCCGACACGCAAACCGGCTGAAGGTTGGCCGTGCAAGTTTCGAATTGGCGGCTACACACTGCCGCTATCTAAGGAGCGATAGAACAGCCGGTGGGCGCTACCGGTTGATTTCGCCAAACGAATTTTTCGGTGGCCGTAATCCCTTGAACAAGAGCCAAAAACTCAGTGCTATATCGAAGAGACCCATTGGCGAATCGAACCACCCCAGGCTAACAATCTTGTCGAAGTCGGGAAAGATGAAGAAAACGAAGGTGCACACCACGGTAAACGCGGACGCGATCACACCGAAGGCAGCTAACGCTCGTGGGATATAGCGGGACTTGAACCACAGGCAGGCGCAGACTGTGGATGCCATTCCCCAAAACAGCAACCCAACGTAATAGCGGTCGAAGTTTGCGGCAAGATAGAAACTTGCCAGGGCCTGTAACCGCTCCGCTTCAAATGCTCGCAATGAATCGGCGCCATTCAGGAGCCGCAGTGCGTCAAAAAGATTCAGCGTCATGACCAGCCACATGAAGACGTATGCGAGCCACCAGAACGCCGCAAGCAAGGCGAGACCTCTATTGACCGGCTTGAGAATCACGTAGAGTGCTGTGAGAAGCACGAAAACGCCCACGCAAAAAGTAATTTCGCCGGCGATTCCGATACGAAAGAGCCGTTCGTGCGCCAGGATATTGCGGGCGGTTTCCGCGGCATTGTTCCTGATAATCAGACGCCAGAGAATGCCATAATAAACGTACATCACGGTCGCGAAATTAATCAGGTAAGCGCAGCCTGCAACTTTTGCGGCCTTTCGTTGTGAGTTATCGATAGGGCCGATTGTCATTTCCTTACCTCGCTGGCTTTCAACAAGAATTCTGGGGCATTAACCTCAGAACTCTCGAACCCGGACTGTCGAATCTTCACCGATCAGTTAGCTCGAAATCGCCACTTCGCTCATCGAGGAATCGAACGAACATAGAACTCGGTTCACGCCCCTTTGGCAACCACAAATACGATTCGATTGCCGTCCGGATCCAGAATCGAAAGCATCGACTTATGCTTGTCAACCGGAATATGCAGCGCCTTGAGCTGCGCCGCTGTCCGCCGCAGATTCGCAACGCTGAAAAACATCTGGAATGCCGAGCCCGGCCCGTGCTGGACCAGTTCGATTCGCAGGCCGGATGGTCCGGGGAGCGCCAGCCAGGTTTGCCCCTGTTCCAGGGATGGAGCAAGCGCGGCTGCCGGCGCAAAACCCAGCTTCTCCACATAATAGGTCCGCGCCGCCGCCGGATCCTGCATCTCAATCCCCATGGCCACAATCTGCTCTGAGACCCGATTCGCGCCCAGGTGCAATCCCTTGTCGTTGCTGTGCTTCGAGCCGGGCATGTATTGCGTGTATTCGATGTTCTGCTTCTCCGGCCCGGCCATGGTAAACAGCAGATTCCCCGCGGCTGCTTTCCGCACCGGAATCGGAGCAAGCCCGCGCGCGGCATAGGCTTGATTTAGCGCCTCGATCCCCGACGACTCGAAGCAAACATGCATGAAGCCGATGGTGTCTGTGGGCTTCATCTGCGGATAGAGCTCGATGAACTGACGATCGTTCACCTTGATAAACGACTGCGTGGTCTTGCCGTCGCGGCTCATGGCGAAGGCTTCTTCAAAGCCGAGCTTCTCGTAAAACGCGCGCGATTTCTCTAGATCGGCCACACGAATGGCGGAATGGGCAATACCCGCAAGCTCCGTCGCATGACCGGGAGCCGGTGCTTGCGCTCCGGCCGCAACCTGCGTCTGCGCGGCGATTGCGCCGGCGAAAACGATCAAGAGTCCGGCCGCCATCAAGCGGTGAATTCCGTTTCCAAAGCACTTTAACGAACTCGTCACAAGCATTGCTCCTCTCGGCGAGTGTTCCCGTCGCTTCCGGCAACATTCCCGCCGAACCCCATCCGGGGGCGCGTTTCAACACCGAAAAAGTGTACCATGCGAATGGACCAGCTTGGTGTGACGGGCGGGAAGTCCAGCCCAATCGAGGAAGGAGTTCAAAAACTATGGTGAAAAGAACCTTGATCGCTCTAACGGCGGCTGTCCTGTTGCTGCCCTCCGCGGCCAGCTCCCAGCAGCCCTGGCAGCATTTGCAGAACCCCACGGCGGCCCAGGTGGCCGCGCAGTGGCAATCGCCGCCGCCCGAGTACGGGCCTGAGCCCTATTACGGATTGAATGGCCCCGTCAGCATCCCCCAGGTCCAGCGCGATCTTGACACGCTGCACGGCCTCGGATTTCAGGCAGTCACCGTTCAGGCCGGCTATAACATGCCCTTCGCTTATCTCTCGCCAGAGTACTTCGCCTTCTTTCGAAACTTCGTTGCCGAAGCCAAACAGCGCAACATGCGCGTGTGGATCGTGGACGACGCCGGCTATCCCAGCGGCTTTGCCGGAGGGAAGTTCACCTCGGAAAAGCCTGAGCAGAGAATGCAGGCGCTTGAAGTGGAGCAGAAGATTTCCGTAGCCGGCGGCGCAACCCCCCATCGCGCGCTGCCGCCCGGCACGGTGAGCGCCGCTGCCGTTGACCAGGACGGCGCGGCAATTCCCATTCCGCTCTTCAGCAATATGTTGGACTGGACTGCCCCCGAAGGAACCTGGACGGTACTGATTGTGGATCATGAGTTCCGCACCTCGCCTACCCGCTCCGACACCAATACGCAGCGCGTGAAAGATACCTCGCAGTCGCTCGAAGACTATCTCGACCCCGCTGCGACGGAGCAATACCTGCGCTTCACGCACGAGCAATACAAGCAAAATATCGGCGGCGAATTCGGCAAGACCGTCATGGGCTTCCGCGGCGACGAGCCCGACTATTCCATTGCCGGCTTACCATGGACCCCGAAGTTTTTCGAGCGCTTCACCGAGATCGAAGGCTACGATGTGCAGCCCTATGTTGCGCTGTTCGCGCAGACGACGTCGCGCCGCGACCCCGGCGTTCCCATCCATCTCACCCCGGAACAGATTCGCATCGAGGGAGACTACTACGATGTCTTCTCGCAGATGTTTGCCGCCGGCTTCTTCAAGCCGCAGGGAGACTGGTGTGCTGCCAATCATCTGGAGTATCAGGTACACCTGAACCACGAAGAACTTGAGATGGAACTGACGCGCAGCGAGGGCTCGTTCTTCCGCGACATGCGCGCCGTCCAGGTGCCCGGCATCGACGCCATCTGGCATCAGATTTGGAAAGACACCATCTCGGATTACCCGCGCCTCGCCAGTTCAGCCGCTCATGTCTACGGCAAGCCCCGCGCATTCACCGAGAGCTTTGCCGCCTACCGCCCCGCTCCCGATGTCGAAATGGCGCGCTACATCCTCAATGAGCAGTTCGTCCGCGGGGTCAACCAGATCGAGACGATGTACTTTCCGGCTACATCCGCGGGACCGAAGCCGCCTCCCTCCTACATGGGCCAGCAGGGCTTTCCGGAGTTACTCGGTTATGTGCGCCGCATGAGTTATCTCATGGCCATGGGCCGTCCCGATGCAACCGTCGCGTTGTTCCTTCCCTCCAGTTCCATGTGGCTGGGGAACGACGCCTCGGATACACAGTTTGTTTCCACCGAGCGGCTGCTGAGCGAGCATCAGATCGACTTCGACATCGTGGACGAAGACGCATTGGCGCGCGACCTGAAGGCGCTGAAAGGCAGCTTTGAAACCCTCAGCGGCAACCGCTATCGCACCGTCATTCTGCCCGCGCCGCTGGTCGTTTCAACCGAAGCGCTGGCGCGGCTCAAAGCATTCGCGCAAGCAGGCGGCAAGGTCGTTTTTCTTGGCGGCGCGCCCAAGTGGATCGCGAGCCGCACCATTCGCGACGCAACCCCGGCCGCGGCAGCGGACTTCTCTTGGGCAATGATCGTTGACGCGCAGTTGGCGCACACCCCCACGCCGCCCGCCAACCCGCCTGCCGCACCGCCCGCACCGCAAGCCGTCCCCAGCGAGGTGCTCGCGGCGGTCGAGGCCGCGGTCGTTGCGCCCACGGTCCGCCTCGACGCTGCCGATACCGCTCTCCGTGTCATGAAGCGCAGATGGAAGAACGCCGATGTCTATCTGTTTTTCAACGAGGGTGCTCAAGCCAGCAGCCATACGGTAACTCTGCTGAGCAAGGCTCGCATCGCGGAAGCATGGGATCCGCAGACGGGCACAGTAGCTCCCGTACAATCCACGCGCGCTGGCGGAAACCTCGCCGTACAGCTGAAGCTTGCCCCGTATGAAACGCGGGTTATCGTAGCTCGATGATTCGTCGTTTGGAACTTGGCGCGGAGGGCCCTGCCAGGCGGCAAGACCCTCCGCGACTGTTACAGCATCTTGTTATCGACAGTGCTCAGCGTAGTATCCGCGGCAGCCCGGCTCCATCCAATCCGCAGATCCTTCACATCGTGCAAAGCGAATGCGCCGTCCGCGTTGCGCGGTGCTGTAATGCCAAAGAAATCGGCGCGTTCCACGCCCGTCAGGTAAAACGCAGGCCTTGCGTCGGGCGTTGTATTGGCAATCTCGACGTGACTCATCTCCACATTGCGCACATGCCGCAGAAAGAATCCCGAAGCAGGCATCGGCCCGAACATTCCTGGCTCGGGATACTTGCTCTCCAGCTCCGGCGGTTGAATCTTTGCATCCTCGGCCGTCGCGCCGCCCACCGTCTCGATATAAATATTCGAGAGCTTCACATCTTCGATTGAAGCATCCGGGATGCCGCTGAGAATGGAGCTGACTCTCAGCGGAGCGTTGAAGCAACAGAGATTGCTGATTGCGACCCGCCTCAGGGTCCCCACCTTGGTCGTGTCCTTGGGGCCGCGCAAACGCGCTCCCAGGCGCATGAAGATTGGGCCTGAAACCAAATCGCGCATGGTGGTGTTGGTGATCGTGATGTCTTCCAGCAGCGCCCCGTCAACCGATTCAAGCGCATATCCCTGGCAGCCTTCGAAGACGCAGTTGGAAATGGTTACGTTGATAAAGCCGCCATTCGATTCCGTGCCGCATTTGATGCGTCCGGTGCGCGGTACGCGAAAGTCCGGCGCGTACTTCTTGAAGGTTCCGTCCAGTACCGTTCCCAACTGGTAGTAGCCGGTCACCCAGCAGTTGGTAATGGTCAGGTTCCGCGTAGGCCGCGCATAGCCGAGGGCATAACTCGACTTCGGGCAGATGCCGTCGTCCCACGGCGAGTTGACGGTGCAGTTGGAGACGCGCACATTCTGGCAGCAATCGATATCCATCCCGTCGCGGTCGGTATCGATGCGAAGATTGTCGATGGTCAGGTTGTCCACGCCCGTAAGCAGCAGTCCAAAGTGGCCGCCCTTGAGCAGAGAGAAGTCGCGCAGCAGCACGTTGTGGCAGTTCTTCAGCGCGATGGCCTTGTTCCCCACCCCCGGCTGTTCGGCCGAAAAGGGCGCGAGATCTCCTGGGCGGAAATAGCCCTTCGACAGCCCCTTGCCCCAGATAAGCCCAGGCCCGGTGATGCTGAAGTCGTGAATGTCTTCGCCCCAGATAAGCGAGTTATGCCAGTGGTTGTGGCCATAATCCTGATAGGCGTCCCATTCCGTCTTTGGCTCCGCCGCATCGTAGACGCCGCCGTTGTAGCCGGTCGTCTCTTCCTTGCGTGGCGAGTCGGCCGCTATGATCGCGCTGCCTTGCAGCAGATGCAGGTCCACATGGCTCTTCAGATGGATGGAGAAGCAGAGATACGAGCCGGCGGGGAATACAACCGTCCCGCCGCCCGCCGCCGCTGCCGCCTCGATGGCATGGTTCACTGCCTCCGTGTCCAGCGTCTTGCCGTCCCCTGTCGCCCCGTACTTGCGAACGTCGTAAATCCCCTGCGATGCTTGTGCCGCCGCGGTTGCCGCGCCGCCATCCTGAATCGAAGCGCCGAAAGATGCGGACGGAATGGCGGCAGCCGCTATCCCAAGACTGCCGGTACGCAGAAAATCCCGGCGCATTGAATCGAACGATTTCATCGAACTTCCTCCCGAAACTGTGGCATGAGATACCGATACTTCTGGAAAAACCGGCCTGCCCTTCCATGTGCGTCTGCGCGCATTGAGGGACACACCCCTCCCGCGCGTACCAACACATCATATCCCCCGACCCCGTTCCTCCCCCTAATCAACCAAACCTTAACAATTCCCGGCTCGTCCGCCCTCTACCATAAAACAGGAAACACCCTGCGGGCTACCCGGTCTCCGCCCTGATCCCTGTTCAATGACTTCATTTCAAATAGGCGCGCACCAGATCGATCAGATCCTCGGCCAACTCCGGAGCTATCTGTTCTTTGGCGCCGTCCGCGAGGTGAAACCGGATATGGGTCTCCAGCACCTCTCCCATAAGCCCGTTCACTCCGCCGCGCACCGCCGCCAGCAGCATCAGTTGTCCTCCACAATCTTCATCCGACATCAGCGACCGTTCCACCGCCTCCAACTGCCCACGCAGTTTCTTCAGCCTTTGCAGCAGCTTGACCTTCTCCCGCTCTTGATGAGACATCTCCGCCCTCCTCGGCTTGACAATACCTACCCCCGGTATGGTATTTACCGAGTGGGGGTATAGTTGCGCTTCCATTCTAGCCCCGCCGCGCCGCGATGCGCATCCTTTCCCAAAGGCCTTTCAATGATCCGCTTTCTCGCCAGACGCTCCAATCCGCGTAGCGCTACCCGCAAGCCGGGATTAGCCTTCGCCTCTCTGGCCTTCGTCTGCATCTCCGCGGCCCCCATCGCCGCTGCCCAGGCTCCGGACGCTCTTCCTTCCGCGCCACAGCCGCAGCTCCCGTCCGCCCCGCAACTTGCCCTCACCGACCCGTCCCTACTCGATCCGCAGCATGGCGGCCTTGGGCGCAAAGCCACAGACTCAAGTCCCGTCGGCCGCGAACCCCAGGACGCTCCCGTTGTCTCCATGGCGCCGCATCCGGAAAAACTCTACTGGTTTTCCGGCCAGGCCAATATCATCATCCAGGGCGGCCTGCCGTTTCATTCCCCCTACCAGGGAACCAACAGCTTCATCGGCAGGGGCGAATACAAGACCTCCCTGCTGGGCACCTTGTTTACCGCGCTCCGGCCCTCACATTCCATCCGCTACAACACCGACCTGATCCTTGACCTGGAGAGCTCCGGCGGCCGTGGCCTCAGCGAGGCGCTGGGACTGGCTGGCTTCACCAACCTCGACGTGGTGCGTAACCCCAACCTCGGCTCCGCGCCCTACCTGGCCCGCTATGAGATTCATCAGGTGATCGGTTTCACACAGCAAACCACCACCCAGGAGCCGGGCCCCTTTGCGCTGGCGCCCAGCGTGCCCGTGCGCCGCCTCGAGTTCCGCGCCGGCAAGATGACCTTGCCCGACTTCTTCGACGTCAACGGACCCGGCTCAGACAGCCACTTGCAGTTCATGAACTGGACTGTGGACAACAATGGCGCGTGGGACTACGCCGCCGACACCCGCGGCTACACAGTGGGCGGCATGGCCGAATACGACGACAATGTCTGGAGCATCCGCTACGGCCTCTTCGCCATGCCCACTGTTGCCAACGGCATCGATCTGGATTGGGCCTTCAGCCGCGCCCACGGGCAGAACGGCGAGTTCGAGCTGCGCCACAGCTTCGTGAAAGACCGCAAAGGCACGCAGCGCGTCCTCTTCTATGCCAACCGCGCTCACATGGGAACCTATCGCGAAGCCGTCGTCGATTTCCTCAACGGTTCAGACACCGCCAAATATGGCATAACCGCGCCCGACATCACGCGCCATGAGCACTTCAGCGCGCTCAAATACGGCTTCGGCTACAACACCGAGCAGGAGATCACTGAGAATCTGCGCGTCTTTGGCCGCTTCGGCTGGAACGAGGGCCAGCACGAGTCCTTCGCGTATACCGAGGTCGATCAGACCGTGGAAATCGGCGCGGACTATGCCGGAACCCGCTGGCATCGCCCCGTGGACAAAATTGGACTGGTCTTGGTCTCAAATGCCATCAAAGCCGACCACCAGAAGTACCTGAAACTGGGCGGCCTGGGCTTTCTGCTGGGCGATGGCAACCTCAACTACGGCCGCGAAAATATCGTCGAGAGCTACTACAACTGGCACGCCTGGCGCGGCCTCTTCTATGCCCTCGACGTGCAGCATATCGACACCCCCGGCTACAACCGCGATCGCGGCCCCGCCTGGGTGGGCTCGGTGCGCGCGCACGTCGATTTCTGATAGCCAGAAGGGTTCCTGCAGCCCAAAATGGGGCTCGGGCGACAAGTCTCATCCCGGTCTACAGGGTTTGATTAAAGATTGGTCTTTAGAAAGGCCGGTGTTGGAGGGGGAGACAAGTCCCCTCCAACACCGAAAAGGAAGGTCACATAAGAGTTACTGCATCCGGGAAGCGTTTACTCGCCTCTCCAGACCTTGCTTGCCGGGAACCGTTTGGCAGCTCCCATAGCGGCCGAAGTTGCGGAAGATTCCAAAACTAGCTCCTTCGGTCTCGTTTCCGCTCATGTCCGCATACCGAGCGTCGGCTAAAATCGCAATGCCGCTTGCAATGGGAACCCGCTCTCTGAACAGCGGCCATACTCATCCAAGCATGCAAAGCGGGAAACAGGCGAATGCCATCCGCCGAAAGAATCTACAAAGCCCGTTTTCCGCACTTCCTTGTTATCGGCCTTTTTCAACAAAAGATACAACCAGTCCTGAATCCAGGCACACCTCTGACATTCAAAAGACATTGCCGGAACAATCGGCTTCCGGCCACATGGACTTCCTTCTGTTGGGCTTCATGTATACGTATACACCGCTTCACTTACGCTTGTAAACGCCTATTTCACCCGCTTTGGCAAAACTTTACGGTATGTTTATGCGATCACCGCGGATATCGGGCTTCGCGTCTACCGGCTTCCTCCTGCCGGCGGCGTTTGCGCCTGCGCCGCGGGGGGCAGTGTAACAATCACTTCGTTGGGCTTGGTGTAGTGCAGCTTCTCCCGCGCCAGAATCGCCATCGACTCAGGATCGGATTTGAGTCGCTCTATCCGCTCCTTCAGCCCTGCGTTCTCCCGCTCCAGATCATTGATATCCCTTTGCAACTGACGGTCTTCGCCGCGCATCTGCTGCCAGACCTGCAACCCATGCTTGCCGTTGATCACGTGCCAGGTCAGCAGCAGCGCCAGCCCCACGGCTACCACCGTGCCCGCCGGACGCCACAAGTGCAGCGTCCACTCCAGCGCGCGCCCGGGAATAGCACCGCCAGCCCGCTCCGCTGTCTTCTTTTCAGCCTGCATCTTCTTCCCCGCCATTCGATCGATATCCACTAAGACAGCACAAACTTCTCCGCGGCCGCCTTCAGGGCTTCCATGTCCTGCTCACTGCGCGCTTCCGTATACGCCCGCACCACCGGCTCGGTCCCCGAAAGCCGGTAGCAGACCCATGAACCATCGGCCAATATCAGCTTCAGCCCATCGGTCCGCACAATCTTGGCCACTTTGCGCCCGCTCAACTCCGTCGGGTCGGCCTTCATCTTTTCAGTGAACGCGGCTTTCAGCTCCGGGGTCAAGCGGAAGTTCTCGCGAACCGGATAGAAGGAACCAACTTTGCCAAACAGCTCCTTCAGTTGGACACCCAGGCTCTTGCCCCGCGTAGCCACCATCTCTGCCATCAGCAGGCCGGCCAGCACGCCGTCCTTCTCGGGAACGTGCCCGCGAATCGTCAGTCCCGCCGACTCCTCGCCGCCAATCGCGATCTTGTCCTCAATGATCAACTCGCCAATGTACTTGAACCCCACCGGTGTCTCATACAGCGGAACCTTGTGATGCTCGGCCAGGGCATTGATCAAGTTGGTCGTCGCCACGCTCTTGGCTACGCCGTTCCGCCAGCCTCGCGTCTCCACCAGGTAATCGAAGAGCAGCGCAATCACATAATTGGGCTGAATAAATGTCCCGTCCGCATCCACAATGCCAAAGCGGTCCGCATCGCCATCGGTGGCCACGCCAAGATCCGCGCCGATCTCGCGCATCTTCGCCTTGGCGTCGCCCAACAGCTCGTCGGAAGGCTCCGGCGCGTGGCCGCCAAAAAGCACATCGCGGTAGTCGTGAACCGTCTCCACCGTCACGCCAGCATCGTGCAGCATGTCTGAAATGTAGCCCCGCCCCGCCCCCCAGAACGCATCGTAGACCACCTTGATGCCCGACTTGGCGATTGCCTTCATATCCACCAGCTCGCCGATCCGCTTCAGGAACGCCGGCTTCACATCCGCGGTATCGTAGGTAACTCCTTGCTTGCTGGGAATCTTGGAGCCGTCGCCGAACCCATCAATCGCCGCCTCAATATGCCCCGTCACCTCGGGCAGCGCCGGAGCCCCGTCGTGCGTCGAGAACTTGATGCCGTTATATTCCGGCGGATTGTGCGACGCGGTAAAGTTGATCGCGCCCGAGGTCTTCAGCGTATGCACGGCGTAGGCAATGGCCGGTGTCGGCGCGGCTTCGGGAATCACAATCGGCGTAACCCCGGCCCCGGCCAGCACACTGGCCGCCTCAGCCACAAACCGCTCCCCCAGAAACCGCGGATCGCGTCCCACCAGCACCCGGTGCGGCTCCGGCAGTGTCTTCACATAGGCGGAAATCCCCGCCGCCGCTAGCCGGATGTTGGCTATCGTAAACTCCTCGGCCACAATCGACCGCCAACCGCTCGTACCAAACCGGATCGCTTTGCTCATCGCGCGTATCTCTCCATTCTTTCTATTGGCTTCATTTCCATACTGCCCTACTCGGGTTCGCGCGGCAAGCAGCCAACCCACTTCTTGACTCAAAAGACAGGTATTCAAACGATGAATTTATGAATTGTTCGCGCAGTCCGGCGCACGTAGCGTAACGCTTGCGCGTTAACTCGCAGTTGGCTGCAGATGGCTGGGATGAACAGCTTGCAAATTCACATAACGAACAAAATCCGCCTGGTTGAGCGTCAGGATCCGGGTCAATCAATAAGCCTGCATGATCGCGGCAAGCCTCGCGTCATGCACCTGAACGCCGCGCACTTGATGGGCGATGACCAATTGACGCCAAATCGAATAGACCTCTGCATTGTCAGGCAGGAATGTCATCGTGCGCTCGATTTCTTCGATGCATCGATTGGTTTCCGCGATGGAGAGCCCATAGCCGTTCCTCGATGATGGCCGGGTGCAGACGTTCCATATCTCCGCGATGTTTTGCAGCGCAAAGTACAACTCTTCGCCTTGCTCATCCAACCGGGCCAGCGCCGCTTTGACCAACTTGTACTGTGGATCGTCTTGCCGTGAAAGCCTCAAAAGGACATTGGTATCGATCAGGTACCCAGGCGCTATCGCCATCAGTCATGGTCCTGATAAAAACTCTCGCGGGTAAAGGCTTCGTCGGGAAGTTGAGGAATTTTATCGGAATATGCGGCCATTCCGCGAAAAAACGCCTCCATATCTCTTTTACGCTTGGCAGGAGGAGGAGCCGCGGGATCCACCCGCACCGCATCCTCGATCAGGCTCTCCACATAGCCCTCCGGGGTCAGGCCGCGAGCCCGAGCCTGCGCCGCGAATTCATCCGGGATGGTGACCGTGATCTGCATAAAAAAACCGTAGCAGGATAGACGTAAAATTGCCATCGAGACCGCGCGGCGAGGACCGCTCGCCCGGCATGTGTCCCTTGACGAAAGGTATCCAATGGAGTCCAAGGTGGGGGAGTGATGACAGCCATGTTTAACGACATGATGAGCGAATTGGATGAAGTGGATGCTTTTCTGGCCGGCAAGACGGCCGGCTACAAGGTCAACCTTCCCGCCGAAGTCGATGTGAAAGGTATCAGGAAGCGCCTGAAGATGACGCAGGCCCGCTTCTCCTCGACCTTCGGCTTCAGCCTTGACGCAGTCAAGCACTGGGAGGGCGGAAGACGCCACCCGGAGTCCTCCGCCAGAGCCTTCCTCACCGTCATCGCCAAGAATCCGAATGCGGTTATAGCGGCGCTGCATGAGCAACCCCGGCAACTAAGCTCCAAGTAAATGAAGCGAACGAGCATAAACTCCTCCTGTGAACATTGGCTTCAGGTTTGGCGGGAATATTCGTCAAAACGTCACGACGTGATGCTCGACACGGTCGTCCCGCGAAGAAAGCGGTAAAAGAATGCTGAACGGCTTGGCAGGTTCCGGCGCGATCCTGTCTGAGTTCCTGTCCGTCGGGAGTTTCCCTCATGCGAAGAATCAGCCAGTTCCGCACACTTCCGATTTTTCTTGTTTGCATCGGTTCTCTCGTGTACGCGGCGCAGAGCCATTCCCAATCTCAAATCCATAATCCCGCGCCGCCGGACGCAGCCGTTCAGTTGCCATCCTTCGAAGTCGCCGCCATAAGACCAAATCGCTCGGGAGAACCCTGGTACAGGGTGAACACACCACCGGGGCGGTTCACAGCAACAAACATTTCGGTGGAGGCACTGATCGAACGGGCGTTCTACTTGCAGGAAAACCAGATCTCGGGAGCGCCGCGCTGGACTGGCTCGGACCGCTATGACATCGAAGCCAAGATGTCCGACTCTCAGTATCAGGCAATAGACAAACTTGATAAACGCCAGCAGGAGCATCAGGTCAGTCTGATGTTGCAGTCCCTGCTCGCCGATCGATTCAAGCTGGCGGTGAGCCACCATCCCAAGGAACTCAAGGTTTATGCGTTAGTCGTAGCCAAAGGCGGTCCCAAGTTGATTGCGGCCGGCACGCCTGAAGCCGCCAAACCCAAGCCATCCTACAACAGCGGCGGGTCGTTCTCCGGGGTCGTCCTGAATCTGATGGATTCTCAGGTCGGCGCGTTCGCTGCAGGTCTTTCTGGAATATTCGGACAAACGGTGGTCGATCAGACGGGTCTTAGTGGAAGTTACGATATAACGTTTCAGGTACCCATCGACCCGGAAGGTGACAGGGAGTCACAGATCTCGACGGCGCTTCAAGACCAGCTCGGCTTGAGAATTACGTCGCAGAAAGCCACAGTCGATACCATCGTCATCGAGCATGTCGAAGCACCCAGTGAGAACTGAGCTTCAAAAACTGGCCCACTCACGCTGGGATTGGTCCGCGGAGATAATGCTCCACATAAGGAATTGGAATACATTGGTCTGAGAGTCGAGATCGACCTGAAACCACTCCATGCCCAACCCCGCCCCTCCAGCCCGGATCGTCCTAACCACCGCTGCCACCCCTGAGGAGGCCAGCCGCCTCGCCCGCTCCCTCGTCGAAGAACGCCTCGCCGCCTGCGCCACTCTGATCCCCGCCGTCCAGTCCATTTACCACTGGCAGGGCCAGGTCGAGTCCGCCACGGAAACCCTGCTGCTGCTCAAGACCGGCCCCGATCAACTCGCCGCCCTTGAGGCCCGCCTGCGCGAACTCCACAGCTACCAGACCCCGGAGTTCCTCGTTCTCGGCGTCGAAGCCGCCAGCCAGCCCTACCTCGAATGGCTGCAAGCCAGCCTTCACCAGCCCTGAACCTCGCTGCCCAAACCGTCCCGTCTGGTATCCTTGCCCTAGTTTGCTGCGATGCGCTGGTTGATGATTGCACTTCTCGTCTCGCTTGGGGCCCTGCTGCTGGCAGCCGCGGGCGTGGCGCGTCACATCCTGGTCCAGCGCGCGAAGCTCCGCCGCAAACCGGTTGCCAAAAGCGGCCAGGCCCCGAACACGGCTTTCGATCCGCCTGAAGACGCCGATATTGAATCCTGAAGGTATTCACGTGAGCAGAGAACTCTCAGCAAAACTTGCCCCGATCGCCGCCCCGGCAGCCTCGCCTTGGCTGCGCACAACCGGCATTGTCCTCGGCGGAAGCGCCCTGGCCGCTGTCTGCGCCCACATCTCGGTGCCTCTCTACTTCACCCCGGTGCCGCTTTCTCTGGCGCCCTTCGCCGTGCTGCTGCTGGGCCTGCTGCTCAGCCCGCGCATGGCCGCCGCTGCCTTCGGCGCCTATCTTGCCGAGGGCGCGCTCGGTCTGCCCGTCTTTGCCCCCACCCCGCTCGCGCCCGGAGGCATTGCCCATCTCTTCGGCCCAACCGGCGGCTACCTGCTCGCCTATCCCCTGGCCGCGGCACTGATCTCATTCCTGTTCCGCCGCACCCGGCGCGGATTTTCCTCGGCCCTGTTCAGCGCCGCGGCCGGCGATCTGGCAATACTGGCCTGCGGCGGCCTCTGGCTTGCCGTTCTCACACACGCTTCGGCCCAGTCCGTTCTGACTCTCGCCGTGCTGCCCTTCCTGGCCGGCGACACCCTCAAAATTGCTGCCGCCGCCGGCCTGGCCTTGGGCATTCAGCGCCTGCGCCGCCGCAACGCCTAACCGCATCCAGGAAACACTGCTGTCATTGCCCTGAAAGGACATTGCCGTGAGCAACCCGAACCCCGATGTTGCCAGCCCATCCTCCGTTCGCGAGATCTCCATCGCACACAGTCCCGACTCCGATGACGCCTTCATGTTCTATGGCCTGGCCACCAACAAGATCCGCGTTCCCGGCTATCGCTTCAACCACACCCTCTGCGACATTGAAACCCTCAACCTGCGCGCCCGCGACGAAGCTTTCTACGACGTTACGGCCATCAGCTTCCACGCCTACCCCTACGTGCAGAACAAATACACGCTCATGGGCTGCGGCGGCAGCGTCGGCGAGGGATATGGACCCATGGTCGTCTCCTCCCGCCTGCTCACGCCTGAGGACCTGGGCCGCATCAAGATCGCCGTCCCCGGCGCACTCACCACCGCCTGTCTCGCCCTCAAAATCTTCAATCCGGCCATCGAAACCGTCACCGTCCCCTTCGACCGCATCATGCCTGAGATTCTGGCCGGAAACTTCGAAGCCGGCCTCATCATCCACGAGGGCCAGCTCACCTACTCCTCCAGCGGCCTGCGCAAGGTCCTCGATCTCGGCGCATGGTGGCGCGAAACGACCGGCCTCGTGCTGCCCCTGGGCGGCAACGCCATCCGCCGCTCGCTGGGAATGAAACCCCTCCACATCGTCACCAAAGCGCTCCGCGACAGCATTCAGCACGCCCTCGACCACCGCGAAGAGGCCCTCGAATACGCCATGCAGTTTGCCCGCGACCTCGACGCCCGCCTGGCCAACCGCTTCGTCAGCATGTATGTGAACGAGCGCACCCTCGACTACGGCCCCGACGGCCGTCAGGCCATTCGCCAACTGCTCGACATGGGCTATGAACGCGGCATCATCCCCATCGCTCCCATGGTGGACTTCATCGACTGAACAGGCTGCGGAAAAACTCTTTTGGAGCGTCGAATAGAAGGCTTTGTAACAAGGGCATGGCTTTAGCCAGGCCGATAAAGGCAATCAAATCAACGTCGGCTTTAGCCCCTGCCGCGATCAAACTCGAGTTCCGCTCCCGAATGGCCCTTTTTCCGCAGCCTCTGACGCCGTTCCGGCCACCCCTCGTGCCGTTCCCCGCCAAGCTTCCCGCGGGGTTCGGCGCGGTACTTTCGGCGTCCTGATCCCCGCCAAAAGTCATTGCCACAACCTCATCTTTTGCCGGCGTCTCCTAAATAGTTTCTAACCGTCGCCGATGCATCCGCTAGTGAGGTCATTCCACATGATCGCCGAAAGCCCTTCCACCATCCTGCTCGCATCGCCCGAGCCCGCGCTGCTCGCAGCCATCGAACCCGTGCTCCTGGCCTGCGGCGCGCGGGTCGATATCGTCCTCTCCGCCGAGGCCGCATTGGTCTCGATGACCGCGCCCCCCCCGCCCCCCCCCGCTCTCCTCGACGACAACCCCACCGGTATCGCGATGAACCATCTCCCCCCCGCCGTCCGCGCCCCCCACCCCTCCCCCCCCCTGCCCCTT
>Ga0182016_10002513_pt1 | contig 21506 bp, 16 predicted proteins | sample 712S2MmetaG_FD_120491 | JGI IMG/M metagenome (GOLD analysis project Ga0182016, IMG submission 120491) | Permafrost microbial communities from Stordalen Mire, Sweden - 712S2M metaG | ecosystem: Environmental > Terrestrial > Soil > Wetlands > Permafrost | place: Sweden: Stordalen | collected... | reverse complement strand
TATTCGCCGCGCATTCCGGGCTTTGGGGCGTGCTGGTGATCGATATGGTGCAGTTCTTCTTCAAGATGGCGGCGGTGATTGCGGCGGCCTATTTCGCGGTCGAATTGCCGCAGGTGGGCGGCATGCACGGATTGGTGGATAAGCTTTCCAGAATTCATGGGCCGGGAGGATTGAACTACCTGAACATGATGCCGGACTTCTCGAGTAACTGGGATCTCGCCGTGGCGGTTTTCATCATGCCTATCGCGGTGCAGTGGTGGTCGGTCTGGTATCCGGGCGCGGAGCCGGGTGGCGGCAGTTACATTGCGCAGCGCATGCTGGCGTCGAAGTCCGAAAAAGATGCGCTTGGAGGAACGCTGTTCTTCAACCTCGCGCATTACGTGCTACGACCGTGGCCATGGATTCTGGTAGGTCTGGCTTCCATCATTGTGTACCCCACGTTGGGAGACATTCATAAGGCTTTTCCGAATCTGGATCAGCATCTCATCGGCGACGACATTGCGTATCCAGCCATGCTTCGGTTCCTGCCTATTGGCTGGATTGGACTGATGGTGGGCGGCCTGATCGCAGCCAACTCGTCCACGATCCTGACGCACCTCAATTGGGGCGCGTCTTATATGGTTCACGATTTCTACCGGCGGTTCCTGGCTAAGGGGAAGACGGAGAAGCACTATGTCATGGCTGGCAGGCTGGCGACCGTCATTTTATTCGTCTGCTCTTCGGGACTGGTGTTTTTTCTGGATACGGCTCAGGATAACTTCAACATCATGCTTCAGGTGGGCGCGGGGACCGGCCTTTTGTACTTACTCCGCTGGTTCTGGTGGCGCATCACCGCGTGGTGCGAGATCGTGGCGATGATGAGTTCTTTCGGCGTGTCGATCGCATTCCTCTTCCTGCGGAGGGGCGGCATCGTTTATTCCACGCACATGCAGTTACTGCTGACCATTGGAGTGACCACGGTTTGTTGGGTGGTAACGGCTTACTTTGGTCCGGAAACAGACCGCGCTACTTTGATCGCTTTCTATCATAAGGTTCACCCGTTTGGTCCGGGGTGGAAGGGCGTGCGCGATGAGGCGGGTATCACAGCGGCCGAGGCGGCGGCTTTCGCGCGGGAGGATAACCTTCCCATGGCATTGCTGGGCTGGTTCATGGGGACCGTGTTGATTTTGTCCGCCCTGTTCATGGTGGGCAACTTTCTCTATGGCCGGATGGGTTATGCGGCTGGGTTACTGGCGATCGTGCTGGTGAGTGGGTCTACGCTGATCTGGCTGATTCGTAAGTTGTGGCACTAGGAGGGCCCGGTTAGGCGCCGCAGCGCGCCATCCGAGGCGTGAACTTCAAACAGGCGCCGCGATGCGTCAAACCCGGTTCGCCTAGCATAAAACTCATGCTCCAGGGCAGCAGTCACATCTAGAATTGCATCGCCTCGCGCAACGATAATCGCGCATCCGCCGAATCCCGCCCCGGTCAACCGGGCGCCCGGGGCTCCGGCGCGACGCGCGATCTCGACAATGCTGTCCAACTCCGGACAACTGACCCCCAAGCGGTCCCGGAGACTGCTGTGCGATGCGAAGAGAATCTCGCCGAAGGCCGGGAGATCGTCGCTGCGCAGCGCGCTCACCGCCGCGGCCACTCGCTCCACCTCCCCATCGACATGCCGGGCTACTTCGGGGACGTGACGCGATGCGCGAATCCGGTTATAAGCCTCCCGCGCACCGGCGGATTTTCGCGACATCACCAGGCTATGCGCCACCAGGAACCGCCATGCCGGCGGAATCGGGATCGGTTCCGCGCAGACGGGGTCGAAATTCACCAGCAGGGCGCAGCCCGCGCGGGCCGCCAGAACCGCCGCGTGGTCCATGGCTCCGCCCCGCGTGCCTACGAAGTACTCACCCTCGGGAAGCACGTTCATCAGTTCCGCGAAGCTGGCCCGTATCCCGTTCGCCTCCAACAGCGCCAGCGTGACAGCGGTCAGCAAGGCCGACGATGAAGATAGCCCCGCGGCCGCGGGAAGATCAGACGCGACCTCCGCTTCAACGCCGCGAGAAACGCTCCAGGCATCCGACACCGCCTGCGCCGCGGCCTTGACATAGTTAGACCAATCGCCCGGCGCGCCCGGGTCAAGATGCGGGGTCCACTCAAAATCGCAGACGGATTCTTCCGAGGTGCTGGTGGCCCGAACCCTCCGTTCGTTCAAGGGGTTCCAGCGGACCAGGATCTTCCGGTCGATCGCCATGGGCAAAACCGCGAGCTTGTGATAGTCGATGTGCTCCCCAATCAGGTTCACTCGCCCTGGCACGGCGATGGTCTTGGGCATCGTCAGGTTTATTGGAGCGGTAGGTTATTCGCCGGCGCGAATCATACTGAACACGCTGGTGATGCTGGCTTTCAGCTTGACTTCCTGAATCTTGTCGCCTTCGAACTTCGCTTCGATCTTACTCTTCAGCGCATTGATCTTCCAGGCGGCCAGACGGTCTGAACTGGCGACGGCATCCACGATAACGGTGTTGCCCTTCAGGCGCACATTGTCGATCTTGGTCAAACGGAGGTTGGCATTGAAGCGTTCTTCGTGCCACTCCTTGATGGAATCGCGCCCTTCATATTCGACGTTTTGAAAATCGATGGTCGCGTCATCGGCGAAAAACGCGAGGCACTTATCGAGGTCGCGCGCCTCAAAAGCCGCCAGATAATCTCTTACGATTGCTTCCAGATCTGCCATGAACCTTATGCGACGGTGGCCTTCACGCCCTTCCACAGAGCGTAATTTACCGCGCCTTCCTCTCGTACGGGATCTTTGATCTTGCCGACGCTTGTGAGCTTCTCCGCAATCCAGGTTTCGAGCTGCCGATCCAATTCGGCGGCGAGCTTCGGCTCGGATTCGATGATGTCATTCTCTTCCCCCGGATCGGCAACCAGGTCGTAGAGTTCGCGCATCGGGTTACCGAGGACATCGGGCTCGCGGGAGACGATGAACTTGTGTGTAGCCGTGCGCAGGGCGTATTTCGCCTGCCAGGTGGATTCGAGCGTGACGAACCGATCGTAACCCGCGGGCTCGGCTTCGCCGGTCCACTGCCTGTAGAAGCTGGTTCCATCCATATCGGCCGGGATGTCGATGCCGCAGGCTTCGAGAATACTGGGAGTTACGTCGAAAGACTGGCGCACCGGGCCGAGCCGCAGACCCTGCTTCAAATTTCCGCCGGGCCAGTGCACGATGAACGGTACTTGGATGGTGCAGTCGTATAGCCCGTAATGGTCGTAATAGATGCGGTGATCGGTCATGCTTTCGCCATGATCCGCCATGAAAACAATCATGGTGTTTTCGAGGCGTCCCATGTCCGCGAGGGATGCGATCAGGTGGCCTATGCCATCGTCGAGATATTTGACTTCGCTGTCATAGAGGCCGGTGACGAAATTGGGGTCTGTTATCAAGCCCTTCCTGGTGCGCAGCCAGGTGTCCTTGGCCATTGCGCCGATGGGATGCTTCCACCATTCATCGAGGGCGTGGTTATTGGGATCGACCGGCGTGCCGCCAGGGTAAAACGTTTCGCGATATTTCTTCGGAGGCACATACGGATAATGGGCGTCCCAATAGTGGATGAAAACGAAGAACGGATCTTCGCTGGCGAAGTTCTTGATCCAGCGAATGGCGCGGTCATTGAGTTCTTCCTGAGTCACATTCGCATAGAAAACATGATTAATGCTGGGATCGAAAATGTACTCATAGCCGCGCGCAAACCACATGCGCTCGCGAAAGAGGGTATCCACGGCGCACGTCATATAGCCATCGTCGTGAAGAATTTCAGGGAGAAAGGGCGCGTTGCGGGCCAGTTTTGCTTTTCCGCCATGGGCAACGACGCCGTGCCGCAAGGGACTCTGGCCGGTAAACAGCGTCGTATGAGAGGGTTGCGTGGGAATTACCGGGCAGAACATCTGCTCGGCAAGCACACCGTGCGCCGCCATCTGGTCGATCTGGGGGCTGGTTTGCCGGCCGTAGCCGTAACAGCCCAGGTGGTTGGCGCGCAGAGAGTCCGCGCTGATCAAAATGATATTGGGCTTATTCGACATTCAGATGTATTGTCTGGTGGAAACGACGGGTGAGATATTGATTTTAGCATCCGCCGGAATGGATGACAACCGGTACGACATGGCTAGAGATTCCTAGTTTGAAGGTGTCCCTGCCCACGCTGCTTGATCACCGCGACCAGCCGGTGGACTCCAGTAGAAGGATTGCTTCCCGGGCGACCGTCCAATTCGTGAATGTGGTCGAGCCGCCAGGCGCGGCGCGCGGTATCCTCGTACCGGGTTTCGAGCTGGGCGTAGTTGAGTTCCTTCTCGTAGCCAGGCATATGGTTCCTGCAAAGGTGCTGAACCCTGTGTCGGTTGATATTCGCGGCCCGATCCTGAAAATGTAGTAGTGCCCAAAGCTCGAAGCATGGATTGGAGATCGCCACCTCAAGCCCGTTGTCTCCTGCCTGCTGTTTTGCTTCGGCGACTCGCGGGTGTTCGTCGACGTCAAAGACGCACCAGACTTCATCGTATCGAAGAAACCGATCTTTGCTTCTCCGTGCATCGTTTTGGCCATCGCGACGCAATTCAACCGCGCGTTCCACCACCGACTTCGGGACCCCGGCCGTCACTATGTCGAGATCGAGCAAGGCCCGCTCGCTGATACGGAGATCGGTGAAGTAGCGAGGTTCGGTCACTCCGCCTTCGCAAACAATGAGGAGATTGGTTTTTCCCGACGCGTTCGCTCCGTAGACGGCGGCTACGGGCAAGATTCCTTCCTTGAGGCCAGGGACGAAAATCGCGCTTGACCGTCCCTTGAGCGGGCTCAATCAAGGAAAACTCCTGCTCGTCGCGGAATGATCTGAAGTTCGAAAATGAAAAGCGCAGGAGCATACGCCCCATTCTTGAATTTTAGGGTCGAATTATGAAGATCCTATACAATTTCTGGCGTTTCAGTCACTCCACATCGATGCCACGTGCGCGCAGCGCTTTGATGAAATCGCCCGCGGTGGCGGCTTCCGCCACTTCGTCCATCGTGAAGCTCAGCTTGTATTCGTCTTCGAGCGCCATGATCAGCTTCACATGGGCAAAACTGTCCCAGGTGGGTGTGTTCGCCGGTCCGAGATCGCTTGTGACCTCCAGCTTCCGGTCGTCCAGGACATCGCGAAAGATTTGCTGTATGCGTGCGTCCAAGAGTGGTCCTCGCACCTATTCTACGCGCCCTCTACGCAGCGAAGGGGGAGTCTGGAAAACGGGCGAAGAAATCGTCAAAATCGGCGGGCGTGATATGAAGCTCGCCGCTGGGGAGAGATTTCGACCGGTCCAGGAGAAAGACCGGCTGTTCGCCGCGCAGTTGGTAGCCGGAATGTGCGAGGGCATGCGCAAAACGATCGAGAGACGCGTTGGCGACGATTTCGCACGTCGCCGGATTCAAGGCCGCCGTGCGGGTCGCGGCGATGACCCCAGCCGGCCAGTCGGAGGTCTGCAGGTCCGCGATTCTGGTTTGTCCATCCACTTGGTTTAGAAGGAAGTAACCGGTTTCCCGGCCGTCTTTTTTCAGAACAAAGGCGGACAACTCTCCGCTGGGGCAATCGAGGAGGTAGCGGTAGAGTTCCGGGGATCGCGCGGTGGATGCGTAGTCCGGCGCGGGCAAGCCGAGCGCCTGCGCCGAAAACGGTTCCACAGTCCAGCCGGCCGGTAAAGCCGGAGCGGGTGTCAGGCTCCAGAGAGCGTTCCGGACCAGCTTCGCGAAACGTCGAAAGGGCTGCGGGTCGGGGCGGCGCGTGAACTGGTGGAACGGCCGCACAATGCGAACGTATTTGCGGAACGAAGCCACTGTGGAGTATCCGGAACGGGGAATCACTTTCAGGGAATCGGGCGAGCCGCCAATGGCCACGGAGACGGCAACCATCTTCTCGATTTCGCGGCGCAATAACGTTCCCGCGCCAGGCACGGCCGGCGTGGCCGCCCAATCGATGATCTGGCATGCCGGGAGGTTGCGCGACGATGTGGCGAACGGCATGGGCCAAACGCAGCCATGGCTGGCAATTTCACCGTCACGTTCCAGAATGTAGCTTCTCGGCCCGGTCCAGTCGGGCCGCGCCTGGTAGTACTTCCAATGAATCAACCTGGGCTCGAAGGCGGGGGCGCCGGTGGTGAGATGAAACACTCCCGCCAGGAATTCGCGGATGCGATCCGCTTCTTCCGGTGCGGTGGCCCGAAAGCGCAAGCCACTCATGCCATGCGGAAACCTGCCAGTTCCAATTCGAACGCGGCGGTGGACATAAGAGGATCGACGCCAATCCGGTGGATTTCCCAGTGGCTGTCAGCAGACCCGACCAGGCCGCGTTGGGCTGTCGCGGCGCTGAGGAAGCCGGCGTTGCGGACGGCATCGATGGACGCGCTGTTGAAGTCGGCGGGCTGGCCGTTGGGGTAGCAGAAGTGCCGCACGGGGACGTTCAGTTGGTTTTCAATAGCCAGTTTCGATCCCGCGACCTCTTGCCGGAGACGTGGCACTGAGGAAATTCTGGCGAGTACGGGATGCGTTTGCGTGTGTGCGCCGACTTCGAGGCCCTCGGAGGTCATTTTTCTCAGAGCATCCCAATCGAGCGGCGCATATTCCGCGGGGATCGCGTCGGGGAGAAACAGGCCGGCTGCCTCGGGGAGCTTGGCGATCACGTCACGGCGGGATTCGTCGGGCATGGCCAGCAGGAGCGCGTCAAGATCACGGTCCGCAGCTTCACGATCCGGCGCCGCCGAGAGGCTTCGCTCGAAAAATGTACCATCCGGCATATCGAGGTGGATGCGCTTCCGCGTGGAATGGCTCATACAAAAATGCACGACGTCCGGCCAGAGCCATAGCTCCCGGCTTGTAAAACCGGACACCACAAAAAGGGTGGCCGGGAGCTGGAACTGTTTCAAAAGCGACCAGGCGGCTTGAAAGTCGGCATAGCCGTCGTCCACTGTGATCGCGAGGGCGCGAAGCGGGAACTGCTCACCGGTCGCCCAGCACCTCACCACTTCACCCAGGGAAACAGGATGATAGTGCCGTCGGATATAAGCGAACTGGCGCGACAGGGCGCTCGATACGGACGCGGGCGGGCCAGAGAACCGATGATACATCAAAACGCGCAACCGAGCCCGCGTCCGCGCGCGGGACCAGGCGGGTGCGCCGGCGGCAACCAACAGTCGCTTTAGAGCCAACTTAGCCAGTCTCTTGTGTCTCCATTTGTCTGGGCTTATGGACAGCAGCTAGTCCCCATGTTATCTTCGAGTTCGCCCGGATAATTGCGAATCCCAAATTTCTTTTTCCGGGAAGTCGAGCGAACTGTCCTCTAAGCCATACATCCGGCTTGAGTTGTTGGATGGGTACCAGCTTTGGAAAAAGGCGCTTCGATGTGGCGCGAGACGGTTATATTTGGGTAGGGACCGATGAGACACGGAGAAACGACAAAAATGTACAAATCAGCTTTCGCGCTCGGCGCGATCGTCTTATGCCTGATGGGTTCTGCTAGCGCCGCGACGGCTCCGGCGGCTCCGCTCCCGCAGGTTGCGGCGGGCGGCGCGCCCAATATTTTCTACGGCGGCGTGAATCCCGCGGCTGCGGCGAATAGCCCCGTGGTCGTCTTCGTACATGGTCTCGGCAGCAACGCGACCTACTTTTTCTCCAACGGCAACACGATGTACCAGTATGTGTACAACGCCGGGTACCGTTCGGCATACGTGAGCCTGAATGCGGATAATTCCAACGATCACAACAAGATCGCTACCAACACCACGACGCTTCTCGGACTGTTGCCGCAGATTCTGCAGCACTTCGGCGTGCAGCAGGTCTACATGTTCGGGCACTCCGAAGGCGGGCTCGAAATCCAACTGGCCATGCTGACACCGAGTTTCCTATCTGAGGTGAAGGCGGTGTTCTGCATTGCGACACCCAGCCAGGGAACCGAACTGGCAGTCTGGGCGTTCGGCACGGGCGAGAAAATCGCCAACGCGTTCGGCTTCCTCAGCCCCGGTCTGTACGACCTGCTGCCGACGCACGTGGCCACTCTGCGAGCCGAAATCGATCCCGTTCTCGAAACGGCCGGCGTCCCGTTCTACACGCTTGAAGGCAGCAGCTACGCGAATCAGGGAGCGTTGTTCTATAACATTACCGGCCCAATCCTGATGAACCTGACCAATGGCGTCGCCAACGACGGCCTTGTGGCGGTAAACGAGGTTCCGCTTCCAGACACCTATTCGGAGGACATGGGCGAAATAAAAACCGATCACACGCACATGGGGTTCGGAGACGAATCCTGGGCTTACGTTTACGGGCGCATTTCAGGACTTGAGAATCGCTTCTCCGGATGGAAAGAGATCGCCAGCGGAGGCTACGGCGACGACGCGAACACGTGGACCTGGTCACAAACGTGGTTCCAGGGAAATCTGTTCGTGGGTACGGGCCGGCAGATCAACTGCGACACCACCTATTCCGCCGCTATCGGGTCTGGCTTGAACCTTTATCCTCCGCCGGGAAATGACTGTCCGGACGATGGAACGCAGCTTGGAACGGGAGCGGAAATCTGGAAGTACACTCCGCAGACCAAGACATGGGTGCGCGTTTATAAGGCGCCGCAAACCATTCCGATCGGTAACGATGCCAATGGCAACCCGGCATTCTGCGCCACGGCGATCGGATTCCGCGGAATGACGGTTTATACGGAGAGCGATGGCACCCAGGCCCTATATGTGGGCGGTGTCTCGGGCAACTCCATCTACTATTCTTTGCCGCAGTTCAATCCGGACGGATTTCCGCCACCCATCATTCTGCGATCGACAGACGGGGTGAACTTTACTCCCATCCCGGAAGATGCAGGAACCTTCCTGGGGAACCTGGTATCCGGCAACCCCGACATTCAGGTGGCGAGTATCCGTTCGCTGGTTCAGGCGAATGGGCAGATGTTCGCGGCGGTGACGAACTTCCGGGGCGAAGGTTTCATGATTGCCTCGCCGAATCCGTCTCAGGGCGACAATGCCTGGCAGCGGGTGAGCCCGACGCCCGCTGTTCCCAACTTCGCGGTTTGGATTCTGGCGTCTTACAATAACGCTCTTTATGTAGGCACCGGGGACCGGCAGAACGACCTCGGCTATGGTGTCTACAAGACGACCAACGGGCCCGGCGACCCCACCCCTTATCAGTTCACTCCGATTATCATGGATGGCGGGTGGCAGCCCGATACAAATCTCCGCAGCCCAACCACCCTCTCCATGCACGTTTGGAATGATCCTTCCGATGGCCTTCAGCACCTCATGTGCGGTACGGATCGCAAGATCGAAATCGTGCGCGTGAATCCGGATGACTCGTGGGATCTGGTGATGGGGCAGCCCCGATCGACTCCGGACGGGTGGAAGGCGCCTCTTTCCGGGATTGGGTACTACTTCGACAACGACTTCAACGGGCACATCTGGCAGATGCAGGACGAGACGTGGACTCCCGTTGCGGGCCAGGCAAATACCAACCTCGGTCTGCACGCAACAACCTGGGATTGGTCTATTCTTTTCCGCAACAGCGCGTTTACGGCCCAGCCCACTACAGCTGAAGAGGGATTTGACCATTTCTATTCTCCGGACGCGACGCATTGGTACATCGTCAGTAAAGACGGCATGGGCGACGGCCTGAATATGGGAGGACGAAGTGGTGTTTTCAGCCATTTCGGTCTGTTCTGGGGTACGGCGCGCGTAACCGGGGGAACGCAGGAATGGCAGGACTTGTCGATGCTGGATCTGAACAGCGACGGCCAGATCGATCAGAACGACGTAAACATCATTCAAGCGGCGATGGGGCTGACGGTCGCCACCGGTCAATTCGATCCCCGCGATTTGAATGACAACGGCGTGATTGACGCGCAGGACGTGCAATATCTGGAATCGCAGTGCACGTTCCCGAACTGCTCGACCGTACCACCGCCCGGCATCGCATACGTAGCGCCACCGGCGCCATTCCAGGGTTACCTGGTTTCGCAGACACAGGCAGTGGCCGGTAACAATGCCCAATTGTCATGGCCGGCGCAGCCCAACGTGGCGCGCTATCACGTTTACCGATATACCACTACCCCGCCGCTTACTTTGCTCCTTCAGGGCGCTCCGACCCAGACGCTGCAGATCAGTGCGGGCATGAGCGTGACGTTCCCGACGGACTTCACGAACGGCAGTTTGAGCGCGGCTTGCCCAACGGACGGAAGCGGCGAAGACCTTCTCTGGATCTGCACGATGACAGATGCTCTCACCAACACGGAAACAGCTCCCTCGGGCTTGACCTACGAAGGTTTCCCGGCGGCGCTTCAGGAGATCGCCCAAGTGGCGGCGAGCCCGACTCCCGTGTACAACGAAGCGATGCCGACCACGATTCAGTCGCTTTACTTCATTCGGTCGGAAGACAACAATGGGAATTTGAGCCTACCCTCGAACATTGTGGGCGCGCCTTCGTTCAACCAACAGACGGCTCTGCAGTAGGAGGAGACTTAGCGTCCAGCGTGCACGGCGACGATCGTGCTGCTGACGGGCACGCCTTCACTGACGCGCACCCGAATTACGGCTTCGAACGGTCCCAGGGGCTTTCCCTGGTTGGGGAGGAGCTTGAGGATGTCTTCCACATCGTGAGCGCGGCAAACGAACTCGGCCGCCGCTTGCGTCCCCATGGTGGTGGTGCCGGCAAGGACCAGAATCGAGTGGCTTGGATTCAAGCCGGGAACCAGTCCTATCAGCGCGTAGTCTTCCACGATCGGCAGCGTCTCCGACGCCTGGAAAACGAGGGCTTCGCCCGAGCGGGGATGAAGGTTGGCGATTTCAACGTCTCCCTCGCGCGTGCCCGACGGAATCTTCCGGAAAATGAAATCCTGCGTGGTCGGGATCTCCCGCAGGACCAGATTTTCGGCGAGCGATCCGATGAAAATCACATTGTTGTTTTTGACATCGTCCAGCGAGAGCAGCCTTCCCCGTTTGATGCGAACTTCACGATGAACCTGGGTGAAGACCCGGCTCAGTTCCGCCACTCCGAGAACCTCGCCTACCCCGGTGTAATGATCGAGGATGCTCGACTTTGAGTCCCGCGAGGGGTCGAAATAGCGGATTCCGACCTGGGGCTTGCCTACAAATTCCGCATTGCTAAAAATGATCCAGGGCATCTCCTGAGCCTGGAGGAACGGCGCCCAGAAGGTCCGGAGCGGTTCGGACAGCGCATCCGCCTTGACCAGTTCCGGGGCCTGCCGCCGTTCCGAGGCCCACAGAGCAATCAAGAGCCCGACGGACACCAGGCTCAAAGCCGCCAGGGTCCAAACGACCGGGACCAGCCGGTTGGGCGCGGCACCGTCCCGCGAGCCCTGAAGCGCGCGCGCGCCTGACGCCGTCTCCGCGATTGCCGCGCCGGACGCCGGTTCGTATTTCACTGCCGGCGCGGCGGCGCGGTAGTGGAACACCAGGGAATAGGAACCTTTTGGGATCTCCAGAACGATCGGATCGTCAGCTCCGGCAGAGGGGTAATATTCGGCCAGCTTGGAGCGCAGGCGCCCGGTTTGGACACGCACCGTCGAATCCATGCGGGGGTCGAAATCGGCGGGGCGCCCGAAGACCTCGGTCGCGAGTTGGTATTCTTTTACGGGTACCCCGGGATGCGCCAGCGCCTGTCCGGCCAGGTAGCGAAGCAAGCGGCAGAGGGCTTCGCTGCCGTGCAATACGGAGCTCTGCGTCAGCCGATCCACTTCTGCGTTAATTGCCGCCCGGTCCGCCGGGGAAACCTCAGTAACCGCCATTTGTCACACCGTGTAACAGTTTAGACTATACACCCATTGCACAACCATTTAACCGTAACAGACCGAATCGCACGGATGTTACCTGGGATGTTTGTGTCCCAAAGCCCCAACTTTGGTGTTTGGCGTTGCCCTACAATGTCTTGAATGCGTGATCGAGAAGAGTTGGCGACAATGCTGCGGACGCGCTCGGTGCGTCACGGGCAGTTCACCCTGGTATCCGGCCAAACCAGCGAGTGGTACATCGATGCGAAGCTGACCACTTGCACCGCGCGCGCCATGCCGCTGGTGGGGCGTTTATTCCTCGATAAAATGGCGGAACGCGGCTGGGCTCCGGACGCGGTGGGCGGGCTCACGATGGGCGCAGACGCCATCGCAGCTTCCATCGCCCGCGAGAGTCTGGAACGAGGCATGGCAATCGACTCTTTCGTGATCCGCAAAGAAAGCAAGCAGCACGGCACGAAGAAGCTGCTGGAAGGGATGATCGAACCCGCCGGGAAAGCTGTCGTGATCCTGGACGACGTGTGCACCACGGGAGGGTCTACCATTGTGGCCATCGAGCGCGCCAGGGAAGCTGGGCTCACGGTGATTGGCGCTCTCTGCCTGGTGGATCGCGAAATGGGGGCTGAGGTCAACATCGAGGAACAGCACCATTGCCCTTTCGACCGGGTTTTCCGCTTTCGAGAGCTGATTTAAGTGTGGTCGGATCGCCCTCTTACCGGGAGTTCGCAGGCGGAGCGCGGCGTGGTGCTGACTTTTGACGACGGTCCCGGCCCCGAAACCGTAGCTCTCGCGGAATACCTGAGGTCCGAGAACGTTACCGCCGCTTTCTTTGCATGGGGCAGGCGCGTTCGCGAGCTGTCGGCATCCGTCGTTCGATTGCTGGAGCTTGGCCATGTGGTGGGGAACCATTCTGAGAATCACCTGCATTTGACGGATACGTTCGTCACCGACGAAGCCGCGCTCGCGGAGTTCGACATGACGGACGCGGCACTGGCCGAACTCGGGGTTCCCAAGCCGCGCTATTTTCGCCCTCCGTATGGGGCGTGGAACGCGCATCTGGCGCATGTTTTCAACGCCGCGCGGCGGGATGGCGCCGGGCCCATCAATTGGGATATTGACGGCGGCGACCACCTTTTCTGGCGTGACCGGCGCAGCCCGGAAGAGTGCGCCGCGGCCTATGTGAAGGCCATCGAGAAGCGCAGGAAGGGCGTGGTTCTCCTCCATGATTTCTCCGCGGACGATGCGGTGGCCGCCGCGGCGAACCGGACTTGCAGCACGGTGCAGTTGCTGGTACCGCGCCTGCGGGACCTGGGGTACAGTTTTCTGGCGCCGGACTGGATTTCCGAATCGAAGCGGGGAATTGATTGAGCGCGCACGCGGTTTGGTAACGTTGGTTCTTTGTGAAGATTTTCATAGCCGGGTACTTTGGCTTCGCCAACGCTGGAGATGAAGCGATACTCGCGAGCCTTGTCGAGCATCTGCGCGGCGAGAACCCCAACGTAGAGATTACCGTGAGTTCGGGCGACGCGGACTCCACCGCGTCGGAGCATGGCGTGCGAGCGGTGGCCCGGAACGATATTCACGCGATTGATCGAGCCATCGCGGCGGCCGATGTGGTGTTGGTGGGTGGCGGAGGGTTATTTCAGGACTACTGGGGCGCGGACCCCGACACCATTCTCAGCGGAGAGCACTGGGGGTTATCCTACTGGGCGGGCTGCGCGCTGCTGGGGGCGGCACATCAGAAACCGGCCATGCTCTGCGCGGTGGGCGTGGGGCCGATCGATTCCGAACAGGGCGCACGGTTAACGCGTGCCGCTTGCGAGGCGGCCACCGCGATCACGGTGCGCGACGAAGCTTCAAAGGCGGTACTTGTGCGGCTGGGAGTGGCCGCCGAAAAAATACGAGTCACGGCGGACCTGGCGTTCGCTTTTTCCCCGGCGACGCCGGAAGCGCCGCTGGAGACGCAAAGGCCGGTTCTCGCGGTCGCGGTGCGGCCCTGGTCGATTGGAGTCCATCCGGATTTCCTGGAACGCGAAATTGCCGCCGCACTGGATATCTTCCTCGAACAGACAGGCGGATCGGTGGCTCTGCTTCCGTTCCAGCAGATCGAAGGCGAGCACGAGGACGATCGCGCCATCGCCCATCGCATCGCCGGAAGGATGCGATTTGCGGCGCGGGTTACGGTAAGGGAAGGTTTGTCAGCTTCCGGAATTTACCGGGCTATTGAGCAGAGCGATGCGGTGCTTGCGATGCGCCTGCACGCACTGATCTTTGCGGCGATGAGCGGAGTTCCCGCAGTGGCCGTTTCTTACGATCCGAAGGTGGATTCCACGCTTCGGTTGGTCTCCCGCGGTGAGCCGGCGCTCGCCGTGGGCTCCCTCGATAGCGGCGTTCTCGCGAAACGGCTGTTGAACGCGCTGTCGATCCGGCGCGCTGGTGGGGCGCTCGCATTGGCTCAACTCCGCAAACTGGCGATCGAGAATTGCGCCCTGGCCATCCAGCTTGCCAACCGTCCTGCTGAAGCGACTACCTACAGCTCGGAGACTCTCGACCTTCTGCGGAGGAGTGCTTTTGCGCATTTGCGCCGCACCGGGTTGGTTCAGCGGGATCTTGCCGCGAGTGAAAGAAGGATCGAAGATTTCGAGCAGGAAAATGCTTCGCTTCGCAAGCAGATCGGGCAGTTAGCCGCTGAGAACGCGGAACATCGGGATTCATTGAGCGAGGTGCGGGCGCAGTTCCAGCAAGTGGACACCGACAAGCTGGATCTGATCGCGCGGCTGAATCGGGCCGAGGCTGTGCGTTTCTCGACGGTGTGCGATCTCGATCGCTATCGCGCAGCTTTTCAGGGTGAATTGGACGGCGTGCGTTCCCAGCGCGCCTGGCAGTTCATGCTGCTACTGAGCAAAGCGTATGCGCTGCTGGTGCGCGGAGGCGCGGGGAAGTTCCTGCGCTGGGCACTGGGCGCGCCTTTTGGGGGTGTGGGATCGCTGGCGGAATACGAACCGCGGTTCCCCGACATGGCTGCGTATGTGCCTGACAGCTTCCGTTTCGCGAAGTGGCTGCCGGATCTGGGGGAGACGAGTGGCGCTACCGGTCAGGGCCATCGCTATCCCGCCCAGCGCGATCAGTGGGATGTAATTATTCTGGCCATCATCGATTTCGATTTCCGGTTCCAGCGTCCGCAGCAGATTGCCGCAGAGATGGCCCGGCGCGGGCATCGGGTCTTCTGGGTGAGCCCGAGCCGATTTCTTGCGCCTGACGCCGCCGAGCCTTTTCATGTGCTTGCGTTGCGCGAGAACTTGTGGGAGGTCCACATGCGCACGCCCGCGGTGGATATCTATCTAGGTGAATTGAAGCACGAGCCCGTCGAGGCCATGATGGAGTCGTTTGAAGCTCTCACCACGGCATGGAATATCGGCGAGAGCATGGTTCTGGCGCAGCTTCCTTTCTGGCGCAAACTGGGGCTGGCGTTTCGGGAAAAGCACGGCGCGACGCTGATTTACGACTGCATGGACGATTGGGAAACCTTCGAGAACATGGGCGTCTTCAATGTGAACGAAGAGAAGGCGTTCGTCGGAGAAGCGGACATTCTGGTGGTGACGGGCGCGGAACTGGTGGTGAAGTTCAAAGAGCAGGGGCTGGACCCGCTGCTGATCCGCAATGGCGCGGATTTTGATTTCTTCGCGCAGACGCGGCCGAGCCACCTATTGCAGGATGTGTCGCATCCCATCGTGGGGTATTTCGGCGCGATTGCGGATTGGATCGACCTCGACCTGGTTTACGACGTGGCGCGACTGCGGCCGCAATACTCCTTCGTTCTGATCGGCCAGGTATTTGGCAGGGACACCTCGAAGCTGGAGACACTCCCGAACGTTCGTCTCCTGGGAAGCAAGCCCTACGCCGATATCCCCGCGTACCTTTACCACTTCGATGCCTGCACGATTCCGTTTCTGCTGAACCAGGTAACCAAGGCGACCGACCCCGTAAAGCTCTACGAGTACTTTTCGCTGGGCAAGCCTGTGGTGGCGACGGATATGAAAGAGCTGGGGCAGTGCGGCGATCTGCTCTATATCGGGCGGGGCGCGGAGGATTTCGCGGGGCGGTTGGATATGGCGCTGAACGAAGAGAGCTCGCTTCGAGAGCGACGGATTGCATTCGCGAAGGCAAATACGTGGCAAGCGCGCGTGGATCAACTGGAAGAAGCCGTGCGCGCGCGATCGCCGCTGGTATCGATACTGATCGTGACCCACAACAGCGAGGAGTTCGTGCAGCCCTGCCTCGATTCGATTCTTCGCAACACGGCGTACCCTGCATATGAAGTCATTCTGTTGGACAACGCGTCCACCGACGGAACGGTTGGTCTGCTGCGGGAATACGCTGAGCGGTCCCCACATTTCACGCTGGTGGAACTGAACCAGAACACGGGCTTCGCAGCGGGCAACAATCGAGCCGCAGCGGAGGCGCACGGCGCACACCTCATTTTCCTGAACGTCGATACCATGGTGACTCCGGGATGGGTGCATCTGCTGCTGGAACATTTACGGAAAGACCGGTCGATTGGGTTACTCTGCCCGGTGACCAACTTCGCCGGCAACGAGGCTAAGCTGAACGTGAACTACCGCGAGCCGGAAGACATGGAGGCGTTTGCGGCTGAGCGCACCCGCGCACAACGCGGCCGGAATTCCGATGTTCGCGTAGCGGCCTTTTTCTGCGCGCTTGTGCCGAAGCCTGTCTGGGAGCGCGTTGGGGAACTGGATTCGTCATTTGGCATGGGGATGTTTGAGGACGACGATTTTGCCATGCGCGTCCGCCAGGGTGGCCTCCGCGTGGCTGTGGCCGAGGATTGTTTCATCCACCATTTCGGCCAGGGGTCTTTCTCGAAGATCTCGAAGCAGGTTTATGAGCGCGTGTTCGAGGAAAACCGGAAGCGTTTCGAGGAGAAGTGGATGCAGCCCTGGCAGCCGCACCGGCTGCGCGAAGGTGTCCGGCCGCCCTTCGAAGAAGAACGCTTTACGCCAAGTACGTTTGTAAATCGGACTCAGTGATACCCTGGAAGTTCCCCTTATGGAACTTCCGGAGCACCTGCGCGATGAAGTTCGCGTGAACTGGTACATGACGCAGTGGTGCAACTATAGTTGTCCTTACTGCCCTGTACTTGTTTTTCATAAGCGAACAAAGTCCGGACAGCCGCAGCCGCATGCCTTCGATTACTACCCGGTGGAGAAGTGGCTGGACCTATTCGACGGCGTGAAAGCCTCGAAGCTGCATGTTCATATCACGGGTGGGGAGCCCTTTCTGGACCGTCAGAACTTCCGCGACCTTCTGATGGGTTTCGCGGCAAGGCCGCATATCAGCACTTATATTTCCACTAATGCGGCCTGGGATCCGACTTACTTTGCGGACGTGGACAAGACTAACATCTTTCTGGACGTGGGCTTTCACCCGACCCAGACCAGTCTCGACGATCTGATTAAACAGGTCCGCCGCATTCGCGACGGGGGATTCAATATCGCGATTGTCAACTACGTGCTTTCTCCCGAGAATACGGAGATTTTCGACGAAGCCAACGCGCGCCTTTCGGCGGATGGATTCTTTGTGCAGGTGTCCCCGATGTTCCCGACCGGCGAACACCTTTCGCGGGACTACCGGACGGACCGTGAAATGGAGATCCTGGTAAGGAACAACACGCGGCTCGATCTGCACTATAAGATCATCTGGCCGGAGATGAAGAAGCGCTTGTGCTTCTATCCGGCACTGAACTACGCGCTGGACTGGCAAGGGAACGTTCAGGTCTCTTGCCTGGAAGGTTCCAGGAACGCATTCGAGAGCGGATTCCCTGAGCTTCCCAGAGAAGCGGTCCCGTGCCCACAGCATACGTGCATCGGCTGTTGCGAGATGTACCGGGCGATTGAGGATGAACCGCTGTATTCCAACCCGCTCAAGATTTTCACGCACCGCGATCTGGCGAGAGAAGTATCGGACTACCGCAAGACGGTGCGCGCGGAGATGACCGGCGACCAGATCCGCCAGGAAGTGATGGAGCTGAAATCGGCGCTGGCGGAAGTTCGGGAGCAACACGATCATAAGATGCCGGTGATTCCGGTTGACGGGATCAAGCCGGCCTTACCGGAGGGCCAGCCGATGATCGGGTATGTGGACGCGGTGGATAGTAAGTTCTATATGGAGGCGCGCAGCCGGGACCGCATCATGGTGAGTGGATGGCTGGCATCGGCCATGAACGGAGCTCCGCTGCGCGAGGTGAAGCTGCGACTGGGCGACAGGCAGGTGGCTTCTGTGAAGGAGTTCTATCCGCGTCCGGATGTGGCCGCTCATTTCGGCCGGCAGAACTGGCTGATGAGCGGGTGGCGCACGATGATTTACTTGCCGACACTCGCGCCGGGCGAGCATGGGTTGATTGTGGAGGGTGTGGATTCGGCCGGAGTATCCGCCGAGTTACCGCCTTGGCCCCTACGAATCAACGAGTAGTTTGCCGTTCAGGTAGTCGTTTCGAAATTTGCCGGCTGGATCGTGCTGTTTCAGCAGAGCGCGGAAAGCGGGCAACTTCTCATAAAGCGACTGCAACCGCGCCGGCGGCATAGTGAATAGCTTGGCCCAGTGCGGCCGGGCATCAAACGGCGCCAGTTGCTCCTCGATCAGGGGCAGAACGTTTTTCACCGCCGGCCAATCCGGCTTCCAGGTGAAATGAATGGCCAAAGACTCGCGCTGGTAGCAGGGGCTCATCCAAAGGTCGTCCGCATCGATTGTGCGTAGTTCAGAGATCATGAGATGCGGCGCGATCTGGTCGCGCAGCTTTTCCACCGCAAGAATGGCTTCATAGCCCCGCTCGCGCGGGACGAAGTATTCCGATTGTAATTCCTCGCCGCTGCTGGGCGTGAAGTCCATGCGGAAGTGCGGCAGTCTTTCGTACCAGGGGCCGGGGACGCCGAACTGATCCGTACAGCTTTCAGCGGAGTATCCGGCAATGGGGTGGAGTTTTCGGGTGGCGGCTTTGGCTCCGAAGAACTCCCGCGTCAAGCCTTGGCCGGCGTGGGCCTTGAGCCAGACCTGCGCGGCCTGATGATTGCGCCAGTCGGTGAATAAGCTGACACTGTAACCAGCGCCGAAGATATCATCCAGGTTGGAAGATAACACCGAGAAGGATAGGTTCTCGTAAATGACTTGTCTCAGATCGTAAGCCGGCTCAATGTGGAGTGTGAGCGCGGTTACTATGCCCAGTGCGCCAAGGTTAACGATGGCGGATTGGCGATCCCAGGATCGAACAACGTCGCCGTCAGCCGTGACGATTTCCATGCCGGCAACGGCTGTTGACAGATTGGCATTCTTGTTACCCGAGCCGTGTGTTCCGGTTGCGCACGCCCCCGCGATTGAGATATGCGGCAGCGATGCCATGTTATGCACCGCCCAACCATGACCATGAAGATAGGGAGCGAGTTGCCCATAGGTGACCCCAGCGCCTACCGTTACGGTGCGTGCGTGCTCGTCAAACACGATCTGATTCAGATGCTGAAGCGAGATTTGGGCCCCCGTGGTGTCAGGGATTCCATTGAAGGAATGGCGCGCACCCAGAGCCTTGAAAAGGCCTGGACCCCGGAGGATTTCCTGGACTTGTTCGACTGAAGCGGGACGATAGAGGCGGTTGGCGCTGTATTCGTAGTTGCCGGCCCAGTTCATTTCGCCGCAGTGTCGACTTCGGCTTGAGCTCTCTGCAAGGCCTCGGTCAGATCCTGCCATTGATCGGGATGCTCGGAGAGCGCCTGCTGCGCCTGTTTCAAGAGCTCCAGCGCCTTCGCGCGGTCGATCTCTTCCTTAGGTTTGGCATTGTCAGCCAGCACGCGCACGCTGTCGCCAAGAACCTCGACGAAACCGCCCATAACCGCCAGAATCCTGGTCTGTCCGCCACTGACCCAGGTCATCGTGCCGCTGCCCAGTCCGGAGAGCAGCGGGGCGTGACCCGGAAGAACTCCGAAGTAGCCGCCTAGTCCCGGAATGTTGGCTTCCGTTGCGCGCTCGTCCACTAAGCGGCGTTCGGGGGTGGCGACGGTGAGGGAAAAATCCGCCATGGCTACCTGGCCTTCTTGAGTTCTTCGGCGCGAGCCAGCACGTCTTCAATGGTGCCCTGCATATAGAACGCCTGCTCGGGAACGTCGTCATGCTTGCCTTCGACAATCTCGCGGAAGCTGCGCACGGTGTCCGCCAGCTTGACGTACTTACCCGGCGTTCCGGTGAACTGCTCGGCTACATGGAAAGGCTGTGAAAGGAAGCGCTGCATCTTACGGGCGCGCGCCACGATCAGTTTGTCGTCTTCAGAAAGTTCATCGATACCCAGAATGGCGATGATGTCCTGCAGGTCCTTAAAGCGCTGGAGCACGCCCTTGACGGCTTGCGCGGTATCGTAATGCTCGTCGCCCAAAATGCGCGCTTCGAGGATGCGCGAAGTGGAAGCCAGAGGATCCACGGCGGGATAGATGCCCATTTCCGAGATGGCGCGGGAAAGGTTCGTGGTGGCGTCGAGGTGCGCGAACGCCGTTGCCGGAGCGGGGTCGGTGTAATCGTCGGCGGGCACGTAGATGGCTTGCACGGATGTGATGGATCCGTTCTTGGTGGAGGTGATGCGCTCCTGCAGTTCGCCCATTTCGCTGGCGAGGTTCGGCTGATATCCCACGGCGCTGGGCATGCGTCCCAGCAGAGCCGATACCTCCGAGCCCGCTTGCGTGAACCGGAAAATGTTGTCGATGAACAGCAGGACATCCTGCCCTTCCACATCGCGAAAGTATTCGGCGACGGTGAGGCCGGTGAGACCCACGCGAAGACGCGCCCCGGGGGGTTCGGTCATCTGGCCATAGACCAACGCGACTTTGCTTTTGCTGGAATCGCCCAGCACGATGGTGCCGGATTCCTGCATTTCCAGCCAAAGATCGTTGCCTTCGCGGGTGCGCTCGCCCACACCGGCGAACACCGAAACGCCGCCATGCTTTAGCGCGACGTTGTTGATCAGTTCCTGAATCAGAACCGTCTTGCCGACTCCCGCGCCGCCGAACAATCCAATTTTTCCGCCGCGCAGATAGGGTTCCAGAAGATCGATCACCTTGATGCCGGTCTCAAACATTTCGAGGCGCGTCGATTGGTCTTCGAAGGACGGCGCCTGCCGGTGAATCGGATAGAAAGTGGTGGCGTTGATGGGGCCGAGCTTATCCACCGGCTGGCCTAATACGTTCATCACGCGGCCCAGCGTTTCCTTGCCCACGGGAACCATTACGGGCGTGCCCAGGCTGGTGGCTTTCATGCCGCGTACCAGACCTTCGGTGCTCTGCAATGCGATGGTGCGGATGCGGCCTTCGCCCAGATGCTGCTGCGTTTCGCAGATAATGTCGATGGGCTCGGGAACGTCGAACCCTTCGCTGGTGATGCGAATGGCAAAGTGGAGCTCTGGAATTTCCCCTTCGAGGAATTGACAGTCCACGGCAGGGCCGGCCACCTGCACTACTTTTCCGATCACTTGTGGTTGAGCAGCTTCTTGCGTTTCTAATGCCATAAAAACTCCATTTAGTCGAGAGCGGCGGAACCGCTGACGACCTCGATAATCTCTTTGGTAATCGCCGCCTGCCGAATTCGGTTCATGTTCAGCGTCAGGGTATCGATCACGTCCTTGGCGTTGGTCGACGCGGCATCCATGGCCGTCATACGCGCGGC
>Ga0182016_10002510_pt1 | contig 21506 bp, 16 predicted proteins | sample 712S2MmetaG_FD_120491 | JGI IMG/M metagenome (GOLD analysis project Ga0182016, IMG submission 120491) | Permafrost microbial communities from Stordalen Mire, Sweden - 712S2M metaG | ecosystem: Environmental > Terrestrial > Soil > Wetlands > Permafrost | place: Sweden: Stordalen | collected... | reverse complement strand
GGAACGGCTCCAGCGCCTCGCCCACGAGTTCCTCGTTAGTGAACGGGCCATAGACCTCGGCGGTATCGTAAAAAGTGACGCCGCGCTCGACCGCTGTTCGGATCAAGCCGATCATCGCTTTCTCGTCCGGGGCCGGGCCACGATGATAGTTCATGCCCATGCAACCCAGACCGACGGCTGAGACCTCAAGGCCGCTATCACCAAGTTTGCGAGTCCGCATCTTCGATCTCCTTACGCTTGCAGAGTCGACGGAAGCTCAGGCGCCGATCTCCTCGAAGACTTTGCGAGCGATCTCGACCGCCGTGCTGGCCGCAGGCCGACCGGCGTAGAAGGCGAGGTGGGTGATTCGTCCGGTAGAGAGCGACCAAACTCGCCACGGTGATGAGGCTGCGGTCGCGCGGCGATAGGCCGGGCCGTTTCCAGACATCGCCAAAGAGCACGTCATCGGTGTAGACGGCGAGCGCCGGCGCCACATCGGCGAAGGGACTGCGGAAGGCGGCGGGCTTGTTGGTCATCGGACGGCCTCCGCCTTTCCAAGTTGGCTGCGTCCGGCCGCGTACCGCGCGTCCGTGACGTGCTCCATCCAGTCGACCGCCTTGCCGTCGATCGCCTCCTGGACGGCGATGTGGGTCATTGCGGTTGTAGGCGCGGCGCCATGCCAATGCTTCTCGTCGGGAGCGAACCAGATGACATCGCCGGGGCGGATTTCCTCGATCGGCCCACAGTTTCGCTGGACCAGACCGGACCCGACGGTGACGATCAACGTCTGGCCGAGCGGGTGGGTGTGCCAAGCGGTCCTGGCCCCCGGTTCGAACGTGACGAGAGCGCCGCCAACGCGCGCCGGCGCCGGCGCGTTGAACAACGGATCGACGCGAACCGTGCCGGTGAACCATTCGGCGGGTCCCTTGCTGGAAAGCTGCGAGCCGTTTCGTTTGATCTCCATGATTCTCTCCATCAAGTGGCTCAGGCCTTTAGCGACGCCATGTCGATGACGAAGCGATATTTCACGTCGCTGCGCAGCATGCGCTCGAAGGCCTCGTTGACCTCCTGGATCCGGATGACTTCGACGTCGGAGGCGATGGCGTGCTTGCCACAAAAATCGAGTAGTTCCTGCGTCTCGGCGATGCCGCCGATGAGCGAGCCGGCGACCGACTTGCGCCCCATGATCATCGGGACCGTGTTCAACATCGGATTGAGATCGCCGAGATAGCCGACCAGCACCAATGTCCCGTCGAGCGTCAAAGTCGGCAAATAGGGGTTGACGTCATGGATCATCGGCACGGTGTCGACGATCAGGTCGAACCGGCCCGCGACCGACGCCATCTGCGCGGCGTCGGTCGAGATCACGACTTTGTTGGCGCCTAGCCGACGCGCGTCGGCTTCCTTGCCGGGCGAACGACTGAACAGGGTGACTTCCGCGCCCAAAGCCTTGGCGAGCTTCAAGCCCATGTGGCCGAGACCGCCGAGGCCAACCACCGCCACCTGGCTGCTCTTTCCGACCTTCCAATGGCGCAGCGGCGACCAGGTGGTGATGCCAGCGCAGAGAAGCGGCGCCGCGCCGCTGAGTTCTATGCCTTCCGGAATCTTGAGGACGAATTTGTCAGTTACGACGATCTTATCCGAATAGCCGCCGTAGGTCGGCATGCGGTCGCGGCGGTCGATGCCGTTGTAGGTGTAGGTCGAACCTTCTTCGCAATATTGCTCCAGCCCGCGCAGGCAGGGTTTGCAGTGCTGGCAGGAATCGACCATGCAGCCGACGCCGACCGTGTCTCCCGCCTTGAATCGGGTGACCTTCGACCCGACGTTGGCAACTCTGCCGATGATCTCATGGCCGGGGACCATCGGGTAGCTGGCTCCGCCCCAGTCATTGCGGACGTTGTGGATGTCGGAATGGCATACGCCGCAGAAAAGGATCTCGATGACAACGTCGTCGGCGCGCGGATCGCGACGACCAAAGCTCCACGGCGCCAGCCTGTCCTGCGCCGAATGCGTGGCGTAACCCAAAGCCTTCGTGACCATGGCGCATCCTCGTCCAATTGCGGCAGTTCGAGCGGGCGGTCGTGCAATCGACGCCTCCGCCCTAAAGACGCATGTGAGGACCGACCTAGCCGCAAGGTCGACCAGAACATTTGCACATCGTCGCGCCCAGGCTCGGAATCTACTCAAGGAGCGTGTGCGTCGCGGATTGTGACGCGACTCGACCTAATGAGCCCGCTCAACTCAACTTCGCCAGATGCTTGGCGCGCCGATCGGCGTTCGGACCCTGCGCCGCATTACGTTCGAGATCACCGATGCATTTAAGGTGTGCGGGCGCTACCGATGAGGCGCTAGAACGCGCACGCGGCTATGAGCAAGATTCATGAACCGCCGGCGCCCGCGTCGAAGGCGCTTGGCCGTCACGGTCCCGATAGTTTCTACACTCGTGGTTTCCGAAATCGTCTTGGCAGTCTCGCGTCCGCTTTTGAGAAACGCCTCCATGACCGGGAGCGGCAGCAGAGGGCGCATTCCATCCATCTCTCCGGTCGCCGATAACCGAGCCGGCCGCTCGGTATGCCTTCTGACCGGAAGGCGCGTTTCTTGCGAACGACCCACCTAAGTAAATTCCGAGCCTACCGCTTCGGATCACGTGTCGTAGGAGTGCGGGAATGCGCCAATTCGGCGCGCGCATCCCTGCGATTGGAACTCCGATGACAACACACGGAATTGCCCTTCTGCACGACAGCACGACGAACAAGTCCACCGCATTCACGCAGCAAGAGCGGGATGCCGAGGGCCTCACCGGGCTGCTGCCGTCGGCCATCGAGACCCTAGACGCGCAACTGAAGCGCTGCCTGTGGCAGCTCGACAAGAAGGATAGCGATATCGAGCGCTACATCTATCTCATGCAGCTATCGGACGACAACCAGACGCTTTTCTTCAAGGTCGTCGCCAGCGATCCGGCGCGCTTCATTCCGATCATGTACGACCCGACGATCGCCGCCGCCTGTCTCGAATTCGGCGAAATCTATCGCAAGCCGAACGGGATCTACATGTCCATCGCGCAGCGCGGCAAGGTCAAGGACGTGCTCTCGAACTGGCCAGAGAAGGACGTCCGCGTCATCTGTGTCAGCACGGGCGGCCGCATCCTCGGCCTGGGCGACATCGGCGCCAACGGAATGGGCATTCCGATCGGCAAGCTGCAACTCTACACCGCGTGTGCGGGCGTGCCGCCGGGCGGACTGCTGCCGGTGTTGCTGGACTGCGGAACCGAAAACGAGAAGCTGCGCGCCGATCCGTTCTATCTCGGTCTGCGACAGAAGCGGGCGTCGACCGCCGATCTCGACAGCTTTTTCGAGGAATTCGTCGAAGCGGTCCAGCAGCTCTATCCCAAATGCTGCCTGCATTTCGAGGACTGGAAGGGCACGGACGCAGAGCGCTTGCTGAAGAAGTACACGAACAGGATCTGTTGCTACAACGACGACATCCAGGGGACGGGCAGCGTGGTTCTGGCGGGCGTTTACAACGCGCTGAAGATCACCAAAGGAAAGCTGGAGGATCAGCGAGTCTTGTTCTTCGGCGCCGGTTCCGCCGCCATCGGCATCGCCAATACCCTGGTCGCCGCGATGGAACTCGAAGGGCTGTCGGAAGCCGCCGCGCGAGAGCGCATCTCGCTGTTCGACTTAGACGGGCTGATCGAACCGTTGCGCACTCGTCTGACGCCGGACCAGCAGCGCTACGTGCATCCGCACGCGCCGACCAAGAAAATTCTCGAGGCGATCGCGTCGATCAAGCCGACGATCCTGATCGGCGTCAGCACCGTCGGCGGTGCATTCGCCAAAGACGTGGTGGAGGCGATGACGAAGCTCAACCCGCGTCCGATCATCTTCGCCCTTTCGAATCCGACCGACAAAGCCGAATGCACGGCGGAGCAAGCCTACGCTTGGTCGGAAGGCAAAGCGGCGTTCGCCGGCGGCGTGCAGTTTCCGCCGGTGAAACTGAACGGCAAGACGTATCGGCCCGGACAGGCCAACAACTTCTATATCTATCCGGCGATGGGACTGGCCATATTCGCCACCGAAGCCAAGCGGGCGCCCGACGCCCTATTCGTCGAAGCCGCGAAGGCATTGGCGGCGCAAGTCGATCACGACGGACTGGCGAAGGGGATGCTGTTCCCGCCGCAAAAAGACATCCTTGCGGTCGAGGTGAAAACCGCCGTCGCCGTCGCCAACAAGGTCTTTGAGCTCGGCCTGGCGCGCGTCGATAAGCCGGCCGACGTGGCGGCCTGGGTGCAGTCGCTGCTCTACAAGCCGCAATACGCCGAGCCAGCAATCGGGCGCCACTGACCGGATGCGACCGCAGCCGCCGCGCCAACGCCAGGCGCGGCGGCTGGCCGTATCGATCTCCCACCAACTGCAAGACTTGCTACCATAAGCTTCCCGAGTTGTTCGAGAAAACCCGCGTCGTCGTCGACGGCTCGGCCAAGCACGCCTGCCACCTGATCGCCGGCGCGCTCGACCGGGTGACGATTACGCCCGAGCTCGAGCGCAAGATCGCTCATGTCGCCGCCAACTGTGTTGCGGAAATCATCCATGAGCACTGAAGCGACTTCCGCCAGATGCAAAGCCCCTTCATGAGGTTCGAGGCCGAATCGCAAAGTCAAGTCGTTCGCAATTGCGACGACTTTGTCCTGGGGCCGACGGATGAACGGCGAGCGCATCGAAGGGGATCGCTGCGTGCGCTGACTACGCGACCGTTCCGCTTGCGAACGTTATCTGGCTAATTCTGGTTGAATCGAGCTGCGGCAGCGCGGATTGAACCCGCTCTTACGTCAGATTTCATTGTTTTGATTGGCCGACGAAGTGGAGAGCCTTTTCGGCGTCGAAGCGCACTCTAGGTTTCGCCGGGTAGATTCACGAACGATCAACTTGGGCTTAAGTAGAGCAGTGACGGGATCGTTGGTGAAATGGCCGGATAACAAGCCGATGGCGCGGACAGCCATCACGGTGACGGGCTGTTCGACGCTTGTGATGCTCGGGCGGCTGGTCGAGCTGAAAACGGAGTCGTCACATCCGGTCACGGCGACATCTTTGGGCACGTCACGACCCTGTTTGATAAACTCCTGAATAACGCCCAGCGCGATCAGATCGTTGCCGCAGACGACCGCGTCCACGTCCGACCAATGTTGGAGTATCCTCTTCGCCGCTTCATGACCCCAGCCGAGCGAATAGTCGCCGGCGAGAGTCCGCTCGACGCCGGAGGCGTCTATCTGTTTCACCTTGGTTCTGTAAGCGGCAAGACGGGAAATGGAAACCGACGCCGAGTCGGCTGCGCCGACAAAGGCGAACCGGACGCATCCCTGGCTCGCCATATGATCAAGGACGAGGCCGATTGTCTGCCTCGGATCCGTCAGAACACGGTGGGTGCGCAGGGAGGCGTACCGATCGACCTGAACGATCGACGCGCTCGATCGCGCCTGGTCGACAATTCGTCGGCTTCGGACGTGGTGAACTGGGCTAATCAGGATTTTATCGACTCGGCGAGCAATCAACTGATCGACGCATTCCCGCTCGAGATCGGGATCGTTCTGCGCGCTTAACAGGAACATGCTTGTGCCCGTCTCGCGCAGGCCGCTCTCCAGACCCGAGGCAAGCGCCGGAAAGAACGGCGACGCTATGTCGGGAACTACCAGGCCGACCGTGCCTGACCTGCCGCTGCGCAGAGCGCGCGCGATCGGATCAAGTTGATAACCTAACTTTCTCGCCGCCCGCTGAACATTCTCGAGGACATCATCTCTGACTCGGCGTGCGCCACTCAGCGCTCGCGATACGGACGCTACGGAGACACCAGCCTCCCGCGCCACGTCCTCCATCGTCATTCGGCGATCCGTCATTTCAGTAACAACTTGTCCTTCAGATTCATGAACGCACTAAAGCTCCGTGACAGAGCTGGAAATGGGCGTCTTCCGCCGTGCGCAACCTACGGCAAAACGCCACCATCGATCCCGGCCCGTGTTGGCATTCCGGCGGTTTTCACGCCGCTTGCAGATACAAATTATGCACTCATCAGATCTCTGTGCACCCAAGAATCGGCGATGCCAGCAATCCTGCTATGGACGACGAGCTTGAATGCCGTCAAGCGTCATGATAATGATTGTGGAAATCGATTGCCGGCAACGCTCGTCGACGCGAACCGAGCATTGAACGAGTAGTCAATATGAGGAAACGTACCATGTCGGACACGCAGTTGATCAGTCGGGCGCTCACTGCCGGTGAGGGGATTTTGCGTTTGGCGCCGTGTTGGGTGCCGCGCTCCTTTCTCGTTCCAGGCGGCCGGCTGAAGCTGCATCCGGACGATCTCTACGCGCTCGGCGCGCACCGCGGCGGCATCGACGAGCGCTGGTTCTCGTCAACGACCGCCGCCGACAACGGCCCTGGCACGCCGGCGGACGAAGGGCTGAGCTACGTCGACTATGACGGCAAGCGCGCCCTTCTCAAGGACGCCGTCGTGGAATTCGGCGATCAGCTCCTCGGCGCAGACGTCATGCGCACGGAGGGCGGCTTCAACGTCCTGAGCAAGTTCTTCGACAATAAGGGCCCGATTCCGCACCACATGCACCAGATGGAGGAGCATGCGAAGCGCGTCGGTCGTAAGGGCAAGCCGGAATCCTACTACTTCCCGCCGCAATACAACTTCACCGGCAACAATTTCCCACACACCTACATGGGCCTCGAGCCCGGCACCACGAAGGAAGACGTGCGCCGATGCCTGCAGCGGTGGGACCAGGGCGACAACGGCATCCTCTACCTTGCCAAGGCTTATCGCTTGCAACCGGGCACCGGTTGGCATGTCGCCGCTGGGGTATTGCATGCGCCGGGGTCGCTTGTGACTTACGAACCGCAGGTCAATTCTGACGTGTTCGGGATGTTCCAGTCGCTTGTTGAGGACCGTCCGGTGCCATGGGACCTGCTGGTCAAGGACGTGCCGCCTGAGTTGGCGCACGACCTCGACTACATCATCTCCATGCTGGACTGGGAGAAGAACGTTGACCCGGAATTTGGCGAGCACAACAAGCGATTCCCTAAGTCGGCCCACGACGAGGCCGAGATGAAGGAAGCCGGATACCGCGAGGCGTGGGTTTCCTATGGCACGGCGTTGTTCTCCGCCAAGGAGCTGACCGTCCTGCCTGGCCGCTCAGCGGTGATCCGCGACGCGGCGGCCTACGGCTTGATCCTGACCGAGGGTCGCGGCCGCATCGGCGCCTTGGATGTCGAAACGCCCAGCATGATCCGGTTCGGCCAGATGACGGCCGACGAAGCCTTTGTCAGCAGGCCAGCGGCGCTGGCAGGGGTTCGGATCACCAACAACAGCAAGCTGGAAAACCTGGTGATGCTGAAGCACTTCGGACCGGGCAACCCCGACGCAGCACACCTGATCAGAGAGTGACGCCATGACCAAACGCATTGCCATTGGCTCCTGGGCCTACACGATTGGACCGTACGCCGATCATCCAATTCCCTTCGACGTGGTCTGTGACAAGTTGAAGGCGCTCGGCTTTGACGGGCTGGAGTTGGGAGCGTTCCCACCCCATCCGAACCCCGGCAATCCGGCCGGCCCGGACGCCGATTGGCCGGGCGCCATGCCGGAGAAATCACAGCGCCTGGAGCTTGCGGCGCAGATGCGCGAACGCGGTCTTGGGTTCAGCGGCGTCGCCGCCAATCTCTGGGGCGAAAAGCTCATCAACACCGACGACCAGGGCAAATACATCTTCGAGTTCCAGCGCAACTCGGACTTCGCGCGCGATCTCGGCATTCTGACCGTCCGCGTGGACTGCGTGCAGCCGCCGACGATCCATCGCGAAGTTGACTACAAGACTGCGTTCGATCGCGTAGTGCACACGTGGCGCACATGCTGCGATATCGCGGCCGACAATGGCCAACTGGTCACCTGGGAATTCGAGCCCGGCTTCGCCTTCAACAAGCCTTCGGACATCGTGAAGGTCTATGACGCGGTCGACAAGCCGAATTTCGGCCTGCTCTACGATACCTGCCACGGACAGATGGTGGGCGTGAACGGGGCGCGGCAGGAAGGCGCGAAGGAAGTCTTTCCGACCCAGACTGACTTCTTGCGCTCGCTCTCAGGCCGCATCAACCACGTTCACCTGATCGACTCCGACAACACCTGCCACAAGGCTGCAGACGGCACCGACGAAACGTCCGCGCATCCCCCCTTCGGCGCAGGCGTGCTGGACTTCGACGCTATCGTGCCCGAGCTGATCAAGGCAAGCCGCCTGCCGGACGACTGGTGGGCGATCGACCTCTGCTTCTACCCCGACGCCTGGGCGGTGACGGAAGTCTGCAAGAAGCGCATAGACACACTCAACAAGAAGTTCGGCTGAAGGAGCGACGAAGATGCAAGACCTTCGCGTCGGCCTTATCGGCTGCGGTTTCATGGGCCGTACCCATTCCAACGCCTATCTGCGGCTCAACAACTTTTTCTCGGTGCAGCACCGACCGGTGCTGCAGGCTGTTTGCGGGCGCGACCGCGGGCGCACCGAAGCGTTCGCCCGCACCTGGGGATACGGGCGGGCCGAGACCGACTGGCGGCGGATCATCGAGGCCAAGGATATCGACCTGATCGATATCTGCGTGCCGAACGTGGCGCACAAGGAGATCGCGATCGCCGCTGCCCAGGCCGGCAAGATGGTGGTCTGCGAAAAGCCGCTGGCGATGAACGTTGCCGAGGGCGAGGCGATGGTTCGCGCCGTGAAGGCCGCCGGCGTCCCCAATATGATCTTCTTCAACTACCGCCGGGTGCCGGCCATCTCGCTGGCCAAACAGATCATCGACGAAGGCAGGATCGGCCGAGCGTTCCATTACCGCGCGACATATTTGCAGGACTGGACGATTTCGGCGGATGTGCCGCAGGGTGGCGCGGCGCTGTGGCGGCTGGACGCGGCGGATGCCGGCAGTGGCGTGACCGGTGATCTGCTGGCGCATTCTATCGACACCGCGATGTGGCTGAACGGCCCGGTCCGTCGCGTGGTCGCCAAGACCGAAACCTTTGTCAAGGAGCGCCGCCATGCCGCGACCGGCAAAGTTCAGCCGGTCGTTATCGACGACGCCTGCATGTTCCTGGCGGAATTCGCCAACGGCTCGCTCGGCACGTTCGAATCGACTCGCTATGCGCGCGGGCGGAAGAACTTCAACACGTTTGAACTCAACGGCGCCGACGGCAGCGTTTATTTCGATCTCGAGGAACCGGAGTACTTGCAGTTCTTCGAATATCGGGAGCCGAAGTCCGACAAGAAGGTAGAGTCGCATCTTACGGGGTGGCGTAAGATCCACGTCACGAACTCCGAGCATCCGTACATGAGCCACTACTGGGTGCCTGGCACGTGCATCGGATATGAGCATACGTTCCTAAATGCGGTCGCAGATTTCGTCGCTGGTCTGGAATCGGGCACTCCGGCACAGCCGGATTTTGAGAGCGGCCTGCAGACGCAACGTGTCTGCGACGCCGTGCTGGAGAGCGCGGCGAACGGACGCTGGGTGGAGATCGCGGCTTAGGCCAAGGAGATGCCGCAAACGACGATATGGCCGAGGGTGTGTCGATCGCGATCGATGGGCCGGTGTACTTCGGGAGGAGCCAGGGCGACGCCGGCTCCACCGAAAGCGGAGTCGCCGGGTAGATATCTCAGTTTTCTAGCGCGAATGCTCATTTACGTCGCGCTCTGGCAGATGGAAACTAATAGACTCGGAGTGAGTCACCAAATCCGACACGCAGCCACCGGGCTTCCGTGATTTTGGGAGGGAACGATGAAGATCGGCGTGAACACGTGGGTATGGACGTCGCCATTCAGCACAAAGGATTTCCATCTCATCCCCAAGGTGAAGCGGATGGGGTTTGACGTTCTCGAGGTCGCGCTCGACGATGCGTCGATCATTGACGCCAAACTGCTGCGGAAGCTGACGGAGGACAACGGCCTTTCGGTGACGGTCTGCGGCGCCTTCGGACCGACGCGGGACATCTCCCACGAGGATCCGGCGATCCGGAAGAATGGCGCCGACTACATGCGGGAGAGCATTCGGTTTGCGGAGACAGTGGGCGGCCGCGTCTTCGCGGGGCCAGTCTACTCCGCGGTAGGCAAGACCCGTCTGATTCCCGATGAGCAGAAGAAGCGGGAATGGGCGTGGTGCGTCGAGAACCTCCGTGAGATCGGTAAGGCGGCGACCGACGCCGGCGTAACGATCGCCGTCGAACCCCTAAACCGTTTCGAGACCGACATGATCAACCTGGTGGAGCAGGCAGTCAGCCTGGTGCGAGACGTCGGCAGCCCCGCCTACAAGATTCACATCGACACTTTCCACGCGAACATCGAAGAAAAGAGCATCCCGGATACAATCCGCAATCTCGGAAAGGGCATGCTCGGCCATTTCCATGCATGCGAAAACGATCGCGGCATTCCCGGTACCGGTCATCAGGACTGGAACGGAATTCGCGACGCGTTGCGGGACGTCGAGTATGACGGCGCCGCGGTCATCGAGTCCTTCACCCCCGGTGCCGTGGAGATCGCGAAAGCGGCGTCGATCTGGCGACCGCTCGCGCCGACGCAGGACGAGTTGGCAAGGCAGGGCGCGCGCTTCCTCCGCAAGTTGCTCGGCTGACACGCGGGGCAATGTCGTAATCGAGACAGCCTGCCACTGGCCGACGGCGTATGGGGGTGAGGACCGGAGAGGTTCGTCGGTTGAGGGAGTTCGAGTTCGAGAACGCACAGTCGCGCAATGCGGTTTAAAGGTCGACATTGGACAAGCTGCTTTTGACCGAGGCAGCACGGGCAATCTGTAAACCCCGCTCGTCGCTGCGCCTGCCTCGACAAGTTCAGGCCGGAGCTCAAGCTCTCTGGAAGGATGGTCAGCGCAGTGTGCTGGGCCGGCGTCGCTCGAGGCAGCGCAAACCGACGCGGCGATGCTATGACGGGAACCGGCGCTCGCCGCCAACATCATCGAGCGGCGCCGACCAGCTCGGCCGATCGCCCATTGCTCTGCGGGCGTGGATGCGCCAATCTCAACCGCGACCTTATTCCGGCTGAATGAATGTCGTGGGTCACGGCGGACGGATCGAGCGTTCGCCCGCGCGCCGAGTCGCGTCCGGCCCCATGATTTAATCGAGGACCGGACCCATGACGGGAGGAACTTCGGCATGCTCTGGCCAAGCCAATGGTAGACGAGAGGAACGTCGCGGTCATCGTCGAGACTTCCAATAGTTATGCCCGGGGCGTCCTGCGCGGGATTCACGAGTACGCCCGAACTCACCATGGCTGGACCCTCTACCTCACCGAGCACGGTCGACACGAGTTCGATCAATCATTCGCCTGCGACTGGAAGTTCGACGGGGCGATTGCGCGCATCGAAACCGATCGTATGGCGCGGATCATCACAGATATGGCCGTGCCGACAGTCGATGTCAGCGCCGCCCGTCTGATCGACGGCATCCCGTGGGTCGAAACCGACGACGAAGCAATCACGCGGCTCGCTCTTGAGCACCTTCGCGACTGCGGCCTGAAGAACTTCGCCTATTTCGGCGACCCTTTCTACAACTGGTCTGTTTGGCGGCAGCAAAGTTTCGAGCGCTTGCTCGGGCGTCTCGACATCATCCAATCGAGGATCTTCAACCTTCCGGTTCGGAAGGAACCGCGAGTCCGATGGTGGACGCAGCGAGAAGCAATCCGGGACTGGCTGGAGAGCCTGCCGAAGCCCGTGGGCATCTTCGCCTGCTACGACGCATGCGGTCAGCAGTTGCTGGAGATCTGTCGGTACTTCGACTTCAAGGTTCCCGGAAACATCGCCGTCATCGGCGTGGACAACGACGAGCTCCTTTGCGAGCTCGCGACGCCCAGTATGTCGAGCGTCATTCCCAACACGTTCCGAACTGGCGCTTACGCGGCCGAGATTCTAGGCCGCATGATGGGCGGGGAAAAGCTTGCAGGGCGCAAGTATCCCATCGAACCCCTCGGCGTACGCAAACGCGTTTCAACTGACGTCCTGACTGTCAGCGATCCTCATGTCGCCAAAGCGGTAGCCTTTATCCGGCAGAAAGCCCATCAATACATTGGAGTCGAGGACGTCCTGCGCATCGTTCCCCTGTCCCGGCGCGTTCTCGAGGCGCGGTTCCGACAGGCCCTGAATCGCACGCCGCACCAGGAGATCCTGCGCGTGAGGACTAACGCGGTGCGGGAACTCCTTCTGGAAACAGAAATGTCTCTCTCGGAGATCAGCGAAGCGCTCGGGATTGAGCATCCCGAGTACCTGAGTGTGTTCTTCAAGAAGGAGACCGGGTTGACGCCGAGGGAGTATCGAGACCGGGTGCGAGGTCGCTCCTTTCTGCAGATCCCGAACTGACGGACGCGTCGACCGGACGGCCCGTTGATCAGGAACTCCGTTCGCCCGTCGGACAGATTGTTCGCCGCCTCGATGACCAGGATCTTGAACATCGTCGCCGCATCGAACGGCGGCCGACCGCGGCGCGAGCGGTCCGAATAGGTGAAGGCCTGCTCCAGCCCGGTCCGCAACGCCTCCAAGCCCGCCGCCGCTCAAAAAATTCAAGCAGTGGATCGCCGAAATCGCTCTTCCGTTTCACCCACTCGCCGACGCTGGAAGCGTCGTGACAGCAGCGAGTCGACCCGCAAAGCGCTCGCATGCGCGCGTGAATCAAAATCGCCGCCAATGACGATGTTCTCAAAAGCGCCGACCGCGGGAAAAAATCTCAATAATCTCGCGTGAATGCTCATGTTCAATTTCCATGAATGCCCTAATAGTGACTTCAAAGCCAAATTGAGGAAACATCATGGAGAGGGCGCGAGTCGGACTCATCGGGCTTGGTTTCGGTTCTGAGTTCATCCCGATTTACAAGGCGCATCCGAAAGCGGACGTCGTAGCGATCTGCCAGCGAACAAAGAGCCGATTGGACGAAGTCGGAGATCGGTTTGGAATCGCGGCGCGCTACACCAATTTGCGAGACGTGCTGGCGGATCCGAATGTCGATTTCGTCCACATCAACAGCCCGATCCCCGATCACGCTCCGCAGACGATCGCGGCGTTGAAGGCCGGTAAGCACGTCATGTGCACTGTGCCGATGGCGACGACGCTGGACGAGGCGAGAGAGATTGTCGGATTGGTCCGCGACACCGGGCTGAAATACATGATGGCCGAAACCGTCGTGTACAGTCGGGAATACCTGTTCATCAAGGAGCTCTACGACAAGGGCGAGCTCGGCAAGATTCAGTACCTGGCGGCGTCTCATCCTCAGGACATGGAAGGTTGGCCCGACTACTGGAAGGACATGGTGCCGATGCACTATGCGACCCACGTCGTGAGCCCCCTCATGGCGATGGTCAACGGCATGGCGGAATACGTCAGCTGCTTCGGCTCCGGGACGATTAACGACGAGTGCGCGCGCCGATCCGGTTCGAAGTTTGCCGTCGAGTCGTGTCACATCAAGATCAAGGAATCGGATGTTGCAGCGCACATTTGGCGCTTCCTCTGGGACACCGCGCGACAGTATCGCGAGAGCGTCGACGTCTACGGTTCGAAGAAGTCGTTCGAATGGCAGCTCATCACCGGCGAAAATCCCGTGCTCCACACCGCGAAGAGGCCGGAGTCGGAGATCGCTGAGCGCGTCGAGGTACCGGACTACGCGCATCGTCTGCCCGAGCCGATTCGCAAGTTCACGCGGGGCGTCGCCGACGAAGACCATCTGTCGTTCATTCAGGGCGGCGGTCACGGCGGTTCACATCCCCATCTCGTCAACGAGTTCGTGTCCGCTCTGATTGAAGATCGCGATCCGTTCCCCAACGTAGAACAGTCGGCGAACTGGACCTCCGTGGGCATTTGCGCCCATCAGTCGGCGCTCAACGGTGGGGAGATCGTAAAAGTGCCCGACTTCTCGGCGCGCTGAGGCGCGATCCGAAGGCGTCGTTCGTCTGAGCGAGTACATGTATGGACGAAATTCTGCGCTTATCGCACATATCGAAAACGTTTCCCGGCGTGAGGGCGCTGCAGGACATCTCGTTCGACCTGAAGCGCGGCGAGGTCCATTGCCTGTGCGGCGAAAACGGAGCCGGGAAATCGACGCTGATCAAGATCCTTTCCGGCGCGATTCAGCCTGATGAGGGTGGGCAGATAGTATTCAACGGGAACGAAGTGTCGCTGACGCCCCGCTCGGCCCTGAGTATGGGAATCCATACGATCTATCAGGAGCACATCGTCTTCAACGCTCTGAACATCACCGAGAACATCTTTGCGGGCTCGGAGATCGCCCGAAGGGGCCTGATGCAGCGCAAAGAGATGCGGCGCCAGACTGAGAATATTCTGAAGTATCTGAAGAGCGACCTTACGCCCGACACGCGAGTGAGCGATCTGACGAGCGGTCAGCAGAAAATCGTGGAAATCGCCAAGGCGCTTGTGTTCAAGAGCAACGTCATCATTCTCGACGAGCCGACGGCGTCGTTCTCCTCGAGCGAGATTGCCACGGTTCTGAATATCGTGAAGACCGTCAAGGCGGACGGGATCGGGGTGATCTACATTTCGCATCACCTCGATGAAGTCTTTGAGATCGGGGATCGCGCGACCGTTCTGCGCGATGGCAGCGTAGTTAGCATGTACCCCGTCGCGGGACTGTCGAAGACGACGCTCATCAAGGACATGGTCGGGCGAGACCCATCGACATTCTACAAGCGCGAGCGCGTCAAGCGCGGCGAGGTGATCCTGGAAGTGAGGAACGTTACCGGAAACGGAGCAAGGAACGTCTCGTTCCAGCTCCATCGCGGCGAAGTGCTCGGGTTTGCCGGCATGGTCGGATCGGGACGATCGGAACTCATGGAGGTGCTCTTCGGCAGCGCTCCGCTCGTCTACGGCGAGATCGTGATCAACGGCAGCGCGGTCAAGCAATCGAGCCCGAAGAGCGCGATCCAGAATAAGATGTGCTTCATCACCGAGAGTCGTCAGACCTCTGGACTCTTTCTGCCGAAGACGATCGCCGAAAACATCGCCGTGGCGAACATGGTGAACACGCGTCAATTCGTCATGCGGCCAGCGGATGACCTCCTCACGGGTGAGAAGTTCGTCAGGCTTCTGAACATCAAGGCGCCGAGCGCGCGCACCCGGGTCGTCAATCTCTCGGGCGGCAACCAGCAAAAGGTGGTGCTGGGCAAATGGTTCAACACCGGGGGCGAGATCTACATTTTCGACGAACCGTCGCTTGGAATCGACGTCGGTTCCAAACAGGAAATCTATAAAGTCATGGTCGATCTGCTGAAGGAGCGCAAAGCCATCCTCATGGTCTCCTCCGATATGCCGGAGGTGATCTCGATGAGCGATCGCGTGATCGTCTTCAAGCAAGGACAGATCGCAGGCGAGCTGACCGGTGAGGAGATTACCGAAGAAAACATCCTCACCCTTTCGATAGGAGATCGGCAAGAGTGAGCAAGCCGGAAATCTCGAACGCAACATTGCAGGTCAAGGAGTCGCTATTCAAGCGATACGAAAACCTGACCGTGCTGTCGATCTTTGCCAGTTTCGTCGCGATCATCGTTGTCGTTCAGCTGATCTCGACGGGCGGTTCACGATTCCCGACTTTCATTAGTCCGATCAATATCGTGAACATTCTTCAGCAGGTCGCTGTGCCGGGGATCGTCGCGGTCAGCATGACCATGGTGATGGTGTCAGGCGGCATCGATCTCTCGGTCGGCATGCTCGCCTCGCTGGTGTCGATCGTCGTATCGCTTGGGATCTCCCAGTGGCATCTTGGCGTGGGTCCGTCGATCCTTCTCGGCGTCGCGTCGGCGGTTGTCCTTGAGACCATCATGGGTTTCATTATTTCCAGAACCCGCATCGAACCGTTCATCATCACGCTCGGCGGCATGATCTCGTTCCAGGGGATCGCATTGCTGCTCTCCAATTCGCGCGAGGTCGTGATGAAGGGGGAGCTCAACTTTCTCACCATGAACCTCTTGGAAGGAGCGAGAGACCCGGTCACGGGCCTTATCCTGCGGGTGCCGCCTTACGTTGTGGTCTTCTTCGTCATCGCGCTCATCGGTGGATTGTTGCTGACCTACACAAAGTACGGCAGGCGAATATACGCGGTCGGCACGAACCCCCGCGCCGCATTCCTGGCCGGGATCGACGTCCGGAACATGCGTCTCTCCGTTTACATGATCCAGGGTCTGCTCGTCGGGATCGGCGCGACGATGCTTCTGGCGCGCATCAACACCGGAATCATAACGCTCGGGCAGGGCCTGGAGATCGACACGATCGCCATGGTCGTCATCGGCGGTACGGCGCTCAGCGGCGGCAAGGGCAATATCGTCGGAACCCTGATCGGGGTCTTCTTTCTTGGGTCGATCGCCAACGCAATGAACCTGCTGCGGTTGCCGTCCGAAGTCCAATTTCTGGCCAAGGGCCTCGTCGTCATCATCGCGGTATCGGCGGGGGATGTTTCGTCGCAGATCTCCGAATTCCGGGGCTTGAGACGCGAGCAGGCGAAGGCGCGCAACGTGGAGTCCACTGCGAAGAAAGGGGGTTCATAAGATCAAGGCAACGTGCAGGCAGATCGGCAGGACTGATCCGTGTGAAGTCTCGATATCGAGCACAATAAGAAAGAATAATAGGGAGTAGTTGAGATGAATAGAAGATTCGCGCTCAAACTTATGACTGCGGTCGCGCTCGGCTCATTGGCCATTGCGGTCAGCGGTCCGGCGTCGGCTGCCACCCAAGCAAAGCCAAAAGTCATCGGTTATTACATGGACAACTCCGATGACTTCTACAAGGCGGGTTTTGAGGTCTTCAAGACCCTTGCGCAACGTGAAGGCTGGACCGTCCAGGACGTCGTCGGACAGGGAACCGCGCCGGAGCAGCTCTCCGCGGTCGAGAACTTCATCACCCAGGGCGTGGACGCGCTTCTCGTTGTCCAGAACTCGCCGGAAACGACCTCGCAGACTCTGAAGCTGGCCAAGGCCGCGGGCATCCCCGAGTTTCATCTGACGCACAATCCGCCGAACGAGCCGGGTCTTGCCGGTTTCGCCGGATACGACTGGGTGCACATCGGCGTGCTCGCCGGAGAATCCGCCATTCAGCACAATGTGAAGCGGGTGATCATGATCGAGGGCAAGCTTGGTCAGGGCACCGCAGCGGGCCAGACCGATGGTTTCCTGAAGGCGTACAAGGAAGCCGGGAAGGACATCGGCAACCTCGCCCAAAGTGTTGGCGTCAAGGGCGCCGGCGGCAAGGACCTTCAGGTCGTGTTCTGGGGTTCGGGCGGATGGTTCGCGGATCCCGCCAAGAAGGTTATGCAGGATGCGATTACCAGCCTGGGGGCGGACGGATTCGACGGCGCCTACGTTGAAAACGACGAAATGATGGCCGGCGCCTTGCAGGCGATGCAGGAAGCCGGTCTCGATCCGAGCAAATATTGGCTCGGCTCGAGCAACGGCAAGGAGAAGTCGTGGGCCTGGGTCCAAAAGGGTACGACCACGATGGACGTGAATGAGACCCCGACGTTGGAAGCGGACATCGCGTATCAACAGATCAAGGCGCACTTCGCGAACAAGCCATACAAGAAGGCCGTCTTCGTCTACGTCACTCCGTTTAATAAGAGCGATATCAACGTCGACAAGCTAATTCCCTTCATCCATGACGACTACATGAAGAAGCGGGACGCCGGCGCCTTCATCTACGACATCAACGATCCGGCCTTCAAGCCGAACCCCGGTTATTGACCATTAACGGTGTCGGAGGAGGCTGCTTCGGCAGCCTCCTTTGCGCCGGGAATGGAAGAACCGCGCATCGATACGTGTATTCAATCAAGCGTGTAACGTGACGAACTCGAGATCAGCCAATGAATGCCCCTGTCCCCACTTTCTTCGGACTGCCCGAACCGGTTCGATTCGAAGGCCCAGCGAGCGCCAACCCGCTCGCGTATCACTATTACGACAAGGACCGCGTCGTCGCCGGGCGACGCATGGAAAACCACCTGCGTTTCGCCGTGTGCTACTGGCATTCGTTCGGCTGGCCGGGCGGCGACCCGTTCGGCGGCGAGACCTTCCTGCGGCCGTGGATGCACGGCAGCGACCCGATGGCCTTGGCGAAGGACAAGGCGAGCGTCGCCTTCGAACTGTTCCGCATCCTCGACGTTCCGTTCTTCACTTTCCATGACGCCGACGTGGCGCCGGCCGGCGAGACGCTGCCCGAGCACCTGAAGAACTTCGGTGCCATGGTCGACGTGCTCGAAGAGAAGATGTCGACCGCCAAAGTGAAGCTGCTGTGGGGCACCGCGAACCTGTTCTCGCATCGCCGCTACATGGCGGGCGCGGCGACCAACCCGGACCCGGACGTGTTCGCTTTCTCCGCCGCGACCGTGCGGGCCTGCCTCGAGGCCACCAAGCGGCTCGGCGGGCGGAACTACGTGCTGTGGGGCGGCCGCGAGGGCTACGAGACGCTGCTCAACACCGACCTCAAGCGCGAATACGAGCAGATGGGGCGCTTCCTGTCGATGGTGGTCGAGCACAAACACAAGATCGGCTTTGACGGCCCGCTGCTGATCGAGCCGAAGCCGCGCGAGCCGACCAAGCACCAGTATGACTTCGACGTCGCCACCGTCTTCGGCTTCCTCGAGAAGTGGGGATTGACCAAGGACGTGAAGCTCAACATCGAGCAGAACCACGCCCTGCTCGCCGGCCACACCTTCGAGCACGAGATCGCGCTGGCGTTCGCGCTCGGCGTTTTCGGTTCGGTCGACATCAACCGCGGCGACGCGCTGCTCGGCTGGGACACCGACCAGTTCGCCATGGACGCCGGCGAGTTGACGCTGGTCCTGCACGAGATCTTGCGCAACGGCGGCTTCACCACCGGCGGCCTCAACTTCGACGCCAAGATCCGCCGCCAGTCGATCGATCCGGTCGATCTGGTCCAGGCTCACGTCGGCTCGATCGACATCGCCGCCCGCGCGCTGCTGAACGCAGAGAAGCTGTTGAACGACGGCGTCCTGACCGGGTTCGTCAAGGACCGCTACGCCGGCTGGGACAGCGAAGAAGGCAAGGCGATCCTCGCCGGCAAGCGTACGCTCGCTCAGGTCGCCGATCGCGCCATCGCCCAGAACGTCGCGCCGCAACCCCGCTCCGGCAAGCAGGAATATCTGGAGACGATCCTAGCCCGCCGGCTGTGAACGGCGATCTGTCGCGGTTCGCCGTTCTGAACGTTTGAAGCTCGACGGGGAGCGCAACCGCGCTCCCCGGTTTTCTTGACGGCGCGCGTGGCGCGCAACATTCATTTCAGGGGACGATCATGGCTGGCATGGTCAAGGGTCCGGCGATTTTCCTGGCGCAGTTCGCCGGCGATGCGGCGCCGTTCAATTCATTCGATTCGATTTGCAAATGGGCGGCTTCGCTCGGTTACAAGGGCGTGCAGATTCCCGCCTGGGACGGTCGCCTCATCGATCTCGCCAAGGCCGCCTCGTCCGAGGCCTATTGCGACGAACTGAAGGGGATCGCGGCGAGTCACGGTCTCGCCATCACCGAGCTGGCGACGCACCTGCAGGGCCAGCTCGTCGCGGTCAATCCGGCCTTCGACGAAGCCTTCGACGGCTTCGCGCCTGCCGAGGTGCACGGCAACCCGGCGGCTCGGCAGAAGTGGGCGGTCGAACAGATGCTGAACGCCGCCAAGGCTTCGAAGCGGCTGGGTCTGAAAGCCCACGCCACCTTCTCCGGCTCGCTCGCGTGGCCGTTCGTTTATCCGTGGCCGCAGCGCGCGCCTGGGCTGATCGAAGCGGCTTTTGGCGAGCTTGCCCGCCGCTGGCGGCCGATTCTCGACGCCTTCGACGATGCCGGCTGCGACGTCGCCTACGAAATCCATCCCGGCGAGGACCTTTTCGACGGCGCGACCTTCGAGCGCTTCCTCGAAGCGGTCGGCGGCCACCAGCGCGCCAACATTCTCTACGACCCGTCGCACTTCGTGCTGCAGCAGCTCGACTATCTCGCGTTCCTCGACATCTACCACGAGCGGGTGAAGATGTTTCACGTCAAGGACGCCGAGTTCAATCCGACCGGCCGCCAGGGCGTCTATTCGGGCTACGCGCCGTGGGTCGAGCGCGCGGGGCGCTTCCGCTCGCTCGGCGACGGGCAGGTCAATTTCCCGGCGATCTTCTCCAAGATGGCGCAATACGGTTTCTCGTCGTGGGCGGTGCTCGAATGGGAGTGCTGTCTCAAGCATCCGGAGGACGGCGCGCGCGAAGGCGCCGAGTTCATCAAGCGCCACATCATCCGCGTGACCGAGAAGGCGTTCGACGATTTTGCCGCCGGAGCGATCGATCAGGCGATGATCCGGCGTACGCTCGGACTGAAATGAAGGAGAGATCGCGATGACGATCGAGGGACGCAGCGACGTCAAGCGGGGCGGTAGGATCCGGCTCGGGATGGTGGGCGGGGGCGAGGGCGCCTTCATCGGCGCGGTGCATCGCATCGCCGCGCGCCTCGACGACCAATACGAACTGGTCGCCGGCGCCTTGTCGTCGACGCCCGACAAGGCGCGCCGCTCCGGCGCGGCGCTGGGCCTTGCGCCCGACCGCGTCTACGACGATTTCGCCAGCCTGGCAAAGGCCGAGGCGGCGCGGCCGGACGGCGTCGAGGCCGTGTCGATCGTGACGCCCAATCACGTCCACGCGCCGGCGGCGATCGCGCTGCTCGAGGCGGGCCTCCACGTCATCTGCGACAAGCCGCTGACCGTCTCGCTCGCCGACGCCAAGCGCATGCAGGCGGCGGTGGCGGCGTCGGGGCGCATCTTCGCCCTCACCCACAACTACACCGGCTATCCGCTGGTGCGCTGCATGCGGCAGATGATCCGCGCGGGCGAACTCGGCGAGCTTCGGCTGGTGCAGGTCGAATATCCGCAGGACTGGCTGAGCGGCCCGACCGAGACGACCGGCAACAAGCAGGCCGAGTGGCGCGTCGATCCGGCGCGCGCCGGGGGCGGCGGCGCGCTCGGCGACATCGGCACCCACGCCTTCAACCTCGCCGATTACGTTACCGGGCTCGAGGTCGCAGAGTTGCTCGCCGATCTCAATGTCTTCGTTCCCGGTCGCAAGCTCGACGACAACGCGCAGATCCTGCTGCGTTACGCCAACGGCGCGCGCGGCGCGTTGTGGGCGAGCCAGGTCGCGCCCGGCAACGAGAACGGACTGAGGCTGCGCGTCTACGGGACCAAGGGCGGTCTGCATTGGGAGCAGGAGAACCCCAACGAATTGCGCTGGTCGCCGCTCGGCGAGCCGGCGCGCATCATCACCCGCGCCGGCCCAGGGTCGGGGTCCGCGGCGGCGCGCGTCACCCGCACCCCCGGCGGCCATCCGGAGGGCTATCTCGAAGGCTTCGCCAACATCTATTCGGAGGTCGCGCTGGCGATCAAGGCGGCGCGCGAGGGCAAGAAGCCGCCGGCCGAATGCGAGTTCCCGACCATCGTCGACGGCGTCAAGGGCGTCGCCTTCGT
>Ga0182016_10002503_pt1 | contig 21547 bp, 21 predicted proteins | sample 712S2MmetaG_FD_120491 | JGI IMG/M metagenome (GOLD analysis project Ga0182016, IMG submission 120491) | Permafrost microbial communities from Stordalen Mire, Sweden - 712S2M metaG | ecosystem: Environmental > Terrestrial > Soil > Wetlands > Permafrost | place: Sweden: Stordalen | collected... | reverse complement strand
TGCGTGAGTCTATGACCAAGGTTTTCAGGAGAGCCGGATGCGGGAAATCCGCACGTCCGGTTCGACGAGGGGGCGGTGAGCCACGGTTTACCTCCGTTGCTCTCCGTCCTACTCTACTGGCCAATTAGTTTTTTGCGAAGTTCTGCCTGTTGACATCGGCTATCTCGCTTTGATAAAACTCGCGGACACTGTGAACAAAAAAGATCTTGTAGGGAAGATCGCCTCGGATGCGAGTTTGACACGGGCGCAAGCGTCGCGGGCGCTGGACGCGTTTGTGCAGGGAATTCAGGCCAGCCTGGTTCGGGGAGACCGGGTGACCATTTCGGGCTTCGGAACGTTCGGCGTTTCGCATAGGAAGGCGCGGCGCGTGCGGAATCCGCGCAGCGGGAGCGACATGGAAGTGGCCGCCAAACGCGTGCCGCGCTTCGCGCCGGGCGCGGATCTTAGAACCGCAATCGATCGGCCGGCATCCAATAGCTGATGGATGCTACATGTCGCGTGGTCATTGTGGGCGGCGGGTTCGGAGGACTGTACGCGGCCAAACGCCTGGGGCACGCCCCGGTGTCGCTGACGCTGATCGACCGTCGTAACTTCCACCTGTTCCAACCTTTGCTCTACCAGGTGGCTACCGGCGCGCTTTCGCCCGGTGAGATCGCGTCGCCGCTGCGCGCCGTAGTGGGACGGAATCGCAACACCGAAGTTGTGTTGGGCGAGGTGCGCGACCTGGACGCCGTTAACCGCCGTCTCATCACCGACAACGGTGAGATTCCGTACGACGAGCTGATCGTCGCCACGGGCGCGACCCATTCCTATTTCGGCCACGACGAATGGGAGAAGGTGGCGCCCGGACTCAAGACCATCGAGAACGCCACGGCTATTCGCTCCCGCCTGCTGGCCGCGTTCGAACAGGCGGAGCGCGAGAGCGACCCGGTCAAACGGCGCGAGTGGCTCAATTTTGTGATCGTTGGCGGCGGGCCCACGGGGGTGGAACTAGCCGGCGCCTTGAGCGAAGTGGCCAACGACTCGCTGCGCCACGACTTCCACCATATCGATCCTACCGATGCGCACATCGTGCTGGTGGAAGGCGCGAGCCGCGTGCTGCCCGGGTTTCCGCCGGAGCTGTCCGCGAAGGCCGAGGAAGAGTTGAAAGAACTGGGAGTGCACCCGCGCACCGGCACCCGCGTTACGGCCATCGACGAGGGTGGCGTCACCATGACCGGCGCCAACGGCGAGGAGAGACTGGCGGCGCGCACGGTATTGTGGGCGGCGGGGGTGCGCGCGTCGAGCTTGGGGAAAGTGCTGGCCGCGCGTGCCGGCGCGCAGCTCGACAAGGTGGGCCGCGTAATGGTGCAACCGGACCTGACGATTGCCGGCCATCCGGAAATTCGCATCATCGGGGATCTGGCGAATTTCAGCCATCAGACGGGAAAACCGCTGCCGGGAGTGGCGCAGGTGGCCATTCAGATGGGGCGCTACGCCGCTAAGGCCATTCGCGCCAAGGTCGAGGGCAAGACGCTGAAGCCTTTCCGCTATTTCGACAAGGGGAATCTGGCGACCATCGGGCGCAATAAGGCAGTGGCCGATTTCGGATTCATAAAGGTCTGGGGCTTTCCGGCCTGGTTTTTGTGGGTGTTCGTGCACCTGATGTACCTGGTGGAGTTCGAGAATCGCCTGCTGGTGTTTGTGGAGTGGGTCTACAACTACATCACGCGCAATCGTGGCGCGCGGTTGATTACGAAGGATAATTCGTAGTTCACCGCGGAGACGCAGAGACGCTGAGAAAACAAACATCAAAATCAAAACCGGAGGGCGCTGAGGTGGCAGAGGACGCGGAGGGCAAGGTCCCCGGAGTTCGGACCAATCGTCGCGGTGCGCGGTTGATTCCGAGTCGACTGGTCTTAAGGAGCGGTTTTTTCTCCGTGTCTCTGCGCCTTTGCGGTAAGAATTTTCCTTCTTGCGCGTGGCGAAGTCAAAATCGAAAGCTGAGGCCCCGGCGTTCGGCGTCTCAAAAGGTGTTGTCGTGTTAACCTCAAATTTATTCCATTTGAGGCCCGATATGTCCTATCTCTCTATACGCGATCTTGATTTGAACGGGAAGCGAGTCTTCATCCGGGTGGATTTCAATGTACCGTTGCAGAAGAACGAAAAGGGCGACATGGAAATCACCAGCGACAAGCGCATTAAGGCGTCGCTGCCCACCATTCAATATGCCCTCGAGCACGGAGCCGGCGTCATCCTGGCGTCGCATCTCGGGCGTCCGAAGGGCAAAGTGAACCCCGAAATGAGTTTGAAGCCGGCGGCCGTGCGGCTGGAGGAATTGCTGGGGCGTCCCGTGAAAATGGCGCCGGATTGCGTCGGGCCCGAGGTGGAAGCCATGAAGCCGGTGCCCGGCGAAGTGCTACTGCTCGAGAACCTGCGCTTCCATCCCGAGGAGGAGAAGAACGATCCGGCCTTCGCGCAAAAACTCGCGGCGCTGTGCGATGTGTACGTCAACGACGCGTTCGGTTCGGCGCATCGCGCCCACGCGTCCACCGAAGGCATGATTCAATTCGTGTCGAAGGCCGGCGCGGGACTGCTGATGGAAGCCGAACTGAAGTATCTCGGCATGGCGACCACCAATCCGGCTCGTCCCTGCGTGGCGATCCTGGGCGGCGCCAAGGTTTCGGATAAGATCGAGGTCATCCAGAATCTGGGCAAGGTGGTAGACCGCCTGCTGATCGGCGGCGCGATGGCGTACACCTTCCTGAAGGCGCAGGGCAAGCCCACGGGCAAGTCGCTGGTGGAAGAAGATAAGGTGGAGCTGGCGAAAAATCTGCTGGCCTCGCTCGGCGACAAGCTCGTGCTGCCGGTGGATCACGTAGTGGTGTCGGAGATTGCCGCCGGCGCCGCTCATGAAGCGGTGGAGACCATCCCGGACGGCAAGATCGCCGTCGATATCGGGCCGAAAACCATCGCCGAATATTCGGCGGTAATCGCGGGCGCGAAGACAGTGATCTGGAACGGCCCCATGGGCATCTTTGAAAAGCCGCCCTTCGATACCGGGACGGTGGCGCTGGCGAAAGCGGTGGCCGGCTCGGGCGCAATTTCCGTGGTGGGCGGCGGCGATTCCGAAAAGGCCATCAAAGCGGCCGGTGTGACGAGCAAAATCACGCATGTTTCCACGGGTGGCGGAGCGTCGCTGGAATTTCTGGCGGGGATTGAGCTCCCGGGCGTCGCGGCGCTGAATCGGTAAATCGCGCGCCGCTCCGTTTGGTTAAGCCCCGTGCGCCTGGAACTGCAACACCCCCAGATACACGCTCCATGGACCCACCGCTTCGCGATGGTGGTGCGCCATGGTCCGCGAGATCCGGTGCAGATGGTCCAAGTCGTGCGCTACCCAGGTGGCCAGCAGCTCCGATAACGTTACCGCTCCCAGTGCGGGATGGCGGCCGCAGCGCGCCAGATCCTTTCGCTGCAGGCTCCATCCGAGCAGCTCGGTCAGGTTCTCCGCGCGCGCCTGCGCAAATTCGTCCAGGAGTTGACCGAGCGATTTCGACTCGCATTTCTTCAAATGCCCACCGGCCGAAAGGCTCAAACGCCACGCTGTCGCCGCACTGCCGGACGATTCTAGCGCGCGGCATCCAATTGGCGCGCTCCGCGTAAATCAGATGGCCGACCGCGTCGAACGCGCCGGTGTGCGGCTAAGAAGCGCGATGGTATTCTGCAGCGTTTTTTCCATCATTCCCCTCACTTCGCAACAATTCTCCGGGGCAGTTGGCGGGCAGGCGGCCAAAGCTGAGCCACTCCACCGCCACCGGCCACAGCTGTTCTGCGAAGCGGCTATGGAAGAATCCGAAATGGCCGATGGCCGCTTCGCCAATCGCTCGCGGAGAGATTCTCAGATGCCTCCGCGGGCTCCGGCTGAAATACGCAAGTAGCCGCTCCACCGCGGCGACCGTGCCGAATTCGTCGTCCGTCACGCTCACCGCCAGGGTCGGCGCAGTGACGGCGGCGAACTGCCGCACTACTGCCTGCCGGTCCGCATAGCGAGTTTCAAAGCGCTTCCGGCTTAGCGTCCAGTCGCGCACCACTCCGCGCGGCGTGTCCTCGAGCCATCCCAGCCTCCTGCCGGGAAAGTAGCCGCAAACCGCCGTCATCAGCGGCATCGCCACGTGCCATTTGGCCAGCATCCGTAGCCTCTGTCCCGCGGCGTAGTCGCGCCAATAGGCGTACTGCGCGCCCACCGTGAACACGCGGCGAATCAGACGATTCGATTCCGCCGGTCCGATTAAAGAGCCGCCGATGCTATGCGCCACTACGTCGATCGGCTGGCCGGCAAATTCGCGCGCGGCATAGCGCAGCACCGCCTCGAAATCCAGACGGCTCCAGTCCAGCCAACTCGCGCGGAAACCGCGCAGCTTAGCTGGCCGCGATTCGCCAATGCCTCGATAATCGTAGACGATGGCGTCGAATCCGCGGCCGTACAGAAAAGCTGCGAATCGGGAATAGTAGCGGCATCGCACCGAGTTGGCGGCGTTGACGATGGCCACGGGACGCGCGCCGCCATCGCCTCCTGAATGGCGCCAGCAAAATCCTCCGATGGTATATCCGTCGGCGGCCGGCAGACGGAACGGCTCCCCTCCGCGATGCAATTCCATAGTGCTTACTACAGAATAGTTTGCCCGCGCCGTTACGTTCTGTCAAGAATTATATAGTAAACTCTACAGAAAGGAAGAGCATGGCGCGGCGCGGACGTCCTCGCAGTTTCGACCGGCAGGAGGCCCTCTTACGGGCGATGCAAGTCTTTTGGTCGCACGGTTACGAAGGGGCCACGCTGGCGGATCTGCAGGAGACCATGGGCGGCATCGGGGCGCCCAGTTTCTATGCCGCTTTCGGCTCCAAGGAAGATCTCTTTCACGAAGCGGTGGAGTTGTACAGCAAGACGTTGGGCGCTCCCATGATGACGGCGCTGGCCGAAGGGCAGTCGGCGCGCGCTTCCATCGAAGCGCTGCTGCGCGCCGCCGTGGAGGCGTTCTGCAAACCCGGCGCGCCGCGCGGCTGCCTGTTCGTTTTGGCCGCCATGAACGGTACGGGCGTGAACCAACGCGTGCGCGATTATCTTCGCGGCCTGCGTGCCCGCCGGCAGAAAGCCATCCGGGAGCGGCTGCAGCGAGGCCAGGAAGAGGGCGAGTTGGCATCCGGCCTCGATACCGCTAGCGTGGCTTCCTTCATTACCACGGTAATCGACGGCCTGGCCATCCAGGCCCGTGACGGTGCTTCCCGCAAGGCTCTCAACTTCGCGGTCGATTGCGCCATGGCATCGTGGGATAGCGTAGTGGCCCGGCCAGGCTGAGGAGATTGTGGCCCACAGGCCAAGGCCGGGCTGTCGCCCGGCTGGGCAAGCTAAAGCTTACCCCACATCGGATTTTGTGGGATAAGCTTCAGCTTGTCCAGGCGAGCCATGCTCGCCCGAAATCTTACAGCACGCCTTCCTGCCGCGCGACTTTCAGCGCTTCAATCGCCGCCCCGCGTGCGCCGGCGGTATCGCCATTGGGCATGACGTGAATCGGGATGTCGGCTTGCTCCTCACGCTGGGGCGGCATGGCCTTGCGCGTCTCGTCGAGGAACCATTTCTGAAACTCGGGCCCCGTCTCCAGCGCGCCGCCGCCGATCATCAACGCGTCCGGATCGAAGGTGTTGATCATCTGATCGAAGAACAGCCCCATCCCATGGGCTTGCACACGGAAAATCTCGCGGCACAAGTCATCGCCTTTTTCCGCCATTCCGCGCACCAGTTTGGCCGCCTGCCCGATCTCCATTTTCCCCAGTTCATGGCCCGGATAGCGCGGCAGGAAATAGGGGAGCAGTGTCCGCCGAATCGCAGTCAGCGAGCAGACCGATTCCAGACAGCCGGTACGGCCGCAGTTGCACGGCGGCTTCATCCCCTCCGTCCCCGCGATGCTCTGGTAGGGAATGAGCACGTGCCCCAGTTCGCCGCCGAACCCCATCCGGCCTTTCACCACATTGCCGTCGATGATCACACCGCCGCCCAGACCCGTGCCGATCACGGTGGTCACCGAGGTATGCTCGCTATCGGCGCCGAAAATCGAAAAGTGGCCCCAGAGCGCGCCCGCGTTGCCGTCGTTCAGATAGGTCACCGGCCGGCCGAGCCGCACTTCCAGCTTCTGCCGGATATCGAACCCCGACCAATCGGGATGCACGAAATTCGTCGATCCGCGCGCGCTCAAAACTCCCGTGGCGCTCGCCGGACCGGGCGTGTCGAGCCCTACGGCAACCACGTTGTCCAACTGGACGCCGGCCTTGGCGGCCGCGATTTCCAGCCCTTTTTCAATCTGCGCCAGACAAACGTCCGGCCCCTGCGTGGAAAGCGCGGGGTACTCGCACAATCCTTCCAGCAGGAACTTCTCCTGCTCGTCGATGATCGTATAGTTGATGGCGGTGCCGCCCAGGTCAACTCCGGCGATGACTTTCACGGTGGATTCTCCCTTGTCAGTGAAATTCAATTGTGGCGCATCCGGTGGGCTCAAGCCAAGTCCGATACAATGCATGTACTTTATGCCCGCGAACGGACCGTATCTGATCCTCATGACGGCGATCGCCATCGCTCTGCTGCTGACCCTCATACTGGCGGTAAAGCTGCACGCGTTCCTCGCCCTGTTGGTCTCCAGCATGGCCCTCGGACTGGCCGCGGGCATGCCTCCGGATAAGGTGCTGAAGTCGATTCAGAGCGGGTTCGGCGACGCCCTGGGCTTCATCGCAGTGGTAGTCGGGTTGGGCGCCATGATCGGCCGGTTCCTCGAGCATTCCGGCGGCGGGCGTGTGCTGGCCGATTGGCTGCTCGAAAGATTCGGCACGGAGCGCGCCGCATGGGCCATCCTGATCGCCGCGTTCCTGGTGGGACTGCCGCTGTTTTTCGAGGTCGGCTTCGTGATTCTGGCGCCGCTGGTGTGGAATCTCGCGCGCGATACCAAACGCTCGCTGCTGTTCTACGGGCTGCCAATGGCGGCCGCGCTCACTACCACTCATTCGATGGTGGCTCCACATCCCGCGCCCGCTGCTGCCGCACAATTATTCGGCGCAGACCTTGGTCTGTCGATCGTTTACGGCGTCGCGGTGTCGATTCCCATGGCGATCATCGGCGGCATCTTTTATGGAGGCTGGCTGGCGAAGCGCATGAATATTCCGGTGCCGGCGATCTCCGAAGAGGCCCCGAAACGGGACGCGTCGCAAGGGCCTCCGCCATCGCTGGGCGTGGTGATTCTGCTGCTCCTGCTGCCGGTGCTGCTGATTTTCGGCGGGAACATCGCCAACCTCGCAAAGGTGCCGTTCCGGCCTGCCGCCGCGTTCTTCGGCCATCCGTTCAGCGCGCTCACCATCACCGCCCTGATCGCGATTTATTGGTTCGGCATCCGCCGCGGTGTGACGCGCGAGAACGCCCAGAAAATGGCCGCGCAGTCGCTCGCCCCCATGGGAGCGCTGCTCTGCATCATGGGCGGAGGCGGCGCGTTCAAGCAGGTGATTGTCGATTCCGGCGTCGGCCAGTACGCCGGCCACCTGTTGATGACCTCGTCGATCTCGCCGCTTCTGGTCGCCTGGTCGATCGCCGCGGCCATGCGCATCGCCCAAGGTTCGGCGACGGTCGCGATCATTACGGCCGCCGGAATTGTGGCGCCAATTGTGAAAGGTATCCCCGGCTACAGTCCGAACATCCTGATGCTGGCGCTCTGCTGCGGCGGCTCGGGCTTCTCGCAGGTGAGCGACTCGGGCTTCTGGCTGGTGAACCAATACTTCGGTCTGACGGTGGCGCAGACCTTCAAATCGTGGACGGCAATGAAGGTGATCGAATCGATCGTCGGCTTGGGAATCGTATTGGCATTGCACGCGGTGTTGCCATAGGGGTGGATAATCGGACCATGGAGACACGAAAAATCGGAAGCCAGGGATTGACCGCGGGCGCCATCGGTTTGGGCTGCATGGGCATGACCCACGCCTACGGAACGGGAGATGAAACGGAGTCGATTGCCACCATCCACCGCGCCATCGACTGCGGTGTGACGCTGCTCGACACGGCCGAGGTGTACGGCCCGCACACCAACGAAGTGCTGGTCGGCAAGGCGATCCGCGGGCGGCGGCACGAAGTGGTGCTGGCCACCAAGTTCGGGTTCGTGATCGGCTCGGGCGTTACGCAGCTCGACGGTTCGCCGGCCAATGCGAAGCGCGCCGCGGAAGGTTGCCTGCAGCGTCTGGGGGTGGACGCGATCGATCTCTACTATCTGCACCGCAAAGATCCGAAGGTGCCCATCGAGGAGACCGTGGGGGCGATGAAGGAGCTGGTGGAAGCCGGTAAGGTCCGTTACATCGGATTGTCGGAAGTCGGCGCGGAGACCATCCGCCGGGCACATCAGGTGCATCCCATCAGCGCGGTGCAGAGCGAGTATTCGCTGTGGGAGCGAGGCATTGAAGAGTCGGTGCTGCCTGCCATGCGCGAGCTCGGTATCGGCCTGGTGCCGTTCAGCCCTCTGGGGCGCGGGTACCTCACGGGCGCGTTGCAATCGAGTTCGACTTTCGTGGAAGGCGATTTCCGGCGCGGTCTTCCGCGCTTTGACGACGCGCACATGGCGGCCAACCGGAAGCTCGTCGATATCGTGAAGAGTGTCGCCCAGCGCCGCGGCGCCACAACGGCGCAGGTGGCGCTCGCCTGGATTCTCATCGAAGCTCCCGACGCCGTGCCGATCCCCGGCACCAAGCGCCGAACCTATCTCGACGACAATCTCGGCGCGGCGAACCTGCGCCTGACGGCGGAAGATATGGCGGAGTTGAACGGATTGGCATCGATGGCGGTGGGCGAGCGCTATCCGCCGGCCATGTCGAAGATCGCCGAGCGATAAGTTCCTTTAGAATTTCCTCCGCGGACTCGGAGAACGCCGCAAGTCTGTTCAAGCCGGGGTGATGGGGTGGCGTTTTCACTTCGAGGCAAGCTGATTGTATATGCCCAACAACCCTCCGGGCAGTGATAAAGTAGACCAATTAACCCGGAGAAACGGACATGATAGTCAATCGCAGCAGGATTGTTGTATTCAGTGGTTTGGGCCTCCTCGCTCTGGCGGGATTTGCTCTATTCGCGCAACCGGCGCCGCCGGGAGGACAATACCCCGGCGCCCTTTTGGCAGGCCTAAAATGGCGCGATGTAGGTCCCATGCGCGGCGGCCGCAGTTACGCCGTGGCGGGCATTGCCGATCAGCCCGACACCTTCTATATGGGCTCGGTGGGCGGGGGCGTTTGGAAGACCGAGAACTCGGGCCATAGCTGGTATCCCATCTCCGACGAGGGCATTCCGATCGGCTCCATCGGCGCCATCGCCGTCGCGCCCTCGAACCCCAATATCGTCTATGTAGGCACGGGCGAGCCCGACATCCGCAGCCAGCATTCCTACGGCATCGGGATGTACAAATCAACCGACGCAGGCAAGACATGGACGCACATCGGCCTGGAGCAGAGCGAGCATATCGGCCGCATCGCAGTCGACCAGACGAATCCCAATCGCGTCTACGTGGCGGTGCTGGGCCATGTCTACGATTCGAACCCGGAGCGGGGCCTCTATCGCTCCACCGACGGCGGCACGACGTGGAAGAAGGTTCTGTTCAACCGGAAAATGCCCAACGAAGTGGGCGCCATCGAAGTGGCCATCGACCCCAAGAATCCGCGCGTGCTCTACGCATCGTTGTGGGGCACGCGTCGTCCACCATGGTCTGTCTACGCGCCGACGAATCTGCCGGGCGGCGGACTGTACAAATCGACGGATGGCGGCGACACGTGGAAGCAGTTGACCGGCGGCCTGCCCACCGACGATTACGTCGGCAAAATCGGGATGGCGATCTCGCCGAGCAATCCGAATCGCATCTGGGCGGCGGTGGATGACACCGGCGGGGCTGTCGCGCAGACGCGCGGCGGCGGTGGCGCCGGTGCTTCGCCTGCGCCGGGTGGAATTTATCTCTCCGACGACGCCGGCGCCACCTGGAAACGGGTGAATAACGAGAACCGGCTCTGGGGACGCGGCTGGTATTTCAGCGAAATGGCCGTCGACCCAACCAATCCCGATCGCGCCTACGTGATGAACACCGCAACTTTCATGACCGTGGATGCCGGCAAGAGCTGGGTTCCGGTGAAGGGCGCTCCCGGCGGCGACGATTACCACCAGGCCTGGATCAATCCCAAGGATGGCAATCGGATCATTGTCAGCAGCGATCAGGGCACGGTGATCAGCGTTGACGGCGCCAAGAGCTGGAGCACCTGGTACAACCAGCCGACCGCGGAGATTTATCACGTGGCCGCCGACAATCGGTTCCCCTACTGGCTGTATGGCGCGCAGCAGGATAGCGGCGGCGTGGGCGTGGCCACGTGGTCGCGCGAGGGACTGCTGACGTTCCGCAATTGGGAACCGACGTGCCTCGCGGGCGAAAGCGCCACCGTCATTCCCGATCCCAAAGACGGCAACATTCTCTACGGCAGCGGCGCCGGGCGGTGCGATCAGTACTTCAACGCCACGGCCTCGCTCGGCGGGCAACTGCCCCCGGCGGACGATAGCGATCCGAATCGCAAAACGTGGACATTGCCGCAGGTGTTCTCGGCGGCCGACGAGGCGATGTACTACGCCAATCAATTCGTGATGCGTTCCCGCGACCGTGGAAAGACTTGGGAGAAAATCAGTCCCGACATGGCGCGCGTGAAGCCGGAATTGCCGAAGACGCTCGATCCGCTCACCGCCAAAGATATCGACGAGGTGATGGTGGACCGTTTCGGCGTGGTGTACACCATCTCGCCTTCGCCGCTGCAGGCGACAACCGTCTGGATTGGCACCGACGATGGGTTGATCCACGTGACCCGCGACGACGGCAAGACGTGGCAGAACGTGACGCCGCCGGCGATGACAGGTTGGAGCAAAGTGTCGCAGATCGAGTCCAGCCATTTCGATGCGGAGACAGCCTACGCGTCGGTGGACCGGCACCGTATCGCCGACAACAAGCCGTACATTTATCGCACGCGCGACGGCGGCAAGACGTGGCAGAACGTGGTCGCGGGCATCCCCGAGGGCGCCTACGTAAACTCGGTGAAAGAAGATACGCAGGTGAAAGGGCTGCTGTTCGCCTGCACGGAACTGCGGGTTTATGTTTCGTTCAATGACGGCGACCAGTGGCAGCCGCTGCAGAACAATATGCCGGTGACCTCGATCCGCGACGTCGTGGTGCATGGCGACGATCTGGATATCGCCACTCACGGGCGCGGTTTCTGGGTGTTGGATCAGATGACGCCGCTGCGGCAGATCGCCAGGCAGGGCTCGGAGATCACGGCCGCGAACGCGTACCTGTTCCAGTCCGGCGAGACGTTCGCTATCCGCACCGGCAGCATGAACGGCACCCCGATGCCGCACGAGGAGCCGCAGGAAGAGAATCCGCCCTCGGGCGTGGTGGCGTATTACTGGTTGAAAGCGGCGCCGGCGAGTCCGCTGAAGGTGGAGTTGTTGGATGGATCGGGCGCGGTGCGGGCGTGCGCGGCGAGCGACACGCCGGTGCGGCCCGTCGATACCGAGACGTTGAACGTGCAGGCGATCTGGCAGCAGCCGGCGCAGCCGCCCTCGGCGGCGGCGGGGATGCATCGCTTCGCACTCGGCGGGTCGGCGGGACGCGGCTTCGGCTTCGGAGGACGAGGCGGTGGCGGCGCTCCGGTGGTGGATGCATGCACCGCTTCAACGGCCGTTAGCCCGGCTCCCGCAGCAGCACGCGGCAGCGGACGGGGAGGCCGCGGCGGTCGCGGCGGCACCGGTTTGCAGCCCGGGGAGTACACCGTGCGGCTGACGGTCGACGGGAAGACTTATACGCAGCCGGTCGCGGTGAAGCCCGATCCCCGAGGCGCGCCGAAAGGTTCGGCAGAAGAGGGCGGCGGCAACTAACGTCGCCAGTTTCGCGTCGGACAGCTCTGGCCGGGCTGTCGCCCTAGACCGGATTTCCACCTCACGCAATGAAGGCCACGGGCGCGGCTCCAGCGAGCCGCCCCGGCTTGGCGCGCGCGCCATGATCGAGCCATTCCCCGCGGTCGATGTCCTGGTGACCAATCTCGGCATCTTTGAGCCCAAGCCGTTTGAGGAAATTCCGGACGACCATTGGCGCCGCTTCTTCGAAGTCAACGTGCTCTGCGGGGTCCGCATGAGCCGGCATTACATTGGCCCCATGCGGCGGAATAACTGGGGCCGCATCGTATTCATTTCGAGCGAATCGGCGCTGCAGATTCCCAAAGAGACGATCCACTGCGGCACGGCCAGCGCGCGGGATCGCGGAGGTCGGCGCCGGCGTTACCGTGAATTCAGTGCTTCCTGGCCCGACGAAGTCCGAAGGCGTGCTCGAATTTGCCGGCAAACTCGCTTCCGCCAACGGCGTGGACAGCGCTGCCATCGAGCGCGAGTTCTTCACCAAGGGCCGCCCCAGTTCGTTGCTGCAGCGGTTTGCCACTACAGAGGAGGTTGCCGCCGTGGGCGCCTTCGTGTGCAGTCCGCTGGCGTCGGCGACGATAGAGCGGCGGTGCGCGCCGAGGGGGGAATTCTCCAGTTGATCGCGTGAACCAATCGGCGGGTGTGGGCCGGAGGGTGAGTCCTGCCTGGGGAGCAAACTCCTGTGGTCATTCTGCGAATACCTCTTGCAGCGTCCTCAGCGTGGCGGTGAGCGTTTTTGCCGAGACTACTCCCAGTTTCTTCGCCAGCCGGGTCTTGTCCACGGCACGAACCTGATCGAGCAGTATCAAGCCCCTCCGGCCACCATGAGTGACGCCGATCCGAAACGGCGCCTCGTGACCCGCCGTTGTCATGGGTGCGACGAGTACCGTACGCAGATGATCGTGCATTTCGGCCGGGGACACTACCAGACACGGGCGCGTCTTCCTGATTTCACTCCCGACGGTAGGATCAAGATTCACGAGCCAAATCTCTCCGCGCGTCACCAGACCAACTCCGAATCCTCCGCGTTACTGAATTCGCCCATCACGAGTTCGTCGTCACCAGCCTCGGCGATTCTCCTGGCAGCCTCTGCCCAACCTTTGCGTGCCGGACTCGCGGGCCTGCGCAACACAAGTGCACCATCCTCGATCGTCATTTCCGCTCCCGCCTTGCTGTCCAGACCCAGTTGCGCAAGTACCGGTTTGGGGATGACAACTCCCTGGGAGTTGCCTATCTGTCGAATGCTTACGTGTACAGCCCGCATAGTAATAACAATGTTATTCCGGCGTGCCGGGCGTGTCAAGAGGGCCGACAGCGGGCCGACGCATCAATCGCACCTCGCGCCGCCATTCATCGGACGAGCTCGGTCGCTTCAAAAGTTCGAAACATGTTCAGACTGGGGAGCCAGCCTCCTACAGCTTTCAGCCTTGTGCTTTTCAGCGGATTGCGTCTTCAAGATCGGCGGCCCAGGTGGGACTCGGAACCCAAGACCCTCGACCTACCTGCCGCGTCGCCGATTCTAGAGGAGGCGCGCAAACTCGTCCACCGTGATCAGCGCTCGAAGGGTGCCTTTGGCCAGTTCCTTGTGGTTCGGAACGGAAAGCCGTCTATACGGAGGCTCGGCGCGCCGGAGGATGATGTGGCTCCCGTGTTGTTCGTCGGCTTCGTACCCGACTTTTCCAAACGCCTTGACCGCCTCGGCTAGGAAACGACCGGCAGTTTCATCCGCCGGAAGCCTCGATGACCTCTTCGAGTATGCTCGGGGGCACCGGCTCGCCATGCTTCCGCAGGCTCCTGAGGTAGCCATCGATTGCTTCCCGGATGTTTTCGGCCGCCTCGGCGCGCGACTGGCCCTGGGATATACACCCTGGTAGTGCGGGGCAGGTAGCCACGAATACTCCGTCCTCGTCTTGCTCAAGGTAGACCCGATACTTCATTACCCGGCATTCTACCAGAGCGGTGGCGAGCCGGGCTCCTGGCACTGCATGCGGAATGGCGGCACAAAGTCTTGCATCCGTCGAACACGAGCCTCAACTCGGCTGGTGGAGCGATCGCCAGAATTCGAAAGTCGTCCGGACTGATGGGCGGGTAGCTTCTTGCATTCAATCCAGCCGTAAATGGTGTCGAATCGACGCACAAAAGCCAAGCGCGCGCGCCCGGCGCCCTTCGCGGCAGATCTCGTAGAACTGGCTCAGGACGAGATTGGCGCCTCAAGTTCACCGATGGCATAGGAGCCGCGCGGCCAGGAGGGCGCGGAAAGATCTCACGCCTTGCGCTACAATGTAGCACATGAGGAAGACGTCGGTGAGGGAACTGCACATCCGCACTTCCGAACTGGTGCGCGAAGCCGAACAGGGTGGAGTAATCGTCATCGAGCGCCGCGGAGAGCCCGTCGCGGAGTTACGCCCCATCACCGCTCCGGCGCGCATGCCAGCGGGCACGAAGGCGCGGATTTTCGACTCCATGCGGGAAATCTGGGCGCGAATGCCGCAAGTCGCCGACAGTTCGAAGATCATAGAAGAAGATCGCAATCGGTAAGCTCCGTGTATCTCGACACATGCTACATTGCAAAATTCTATTTCAATGAGCCCGAATCCGCCCGGGTTCGCAAGCTTGTCCGATCGGCGGACATCATCCATTCGTCACTATGGGCTTTGGCCGAATTCCATGCGGTGATTCATCGCCGCGTGCGCGAAGCCTCGTCAACGCCCGCCGATGCGCGCGAGTTGTCCGCCCGCTTCCTGGAGCATGTTCATGAGGGACTGTGGAGGCTCATTCCGGTCAATGAAGCGTTACTGCGGAGAACCGGCGCCTTGATCGTCTCGGCCCCCGCGGATCTCTTCGTTCGTACGGCGGACGCCGTGCACCTGGCGACGGCTCACGAAGCTGGAGAACGCGAGGTGTGGACCAACGACCGCCACATGCTGGCAGCCGCTTCCTATTTCGGCCTGACAGGCCGATCTGTGTAGCCGGTCAGAACCGCGGGGAGCCGGTCCCCGTACCTGTCGGTAAAGCATACCCCACGTGGGAAATGCTTGTCCAAACGAGCGACGCTCGCCTGGACCGGACTTCCACCTCACGCAATGAAGCCCACGGGCGCGGCCCCGGCGAGCCGCCCCGGCTTGGCGCGCGCGTAGTTCACCTGGTTAGCGCGGACAGTATCGATAGCCTCCAGAAAGTAATCGTCGGTCGGCCGCGGAGTGACGCCGGTAGAAAGATCGTGGGCGAAGAGTAGCTTGCCGTCTTCCACCACCGCCTTCAAATCGGCCCCCGTGAGCCCGCGAGCGGACACGGCGATCGACTCGATATCGACTGCGTCGAACGGCTCGGGAACGCCGGCCAGCAGGCCTTTGAGAAGGCAGACGCGCGCTTCGGTATCGGGCAAGCGAGTTTCCAGCCAGAGCTCCACTCGCCCGGAGCGGACCATGGCGCGGGGAAGACTGGCGACGTTCATGGCGGTCATGATGACACAGACGCGGCCGGCGCTGGCGCTCTCCAGGCCATCGAGCATGGTGAGCAGGTAACGATAGAGGCCGTGCTCCTCATTGCTTTCGAAAATCACGTCGCTGTCGTCGATGAAGATGATGGAAGGCGCGTTTCTCTTAGCGGCCTCGAAAATCTTGCGGATCTCGCTATAGAAGAATTGCGTGCCGGCGATGACCGTGCCGTCGATGAGGAAGAACTTGCTCTTCAGGCGATGCGCGAGAGCGCGTCCGATAGTGGTTTTGCCGGTTCCCGGCGGGCCGGCGAGCAGGACCCCGCGCTTGGGCTTGAGGCCGTACTGCGCGGCCAGCGCGTCATTTTCGAGCGGCAGCGCGATCTTGGATTCGAGCGCGCGGATTACGTCGTCGACGCCCTTGAGGTCGCGGAGATCGACCGGCGTCACCTCCTCGAGGTCGACATTGCTCGCCAGGTGATGTTCGCGCAGATAGGCGATGAGCTGGTCCGTGGTAATAGCGGACTCGCCGCCGAGCCACTGGCAGGCGCTTTTCAGCTGGTGAGCCGACAGCGCGGGACCGAAGCGATGCACCTGGGCGTAATCGATGCCGGCGCCGATTTCCGCGGGCAGCCACGCCCGGCAAATGCAGGCATAGTCCGCGGGCGTGAATTCGGCCATCCCGATGACGAAGGCGCGGCGGCCGACGGGCGCGGGCTCATTGTCATCCGTGCCGAATATCAGTTTCTTGTGTCGCGCCACGGCCTCAGTCATGACGGCTGTCAGGGCGGCTTCCAGTAGATTAGTGCGAAAGTAATTACAATTATCGACGATGGCCGTCAGCAGGTGCAGATCATCGACTATTACTAAGTCGGCAGCCGAGAGCGCCTGGTCGAGCATGGAAAGAAAGGCCTCTTCGATGGCTTCGGGCGTACGGGCAGTTAGCTCGTTGAGAAATTCGCGCACACCGAGGAAAGTGCCGCCGATCGTACCGTGCAAATGGGAAAGCACAGTGGTCCGGCCCATGCCGGGCTCGGCTCGCAATACAAAGATTTCGCCTTTGGAAAGCGCGCTCGACAGGCGGTCGGCAGCAGATTGCTGCGCCGGCGCCAGCCGGATTGGGTTTGTCATATAGTTTTCAGAAAAAAGACAGCGCTGGAGACACTTCGGCCTCAAGCGGTTAGGTCAAGTTGTGCGGGGGGATCGGACGAACAGGCGGGAGGAAAGCAGGCTACCGCTTAGCTCGTCGGATTCCGGATTGTCAGTGAGTAAGTATGTTCCGATAAGCAAAAAGTGTGCCTCCTTTCCGAGATTGCAAACCTCGAATAAGATAGCATGGCCAAGAATAAGTGGCAAGAGGCTGGCGAATTAAATAAGGTTCATGTAAGTGGCGCTGACTTTAGTCTCCTGCGCCGAGCAGAGGACGGTCCCTGCCGGGAGCGTCTCTGGCGAAGAAAACGAGTTCGTCATTGGGACCACTCCCTCACGGTCGCGGCTCGGTATCGGCGGAGTGCGTTTCCGAGCCGCGCGCGTCAGCAAGCGGTTTCAGTCTTCAACCGAAGACGACGAGGTTTCTGGAAAGTCTCCACCCAGCAGGCTGAAGCCTGCGCCACGTCGCTACCGTCCCACTGCCTCGCCGGTCTGACTCGCCGCGGCCTTCGAGAGCATGGGAACCTTGGCGTCGGCCGTCAGGGTGGGATGGTGCGTGTGCCAGTCCGTGGCGCGCTGGTAGGCGTGCGCCAGCGCCAGCACATCCACCTCGCGCCAGTTCGCACCGCTGATCTGCAGGCCGATGGGCATGCCGGTATGCGAAAATCCGCACGGTACGGTGATGGTCGGCAAGCCGTAATCGTCGAGGGCGCGCGTGTTGCCGGGCTTGGGATTGCGCGCGCGGGCGTTGGCGGCGCGTGTCAGCTCGTCCTCGATGCTCCACGCCACTTCGCGGATGGTCGGCGTGACGATGAGATCGACTTCCTGCTTGCGGAAAACTTCGTCGTCCACCGTGCGGCGCACCAGGCGCAGTGCGCGCCATTCGCGGATATAGTCGACCGCCCGCGATCCGCCGAACCCGCCGCCGCCGCGGCCTTCCGCGCCGCCACCACCACCGCCGACTCCGGGCGATTCGGTTTCCGCGCGCACGAAAGCGTTGCCGAGTTCTTCGCGATACACGCCGCCTTCGCTGTTAGCGCCGGTGCCCAGAATCGACGGCAGCTCGATTTCCTTTGTGCCCTTGGTCAACTTGACGAGCACCGCGGTGGCAGCCTCGACTGCATCCGCCACGCCGGGCTCGAGACCATCGTAGAATTGCGGCGAGATACCGAGGCGGAAGTGCGCGACTGGCGCGCCGATGGCGGCGACGTAATCGGAAACGGGGAGATCGACCGATTGCAGGTCGAGCCGGTCGTACCCCGCGATGACCGCGAGCATCAGCGCGCTGTCTTCCGCCGTGCGGGCGATGGGGCCGCAATGATCGAGCGACCACGTGAGGGGAACGATGCCGCGGATGCTCACGCGGCCGTACGTCGCCTTGAATCCGGTGACGCCGCACATCGCCGACGGCGTACGAATCGAGCCGCCGGTATCGGTACCGAGCGCGGCGTAGCAGTGGTCCATGGCGACGCCAGCGGCCGAGCCTCCCGACGATCCGCCGGCGATCGTTTCGAGGTTCCAGGGATTGCGCACCGGGCCGTAATAACTCACCGCTGAGGTCGAGCCCGAGGCGAAGATATGCATGTTAGCCTTGCCGATAAACACCGCGCCGGCAGCGCGCAGGCGGCGCGTCACCTCGGCGTCGGCGATCGGAATATTCCCGGCCAGCGTTTTGCTGCCGGCGGTGGTGCGCACACCTTGGGCGTCGATGTTGTCCTTAAGGCCGATGGGAATGCCGTGCAACGGGCCGCGCCAATGGCCCGAGGCCTGTTCCTGGTCGAGAGCTTTGGCTTGCGCCAGCGCCTGTTCCTTCATCACCGTGATCCACGCGTCGATTTTGGGATTGAAGGTGGCGATGCGGTCGAGGCAGGCCTGGGTGAGTTCGACCGACGAAATCTTGCGGGCGCGAAGATTTTCCGAGGCCTGCTTGAGGGTCCAATAAGTGGGGTCGCCTGGATTCTGCATCTCGGTTCCTTTTCGACTAGCCGCCGGTTTGCTCGGAGGCGTTCTTCGACAGCATGGGTACCTTGGTATCGAGCTGCAGGCCGGGCTTCCTTTTGTGCCAGTCGGTCTCGCGCTGGAAGGCGCTGGCAAGCGCGAGCACGCTGGCCTCGCCAAACATCGGTCCGGCGATTTGCAATCCGATCGGCAAGCCGTCCTTGGAGAATCCGCATGGGATGGAGATCACCGGCAGACCGTAGCCGTTGAACGGGCGCGTGTTGTCGTCGTCTTCCGGCACGGCGCGTGCGCCGCCGGCATTCCCGCCTCCGCCGCCGCGTCCACCCCCTCCGCCAGTCGAGCCGCCTCCTGCCGCGCTACCACCGCCGCCGCGCCCTCCACTGCCTCCGCCAGGATTGAGTTCCTCTTCGATGAGCGCCGGGATGTGCCGGACCACCGGAGCGACCAATACGTCCACGGTTTGCTTGGCGAACACTTCTTCGTCCACGGTGCGGCGGACCATGGTGAGGTCGCGCCATCCGCGAATGTAATCGACCGCGCGGGTGGCATCCTGCCCGCCAGGAAAAACGCGCGCGGTGGACGCTTCGTATCCGCCGCCGTTCACGCCACGCAGATTCTCGTGGTACGCGGCGATTTCCGCCGTCACGTTGGCATGCAGGAGCGCCGGCAGGCCCACCTCATGCGATCCCTTGGTCAACTTATTGAGGACGCCGAGCGCTTCCTCCACGGCCTTCGCGACGTCGTCATCCAGATGATCGTAAAACTGCGCCGCGATGCCGATGCGGAACTGTGCTACCGGCGCCGATAGGGCAGCCGCGAAATCGGGGACGGGCTTGTCGACGCTATCGATATCGAGATGGTCGTAGCCGGCGATCTGCTGGAGCACGAGCGCGGCGTCTTCCGCGGTGCGAGCCAGAGGTCCGCAATGGTCGAGCGACCAGGCGTAGGGGACGATGCCGCGCAGACTGACGCGGCCGTAAGTCGCTTTGAGGCCGGTGACGCCGCAATCGGAGGCGGGAATGCGGATGCCGCCGCCGGAATCGGTGCCGAGCGCGGCGAAGCAGTTGCCCATGGCCACGGCGGCCGCCGATCCGCCCGAGGGTCCGCCGGAAATACGCTCCAGGTTCCAGGGATTGCGCACCGGGCCCCAATAGCTGACGGCGGAAGAAGCGCCGGCGTCGAACTCGTGCATATTGCATTTGCCCACGATTACCGCGCCGGCGGCTTTCAGGCGGCGAACCACCTCGGCGTCTTCCGAAGGGAAGCGGTATTCGTAGACGGCGCTGGCGGCGGTGGTGCGGACCCCGGCGGTGTCGATGCTGTCCTTGATGCCGATGGGAATCCCGTGCAGCGGTCCGCGGATCTGACCCTTCGATTGCTCGTCGGCGAGAGTCTTCGCCTGCCCCAGCGCCTTTTCGCGCATCACGGTGATCCAGGCGTTGATCTTCGGGTTCCAGGTCTTGATGGAATCGAGGCAGGCCTCGGTGAGGTCGACGGGGGAAAACTTCTTGGCGCGAATGCCGTCGGCGGCCTGCTTCAACGTAAGAGAGCAGAGGTCGGATGGGGTTTGGCCGAGGGAGAACCGGGTGGCTAGTGCGCCTGCGCTGGCGGCGAGAAAAAATCGCCGTGTGGGCTTTTCCATGTTGTTTTTTACCTCGTAGGGCCTCGAATTGTCAAACTTTCGAAAAAACGCCGATCGCGGCCGATAAGTATTTTCGTGCGAGGTTTTCTGCAGCAAGCCGAGGATATCCTGGATGTCGCCACTTCCGGCGACGCGGGCCTCCAGGATGTCGTCATCGTGATGGATCGGCTTGGCGGCATGAGAATGCTCGATCCCGCTGGGTGGTCTCTGCCGGCCTTGGCCGCGGAATACGGCGCCACGGCGGTTTACAGAGTGGAGCGACGCGAGGCGGCGGTGCGGGTGGAGGGTTGGAACGGTTCCGAAAGGTGCCTGGTTCAGCGGACTCTTTCGTCGGCACGGCTTTTCCAGTTGCCGGGCATGGGTTCCGGCAACTATCGCCCCGCGACGATGCTGCTGCCGGCCTGATCAGCCCAAGTGGTCAATCTGCGAGGCCAGCAGGAAATCCTGCTCCGTCAATCCACCTGCATCGTGCGTCCAGGTCTCAATTTCCACACGTCCCCACGACAGGTGCACGTCGGGATGATGCCCCTGCCGTTCGGCGATTTCACCCACGCGGTTGACGAATTCGAGCCCCATTTTGAAATCGGGGAAGGTGTAGGCTCGCGAGAGTTTTTTCCCTTCCAGGACTTTCCAATGCGGCGCCTGCGCGGCGCAACGATGTACTTCTTCAGGCGATAGAACCTTTCGCGATCCAGCCATAATGTACCCTCCGTGAAGATGTCTTTCCTACTCTACCGGCTTTGCGGGAAAAGTGTTGTAGTGTAGTGCGTCATACAGAATGCCTATTATGTCGGAAGACCATTCCCTGGCGGTGGTGGCTCAGAGGGTAATGCCGCATAGTTTTCCACCTCCGAGTATCCGCATAAAAGGTAGGGCGGACCCCAGGTCCTCGGTCGACCCCCTGGTCGGCCTCTTCGCGATGGTAGACAAACGATTCTTTGACGGGAGAGCGGGACGAGGGCGTCCCGCGCGGACCAGGGGGTCCGCCCAATAAGCGTTAACTTAAGCGCATCCGAATCCGAGGTTCCTGTGATGCTCTGAGCCTGAACAACACATGGATCGGCGGCGGAACGTCTTTCAAGCGCTACAAGAGCCTAGCGCGTTTCTTGGGAGTAATTTCCAAGAAGCCGCTTCGGAGCACGCGGGCGAGTCTCATCGGTTCGATGAGCTGAACGCTCAGGTGCCGGCGCCATGCGGTTCCAATGGCGCTCTGGCCGCCGTTCGTATCTGATGTCATTATCTTGACTGTCCCAAGCACAGAGAGTATACTCCTCCCATCGGGTGGTGCCGGCATGCGTAAGTTACCGATTGTTCTTTTCCTGGCGGCAGTAGTCGTCTTTGCCTGTGGCGACAAGCTCATGCTCGTAATGCGCGTACG
>Ga0182016_10002501_pt1 | contig 21563 bp, 24 predicted proteins | sample 712S2MmetaG_FD_120491 | JGI IMG/M metagenome (GOLD analysis project Ga0182016, IMG submission 120491) | Permafrost microbial communities from Stordalen Mire, Sweden - 712S2M metaG | ecosystem: Environmental > Terrestrial > Soil > Wetlands > Permafrost | place: Sweden: Stordalen | collected... | reverse complement strand
TGCGGCCGGCGCGCCGTTGACCACCGCTGGCGGCGCGCAGCGCCCCGCACGGGCCTGCACCACATAGAGCACCGCCCGGCCGCGAGCGAAGGCGCCGTGCTCGGCCAGGGGATTAGTGGGCTGGCCAGTGGTCAGACTGACGCCGTCCGCCTGGGTGTCGCCTTGCTCTCCGGAGCGGGCGCCCACGGTGGTCTGGCCCCAGTGGCTAAGCTGGGCGCTGCACGCCGCCACCGTCGCCTCGGCCACGGTGTCGGCCTCGTCGCGTGAGCCGGCGAGGCTGTAGGCCCAGCGGCGCAGGCAGTCGTCCACCGGGCCGGCGGCGTCTGTTGAAGGCAGGGCCAGATTGGCCTTGCCGGCCGAGCCGGGCCTGAAATCGGCGCACATCGCGCTGTTGGCCATTCGGTGATCGCCGCAGCCGGCGAGGGCCGCGGCCGCCAAGGCAAGGACGGCGTATGGGTTCGTCTTCATGGGTTGTCCTCTTTCGAACTGTTCTAGCGGGGGCAGACCCTGACCGGCGCGCGGACCAGCTGACCCTGATCGTCGTAGAACGCGCGCGTTTCGACGTGGCAGTAGCGGTCGGCCGGCGCGGCGTCGGCCACCGGCGCGCCCGCAGGCGGCGGGGGTGTCACCGGATCGCCGTAATCGTTGTAGTAGACCGGCGCGGCCGCCAGCGGCGGCGGATAGCCGTAACGCGCCGGCCCGTAGGCGTAGCGGGCGTGACGGCACGAACTGCTGGCGATCGACCGGCCCAGTAACGCGCCGCCGACGCCACCCACAATCGCGCCGCCGCCGCCGCGGGCGATGGAATTGCCGATCAGCGCGCCGCCGACGCCTCCGAGGATGGTTCCGGTCGTCTTGGCGTCCGAACAGGAGGCGCTGGCGCTCGCCGGGGCGAGGGCGAGGGGCAAGGCCGCCGCTGCGGCCAAGCTCATCGCGGTGATCCAAGGTCTCATGCGGGGCCTCCATGATCGCGCAAACGTGAAACGCACCGCGACGCCAGAAGGATGCGTGGCGGCCCCGCCTGCCGGGCGCCAAAAGGCCCTTACGGCGCGCCGGCCCGGATCAGGTTCTCGCGTTCTTCGGCCGTCAGGGGCCGCCAGCGGCCTTCGGGCAGCTCGCCGAGCGTCAAGGGCCCGATCCGCGTGCGGAAAAGGTCGATCACGCGAAGCCCCACCAGCTCGCACATGCGCCGGATCTGGCGGTTACGGCCCTCGGTGAGGATCATGTCGAAGGTCTGCTGGCCGATGCGGTCGACCCGGGCGGGCTTGAGCTTGCGTCCGTCCAGCGACAGGCCGTGACGCAGCTGGGTGATGCGGGCGGCGTTGATCTCTCCCTCCACCCGCACGCGGTATTGCTTGTCCAGCAGGGATTGTGGCCCGATCACCGCCTTGGCCAGCACCCCGTCCTGCGACAGCAACAATAGGCCGCGCGAATCCATATCGAGTCGCCCGAGCGGCGCGAGGCCCCCCTCCAGGTCCGGGATCTGAACGGCCGGACCCCACAGGGCCGCGCGGGTGATCAGGCGCACGGCGGGAACCTGGCCCGGATCGGGCTGGGCCGAAACCATCCCCACGGGCTTGTGGATCACCGCCGTAAAGCCGCCCTGCCCCGCCTGGTCCGCCAGGGTCAGGGTCTGGCCCTGGACGATCTTGCGGCCGGGATCGCTGACCACCTCGCCGTCGATCAGCACCTTGCCCTGGGCGATCAGGGCCTCGGCCTCGCGGCGCGAGCACACCCCGGACTGAGCCAGCCAACGGTTGACGCGCTGGGGCTCGGCCTCATCGTAGCGTCGCGAAAACCCGGTCACGACCGTCAGCGCCCCATCTCAGCGCCAGTTGTAGTTGAAGCTGATCGAGATGCGCTCAGCCTTGGCCCCGTTGGCCGGCACCTCGTGGCGCAGCCAGCTTTCCCACAAGAACACCGTTCCGGGCGCGGGCGTCAGGGTGACGAAGCTCTTCAGGTCCTCGGGCGCATCGGCCGCGCGCGGCGGCGCCGCCATCATCAGGGCCAGGCGCGGATCCTCCAGCTTTAGCCCCGCCGAACCCGGCGGAACGGTCACATAGACCGTGCCGGAGATGACGCTGTGCGGATGAATGTGGCCCGAGTGGCCAAAGCCGGGCTTTAGGACATTGACCCACAGGCTGTCCATCTTCAGCCGGCCGCGAGGGCCGAGCTCGAAGGCCAATTCGCCCGCGAACGCGGCCACATGCTTGTCCAGTTTGCGCCGCAGGTCGCCGAACACCGTCGCGCGCGCGGGCAGATCGTCCAGCGAGGCATAGGACGTGTAGCCGCCATAGCCCTGGCGTTTGCACCAGGCCCGGCCCGCCCCGTCCTCGTCCGCCAGCATGCGGCAGGCCGCTTCCAGCTCGCCGTTGAAGGCGAGGAAGTCCTTCGCCTCGGCGAGGCTGGCCTCATACAGGCGGGTGGCGAACAGGGTGCGAAGGGCGCGCATGGCGAGGTCCATAGCATAGCGGCGCCCATCCCAGCTTGACCATCCGGCGGCAAGTCTATAAAAAACCATCTAGTTATTTAACTGGATAGTTTATCGTGGCGACCGATCCCCTGTCCCTCACCCTATCGGCCCTGGCCGACCCCACGCGGCGGGCGATCCTGGCGCGCTTGAGCCTGGGCGAAGCCTCCGTCGGCGATCTGGCCGCGCCGTTCCACATGAGCCTGCCGGCGGTATCCAAGCATCTGAAGGTGCTGGAAAAAGCCGGGTTGATCGCCCAGGGGCGCCGGGCGCAGTGGCGTCCCTGTCGGCTGCAGGGCGCGCCCCTGCGCGCGGTGGCCGACTGGCTGGAAACCTACCGGCGCTTCTGGGACCAGAACCTGGACCGCCTGGAGGACTATCTGCACGAACTTCAGAAAGGAAATCCCCATGGCGACTCCCACTGACGCCTTCACCCTCACCCGCACTTTCGACGCTCCGCGCGCTTTGGTGTTCAAGGTTCTGTCCAGCGCCGAACACATGGCCCGCTGGTGGGGGCCGGCCGGGTGGAATTGGGTGAAGGGCGAGCTCGACTTTCGCCCCGGCGGGCGCTTCCACTACGGCATGGCCATGCCCGGCGGGCCGCAGATGTGGGGCCTGTTCACCTACGAGGACATTGTCGCGCCGGAAAAGATCGTGTTCCGCAACGCCTTCTCCAATGAGGCGGGCGAGCTGGTCCGTCACCCCATGGCGCCGACCTGGCCGCTGGAGGTGCGTAATGTGCTAACGCTTCAGGAAAAGGACGGCCAAACGATGCTGACCCTCATGGGCGCGCCTTACGAGGCCTCGCTTATCGAACAGCAGACCTTCACCGCCGGCTTCGAAAGCATGCGCATGGGCTTTGGCGGAACCTTCGACCAACTGGGCGCCTATCTGGCCGAGCTTTCGCCGCCCGCCCAAGCCTGATAGAGCCCCGCGCATGAACCGACGCCTGTTGCTGGGTCAGATCGCCGCCCTCGGCTTCGTGCCGGCCCTGGCCCGTACGGCCACGCCCGTCAGCCTGACCGCCGCCGATCAGGCGGCGATCGACCAGGCCAACGCCTATCTTCAGGGGTTGGATCAGGCCAAAGGGCGCTTCGAGCAGACCAGCCCGCGCGGGTCGGTGTCCACCGGCGACCTTTATGTGCAACGCCCGGGCAAGGCGCGCTTCGCCTATGATCCGCAATACGGCCTGCTGGTGGTGGCCGACGGCAAGACCATCTCGGTCTATGATTCGCGCCTGAAAACCTTCGATCACGCGCCGCTCAGCGCCACGCCCCTGGCCATGCTGCTGTCGCATGAGGTGCGGTTGGACCGCGATGTGCAAATCCTGCGGGTGGACCGCTATGCGGACTATTTCGCCCTGACCCTGCGCGACGCCAGCGGCCATGCGGAAGGACGCATCATTCTGTATTTCAACACTAATCCGATAAGCCTGCGCGGCTGGACCGTGATCGACGCTCAGGGCCGGCAGACCCAGATCCGCCTTTTGGATCTGCACGCCGAGGCGCTCGATCCCTCGCTGTTCGTGTTGCACGATCCACGCGCGCCACGGGCGGACAAATAGAGAAACTCGCTCGCGACGGGATGTGTGGCGCTTAAACAACATTCAAGCAGCAATACGATTTAGATTGCATTTTTGGTTGCACGTGGCATATTTAGCACGCTGGTGGTGGACGGGTCGTTCGTCCCAGCTCCCGCGTCGGACTCTATCCCCTCCCGGCGGCGGTATGAGAGACAACTTTCAACGCCCGGTCGGTTCGCCGCCGGGCGTTTTTTTATCCACGCGCTCAAGTAACGAAGCGGTAGCGCGAACAAGGATGCATTGTTGTCTGCGCTAACGCTCGCTCGCGCTCGCTGCTTGAGGGCCTTGGTGCGGACCAGAATCCGCGCTCAAGTAGCGAAGCGGTAGCGCGGATTCTGTGCTCTAAGACGAAAATGCGCCTTCGTATCTGCACCTGGAACGTGAACTCGGTCCGCCTGCGCGCTGAGCAGGTCGCCCGCTTCGTCGCCGAGCAGGGGCCGGATGTGCTGTGCCTGCAGGAAATCAAGTGTCAGGCGGCGGAGTTTCCCACCAAGGCCTTCGTCGACATGGGCCTGCCGCACATCCGCATCGCCGGACAGAAGGGCTGGCACGGGGTGGCCATCGCCTCGCGTCTGCCGATAGAGGACGCCCCCGTGCTCGACGTCTGCCGCGAGGGCCACGCGCGCGCGGTCGGCGCCATAATCGCCGGGGTGGAGGTGCAGAACTTCTACATTCCCGCCGGCGGCGAAGAGCCGGACCGGGCGCTCAACCCGAAATTCGACCACAAGCTGGACTTCTACGCACGGCTGACGACCGAGATGGCCAAGCGTGACCGCCGCGCACCGCTGATCCTGGCCGGAGACCTGAACGTGGCGCCCGGCGAACACGACGTCTGGAACCACAAATTCATGTCCAAGGTGGTCAGCCATACGCCCGTCGAGGTGGAGGCCTTCGGCAACCTCATGAAATCGCTGGATTTCATCGACATTGTGCGCGAGTCCGTCCCAGACCCCAGCAAGCTGTTCTCCTGGTGGAGCTACCGCGCCGCCGATTTCCGCGCCTCCAACCGCGGCCTGCGCCTGGACCACCTGCTCCTGTCGCCCGGTCTGCGCGAGGCCGCCTGGCGCCAGGGCGCCCCCGCCGCCCGCGTGCACGATACCGTTCGCGAATGGGCGCGACCGTCGGACCATGCGCCGGTCAGCGTGGATCTGGGGCTGTAGGCAACGGCGTCTTCCCCCGCCAGCGGTGGAGGAGGCGAGCCCGAAGCCCTACGCCTTCAGCCTGTACCCGCCCGCTTCGGTCAGCAGCAGCTTGGCGCTGGCGGGCTCCGGTTCGATCTTCTGGCGCAGGCGGTAGATGTGGGTCTCAAGCGTGTGGGTCGTGACCCCGGCGTTATAGCCCCACACCTCGCTCAGCAGCTCCTCGCGCGGCACGGCCTTCTCGCCCTGCCGGTAGAGGTACTTGAGAATGCTGGTTTCTTTTTCCGTCAGGCGGATCTTCTTGCCCTTCTGGTCCAGCAGCAGCTTGCCTGCGGGTCGGAATTCGTAGGGCCCAAGGTGGAACACCGCATCCTCGGACTGTTCGTGGCTGCGCAGGTGAGCGCGGATGCGCGCCAGCAGCACCGCGAAACGGAAGGGCTTGGTGACGTAGTCGTTGGCGCCGGCCTCCAGGCCATTGATGGCGTCGTCGTCGCTGGCGGCCGCCGTCAGCATGATGACGGGGCAGGACACGCTGGCGGCGCGCATGCGTCGACAGGCTTCGCGGCCATCGATGTCGGGCAGATCCACGTCCAGCAGGATCAGGTCGGGCCGAACCTCCTGCGCAAGGCGCACGCCCTCCTCGCCCGCGCCAGCCTCGACCGTCGCGAACTCCTCGTCCAACTGGAGCTGTTCGGCCAGGGCGCCGCGCAGGTCCGCGTCGTCGTCTACAATTAGGAGCGTCTTGTGTTGCGCCATGCCCTGGACCATGCACCGCTGCGGGGGAACGCGCCAAGGCCAATCTTATAAGGAAAAGCCATGATCTTCACCGCATTGCCTGGAGGGCTAATGCGCATCGGCGAGGTTCGGGTCCGCTGCGCCCTTGGCAAAGGCGGCGTAAGGGCCGCCGCGCTCAAGCGGGAGGGGGATGGATCCAGTCCCATCGGCGTGTGGCCCCTGCGGCGGGTGCTCTATCGGCCCGACCGGGGTGGAGCCCCGCGCACGGCCCTGCCCGTGCAGCCCATCGATCCCGCCGACGGCTGGTGCGACGATCCGGGCGATCCCAATTACAACCGCCCGGTTCGCCATCCCTACGGCGCGAGCGCCGAGCGGCTATGGCTACAGGACGACATCTACGACCTGATCGTGGTGCTGGGGCACAACGACGACCCGGTGCGGCCGGATAAGGGCTCGGCCATCTTCCTGCACATCGCTCGGCCGGACTATGCGCCGACGGCCGGTTGCGTGGCCCTGGCCCGGGAGGACCTTGAAACCTTGCTGGCCATGGCCGGGCCGGGGGACGCCCTGGAAATCAAGAGCTAGAAATCTATTAGTTCACAAAATCAATGGATTGTCAGCGCAAGTAACACCCAGTGTCACCGTTCGCCGAAGAGGGCTGATCCCACCCGCACGGCGGTGGCGCCGAAACGCACCGCCGTCTCGAAGTCGGCGCTCATGCCCATGGACAGGCCCAGAAGGCCGTTGCGCGCGGCGATCTTGGCCAAAAGGGCGAAATGCGGCGCCGGGGGTTGCGATTCCGGCGGAATGCACATCAACCCCTCGATGGGCAGGCCATAATCCTTGCGGCATGCGGCGATGAAAGCGTCCGCCGCCGCCGGCGCGATCCCCGCCTTCTGTGGCTCCTCGCCCGTATTGACCTGCACATAGAGACGCGGGGCGCGGCCCTGGCGCTGGATCTCTTGCGCCAGAGCCCCAGCCAGGCGTTCGCGGTCGAGGGTCTCGATCACGTCAAAAAACGCGACCGCCTCGTGCGTCTTGTTGGTTTGCAGCGGACCGATCAGACGCAGCTCCAGGCCCTCGCGCCGCGCCTCCCACCGACGCAAGGCTTCCTGCACGCGATTTTCACCAAATACTCGCTGGCCCGCGGCCAACACCGGCGCGATACGCTCCCACGGCTGTTGCTTGGACACGGCGTTCAGCGTCACATCGGCCGGGTCGCGGCCGCAAGCGCGCGCGGCCTTGGCGATGCGGCCGAGAATGTCTACTCGGGCCCCCGCTGAATCAAACGGTGCGCGTTCGCGCAGGGCTGAATCGGTTGAGGAAGGGGTCATGGCGAGCGAACTGGAGGGGCTGATACGGGCAGCGCGGACGCTAAGCCGCCTTTACGCGCGCGCAAAGCCCCCTCGTGAACGCCGCCACGCCGGCGTGGCGCTTCCACCCCTGTTCGTCATCACCGATCCGGTCCGCACCCGCGATCCTGTGGCCCTGGCCGAGCGTCTGCCGCGTGGATGCGGGATGATCTTTCGGGCGTTTGGGGCCGCGGACGGGGCGCGGTTGGCCGAAGCGCTGGTAAAAATCGCCCGGCGACGCCGCCTGATCCTGCTCATCGGCGCCGGCGAGCCCTGGACGCGGGGCTTTGGCGCCTGGGGCGCAGGCGCGCATCTGCCCGAGCGCATGGCCAGCCAAGCGCGGCGCTTCAGACACCCCGGCCGATTGGTGACGGCGGCGGCCCATGGCGAGGCGGCGGTCCGGCGAGCGCGCCTGGCCGGATGCGACGCGGTGTTCCTGTCCAAGGTGTTCGACAGCCGCAGCGCTTCGCCCGGAGCCCCCATGGGCGCCCTGCGCTTTGCGGCCCTGACGCGGCGCGCGGGCCTGCCAGTCTATGCCTTGGGCGGAATCAACGGCCGAACGGCTCGGGCGCTGATCAGCTCGGGCGCGGCAGGCCTGGCGGGGGTTGAGGCGTTTGGCGAAGGCCCTCAGGACCAAGCCATCAAGCCCTAGAACTTGAAGGCGGTTTCCAGACGCACGCGCGGCACATTGGTCGGCACGCCGGGGGGGGTCGGATTGGTCTGGCCAGGATTAACCGACGATACGGCCTGATCGTGCACCGCCACGCCGCCACCGATGCTAAGCGAAGGCGTGACCTTGAAATAGGCCCCGGCCTGCACATCCTGCCAGGCGCCGTTGTGGCTGGGAGATTGGTCGACGTCGAACTTCAGGCCCCAACGGCTCTTTCCGGAATCCCATTGGAAGGACTTGTGCAACTGCTGGGGGCCCCAGAGATTACGGTCGGTCAAAGTCACGCCCTGTTCAGGCCTGACTTCCTGGGCATAGGCCGCCGACGCCAGGGTTCCCGTAAGAACCAGCGCCGAAACTGCAACGATGAGCGACTTGACCGCCGTCGTCACTGAAAACCCCTTGCCATACCCTGTAAACGCAGAGAACCCAGTTCTGCGCCGGGACTTGTGGAAATTCGATTAAAGTCCGAGCAGTGCTCAGGTCAATGGCCGTTTCCGTCATCCCGCCCCAAATTGGCCTTTCTCGGGCGCCTGTGTCCCTAAGGTCACGCGATTCCTCTTTTGACGGCTGCGCCGCATGCTATAGAGCCCCTTTCCAGGCAGGGGCCGGCGTCTCGCGCACCCCGTGGACGCACAATGCGGCCGGGTGTGCGGGTGAGAAAACTGAGCGGAGCGAGCGAACATGGCGTTGGTGCGCAGATCGATAGCGGCAATGGCGGCGCTTGGTCTCCTTTCCCTTGGCGCCTGCTTTGGGAACAGCGGGCCCAAAAGCGGCGTGCAGCCGTATGCGCAAGGCGGGTTTCACCCGTTCGGCATCGGCCGGGCCGGCGCCCCGCAGCCGGATGATCCCAAGACGGCCATAGGCGTTAACGCCTATTTGTGGCGCGCCACCTTGGATACTCTGGCCTTTATGCCTCTGGCGTCCGCTGACCCCTACGGCGGCGTGGTCATCACCGACTGGTACGCTAATCCGGACAAGCCCGACGAGCGATTCAAGGCCACGGTCTACATCCTTGACAGCCGGTTGCGCGCCGACGGCCTGAACGTCACCATCTTCAAGCAGGTGCGCGACGCTTCGGGCGCCTGGAAGGACGCCTCAGCGGCCGGTCAGACCGAAACCGACATCGAGAATTCGATCCTGACCCGCGCGCGTCAGTTGCGCTTGTCCAACATCCGCTAAACAGCCCGCGAAGGGCTCAGTTTTCATGGCCCGTTACAATCCCAAGGAAGTCGAACCCAGGTGGCGCGCCGCCTGGGACGATGCGGACGCTTTCGCCGCCGGCGGCCTCGATGATCCGCGCGAGCGCTACTACGTGCTGGAGATGTTCCCCTATCCGTCGGGGCGCATTCACATGGGCCACGTGCGCAACTACGCCCTGGGCGACGTGGTGGCGCGCTACAAGCGCGCGCGCGGCTTCAATGTGCTGCACCCCATGGGCTGGGACGCCTTCGGCATGCCGGCCGAGAACGCGGCCATGGAGCGGGGCGTACATCCCAAGGGCTGGACCTACGACAACATCGCCAACATGCGCGCGGAGCTCAAGCGCCTGGGCCTGTCGATCGACTGGTCGCGCGAGCTGGCCACCTGCGATCCAGCCTATTATGGCCAGCAGCAGCGCTGGTTCCTCAAGCTATGGAAGCGCGGCCTGGTCTACCGCAAGGAAGGCGTGGTCAATTGGGATCCGGTGGACAACACGGTCCTGGCCAATGAGCAGGTCATCGACGGGCGCGGCTGGCGCTCCGGCGCCCTGGTGGAAAAGCGCAAGCTGACCCAGTGGTTCTTGCGCATCACCGACTATGCCGACGACCTGATCGAGGGGCTGAGCACCCTGGACCGCTGGCCCGAGAAGGTCCGGCTGATGCAGGAAAACTGGATCGGCCGCTCGCAGGGCGCCCGGTTCCGCTTCAAGTTTTCCGGCTTCACGCCTTCGGGCTTTTCCGGCGGACTGGAGGTCTACACCACCAGGCCCGACACCCTGTTCGGGGCCAGCTTCGTGGGCGTGGCCCCCGACCATCCCCTGGCCCAGCACGTGGCGGTCTATCACCAGGGGGCGGCGCAATTTATCGCCCAGTGCCGTCAGGGCGGGGCCTCGGAGGCCGACATCGAGACCGGCGAGAAGCTGGGTTTTGACACGGGCCTGTGGGTGCAACACCCCTTCGACCCCAATTGGCGGCTGAAGGTCTATATCGCGAACTTCATCCTGATGGACTACGGCGCGGGCGCCATCTTCGCCTGTCCGGCCCACGATCAGCGCGATCTGGATTTCGCTCGCAAATACGATCTGCCGGTGCGCCCGGTCGTCCTGCCGCCCGGCGCCGATCCCGACGCCTTCACGATCGGCACGGAGGCCTATACCGGACCCGGTCGCCTGTTCCGCTCCGATTTTCTGGACGGCTTGGACGTGGAGGCCGCCAAGGCAGCCGCTATCGCCCGCCTCGAAGCACTGAGCCTGGGCGAGGGCGCCACGGTCTACCGCCTACGTGACTGGGGCGTGTCGCGCCAACGCTACTGGGGCTGCCCGATCCCGGTGATCCACTGTCCCGCTTGCGGACCGCAGCCGGTTCCCGACGATCAGTTGCCGCTGGAACTGCCTGAGGACGTGACCTTCGACCGGCCGGGCAACCCCCTGCTGCGCCACCCCACTTGGCGGCACACCGTCTGCCCGGCCTGTGGCGGCGCGGCCGAGCGCGAAACCGACACCCTGGACACCTTCGTCGACAGTTCCTGGTATTTCGCCCGCTTCACGGACCCCAAGGCCGCGCAGCCGATCGATAAGGCCGCAGCCGACGCCTGGCTGCCGGTCGACCAATACGTGGGCGGCATCGAGCACGCGGTGCTGCATCTGCTGTACGCCCGCTTCATCACCCGCGCCCTGGCCGACGAGGGCCTGATGTCGGTGAAAGAACCCTTCGAGGGGCTTTTCACCCAGGGCATGGTCACGCACGAGACCTTTAAGGGTCACAACGGCCAGTGGCTGCAGCCCAGCGACGTGCACATGCGCGATGGCTGCTGGGTGGAGGTGGAATCCGGCCAGCCGGTCCAGGTCGGCGGCGTCGAGAAGATGTCCAAATCCAAGAAGAACACCGTGGCGCCCGAGGATATCTTCGACCAGTACGGCGTGGACGCTGCGCGCCTGTTCGTGATGAGCGATTCCCCGCCTGAGCGGGACGTGCAGTGGAGCACCGGCGGGGTCGAGGGCGCCTTCCGGTTTGTGCACCGGGTGTGGAACGAGTTCGACAGCCAACCGGAAGGGCCGACCGCCATCGCCGACGCCTCGGTGGACGTGGACGCCGACGCGCAGGCCAAAGCCTTGCGCCAAGCCACTCATCGCTTGATCAAGAGCGTGACCGAAAGCATCGAGGGCTTTCGCTTCAACAGCGGCATTGCCCGCCTGTACGAATTCCTCAATGTTCTCAAGGGTGCACCCGCCGTCGGCGCCTCCCTCGCCCTGCTGGCCGCCCGCGCCGAGGCCCTAAGCGCCCTGGCCCGGCTCGTCGCCCCCTTCACGCCGCACCTGGCCGAGGAGGCGTGGACCCGGCTGGGCCATGAGGGTCTGGTGGTCCAGGCGCCCTGGCCTGCCTACGATCCGGCGCTGGCCGCCGAAAACCAGGTTGTTCTGCCCGTTCAGGTGAACGGCAAGCGTCGCTGGGAAATCCGCGTCGCCGCGGGCCTGGAGCCGGCGGCGGTGGAAAAGCTGGTGCTGGCCGACGAGGAGGTGACGCGGCGGCTGGAAGGGCTTAGCGTACGCAAAGTCATCGTGGTCAAGGACCGCATCGTCAACATCGTCGCCGGATGAACCCCAGCCCCCGTCAATTACTCAGGTTTGGCGCCGTCCTAGCGAGCTTCGGCGGGCTGTTGAGCCTGGCCGGGCTGTTGGGCGGCTGCGGCTTCACCCCGCTTTACGCCGCGCCGAACGTCACGCCTCAGCTTGCGGCGATCCAGGTCATGCGGCCGAGCGGCCGAGCGGGTTTCCTGTTGGGCCAGTCCCTTGATGACTCCCTCGGATATGATCGCGCCATACCCGCCCGCTACAGGCTGAACCTGCGCCTGCGTGAGGTCCGCGTGCCGCGCGGCATCAATATCAACAACCAGGCCACCGCCTACGAAATGGACATGGTGGCCACCTACATCCTGTTTGACATCAAGAGCGGCGCCCAGGTGACCAAGGGCGTCGTATCGGTCAACGCCACCTATGATTCCTCCGCGGCGCCCTACGCGAGCCTGTCGGGCGAGTTGGATGGGGAGCGCCGCGCGGCCGAGGCCGCCGCCGACCGCGTCCGCCTGGAGCTGGCCACCTATTTCGCGAGCCCCCATCCGGTGGGCACGGTGACGCCGGCGGACGTGAACACGGCCACCTATACCGATCTGCTGGCCGCCGAGCCGGTGCAGTCGCCGCAGGACCGGGCGCGGGACGGCGCCCAGCCGGGGGCGGGCGACCTTCCCGACCCTTACGGTACGCCGGGTTCGGCGCCCGGCACGGCCCCTTGATCCTCACCAAGCGGCCCGACGTCGAGCGGTTCCTGGCTTCGCCAGGCTCCGAGGCCCGGGTTGCGTTGATCTACGGCCGCGACCGCGCCATCGTGCACGAGCGCGCCGACCAGCTGGCGGCCAAGGTGACCGCGCGCCCGGATGATCCGTTCGACGTGGCCCTGGTTTCCGAATCCGACATGGATTCCGCGCCGGCGCGCCTGATCGACGAGCTGTCGGCGCTGTCGATGATGGGCGGGCGGCGTCTGGTGCGCCTGCGCCTGGAGGACAAGGCCTCCGCCGACAAGGCCGCGGCCGAGGCGCTCAAGGCTCATTTGGACGACGAGCTCAATCCGGACGCCTTTTTCCTGATCGAGGCGGGCGCCTTGGGCCGCGATTCAGCCCTGCGCAAGGCGGCGGAGGCCGACAAACGCGGCAAGGCTGCGGTCATACCCTGCTACGAGGACGAAACCGGCGATGTAGCGCGCCTGGTGCGCGACGGTCTGACCCAGGATAAGCTTGGCCTGACCGGCGACGCCCTGGACCTGTTCGTTCGCCGCCTGCCCCACGAGCGCGGCGTGGCCCGCCGGGAGATCGAGCGGCTGGCGCTTTATCTGGGTCCCGGCTCGGGCGTGGTGGCCGGACCGGCCGATCTGGAGGATTTCCTGGGCGTGGAGCCCGAAGCTTCGCTGGCGGACGCAGCCTCCGACGCCTTTGGCGGGCGCCTTGCCGCCGCCCAGGCGGGTCTACGCCGCGCCGCCGCGGAAGGCGAGGGGGGCCCGGCCGCCGTACGCGCCATCGGGATGCACCTGGGACGCCTTCGCCGCACCCTTACCCTGATGAAATCCGGCGCCGGCGCCCAGGAAGCGGCCAAGGCCTCCGGCGTGTTTTGGAAAAGCGAGCGGGAGTTCCTGCGCCAGGCACGCGCCTGGACCCTGCCGCTGCTGGACGAGGTGCAGCCGGAGGTTTTGAGCGCGGACAAGGCATGCAAGACGGCCGGATCGCCTGATCGACTGATCGCGGAACGGTTAGCGCTGACGATTGCGGCACGGGCGAGGCGGCTGGGGTTGTAGGGGGCGGGCTACCGAAGCCGATTTTTATTCAACGCGATGACGCGGCGGTCGTAGCGGTCTGCGTAGACACGGGCCGCATCTACCAGTTCCATGTGCCTTTTAGACAGGAGCATATCGGAGGTGCAGGCAATTGGCCGGATCGTTGAAATTGTTTGTCGTTCGACGATGCCTGGAACTTCCAATGTAAAGCCGTAAACACCGAGCAGGTGGAAGTCCCCCCGCGACACCGCCTGTTCGGCATCCTTTGCGGCTTGGTTTGGCCTGAGCCCTTCGAGGTAGGAACAATCACCTGGGGGCATGCGGTATTCGAGTTGGTACCAATTCGCCGCGCCCCAACAGCCGGTGACCGCGACCAATAGCCCCGTCATACCAAATGCGACCCTTCCTCGCGGGCTGCTTGGCAAGAGCTGAAACCTGGCAAGCGGCCAGGCGAGCGCGGCGGTCCCGATGGCCGCTATGAAAGAGATTGGGGGAAATCGAAATAGCCATGAAAATAAGACCACATCTAGCGCGAACGCGGCCCAGGTCAGAAGGGCGCGCCTTCGAAAATCGGGGTGTTTGCTGCCGGCACTGAATAGTCGGGCCGCCAAGAACACCACGCCCACTAGCACGAGGCCCAGAACAGCTGTCCACGCGTATCCCGCTATCATGGCCCTTCTGCTCTCCGCCCCGGGTTGTACAAGAGCTCAATGGGCACGGGTCCGCAATGGATCGCTGGCGCTCAGTCCCCGCCATCGTTCGCATGACGGAATGATTTTTCGAAGGCCGGGTCCAGTCAAGGACGAGGCCTTGCCTCGCCGCGAAGCGGTGGCCTTCGGCCATCCTTGACGGGGCCAGCCCCTTCGAAAGCAGACTCGCCATGCGTTCGACGGAGCAATGCGGCGGGTTCAGGATAGGGCGTCCTTCCCCCATCAAAGGGGGAAGGGGGCACCCATCAATTTTTGCGCGGACAGGATAAAAACCCCCTCGCCACACCCCTTCCCACGCGCACGTAAGCCTATCAAGGCACGGCTTTTCGCGCCAAATGCGCGACAGGGGCGATTTTGTTTTTGGGCCAGACAACCCCTTGATTAATATAAACTTTAAAGCCGGCGCCGACGCGTACCGAACAGCTTGGGCGCCCTCGGCGCGCGGGGCTTGCGCATCCTTGGCGCGTGCGAGCCGTGTTCGCGCTCCGCCTTGGCTAAGCCCCGTGTCACCGGCGTAACGCCGCCCGACCCGCACTTGGCGAAATGGCCGTGATCGTCGCGGCACACCGCCCAGGCCGGAGCGGCGCCCGCCGCGAAAATAACTGCCGCCAGCACCAACGCCCGCGCCATCCGTCAGCTCCGGCTCAGCCGCCGGCAGATCTCGTCGAGCTGCTCCAGGGTGGTGTAGCGCACGCGCACTTCGCCCGCGCCGCCCTTGTCGACAATTTGCACACCCAGGCCCAACAGCTCGGCCAGGTCGTTTTCCAGGGCCAGGGTGTCGGCGTCCTTACCGGCCGCCAAGCCCGAGCCCGGCGCGCGCGGTCGGCCGTCGCCACCGGCCGCCTTGCGGGCCAGGGTTTCGGTGTCGCGCACATTGAGCCCGCTCTCGATCACCCGGCGGGCCAGACCGGCGGGGTCGCCGGCGGTGGCCAGGGCGCGGGCGTGACCGGCGGTCAGGCGGCCGTGCAGCAGGTGGTCCTGCACCTCGCCCGGCAGACCGAGCAGGCGGAGGGTATTGGCCACGTGGCTGCGGCTCTTGCCCACGACCTCGGCCACCTCGTCCTGGGTATGGCCGTATTGATCGATCAAAGCCTTATAGGCCATCGCCTCTTCCACCGGATTGAGGTCGGCCCGTTGCACGTTCTCGATGATGGCGATCTGCAGCACCTCGGAATCGTCCAGGCGCCGCACCACCGTGGGCAGTTCGCGCAGGCCCGCGCGTTGGGCCGCGCGCCAGCGCCGCTCGCCGGCCACGATCTCGAATTCGCCGGCGATGCGAGGGGAGGGCCGCACCAGCAGGGGCTGAATCACGCCCTTGTGGCGCAGGGACTGGGCCAGCTCTTCCAGTTCGGTCTCGCCGAAGGTCTTGCGCGGCTGGTCCGGATTGGGATGCAACAGTTCGATGGGCGCCATGAAGGCGCTGCCCTCGGGCGAGGGCGCCTTGGGCTCCGCCGCCGCGTCCATGACGGCCTCAGCCGCCTGCTCGCCCAGCAAGGCCGACAGGCCCCGCCCTAATCCACGTCTGCCTTCTGCGGCCATGTTCTTCTCTTTTCAGGCGGCCTGGCGGCGCGCGCGTTCACGGCCGACCAGTTCGCGGGCCAATTTCAAGTAAGCCTGACTGCCGGCGCACTTCAGGTCGTAGATCAGCACAGGCTTGCCGAACGAGGGCGCCTCGGACACCCGCACGTTGCGGGGGATCATGGTCTCGTAGACCTTGTCGCCGAAATGGCTGCGCACATCGGACGCCACCTGTTCGGACAAGGCGTTGCGGCGGTCGAACATGGTCAGCACCACGCCCTGGATCTCCAGGGCCGGGTTGAGGCTGCCGCGCACCAGCTCCACCGTGCGCATCAACTGGGTCAGGCCCTCCAAGGCGAAGAACTCGCACTGCAGCGGCACCAGCACCGCATCGGCGGCGCTCATGGCGTTGACGGTCAGCAGGTTGAGCGAGGGCGGACAGTCGATCAGCACATAGGTGTAGCGGTCCTCGCCCGTGTCCTCGCGCAGGGGCGCCAGGGCGTCGCGCAAACGGAAGGAGCGACCGGCCGCCTGGCCCAGCTCCAGTTCGATCCCCGACAGGTCCGCATCGGCGGGCACGAGGTTCAGGCCGGGCAGGGCGGTGGGCAGGATCGCATCCTTGATCGGCGACTCGCCCATCAGCACATCGTACACGGTGGTCGACCGCCGCTGGCGCGGCACGCCCAGGCCGGTAGAGGCATTGCCCTGCGGATCGAGGTCGAGGATCAGCACCCGCTCGCCGATGGCGGCCAGGGCCGTGGCCAGATTGATGGCGGTGGTGGTCTTACCCACGCCGCCCTTCTGGTTGGAGATCGACAGGACCCGCAGCGGCTGGTCAGACTTTACGGACACTCTTAAGCCCCCTCACCTGCAGAATCCGGCCCTCGGGATGACTGAGGCTGGCCGTCAAATGCGCCTCGAATTTCCAATACTTGGTAGCCTCGGTTAACTCAGACCCAACATCTTGACCCTTAAGAAACAGGCCAGTCGCGCCCCGCGCCAGGTATGGCCGGGCATACCCCAGAAGTCTGACCAGGGGCGCCAGGGCGCGGGCGGTGACCACGTCCACCTTTAGCCCGAGATCTTCGGCGCGCCCATGGTGAACCGTCGCCGGAAGGGTCAATTGTTCCACCGCCGCCGATAAGAAGCGGCAACGCTTGGCCATGCTTTCGATCAGGTGCACCCGGGCGCCCGGTGTATCCTTCAACAGAATGGCCAGGACCAGGCCGGGGAAGCCGGCGCCGGCGCCGAGGTCGGCCCAGACGCAGGCCTCCGGCGCCAAATCGAGCAGCTGGGCGCTATCGAATACATGGCGCGGCCAGAACTCGGCCAATGCCGAAGGGCCCACCAGATTCATGGTCCCGTTCCATTCCTCCAGCAGCCGGTAAAAGGCCTCCAGATCCGCCATCTGGCGGTCCGACGCGCCGAGGGCGGCCCGGACCTCCAGGGCGCTCCGCGGCGGGGCCTCAAGCGGTGCGGGCGCTGGCGCGGCGGACATGGGCGAGCAGGGCTGTGAGGGCGCCAGGCGTTATCCCTTCGATGCGAGAGGCCTGGCCCAGGGTGAGAGGGCGCACGGTGGACAGCTTTTCCCGCGCCTCATTGGATAGGCCGGGCGCGGCCGAGTAGTCGAGATCGGCCGGTAGTGTCAGGGCTTCGTCGCGGCGGAAAGCGACCGCTTCGGCGGCTTGGCGGTCCAGATAACCAGCGTAGCCAGCGTCGACCTCGATCTGCTCGCGTGCGTCCGCCGGCCAATCGGCAACTTCCGGCCAGATCCGGGCCAGCTCGGCCCAGCCGATGTCGGGATAGGCCAGGAGCTGCGTCACATCGCGGCGCACGCCGTCCGCATTGACCCGCAGACCGGCCCGCGCGGCTTCGGCGGGGGTCAGGGATAGGGCGCCGGCCCGTGCGCGGGCGGTTTGCAGCGCGGTTTGTTTCACGTGAAACGCCCCCGCCCTCACGCCGCCGACCAAGCCGAGCGCGATTCCCCGCGCCGTCAGTCGCTGATCGGCGTTGTCGGCGCGCAAGGTCAGGCGAAATTCGGCGCGGCTGGTGAACATGCGATAGGGCTCGCTGACGCCGCGCGTGACCAAATCGTCGATCATCACGCCGATATAGGCCTCGTCGCGCCCGAAAGTGATGGGATCGGAGCCGCCCGCCGCCCTGGCCGCGTTCACCCCGGCCACCAGACCCTGGGCGCCGGCCTCTTCGTAGCCCGTGGTGCCGTTGATTTGCCCCGCGAGGTAAAGCCCCGGCAGGCGCTTGGCCTCCAGCGCGGCCGAAAGCTCGCGCGGATCGACGTAATCGTATTCGATGGCGTAGCCGAAACGCTTGATGCGCACCTGCTCCAGCCCCGGAATCGTGCGCAGGAACAGCGACTGGGTCTCTTCCGACACCGAGGTGGAGACGCCGTTGGGATAGACGGTGTCGTCTTCAAGCCCCTCGGGCTCCAGGAAGATCTGGTGACTGGTCTTGTCGGCGAAGCGCACCACCTTGTCTTCGATCGACGGGCAGTAGCGCGGGCCGACCCCGGTGACGCGGCCTCCGTAGACGGCGGATTCGCCTAGCCGCGCGGCGATGATCCGGTGGGTCTCGGCGGTGGTGTAGGTGACGCCACAGGCGATCTGGGGCGTGGTGATGGCCGCCGTCAGGAACGAGAAGGGCGTGGGCGGGTCATCGCCCGGCTGACTCTCAAGCCTATCCCAGGCGATGGTCTTGCCGTCGAGCCGGGCGGGTGTGCCGGTCTTCAACCGTCCCATCATCAGGCCAAGGCCGTATAGGCGGTCCGCCAAGCCGATGGAGGGCGCCTCGCCCACACGGCCGGCCGGCGTGCGGGTCTCGCCCAGATGAATGACGCCCTTGAGGAAGGTGCCGGTTGTCAGAACCACTGCGCCGGCCCGGTAAGCCCGGCCGCTGGCCCCGACGACGCCCGAGACCCGCCCGTCCGTGACCGTGAGGTCTTCGGCGGCGTCAGCCACCATATCGAGGTTGGCCTGGTCGGCCAGGGCGGCCTGCATGGCCTTACGATAGAGGGCGCGGTCGATCTGGGCGCGCGGCCCGCGCACCGCCGGGCCCTTGGAGCGGTTGAGCAAGCGGAACTGAATGCCGGCCGCGTCGGCCATGCGGCCCATCAGCCCATCGAGGGCGTCGATCTCCCGCACCAGATGGCCCTTGCCCAGGCCGCCAATGGCTGGGTTGCAGGACATTTCGCCTATGGTGTCCAGGCGATGGGTGAGCAGCAGGGTGCGCGCGCCCAGCCGCGCCGCCGCCGCCGCCGCTTCGCAGCCGGCGTGCCCGCCGCCGATCACGATCACATCCCACAAGACGGCGTCCGCCATAACCTCTGCGCCAATACAAACGCCCCCGGGGCGCGGGGGCGGACAAGCGGCTCCCTTATAGCCTACGGGGTCCTTTGGGTCGAGGGCGGGCGCCGCCCGCGTTTCACGTGAACAGGACCGTCGCAGGCGCACGGCCGTTGTTTCACGTGAAACAGGGCCGCCTATTTCCCGATGCAAAAGTTCGCGAACACCTCGTCGAGCACCTGTTCCGGGTCGATCCGGCCGGCGATCCGTCCGAGGGCCAGGCCCGCCTGACGGAGGTCTTCCGCGGCGAGTTCGGGCGACCGGCTCAGGGCTGCATGGGCCCGGTGAAGGGATCGGCAAGCCTCGGTCAGGTGGCGGCGATGGCGCAGCCGGGTCACCGCCGGAAAGTCTTGCCCGGCGAGAGACGACACCTTGCCCGCCAGCGCGGCTCTCAAGGGCTCGACCCCCGTCTCGGTCAGGGCGCTGGCGTGCACGGCCGCCAAGCCCCGCTGCTCGGCCGAGCGTTCGGCGGGGCCTGCGCCGGCGCCCAGCCGCCTGTCGGCCTTGTTCAGCACCAGAAGGTCGCCCGCCTTGACCAGCTCCGCCGCATCGAACACGGCCGAGGCGCTGGAGCCATCGACGATCCACAGGCGAAGGTCCGCCGCCTCGGCCCAGGCACGGGCGCGGCGCACGCCCTCCCGCTCGATTTCGTCGTCGGTTTCGCGGATGCCAGCCATGTCGGCATAGAGCACCTTGAAGCCCTCGATCACCGCCGGAACCTCAATCACGTCGCGGGTGGTCCCGGGCCGGTCGGTGACAATAGCCGCGTCGCGCCCGGCGAGACGGTTGAGAAGGCTGGATTTACCGGCGTTGGGCGCGCCCACGAGCGCGATCCTGTATCCTTCCCGCACCCGCTCTCCTCGTCCCTCGTCCGCCAGGGCCGCCTCAAGTTCGTGGATAAAGCTGGCGACGCGCGCGCCTATCTCTTGGTGGAGGGCGCCGGGCAGGTCCTCGTCGGGGAAGTCGACCGCCGCCTCCAGGCGCGCGAGTGCGCCGATGAGTTGCTCGCGCCAAGCCCGATAACGGGCGGACAAGGCGCCGTCGAGCTGGCCAAGCGCCTGGCGCCTCTGGCTATCGGTCTCCGCGTCCACAAGGTCGGCGATGGCCTCGGCCTGGGCCAGATCCAGCTTACCGTTCTGAAAGGCTCGGCGGGCGAACTCCCCGGGCTCAGCCAGGCGCAGACCCAGGTCATCCAGCGCGCCGCTGACGGCTTCAACGCTGGCGCGCCCCCCGTGCAGGTGTAATTCGGCGCTGTCGTCCCCCGTGAAACTGGCCGGACCCGGAAACCACAGAACAAGAGCCTCGTCCAGGGCCTCGCCCCCGTGGCGCAACCGGCGCAGGGCGGCCTGCCGCGGCGAGGAAAGGGGAGGGGCCAGATGCTCCAGAACATGGCGGCTGTCCGGCCCGGATATGCGGACGACGGCCACCGCACCCCGCCCCGCCGCGGTGGCCAGGGCGTAGATGGTGTCGTTCATATCAAACCTTGCCGCTGGTCGCCGCGAGCATCATCCGCATGAACTGCTCCTGCGCCGCCCCGCCAAAGCTCATCCAACTGCGCATAAGCTCCTCGGGCTGCAGCATGCTGATGTTGGAGTCCATCCGGTTCTTCATTTCCTGGACGAGGTGATCGTTCAGCATGGTGACGTCCGGCAGGCCGAGAAAGGAGCGCGCTTCCAGCGGCGTGCAGTCGACCTCGATCGTGACCTTCATGGGATAGCTCCAAGATACGCCGAAGCGACGCACAACGAGCATCGCCGTCCACGCGCTCGCATTCAACGTCTATCGACGCCAACAGGCCCAGAATCCCTGTCCAGGCGAGGGTCGCCTTGCTAAATAGGCCCCTTGTTGAAAGTTGGAGAGCGCCAATGCTCGTCGTCGAGGTTCACAAGCACGGCGGGCCCGAGGCGCTGGAAGTGGTCGAACGACCGGCGCCCACGCCCGGACCCGGTGAGATCCTTATCCGCCAGACGGCCATTGGCCTGAACTTCCTGGACACCTATTTCCGCAGCGGTCTGTATCCCATGCCCCTGCCGTCGATCTTAGGCTCCGAAGGCGCCGGGGTGGTGGAGGCGGTCGGCGAGGGTGTTACCCGTTTCAAGACCGGGGACCGCGTCGGCTACGCCGGCGGCGCCGGCGCCTATGCCCAGGTGCGCGTCTACAAGGCCGATCGGGCCGTTCGTCTGCCCGACGCCATCAGCGACGAAACCGCGGCGGCGGTGATGCTCAAAGGCATGACGGCCGAATATCTGGTGCGCCAGTGCTTTCACGTGAAACCGGGCCACACTCTTCTGGTTCATGCCGCGGCGGGCGGCGCCGGCGGCTTCGTGGTGCAGTGGGCCAAGGCCCTTGGCGCGCGGGTCATCGGCACGGCCGGCTCGTCCGAAAAGGCCGCTGCGGCGCGGACATTTGGCGCCGACGAGGTGATCCTCTCCCGCGAAGAGGATATCGCCCAGCGCGTGAGGGCCTTCACCGATGGCGAAGGCGTGGACGTCGTTTACGACTCCGTCGG
>Ga0182016_10002496_pt1 | contig 21592 bp, 16 predicted proteins | sample 712S2MmetaG_FD_120491 | JGI IMG/M metagenome (GOLD analysis project Ga0182016, IMG submission 120491) | Permafrost microbial communities from Stordalen Mire, Sweden - 712S2M metaG | ecosystem: Environmental > Terrestrial > Soil > Wetlands > Permafrost | place: Sweden: Stordalen | collected... | reverse complement strand
CCATTCGTCTTTCAGGAATTCGTGGTCCAACCGAGCGAGCTGGCGCTTGAAACGCCTTACCTGAAAAATTACATCGACTTCACACGGAAGGCCTTTCAACTGGATAAGATCCAGGAAACGTCCTATCCGGCCTTGGCAGACCTGACGCCCGATGTGATCGGCAGGAACCAAGACACGATCCAGAACATTCGTCTATGGGATTCGCGGCCGCTGCTTCAGACTTACCAGCAGACCCAGGCGATACGCCTCTACTACCAGTTCTATAACGTCGATACCGACCGTTATCATCTGGCGGACGGCTATCATCAGGTCATGCTTTCCACCCGCGAGCTGTCGCCGGAGCTACCCGCGAAAGCGCAAACCTGGGTCAACCAGTACCTGCAGTTCACCCACGGCTACGGCGTGGTCATGAACTTCGTCTCGAAGAAGGTCGGGGGAGGTTTTCCGCAATACACTCTCGAGAACGTTCCAGCCGATTCAGCCTTCGGTTTGAATATAACCCAACCCGCCATCTATTACGGACAATCGATGCCGGGATATCGGATCGTCGACACTGGCATCAAGGAGTTCGACTACCCAAAAGGCAACGACAATGTCTACACCAGCTACAACGGGAAAGGCGGAATTCCGCTGGATAGCGATTGGAAGAAACTCTTGTTCGCCTGGACCAAAGCCGACATCAACATTCTGTTGACCTCCTATCTCAAGCCAGAGAGCCGAATTCAGATTCATAGAGACGTTCGCGAGCGGGTTGAACAAATCGCTCCGTTCTTGCGCCTCGACAATGATCCGTACGCCGTATTGAGCGAAGGTAAGTTGTACTGGATCCAGGATGCCTACACGGTCTCGAATTACTTTCCGTATGCAAATCCAGAGCGGACAACGTTGTCGGTAACAGCGTTGGGGCAGAGCTTGGGTAGCGCAATGACGGATCGAACCCAAGACCCCGACACAGCAGGGACCGAGGCCCGCGCCCCGGCTGCCTTTGATGGGCAGAACTACATCCGCAATTCCGTGAAGGCCGTCGTCGACATGTACGACGGAACCGTCCGCTTCTATGTCATGGATCCCAAGGATCCCATCCTGGCCGTCTATCGGCAGGCGTTTCCCGGCGTGTTCAATGACCTGAGCGAGCTGTCTCCGGATCTCAAGAAGCACCTGCGCTACCCGGAGGATCTCTTCACCGTTCAAGCCGACCAATACAGAACATTCCACATGACGGATCCTCAGGTTTTCTACAATCGGGAGGACCTGTGGACGGCGCCGATAGAGAAGTACCAAGGCCAGACGCAGGCTATGCAGCCCTATTACATTCTGGCGAAACTGCCCGGAAGCAGCGAGCTTGAGTACCTGCTCATGACTCCCTTTACGCCACAGAACCGGGACAACATGATCTCCTGGATGGCCGCCAGGTCCGATTTTCCCGATTACGGGAAAATGCTTTTTTACGAACTTCCAAAGGAAAAGCTCGTCTACGGACCCAACCAGATCGAGGCGATGATCGATCAAAACACCACAATTTCTCAGCAGCTCACGCTATGGAACCAACAAGGGTCGCGGGTCATTCGCGGGAAGCAAATCGTGACTCCGATTGAGAACTCGTTCCTGTACGTGGTGCCGCTGTACCTGAAAGCAGAAGGCACGAACTTTCCGCAGCTCAAGCGCGTCATCGCGGTTGCGGGCGACAAGGTCGTCATGGAGCCGACGCTCGATGAGGCGCTCAGCGCTCTTTTTGGTAAGCAGCAACCGCAAGCGGTCACAGTACAAGGGCGCGCAGCGGGGAGGTCAACCGCAGCGAGCGCGGCGGCGTCCACCGGCCAGTCGGACGCGGGTCAGGCGCGAACGCAGTTTGATAACGCCCAGCAGGCAATGCAGCAGGGGGATTGGGACAAATTCGGCAAAGCGATGGCGGCGCTCAAACTCCTGTTGGCCAACCCGGCTATGTAGTTTCCGAACCTCATGTGGAACCGCAGTCCTGCAATATGGTTAGGTTTCGGGGGATACGACAGGACTGCCCTATGCCCCATGCCCTCATTGTCGGTTCTGTGTATTCGATAGAAGCGACGCAATACCGGTTGTTAAGATGACTCATTCGGCATTAGCTTCTGTGCTTGGGTCAGATTTCGACAGATTTCTGTTCGCGCCACTCGGCGAAGACGTAAATGATGTGCCGTTGAGCGTGCTTTCAGCGCTGGCGCGATTGAATATCGACCCTTGGCAGGAGGCTGCCGAATTGGCGCGGTTGCCCGGGGAAACTGCGACTCAGCGATTGACCTCATTGATTGCCGCACTACCCGACAGGTCATCGGCGCATCTGGATCCCGGAACGATTGCTGCTCGCTTGATTGTGCTCTTGCCGAGCCGGGCTCGGTCCAAGATCCCGTTGCGGGGGACTTTGCTCGGCGTCGGTACGACGCCGAGTCCAGTCGCCATCATATCCGTGATCTTTATCTATGTGTTCATCACAGTTTTCATGATGAGCGCCCAATGGATCGTGGCAAGCCGCGAACCGCCGGCACAGGTGGACAGCGCTCTTGCCCCGGCCTCCAGCAATGCCCGCCCACAGATGCCGTCCGCAAATGCTGGCCAGTAACGCTCAAGTGGGCTCGGAGGGTAATGCGCCGATACGAGGAGACGCAATGGTCAAGGATATTGTGGTCAATTTGAGCGTCGGTGAAGGGGTACACCCCGCCGGAGATTATGCCGTCTCCGTGGCCTGCGCGCTTGACGCACATATCACCGGAATTGCATTCGTCTATGATCCAAACGCTCCGGCGTCGTCAGGCACGGCCTACATCCTCGTCGAAGCCATCGATGCGCTGCGGCACGAAAACGAACTGGCGGCGAAAGCAGCCATCGATCGTTTTGCAAAAGCGACCGACCGTGCCGGCGTCTTAGCCGAACCAATGACGCGCAGAGCGAGCCTCACTGGCGCCGGCGATCAGTTCGCGCGAATTGCGCGACACTTCGATCTCGCAATCGTCGGGCAGGCCAAACCCGAGCCGAGTGCCGTTGAAGAGAAGATTGCCGAAAGCGCCCTATTCGAGTCCGGTCGGCCGGTGATCTTTGTGCCCTACATTCAGAAGGGGCCGCTCAAACTCGACCGCGTGATGGTGTGCTGGGACGGTAGCCGAGCGGCAGTGCGCGCCATCGCCGACGCCATGCCACTGCTTGAGAGGGCGACAATTGTCGAGGTAGTCATTGTCACCAACGAACGCGACAGGCAGGACGAGATCGATGGCGCCGACATGGGCCAGCACCTCGCCCGACATGGAATCAACGTGGACGTCCAGCGCATTACAAGGGGCGACCTGGATGTCGCCGATGCGCTGCTCTCGCACGTCACGGACGCTGGTGTGGATTTCATCGTCATGGGTGGTTACGGCCATTCGCGCCTGCGCGAGTTCGTGCTTGGCGGCGTAACGCGCAGCATCCTTCGTTCAATGGTGGTGCCGGTGCTGATGTCGCACTAGCTGCATTATAGTAGTCCAAGGACGAATAGGCATTTCGCGGCGACGAAGCGGACATCGCGCCGGATTTTATGAGTACACGGCCAAGCACGTCATTAGTGCACCGCGGGTAAGCGCCTCCAAAATGAACCTTTCATTCTCTCTCATCGCGTTCATTTCAGATGCAGTTACGAAGAGCCATTGCCACCGTCTGGGAGAGCCGACTAGGCGTGCATACCGACCCGACCGATTGCTTGGCGGCTCTCCGAGGCCGTCCCATTGTTTGGGCGGAGTTAAGAGACGACTTGCCGAAAGTAGCGACCCAAAACTTCTCCGGTTGATGGAAATCAAAGAAATTCCTCGTCTGAAACGGCATTCTGCCAACCACATCTGATCCACCGATGTCGATGTCGCACCGCGCGCGCTTGTCGGCCGGTGAGACAAGCCAAGGGAAAAGCGATGAACATTGAAAAATACACCGACCGCTCCAAGGGCTTCATCCAGTCCGCTCAGTCGCTCGCTTTGCGTGAGGGGCATCAGCAGTTTACGCCCGACCACATCCTCAAGGTCCTGCTCGACGATCCAGAGGGGCTCGCAGCCGGGCTGATCGACCGCGCCGGCGGCAATTCGCGTCAGGCATTGACGGCTGTTGAGGCCGCGCTTGGTAAAATGCCGAAAGTCACGGGCGGTGGTTCGGGGCAGGTCTATCTTGCTCCGACCACAGCGCGGGTATTCGACAATGCCGAGAAGATTGCGGAGAAGGCGGGCGACAGCTTCGTCACCGTGGAGCGCTTGCTGCTCGCCCTGTCGCTGGAAAAAGATAGCGAAGCTTCAAAAATCTTGGCCCAGTCCGGCGTCACGCCGCAGAACCTCAACGCCGCGATCGAAGCGCTGCGTAAGGGCCGCACTGCCGATTCCAGTTCGGCCGAAAACGCCTATGATGCCCTAAAGAAATACTCCCGTGACCTGACGCAGGCCGCGCGCGACGGCAAACTCGACCCGGTGATTGGCCGTGATGAGGAAATCCGCCGCACCATTCAGGTGCTGTCTCGGCGCACCAAGAACAATCCGGTTTTGATCGGCGAGCCCGGGGTTGGCAAGACCGCGATCGTCGAGGGTCTGGCGTTGCGCATCGTCAACGGCGACGTGCCGGAAAGCCTTAAGGACAAGAAGCTGCTGGCGCTCGACATGGGGGCATTGATTGCAGGCGCGAAATATCGTGGCGAGTTCGAGGAGCGCCTCAAGGCAGTCCTGACGGAAGTGATCGGCTCGAACGGCCAGATCATCCTATTCATCGATGAAATGCACACGCTGGTCGGCGCCGGCAAGGCCGACGGCGCAATGGATGCGTCCAACCTGCTCAAGCCCGCGCTCGCGCGCGGCGAGTTGCATTGCATCGGCGCAACCACGCTCGACGAATACCGCAAGCACGTCGAGAAGGACGCGGCACTGGCCCGGCGCTTCCAGCCGGTGTTTGTCAACGAGCCAAGTGTCGAAGACACTGTTTCGATCCTGCGCGGTCTGAAAGACAAGTACGAACAGCATCACGGCGTGCGCATCACCGATTCGGCGATCGTGGCCGCGGCGACGTTGTCACAGCGCTACATCGCCGACCGATTTTTACCAGACAAAGCCATCGATCTGGTGGACGAAGCGGCCGCACGGCTCAAGATGCAGATCGATTCCAAGCCGGAAGAACTCGACAACATGGACCGTGAGGTCGTGCGTCTGAAGATCGAGAAGGAGGCGCTGAAGAAGGAGACCGATGCAGGCTCCAAGGAGCGCCTCAAGCGGCTGGAGAAGGAACTTGTAGAGCTTGAAGAGCGGGCCGCGGCGCTTACCAGCAAGTGGAAGGCCGAGCGGAGCAAACTGTCCGATGCACAGAAGCTGAAGAGCGAACTGGAGCAGGCGCGCAATGAACTCGCCAAAGCCCAACGGCACGGTGAGTACCAGAAGGCCGGCGAACTCGCGTATGGCCGTATCCCCGATCTTGAAAAGAAGCTGCAGGCGACCGAAGGTGGCGGTGGCGGCGGTGTGGTGGCCGAAGATGCGGTGACGGCCAGCCATGTGGCGCAAGTCGTCTCACGCTGGACCGGAATTCCCGTCGATCGCATGCTGGAAGGCGAGCGGGACAAGCTGCTCCACATGGAGCAGAAGCTCTCGCAGCGCGTTGTCGGTCAGGCTGAGGCCGTGAAGGCAGTGGCAACCGCAGTACGGCGGGCGCGCGCCGGGCTGCAGGATCCGAACCGGCCGATTGGTTCGTTTATGTTCCTGGGGCCGACCGGCGTCGGCAAGACCGAGCTGACCAAGGCACTGGCCCAATTTCTGTTCGACGACGAGCAGGCAATGGTCCGCGTCGACATGTCGGAATATATGGAGAAGCATTCGGTTGCGCGATTGATCGGCGCACCGCCCGGCTATGTCGGTTATGACGAAGGCGGTGCACTGACCGAAGCCGTACGGCGGCGGCCCTATCAGGTCGTGCTGTTCGACGAAATCGAAAAGGCACATCCGGACGTATTCAACATTCTGCTGCAAGTGCTGGACGACGGCCGCCTTACCGACGGCCAGGGTCGTACAGTCGACTTCCGCAATACGCTGATCGTGCTGACCTCCAATCTTGGCGCCGAGTATCTGGTGGCCCAGCCGGAGGGGCAGGATTCGGAGCAGGTGAGAGATCTGGTGATGGCGGAGGTAAGATCGCGCTTTCGGCCGGAGTTTCTCAACCGTATCGACGAGATCATCCTGTTCCATCGCTTGAAACGAGAACATATGGGCAGGATCGTCGATATCCAGTTGGTGCGGTTGAGCAAGCTGCTTGAGGATCGCAAGATTACGATCGTGCTCAATCCGAAGGCGCGCGAATGGCTGGCGGAGAAGGGCTACGAGCCGGCCTACGGCGCCCGTCCGCTCAAGCGCGTTATCCAAAAGTCGGTGCAGGACCCGCTCGCTGAGCTGCTCCTGTCCGGCAAGATCAAGGACGGCGACCGAGTCGTGATCTCGGCCGGCAAGCAGGGCCTGTCGTTCAACGGCGAAGTCGCAGAGGCGGCATAAGCTGGTGACAATCGACCTATGCGAGTTCAGTGGATGATGACTTAACGCGAGACAAGCGAAAGTCGCTTTGAGATTCGGAGAATATCTCGATGGATAAGGCAGAACCGCTCTGCGACCTCCGATATGTAAAAGCAGAATATCAAGTCGCCGACGCTTCGGATCGATCATCGGAGGGGTGCTTTCGGATCAAGATTCTTCTTTCGGGTAAAGGATCATCCACTTTCGATGTTGCCGAGAAAAGCGGCGAACAATTTGCTGCAGAACTAGATGCCCTCGCGGCGCTCATTCGTGCGAGGGTGATGCGGGCAAGATTGAGTGGAGAAGAAATTGGCTGAAGTGCTGCTAGGCCCGGGCCCTAATATGCATTTTCTTGGAAATTGAATGTTTGAATCCAGATACTTGGGTCGACAAAAGCTGCGTTGAGCGTCCACTGAATAGGCCGGTTAGACTGTGCGATGTGAGGCAGCGAAACCCCTATGGCAATATCAGACAGACGTGCCGTGACAGTCCTCCTCACAGACGAGCATCTGAGCAAAATGGTCGAGGATCATCTCCTGATGGAGAATGAAATAGGTGATCGGGTCAAGGTCGCCCCGCATCGTGCAAAAGTTGTTAGACACTAGCTTGGGACTTCCGGACAAACCGTGGCACGATTGGGATGAGTGGGCGAAAGGATTTGAATGATTCTGCGCCTAATATGCGAGAAACCAATTACGGGATCCCCACGATGGATAAATCAACTGCCGTCGTCGTCGGACCAGCGACCGTGCACGCCGAAGGTAGAAGCAAATGACTGAAAATCTTGTGGTTTGCTGCAAATGCGGCGCAGTCAATCGCTTGCCGCCGTCGCGTCCGGCCATCGACGCCAAATGTGGGAAATGCAAGGCTAAGGTTTTCACCGGGCATCCTGAGGATGTCGCTGCGGAGATATTCGACCGCCAGATCGCCCGCAGCACTATCCCGGTTCTCGTCGATGTCTGGGCTCCTTGGTGCGGACCATGCCGCACCATGGCGCCGGCCTATGAGGCAGCTGCTCGTGAACTGGAGCCGCAAGTGCAATTGATCAAGCTCAATTCCGACGCTGAGCAGTCGGTTGCTGCTCGGCTCGGAATTCAAGGGATCCCAACGATGATCTTTTTCCAGGAAGGCCGAGAGGTTGCACGCACGTCCGGCGCGACGTCGGCCACCCAGATTGTGAGATGGGTGCGCGACCGCCTGCCTACGGTTGCTGTCTAAGCCTGCCGATGGACCGGCTATTAGCGTGGCCCGGGACTGGCTTTAGCGATTGGTTACGCACGGCGATCAGGCAGCGGGTGGTGACGTGGTTCAAATGGGATCAGGTGCATGAAGGACCCTTACGAGACCCTCGGCGTCAATCGATCTGCGACCGACAAGGAGATCAAAGACGCGTTCAAGAAACTGGCACGTAAATTCCATCCCGACCTGCATCCGGACGACAAGGAGGCGGAGGGAAAGTTCAAGGACATATCTGCAGCCAAAGACTTCCTCGACGATAAGGAGAAGCGACGGAGATTCGATGCGGGGGAGATCGATGCCAGCGGAGCTGAGCGGTCGCAGGAGCGGTTCTATCGCGACTTCGCCGACGGTCCGGCCTATGCCTCGCACGCAACGCAGGATGGCTTTGCCAACAACGAGGAACTGGAGGAGTTTCTGTCACGTGCGTTTGCGAGCGGTGGACGTCGGTCGCAGGGTACATTTCGCGCGCGTGGCCAGGATGTGAGCTATGTGCTCCCAGTCGACTTCCTGGACGTTGCTAACGGCGCGGTACGAACGATCACGCTGCCAGAAGGCAAAACGCTGCAGGTGACCATCCCGGAGGGTGCCGAGGATCGTCAAACGCTGCGGCTAAAAGAACAGGGAATGCCGGGCTTCGGCGGCGGGCCAGCGGGCGATGCCTATGTCGAGCTTCATGTCGAGCCGCATCGGTTTTTTAATCGCAAGGACGACAATATTCATGTCGAGGTCCCCGTCACCTTAAAAGAGGCGGTGCTGGGCGCACGGATCGAAGTGCCGACCATCGGTGGTCCGGTGACGGTAACAGTCCCGAAGGAGTCTAATACTGGCACTACGCTGCGACTGCGCGACCGAGGCATCCGCAACCGCAAGTCCGGACAGCGCGGACATCAAATGATCAACCTGAAAGTGATTCTGCCTGCCGCCGAAGAGCCGGAACTGGTCGCTTTTCTCGAGAAGTGGCAGCCGAAAACTCAGCAGGACCCGCGCAAGGAGATGTTGCCATGATGCGTGTCGATGACCTTGTTGAGGCGATATCTGCCCTACAACGCAGTGATCTTGAAGCCTGGATTCGCGACGAGCTCGTCACGCCGCGGCAGGAAGCGGGAACGCTTCTTTTTACGGATATGGAGCGCGCGCGGGTCCGACTCATCTGCACGCTGCACTATGAACTTGAGATTGATGCGGAGACTCTGCCGGTGGTGTTGTCGCTGGTCGATCAGCTCTACGATACCCGGCAGCGTCTCTTGTCACTGACCGCTGCCGTAGCGGCGCAAGATCATGCCGTCCAAGCGGCGATCATCGCCGCAATGAAGCGGAATGCTGGAGCCTCTGAGGCCGACAAATTATAGAATTGCTTTACAGAAGAAGGTACCCCCATTCAGATGACAGCCCAATGTATCGTGAATGCGGATAAGAAAAAGGCCCAGAGTTCTTTTGGACCTTCGCCATTTCGATTGAGGGCAGGAAGAGAACGTCGTGCGTGTCGGGTATGAAACGCATCAGGTGCGCCTCAAGACTATCCAAATATGTGGTAACGGCTGTCTGTGCTGATAAGCGAATGGCACTTAGAAATCAGAATGATCCAATGAGCAATTTTGAACGGCCTTTGCGCCGGCTTTGCGCTTGACTAAAATTATGAGATGAGGGCTAAAATGCAAGAAACAAATATCCAAAACTACGCTCGGCAACTATTCGACGCACACGGTGATAAGGCTATTGTCGAAGCCGCCCAAAGAGCGCGTTCTTTCGAGAAGCAAGGTAACACTGAAGAGGCCGCGACTTGGAGGCATATTGAAGCCGCTCTTCAAATGATGCGTGGGCCAAACCAAAGTTGAACAAGTTCGTCCTGCCTGCCGATCCAAGTTCTTAAAGCTGCGGATAGTCTCTGATTCCTATCCTGAGTTTCCGCTTGCCGACAGGGACGAATGCATCCTGCGGTGGAGCGAATTTCATCGGAGATGCGCGTCTTCAATAGCCGAAGATTCTGGTGCTTTAAGAAAATCATCAAACTATAAGCGAATGATCATAGCACGTCGTCTTCCGGCGCGATGCCCCCTTCGTTTTCGAGGCCACTAATCTGCCTGATGTCCTGATTTGACACGGTGGCTGAGGAATAGTTGAGCAAGCTCGTGGCTCTCATTCGTCGTGAACTGTCATCGATGCGTCATGACACTCAAGGCTTGCCATTCTGTAAGCGACTGGTGATTGCCATAGAGAGCCAATCACCAGTCGGTCGCGAGATCACCAAGTGAGTGCGATATTATCCTGCACCTGCGTAACGCCAGGGGCCGACCAGGCCGCCGTCTCGACAAGATCGCGTTCGTACCAGTTACGTACGTTGCCGCCGAGAGTGACTTTTCCACCGTCCGTCTTAATCGAAATATCCTCGGCATCGAAAGGAGCAACGCGGCTAAGCGCCTTTTCGATCTTCTCGCGGACCTGGTAGGCTTCGGCGGGAGGCTTGACCTCGATTTTGTTCGTAACGCCCAGCACACCGATCAAGCGATGCACGTCATATTCCGCTGCGCTCTTCTGGTAGTGCCAATCGACCGATCCGGTGAGGGTGACCCAACCCTTTTCGACCGTCAGCTTGATGCGATCCTTGGGCAGAGAACTGTCCGAGGCGAGGTTCCGTACTCCATGCTCGGCGATCTGTTCGTCGGTCCAAAGATTGTCGCCGAATAGCTTCACTTTGATTTCCTCAACCACTGCCTTTACGCCTTTAACCCGGCTGGCTGCGGTCTCGGCAGAACGCTTTTCCCAATAGCTCGGCACATGGCCGCTGAGCGTGACCACGCCATCTTTCGCTGTGACGCCAATATGGGCTGACGTGATCGATGGCTCCCACGCTAGTTCGTCCGTGACGGCTTGCTGTAGCTGCTTATCATTTATCATGATGGTACCTGTTGCTTATAAATTATCGGCCCCCCTTCCCAACCAAGAAGCCTAGATAAAACCAAAAGGAGAATCTGTATAATATTGACCAATATTGCTCGACGCGTGTGAGTGTTGAAGGCCTGGGAAGCGCCATCGGCGCGGACGGCAAATGACCTCTATGCCCCTGGAACCTGCTGGAAAATAGAAATACCAATGCAGTAGCGCTGGCGGGCTTTCGAGCGTCCCTGCTCTTGGCCACGACGTTCGGCGCCCGCTCCCGGCGGGTACTTGTCGGTTTCCGGCCTAGTTAATTTGCTGATTTCTAAAAAAAAGTGGCGGGCTTCAAATGATGGTCAATTTTGAGCAGACTGCGACTGTCAAAGGAGCGCATGCGTTATGTTTAGGTAGGCCGTGGCTAAATATCGTCTCGCAAGCTGAAAAGATAATGGCAGTCTCACTTGAAGGGTGCCAAACACTTACCAACTGAGATGAGTGCTTTCTTTTTGCGACGGCAGGAGTTTTCGATTCCTGCGCTTGCTAGAAAACTTAACACAACCAATCACGTGGGAGAAATAACATGAAGTTTCGGCCGCTTCACGATCGCGTTGTGGTGACGCGCATCGACGCTGAAGGTAAGACCGCAGGCGGGATCATTATTCCGGATACCGCGAAAGAGAAGCCCTCCGAGGGCGAAGTCATCGCTGTCGGGCCGGGCGGTCGCGACGAAGCCGGTAAGCTCATTCCGATCGATTTGAAGAAGGGCGACAGGGTCCTATTCGGAAAATGGTCGGGCACTGAGGTCAAGATCGATGGTGTCGAATATCTGATCATGAAGGAGAGCGACATCATGGGCGTGATTGAGCATACCGCCGCTCATAAAAAGGCCGCCTAGCGGCTGCGGCACCGGACATAACGGAGAAAAGCAAATGACCGCTAAAGACGTCAGATTTTCAGTGGATGCGCGTGACAGGATGTTGCGCGGCGTGGATATCCTTACCAATGCAGTTCGTGTGACGCTTGGTCCCAAGGGACGCAATGTCGTACTCGACAAATCCTACGGTGCGCCGCGTATCACCAAGGACGGCGTTACCGTTGCCAAGGAAATCGAACTCGAAGACAAGTTCGAGAACATGGGCGCCCAGATGGTGCGCGAAGTCGCCTCGAAGTCATCAGACTTCGCCGGCGACGGCACGACAACCGCCACGGTTCTGGCACATGCGATCGTACGAGAAGGTGTCAAGTCCGTAGCTGCCGGCATGAATCCGATGGATCTTAAGCGCGGCATCGATTTAGCGGTTGAGGCGGTGGTCGAGGACCTGAAGAAGAATTCCAAAAAGGTTACTTCGAACGAAGAGATTGCTCAAGTTGGCACCATTTCCGCTAACGGCGATCGCGAAATTGGTCAGTTCCTTGCCGACGCGATGAAGAAAGTTGGCAATGAGGGCGTCATCACAGTCGAAGAAGCGAAGTCCTTGGCGACTGAACTTGAAGTGGTTGAGGGCATGCAATTCGACCGCGGATATATCTCTCCTTACTTCATCACCAATGCCGAAAAGATGCGCGTGGACATGGACGATCCGTATCTCCTGATCTACGAGAAGAAGCTTTCGGCGCTGCAGGAATTGCTGCCGCTGCTAGAGGCGGTGGTGCAGACATCGAAGCCGCTTGTAATCATCGCGGAGGATGTTGAGGGTGAGGCTTTAGCAACGCTTGTCGTCAACAAGCTACGCGGGGGCCTCAAAGTAGCCGCGGTAAAAGCACCCGGGTTCGGGGATCGCCGCAAGGCCATGCTCGAGGATATCGCGGTCCTCACCGGCGGCCAGTTGATCAGTGACGATCTTGGCATCAAACTCGATAAGGTCACGTTGAATATGCTCGGTCGCGCCAAGAAGGTGATGATCGAGAAGGAGAACACCACGATTGTCGACGGTGCCGGAAAGAAGTCCGACATCCAAGCGCGCGTCGGTCAGATCAAGGCGCAGATCGAGGAGACAACGTCCGACTACGATCGTGAGAAGCTGCAGGAACGCCTGGCGAAGCTCGCCGGCGGCGTTGCAGTGATCCGCGTAGGTGGTGCCACAGAAATCGAGGTCAAGGAACGCAAGGATCGCGTCGACGACGCGATGCATGCAACCCGGGCCGCGGTGGAGGAAGGCATCCTGCCGGGCGGTGGCGTTGCGCTCTTGCGCGCGATCGCCGTTCTCAAGAATTTGCGGACCCCGAACGCGGACCAGAAGACCGGTATCGATATCGTGCGCAAGTCATTGTCGGCTCCGGCGCGGCAGATCGCGCTCAATGCGGGCGAGGATGGCTCGGTCATCGTCGGGAAGATCCTGGAGAAGGATCAGTATGCCTTCGGCTTTGATGCCCAGACCGGCGAATACTGCAACCTCGTCAGCAAGGGCATTATCGACCCAACCAAGGTGGTTCGGGCGGCTTTACAGAATGCCGCTTCGATAGCCGGTCTTCTGATCACCACGGAAGCCATGGTTGCCGAGCGGCCGAAGAATGATAGCGGCGCGCCAGGCATGCCCAGTGGCGGCATGGGTGGGATGGGCGGCATGGGCGGTATGGGCGGTATGGATTATTAAGGCCCAACGATAATTGGAATGACGAAGGCCCAGACCTTGTTCTGGGCCTTTGTTTCTTGTGCAGCTTTCACGGCATATCGAAGTGCCGTTCGTAGGCCCAGCGTTGGGCGATGATGGCGATCAAGAACGACATTTGCTTTTGGAGATCGAACTATGCTCATCGATTATTTCATTTCCAAAACGGCTTCGCGCCCAAAACACGCCGATGTGCCTCACAAGCTGAGATGAGCAGTGCAGCCGTGCGCTTGTTCTGATCGCCGAGTTGAGCGGCCGCAGCATGCCCAACGCGAGATCTGCTAGTCAAAGTAGCTTTATGGCTTGCCAGCTCTGCCGCGATTTCCTGCTCGTTCTGGATATCGTTGAGGTCGCCAAGCCGAGCCTGCAGGTCACCGAGCGCGGCAATGAAGGCTTCGTATCGCTTACGGTGCTGGGGACCAGCAAAAAGCTCCGAGAAGAACTCGCAAGCGTATCGCAGCTTCTTAGCTTCGATCCGGGTTCGGTGACGCTCCTCCGGTGACAGCCGTTCGAGATGACGGCCATGCTGCTTCAGCTTGCGGCGACGTCGCTTGAGAACGCAAGCTGCGAAGTCCTCGATGTTTTGATCACGCGCAGTTTGGCTCTCCGGCTCGTCCGACGTACGCCATGGGCCAGCCTGAATCCAGGCGACAAGGTCCTGCATAAATTGGCGAAAGCGCTTCGACTGAAGTGTGTTGATCACTCGCTCATAGGCGCGCTCCCGCTCGGCTTTGGCTCGCCGTACCGGCTTCAGCGCAAACGGAGGTAATTGACCGCCTTTGTCGACGTCCGGCACTGTGGTGTGGGCGATATAAACATCCAGATTTCGAGCCTCCCCGAACTGGTGCGAAACGTCACGCAGGCGGCGTTTGAGCCGTTTGTATTTTCGGTCGGTCACCACAGGCTCGAACAAGGACAGGGCCGAGCGCAGCCGCCGTATGGCGACGCGCGCCTGATGCAGCGGCTCTGCCGATCGTCGTGCGATCAAGAGCGGCTCGTTAAGACGAAAATGCCGGATGCAGGCACGCGCGATATTCTGGAAGGCCTCAGCGGCCGTAAAATTTGACTCCAGTGCGATTGGCTCCGCCTTGAATGAGCGTGGCTCATCGCCGTTTAGTAGTGCATATCCGCGCTCAGATTTGCTGAGCACGCCGATTTTCAGGTCCTTCACGCAGTCGAGGCTGCGGGCGAGCGCAAACAGGTCGGTCGGGGAGCCCCGCTTTAACTCGAGTTCCAGTTCAGCTATCGGCCGTGTCGATCCGCGAGCCGATACTCGGCCCTCGTCCAGCGCTACTTCGATTTCTGACCCACCCTGCTTGACGTTCCACGTCGTGCGATTCACCACAGTCTTGAAAATTGCCGCGAGGAGTTTAGTGGCGCGGCTTCCGTGCAGAACGTCTCCGACCGGCGTCCGGGCAGCGGCTATGAGATCGGGCTTGTCACCCTTGATTTCGGTCTCCCATTCGCGACGATCGAATATGCAGGCGGATGTAGTATCGACCGCCTTGATAGTCTGGATTCGGCGCTTGCCTCCCGATCGTATCCGCAAGGTAAGCCCGCGCTTGTGCAGCGCATGCTTACCGGTATCGAAATACACGGAAACGAGGTGCTGCTTGATGCCTTGGTTGCCGTCGATCCGGTTGAAACTTCGCTCCAGGAGCCGCGCCGTATCCGCGATTGGCAGTTCCAGCTTTAACTCGACCTCACGCGAAACTGCCATGTTTTATACCTGTGGTGACGAGGTTCTTGGCTAAATGTATCCCCATTGAATCCTCTGGAGTCATCGGTGGACCAGCACCGGGATTTTGCAATGGGTCAGGACCTTGACCGTCTCGCTCCCGAGCACAATCGCGGAGATGCCGTGGCGGCCGTGTGAGGCCATGACGATCAGATCGCAGCCTTTCGTCTCCGCGGTGTCGATGATCGCCCAATAGGGATGCTCATGCTCGACCTGAACCGTTTCGCATGCAACGCCTGCTGCTTGCGCCGTAGCGGCGACCGCGCTCAAAGATTCATCAGCATGCTGCTGCATACGCGTTTTGTACTGAGCTGGCGTGTCCTCGATCATCTGCGTGTCGGTGGTGAACGTGTGAAAGGGCTGCAAGACCGTCAGCACGGTTACTTTGGCGCCGATCCGTTTGGCCAAAGCGATACCGTGCTTGACGGCTTTCCCGGCGAGTTCCGATCCGTCCGTTGGAATTAGAATGTTGGTATACATGGCACCCTGTCTCAATCATGATTTTTTAGCGCGGCTAGCGCATTCGAGAACTCAGTTCGTGAGCTGCCGGCGAATCGATGTTAATTCGCGACGGCGCTTTGCGCTCGTTTTCGGATAAGTCATTTTGAGCTCTTCGAGCGTATCGAGGACAATTCTTGATACGATCAGGCGAGCATTCTCTTTGTCGTCGGCGGGCACGACATACCATGGCGCGTCCCGGGTGCTCGTTGCACTGAGGCATTCCTCATACGCCGTCATGTACTGCTTCCAGAATTTTCGTTCGGCAATGTCTGCAGCACTGAATTTCCAGTTCTTTTCCGGTTCGTCGATTCGCGCCAGAAAGCGCTTTCGCTGTTCCTCCTTTGAAAGGTGGAGGAAGACTTTGATGATGCGGGTTCCGTTGTCGTAGAGATGTCTCTCCAAATTTGTGATCGAACGATAGCGATCATGCCAGACTTTCTTATCGTGACGAGGCGCATCCGGAATCGCCTCGCTTCGCAGAATCTCGGGGTGCACCCGGGCGATCAGCACCTCTTCGTAATAGGATCGATTGAAAATACCAATTCGCCCGCGTTCGGGTAATTCCCGAGTGGTACGCCAGAGAAAGTCGTGTTGCAGTTCCGCTGGGCTTGGATGCTTGAAGCTAAAAACTTGGCAGCCTTGAGGATTGACCCCGGACATTACATGTTTGATAGCGCCGTCTTTTCCCGCCGCATCCATCGCCTGAAAGATCAGCAGGATGGCATAGCGATTGGATGCGTAAAGAAGCTCCTGCTGTGAACTCAATTGCGCAACGTGCTCTTCCAAGAGCTTTTTGTATTGCTCTTTCGATTTGTACACAGGATCAACCTTCGTTGGCCATTTTTTGAGACTGACCTCGTCTCCTTCCCGCACCCCAAAGCCCTTCGAATTGATTTTCATGTCGACCCTTCCGGCAGCATACCGCAGCTCTAGCAGTCTGCGGAAAAACCCTCGCCATAGCGAGAGTATGATGATTCAGTTTTCTATCACGAATCGTCGGAGGTTCGCATGCGGGGTGGATTTGAGGATCAGGGCGGGTTGTTTTCTTACATATTGCCGGAGGCGCGGATACCGGCGCGCCATCCGCTGAGGAAGGTCCGGGAGCTTGTCCGTGAGGTGCTCGGCGAACTGAACCGCAGCTTGGGGAAGCTCTACGCGAGCGAAGGACGCCCCTCGATCCCTCCGGAGCAATTGCTGAGCGCATTGCTGCTCCAGGTGTTCTACGGCATTCGGTCGGAACGACAGCTGATGGAACAATTGGACTACAATCTTTTGTACCGCTGGTTCGTGGGGCTTTCGCCCGACGATCCGGTCTGGGATCCCACCACCTTCACGAAGAATCGAGACCGACTGCAGAATGGCGAGGTGTTTACCAAGTTCATGAGCAAGCTTCTGAACCATCCGCAGGTCAAACCGCTGCTGTCGGACGAGCATTTTTCGGTGGACGGAACGCTGATCGAGGCCTGGGCTTCACAGAAGAGTTTTCGTCCCAAGGATGGCAGCAGCGACGACGACGGTGCAAATTTTCATGGACAGAAGCGCAAGAACGACACGCATGCGAGTACCAGCGATCCCGATAGCCGTCTTTACCGAAAGGCCGCCGGGCGGGAGGCTAAACTCTCTTATATGGGCCACGCCGTCATGGAGAACCGACATGGGCTGGCGGTGGCCGGCATGGTCACGCAAGCCAGCGGTACAGCCGAGCGCCGCGCCTCGGAGATCATGCTCAAGGCCAAGAGCAAAGCTGCTGGCCGCCGCATCACAGCCGGTGAGGACAAGGCCTATGACACAGCCGATCATGTGGCCAACCTTCGCGCCAGCAACGTCACACCGCATGTGACGCAGAACAATAGCGTTACCAAAACCGGCCGGAGCCGCCAGAGCGCCATCGACGGACGCACCACGCGACACGAAGGCTACGGGATATCGCAATCGCGTCGCGCAATGATCGAATGCATCTTCGGCTGGGGTAAGCAGCACGGTACGATGCGCAAGACCAAACATCGCAGTATCCTCGCTATGCAACTCGATGTCACGCTGCAGCATCTCTTGTGCCGCGCGATCAATGACCTGCTTGAGAAGCATGGACGCAAGCGCATGGCGGACGAAGGAATGCTTCCGCGGGGTGGCGCGGCGCACAAGAGGTGAACTCGGTCACCTAGACCCCCAACTGTCATCGGACAGGGCGATCTACACCCCTTTGCACCCAAGAGTACGGCCAATGCAGCAGATGGCTTTTGCATCGACCGCATCGCTGCGGCCTATCGACGCGCGCGGTACAAGCCATCAAGCCGCAGTGTAGACATGCTGGTAGGGGAACGTTCGGGTCCGTCGTCCGAAAGAGCCGCACGCATTGACGGCCGATGATCGACCCACCAAAAACGCGACATATACGCGACCAATTTCCTGAGCGACCTGGCGCGCGTTGCAGCGTCGCCTTGAGTTATTGATTTCAAAAGCAAAATGGCGCGCCCGAAGAGATTCGAACTCCTGACCCCCAGATTCGTAGTCTGGTGCTCTATCCAGCTGAGCTACGGGCGCAATGCGGGGGTAGCTATAGGCTTCGGGAGACGATGGCAAGGCATCCAGTTAGCCGTCATTCCGGGGCGCGGGCGGAGCCCGCGAGCCCGGAATCCATAGTCCCTGCGCGGGGATTATGGATTCCGGACTCGACGCTGCGCGTCGATCCGGAATGACGAAAACTACCCGTGCGCCCGCGCCCCGCGATGGGCGGCGAGCTCGACGGCACGGTCGGGGATGGTGAGCCGCAGCGTCGCCCCGATGGTGCCCTCGACCAGGCGGATGTCGCCGCCATGCGCGCGCACCAGTTCGGCGGCGATCGCCAGGCCGAGACCGGAGCCGCCGGTTCGGGTCGAGCCCTGGAACGCCTCGAACATATGGGCCTGCGCCTTTTCCGAGAAGCCGGGCCCGGTGTCGGACACTTCGATCACCACCACGGCGCCCTCGCGCCGGCCGGTGATGCGGATCTGGTCGCGGCCGGGATCGTGCGCGGCGCGGCTTTCCAGCGCCTGCAAGGCGTTGCGCGAGAGGTTAAGGAGGATGCGGAACAGCTGATCCTGATCGGCCTCGACGATCAGGTCGCGCTCCACGGCATCGATCCAGCGGATCGGGCCGTCGGCGGGCAGCCCGAGGGTCTCGTGCACCTCCTCGACCAGGGGCTCGAGCAGAATGGGTTTTCGGTCCGGCGGCGGTTCCTGCACCCTGCCGTAGGAAAGCGTCGATTGGCAGAACGCGATGGCGCGTTCGAGCGCATGCATCAGCTTCGGCGCGAAGCGCTGCACGCCCGGATCGGGAATCCGCGCCAGCCGGTCGGAGAAGAGCTGCGCGGACGCCAACAGATTGCGCAGATCGTGATTGATCTTCGACACCGCGAGCCCGAGCGCCGCGAGCCGGTTCTTCTGATGCAGCATCGAGGCGAGCTCGGTCTGCATCGCCGCGAGCTCCCGCTCGGCGGTGCCGATCTCGTCGGCCCGCCCCGACGACGCTATGACGCGGTCGGCATTTTCCGGATCGGCGCGGAACGCCGTCATATTGGCGGTGATGCGCCGCATCGGCCGCACGAACATGTAATGCAGCGCGAGATAAACCAGCGTCGCGGTGATGCCCGAGATCAGAAGCGACAACAAAAGAATATCGACCGAATAGCGCAGCATCGCCTTGCGCAGCGGCGGCTCGTCCATGATCAGTTCGATATATTCGCCGCCCATCGGCGCCGGACCGACCACCCGCATGACCGCGCCTTTGGTGTGCGTATTCGCGAGCATCCGGAAGGCGTCGACGATGGCGTCGAAATTCTTGACGTCGCGCATGTCGAAATCGTCGGAGATCGGCGGCGGCATGTCGTCGATCGCGAGCATGCGCCGCCGCGACCCCATCTTCATGGCGACGGCGCGGGCGCCGATCGAATTGAGGATCTGCTTCGCGAGCGCGTCCGACACCACGCCGTTCGGCGCCGCATCGAGGACGAGCGCCGCCGTATAGCCGGTCGCCAACCGGTCGTTGAGCCACATCAGCCGGAAATTGGCGACCGACGGCACATAGATCAGCACTTCCGCGATCATCACGAACAGGATCGTGAGGACGAGGAGCTTTCCTGAAAGGCCGAAGCGCGGCGCCTGGAGGGGTTCCGGACGCGCGGTTGTCTCATCGGTCATGTCAGAACCGTGCGATAGCATTTTGTTTGAGCATGATCTTTTCCGACCTTCCTTCGCCCGCCGAAGCGGGCTTCGCGAAGGCGGGAAACCGACGTCCACTTTTCGGGATCATGCTCCGGCGTTTGCAAAAGCCTTAACCAAAACGACGCAGCCAACCTATGATGCGACGCGTCAAAGGTGCCGTCAAACCACGGGTGAAATATGTCATCGCCGCGCGTTTGCCCACCTCCGCATAGGTCGGATACGGCACAATAACCCCGGCAAAGGCGTCGATATTCAGTTTTTGGTTGATGGCGAGCGTCCAGGCGGCGATGTTTTCGGCCGCCCCTGCCCCAACCAATGTCGCACCCAGAATATCGCCGCGCCGATCGGTCACGATCTTGATGTGGCCATGGGTGGCGCCGGTCGCCAGCGCCCGGTCGTTCTCGCGGTAGGACGAGCGCAGCACCCGGATGACGCCGCAATGCGCCCGTGCCTCGTCCTCGCCGAGGCCGACCTGGGCCAATTCGGGATCCGTGAAGGTCACCCGCGGCACCGCGAGCCGATCGGCCCGCACCGGCGTGCGGAACAGCGCATGACGGATCACAAGCCCGGCGTGGTGATTGGCCAAATGGGTAAAGCGCGGCCCGTCGGTGACGTCGCCGATGGCATAGACTTGTTTGTTGGTGGTGCGCAGCCGCGGGTCGACCGTGATGCCGGTCGGCCCGTAGCGGATGCCGGCCGTATCGAGGTCCAGATTTTCCAGGTTCGGCCGCCGCCCGGCGGCGACGAGGAGATGCGTGCCTTCGATGGTTTCGTGCCCGGCTTCGGTCGCGATCTCGACCTGCACGCGCGCCAGCACGCGCCGCACCTGCGCGACATCGACGCCCCTCCGAATAACGACGCCCTCGCGGGTGAGCCCATCGAGCACGATGCCGGCGCATTCGGCATCCTCGTCGGCGAGCGGCTGGGCGCTTGCCAGCACGGTGACGGCCGAGCCAAGCCGCCGGAACGCCTGCGCGAGCTCAAGGGCGGCTGTCTCCGCGCCGATGACGATGAGATGGCGCGGACAATCGGGGAGATCGAACACCGTCTCCTCTGTCAGATGCGGGGTATCGGCAAGCCCCGGGATCGCCGGCAATGACGGCGACGACCCTGTAGCAATGACAAAGCGGCGGGCGCGGATGTCGAAACCGTTGACGGTCACGGTCGCGGGGTCGGTAAAGCGCGCGCCGCCCTCGACTACCCGCACACCGAGCCCATTGAAGCGTTCGCGGGATTCCTGCGGCGCCGCCGCCGCGATGACGTCGTGGACGTGGTCGCGCGCGGCGGCAAAATCGGCGCCGGACCGCGCCGCCCGGGGACGGAACCGGGCGCCGCTACGGGCGACAATGGCGCGCTCGGCCGCCGCCAGCAGCGCCTTGGCGGGCAAGGAGCCGCCATGCGGGCTCGCGCCGGCCAATTTGCTGTTTTCGACCAGGACGACATTGACGCCGAACGCCGCGGCCGCGGCCGCGGCCGCCAAGCCGCCCGGGCCGCCACCGAGCACGCAAATGTCCGGCTTGATCTCCTGTCGGGTCTCTTGCCGCGCCGCTTCGGTCATAACCTTCTCTCGGGCCTCAAAGTCTCAGGCCTGTCACAGCTATTCTATAGTCGCTCGATGATGGCAATGCGGCCCCGATTCGGCCGAAAATTGCCCGATCGGGCTTGATCAGGGACTGGCACAAGCCAGCGCAGTCACGTTGACGAGCCGGGAGGCCTCCCGTATAAGCCGCGCCAATCGCGCCGCTAAACCGGCGGGCCATGGCGCCTGCCTAACCCCGATCATCAGCCTTTTGGCGTTGCGTGCGCAGCGGAGACGATGCCGTGAAACGGACCTATCAGCCGAGCAAATTGGTGCGCAAGCGCCGCCACGGCTTTCGCACCCGCATGGCGACCAAAGGCGGCCGTCTGGTG
>Ga0182016_10002495_pt1 | contig 21596 bp, 9 predicted proteins | sample 712S2MmetaG_FD_120491 | JGI IMG/M metagenome (GOLD analysis project Ga0182016, IMG submission 120491) | Permafrost microbial communities from Stordalen Mire, Sweden - 712S2M metaG | ecosystem: Environmental > Terrestrial > Soil > Wetlands > Permafrost | place: Sweden: Stordalen | collected... | reverse complement strand
CGAGCGCGATGGCCTGGTCGACGATAAAGGCAACCCTAAGGAAGTTATTCACGTCAGCGCTAATCCGAAGTACGGGTCGGAAAAGAAGGGCGCGCCGACCAGCTACTTTATGGTTGCCGCGAAGGATCGTATCCGCGTGAACTGCGATCTGCGGCACGTAACGACTGTGCTGTGCTGCGATCCGAAGGCTTTCACACACACCAATCCTCTGGACGGAATGCAGGAAGGCGGCTCGCTTGTTTGGGAGTCTGACGAGGAAGGCGAGCAGGCCTGGGAGCGGCTGCCTAGCTGGGCTCGCAAGCAGATCATCGATAAGAATATTCGCGTGTTCACGCTGCCTGGATTTGCAATCGCCAAGAAGGCTACGGACCGCGGCGATCTGCAACTTCGAATGCAGGGCAATGCATTTCTCGGCGCGTTCTTTGCAGTCAGCAGCCTGCTGAACGAGTTTGGGATTACACCTGAGCAGTATCGCGATGTTGTGTACAAGCAATACGTCAAGAAGTTTGGCAAGCTGGGCGACGCGGTTGTGCAGTCGAACATGGAAGTCATGACGCAGGGATTCGAGCAAGTGAAGGAAATCAAGATTGGCGCGCTCGCCGCTGCCGATCGTTCCAGCCTGCGCGGCCAGGCGCTGCTGCCTATTCTTGAGCTTGCTACTGCGGGTGGATCGTGCGGAACCGGTTGCCGCTCCACTGCTGTTCCGGCCGGTCAGGGCACGCGCACACCGATCAGCTCTGTTGCCAACTTCGACGCGCAATTTCGCTCCACTTACGGCTACGATCAGCCGGCAACACCGCTCTCGGCAATGGGCGTTATCGCCGCAGCTACGGGAGACACTGCGTCAAAATACGTGGCGCGTCGCGAAACTCCGCTCTACATTCCTGAGAACTGCACGCAGTGCATGGAGTGCATCAGCGTCTGCCCGGACACCGCGCTGCCCAACACATCGCAGGACCTGAGCACGCTGCTTACGACGGCTGTCAGTTACTACATCGCCGATCCTGAAGACCGCACCAAGCTCATGCGCGCGCTGCCTGCAATCGAAAAGGCCGCACGCACGCGCATGAACGCCGAATTCAAGACGGGGACACCGCTCCCCACCATCCTGCGCGACGTCACCGACCAGCTTGCATCCACGGAAGAGGCCGGCTTTTCACAGCAGTCAAAGCAGCAGTTCTTTGACATCATCGCCAAGGTGCCGATGGCCTATCAGAAGGTCAACGCCATCTTCTCATCGCCCGAGCGCAAGGCTCCCGGCTCTGGCGGTGTCTTCTCTATTTTCGTCAGCGATCTCTGCAAAGGCTGCGCGGCTTGCGTCACGGCCTGCGGGGATCACCAGGCACTGCGCATGGTTCAGGAGACCGAAGAGGTCAACGCCGAGCACGAGACCGGCACGGCATTCCTCGATCTGCTGCCCGACACATCGCAGAAGTATCTTGGCTTGTTCAACGCAGCGAATCCGGCCGACTCGAAGACCGCGACGCTGCGCAATATGCTGATGGTTCGCACCAATTACGACGCGCTTGTATCCGGGGACGGCGCTTGCGCTGGGTGCGGCGAGAAGTCGGTGCTCCGGTCTATCGCAGCGGTGACTGAGGCGTACATGCGCCCCGTCTACCACGCCAAGAGCGATCGCTTTGTCGCCAAGGCCGGTGAGTTGGAGAAGAACGGCGTAGCACGTCTCTCGGCTCTTGCGGAAAGCAATCCCGCACAGTACGCGCTCCTTCGCCAGGCCATCAGTCACCTTATTCTCGGCCTCGGTGGTGAAGACGTGCGGGACACCAAGGACCGCATCGCGGCGTACGAAGCCGAGCACGGCGCCATCACAGATGCGGAGCTGGTTGAAGCTATCGCCGCAGTGCTGCTGACCGAGGCCTTCAATCACAAGTCGCTGCAACCCGTCGATGGCCGCCTGGCAAATGGAATGTCGGTTATGGCCATGGCCGCTCACACGGGTTGCAACACGGTCTATGGGTCTACTGCGCCGAATAACCCGCATCCTTATCCGTGGATGAATTCGCTCTTCCAGGATGGAGTTACCGTGGGCTGGCTTATGGGCGAGAGCTTCATCGTCGACCACGCGCGCCGTTCTGTTATTCCCGAGCGCCTCGCCGACATCGTGCTCGATCGCATTCCCGCGGCTTCGGCCGGCGGATGGGAATCGAACATTATTGACGACGAGCAGTACTACCACCTGACGCACTTCACCGACGCATTGATGACCGACCAGGAGATTATTGAACTGCCCAAGGTGTGGGTGGTCGGCGGCGACGGAGGCATGGGCGATATCGGCTACCAGAACATGTCGAAGGTGATTTTGCAAAACCGGCCGAACGTCAAGACACTGATGCTGGACACGCAGGTTTATTCGAACACCGGCGGACAGAACTCCGACTCGACCCCGATGCTTGGCGGCAACGACATGAACGTTTTCGGCGCAGCTACGCAGGGCAAGAACACGGAGAAGAAGACGGTTGCGGAGACGTTCCTTGCGGGGCACGGTTCGCCGTTCGTGGCGCAATGCTCCATGGCCAACGCGCCGAAGCTTTATCGGGCGATATTGGATGGGCTTGAATATCGCGGCACCATGTTCCTGCAGGCATTTACCACTTGCCAGCCTGAGCACGGAGTGGCCGACGACATGGCTCTTCACCAGGCCCAGCGCACACGCGACTCGCGCGGCGTGCCTGAGTTTGTTTTCAACCCGCGCCTTGGCGAGACTTATCAGGAGGCGCTCGACCTCAAGGGCAATCCGTCGATCGATCTTGACTGGTACGAGACCAAGTCCAAGACCACCGGCGAAATCAGCCGGTACACCGTGGCTCACTGGTGCACCACGGAGGCTCGCTTCCGCAACCACCTCAAGAAGATCAAGCCCGACGTGGCCGCGAAGCTCATTCACATCGATAACATGCTAGTCCGCATTACGCAGCAGGATGTTGTTTATCGCCGCTATCTCGACCCTAAGCACCGCGCGTTCATTCCTGATTTCGGTGTGTATATCACCTGGGAAGAAAACGGCAAGGTGGAGTATCGCGCGCTGAGTCGCCAGTTAGTCATGTTCTGCGTTGAGCGGAGGAAGGCATGGCGCATGTTGCAATCGAAGGCCGGCATCGTCAATAAGGAATACGCGGCACAGAGAGCGATTCTCGCGGATGTGGATGCAGGAAAGATTCCGATGGAAGAATTCCTAAGTCACGCCCGCGAAATGCTGAATGAAAAAGTAGGCGGCGGCGTCCTAGCCAAGGCGTAACTCGAGGAATTCGGGTTGAAAAGCAAGAACGCGGATCCTCGAGTCCGCGTTCTTGCTTTCGCACCTCGCGGCTATTTCAAGGGTGTAACACCGCACCGAATGAGGTATTGTGCAGTGGCTTCAAATTCGTCTGGCTGATTCGTCGGGTCATTAGCATCCCCATTCGGGACAAAAATGACCATTCCCATCCTCGCCCGAGTAAGCAGAACCCGGTACGCATTCCTTCGATAGGTCTGCTTGTCGTTGTTTTTTATAGGGCTCCATTTGCTTTGCGCGCTTAGGCGCAATGCGCGCAATAGCCACCCGCGCGGCTCATCCCAAATAAAATCCCCACCCCAGCAGAGTCCAATCCAGTCCAGTTCCAATCCTTGAATTTCAAACTCGGTTGCAAATACTTCGCACTGAAAACTCGACCGCACATCGGTCTTCTCACCGAGATACCAATGTTCCCAAGGATAATCCGCATGAAAAGTCGAATTCGGCTCCAACCCCTCCGCGCGTAACCGCGCGGCACCTGACGAGCCGACAAGGCCATAGCGATTAGGCCCGATCCCTTGCTCTCGTAACTTAAAGCGAGTTTCACTTAAGTTCCGGGACAGCAGGATTGGGAAGCGCTCGGCAACTTTCAAAGAAGCCGCTCGTTCTGTATCCCCATCCAACACGCTGTTTACCCATGTTGCCAATTTCTCTGCTCGCAGGCTTCGGTTGGATGTTCGTAAATGCAGCGTTGAATTCGTCTGAACTTCCTTCTGCTTTATCGGATCATCAAACAATCGGTGACCTGCGGTAGATGGGCCACCCTCTAAAACCTCCGGCGACGCAAAAACCAACCAATCTTTTGCAGCTCCAACCAGCGCTCTTCCCCATTCCTCCAACCCGGCCTCACCGTCGTTGATTTCCTGGCCGCCCCCAACGAGCGCGACGACCACAGCCCACTCCTGGTGTCGTTCCATGATGCGTAGTAGCATCTCAGGCTCGGAATAGTCTCGATTGAACTTCTTCATGTGCTGCGCACGGTTCCACGCACGCTGCGCTTCATCAAAGATGATTGCGTGATTCGACGGCGGTCCATGATTATCTTCTGTGTGATAGCGTGCAAAAATGTGAACGTTCTCTATCAGAGTCTTTGCCTCCGCCCGAGCCTGTACTGCTCCTGCACCTTTCCGCATGCTCTCGTGCGTAAACAGATGCTGGAGCACCTTTACGAGCGGCCCGTTCCCGCTCATAAAGTGAATTGCATCAGACCTGTTTTCGCCTGAGTGTGCAAGGCTGAGACCAACAAGTGTTTTCCCAGAACCAGGAACTCCAGTTAGGAAACAGATCGCATGGCGGCTCTCAATACGCGCCATGTTGACGTATCCCTGAATTACCTCCCGCACACTTTCAATCTCGTGTTCCGAAGCTTCCGAATGCGCAATCTCTCGAATGGCAAGGCCGCTTCTCAAAGCCAGAGCTGCCTCAAATATATTCGGTACTGGAAAATATGGGCTCTCATCCCATATTTCAACGCCAATTTGATTTAAAGAGAGCCTGTCTACCTCCAGAAGGAAGCGCGAAAGTCCTTGCCATGAGACTCGCGAAACAGGTGCAACAAGATAGCCGGGCATTTGGGGAAATAATTCGCGCTGGTTGATTGCATCATAGTTTGTTTCTCCCGCTTCGGGAGAAACAATGACCGGCACAATCCGACATTCCGCGGAGGCTTTGTGGAAGTAGTGCAAAAGGAGAGAATACTCTTCAACTTGTCTTTTCGCTTGCGACGCGGCTAAGGTGGTCTTCGCCTCCAAAACTACGATTACGTCGCGGATAAGCAACACTACATCGATACGCATTTCCTTTCGCGGAATCGAAAACTCAAGCAACAGCCCCCAAGACTTCGAAGGCTCCGATTGCAAAGTGCATTGCACCAGTGACTGCCTCAGAAGACGAACGTCTCGTTCCCAGGTTAGTGTCTGTTCCGAGAAGAGGGTAGTGTATCCCTGCCGCGCATACGACGTTTCCAAGCGCGCAATGATGTGATCATCAGTGTACGCAAGGAATTCCTCAACGCTCGATTTATAAAATGAGGTCATACAGCCGAGTCAGGGTACCTGCAGGCCAGGTTATCACCTCACTCATGTGGGACAAGCATCTAGCGAGAGTTTGGCCCGCCGTTCTACAATTCCGCAAGCCCTCCACGCTCAATTGGAATGCACGGAAAGCATGCCTGACCATCTTCGACTCTTTGGGTTGGTGCACCTGATCATCCTCGCCGCCGTGCCGCTGCTGGCCGCTGCGCTTGCTTCGGTCCAGCGACGGCTCACAGCGGGGGCGCGCGGCATACGCTATGGGCTGGCTACGCTCCTGTTCCTGTGTTTCGTTCTCTATTACGGATACTTTGCGCTGCAAGGCGAGCGGATGTTTCCAAATCATGTGCCGCTGGAGCTTTGCGATGCTTCGCTGTGGCTGGTGATCGTTGCGTTGCTCACCCTGAAGCCGGCGGTGTTCGATCTGGCTTACTACTATGCGCTGGCTGGGGCGTCGATGTCGATTCTGACGCCTATCCTTACGGCGTCCTCTCCGCTGTTCGTGTCGATTCAGTATTTTTCCGACCATGGCCTGATTGTGGTCAGTGTTCTCTACCTCGTTTGGTCAAGGCAGGCGCGGCCGCGGACGGGTTCAGTCGGCAGAGCGATGCTGGCGCTGAACGTCTATGCCGCGTTCGTGGGCGCGTTCGATGCATTGTTCGAGACGGACTACATGTTTCTGCGCGCCAAGCCGCAGACGGACTCGTTGCTCACGATCTTCGGACCATGGCCGTGGTACATCCTGGTCTGCGAACCTGTGGGTCTGGCACTGTTCCTGCTGCTCTATCTTCCCTTTCGCTGACCGCCAAATCCATCTATTGCACCGTGACTGTAACTTGCGCGGTTGAACGGCCGTACTGGTTGGTTGCGTTGAGCGTGTAGGTGGTGGTTGCGGTTGGCGTTGTGGTTACGGTGCCGCCGGTTATGCCGCCCAGGACGTCGATGTAGTCGTAGGAATCGTTGGTTGTATCCCAGGTTAGCGTGACGGGGGTGCCGGAAGCTACCGTTGAAGCGGAGGCGGTGAAGCTGTTGATGGTGGGCGGCGGGCCGGTGGGGGCGGTGACGGCGTCCCAGCCTGGAAACGTAGGCGTCATCTGCACAACTTCAAAGTTGGAGGACGCAATCGACTTCAGATTGTCCAGGTCGTTGTCGTCCCAACGCGGGTCTGGGGCGCCCTGGAAGAAGAAATAGCTGCCATTGTCGGCGAGAATCATTCCGTAGTTCTTCATCGCGGTCAGGATCACCTGGTTGGTTGCGGAATAACCGGAGATGTCGAAGCTTGCCTTGAGCCGGATACGCATTCCCATCACGTTGCTCACGCCCCAGGTATTTCCAGCTGCGTGAGTGGCCGGCATCACAAAGTATCCATCATTGGCATCGTCCTTCGTCTTCTCCATGGTGAAGCGGATTGCGTGGTTGATTGCGCCTGCGGCAACCTCGTCATAGCGAATCAGCCCTGGAAAGATTGCCAGTCCGGCGGCATCCGCTGAAGTCCATCCCCAGGGGCGATTCTCATAATTCTTCAGGTCCCAAATGGTTTCGGAAGACGCGCTCCAGGCGCCATTGCAGCGATGCGTGTTGAATGTCTCGTAGAGCACGCAGGCTTTGCGATCGAGCACCAACACGTGCGAGTCGCCGATGTAGGTGTCAGGCCAGCCATCGCAATCGGCCGGCGAACCTTCAATGGGAGCGGTGATTGGAAATGGCGCCAGGGCCACGTCGCTTTCGCTGGCGTAGTCGAGCACGTTGATTGGCACCAATGGAGTGGTGCTGGAATCGACCACAACGTAGGGAATGCCGTAGTTGCCACCGGCCACGGAGGAGAAGTCGGGGTGCAGATATAGCCCCGCGAACCCACCCGCGGAGGTGATCGCATCGCTGTTTGGATCGAGGGGAGCGGACGAGATGTTGGTATCCCAGGCGTCTGTCGGCTGGAAAGGATTGAAGCCGTTGAGGCTGGCATTGTCGCCGGTTGACATGCCGGAGCATGCGGACGGAGTTGTTGCGGCGTTCACGGTGAGGCTGAGGGTGGTGTTTGCGGACTGGGCGGTGGGCAGTGTTGCGTCCATTACTGTGACCGCGACGGAAGCGGTTCCGACGGAGGTTGCGGCGGGTGTGCCGGTGATTGCGCCGGTAGAACTGCCGATCGATAGGCCAGTGGGGAGGCCCGTCGCGCTGTATGTGTAAGGAGTTATGGCGCCGGACGCCGATATAGAGCCGGTATATGCGGAACCCGCGGTGCCATCCGGAAGTGAAGCCGTGGTGATGGTGAGGGGATTGGTGGGCACGACGGCGGCGAGAACGGTGAGGCTCAGGGTAGCCGTTGCCGACTGCGCTGTGGGCTGCGTTGAGTCTGTAACTGTAAGTGCGACGGAGACGGTTCCGACTGAAGTTGCGGCAGGGGTGCCGGTGACTGCGCCGGTTGAGCCGCTGATCGACAGGCCGCTGGGCAGGCCGGTTGCGCTGAACGTGTAGGGAGTTGTGCCACCGGATGCTGTGATGGAAGAGCTGTAAGAATTGCCGGCAGTGGCATTCGTGAGCGAGGTCGTCGTAATGGCGAGCTTGGTGGGTTGAATCGTGAGGCTCAGCTTTGTTGTGGCGGACTGCGCTGTTGGTTGGGTTGAGTCTGTCACCGTCAGGGCGACGGTTGCTGTTCCCACGGAGCTTGACGCAGGTGTGCCGGAGATTATGCCGGTTGAGCCGCTGACTGTCAGGCCAGTGGGGAGGCCAGTTGCGCTGAACGTGTATGGAGTTGTGCCGCCGAATGCCGTTATCGAAGTGCTGTAGGCACTTCCGGCTGTTCCATTCGAAAGAGAGGTAGTTGTGATCGTGAGTGCGTTGGTTGGGGTGGGGTGGCCACTTGAAATCGTGACGGAACCGCAACCGGCAAGCAACAACGCTGCTCCAAAGATCAGGCATTTGCGAGCATTCCGCATATCAGCGCTGTGCCTTTCTTCCTGCTTGTCGAATGCAGGCTGGACCGTCTCTGCCGCGCGCGTGGCTCTGGTTTTCGAACCTATCCCAAGGTTATCCACGGATCGAGAAGCGATGGGGTCAGGAATGTCCGCTGTGGTCTGCTGCCTGAATTCGTAGCAATAGCTTTGCCACACTCTGCAGCTCATTTACGGCTGGATTATATGCCTTTGAGAGGTACAACTTGGATGGCACTTCTGGGGGATGCGAGGGCTGCGGATGTGGCTGCGTAGCGAAATTCCCGTAGAGTTTTTACATTGTTGGAGCCGTCAGTAGTGCAGATTTGCGTCTGACCTTCTTTAAGAGGCCGGTCTTGGGCTTTGCAGGGGCTGAAGCCCAGCTTTGATTAATGGGCTTTATTGGCCCGCCTGAAGCGGTGCCCTCATTACAAAGCCTCCGCTCATTGAGTTTCGTAACAGACTGTTCAGCCCGGATTCTCCCGGTTTGAGTTCCTTGATCGGAAAGTCCCAACAAGGCATCGAAGACCGTGCCAAGCATGGCTCTCATCTTCCGCTCAGGAACGACTTCAGGCTCCAACGCGGCCTGCAGCACGAGCGCGGCAAAAATACCCCCGAGAGCTCCTCCGGCCGCTCGAGCGGAGTTGCCAAAGAGTCGAGTCAATGCCCCCTCAACGCTGTCTCCAGCGCGTTCGTCGATCTTCCGAAGCCTCTCTTTTACCTCTGGATGGCGGATAACAAAGAGCTTGGCTTCAAGGCTTATGAGAGCCCACTCCTTGTCGTTCGACATATCGATGTAGAAGCTGCGAAATGCATCGATTTTTCCTGCGCGAGTTGGAGCGCTTTCCAAGGCGCGGCGAATTCTTGCAAGGTAACTCGCTGCTTTCGTCTCGTACAACGCCAGAAACAGTTCTTCCTTGCTCTTGAAGTGCGCGTAAAGAGCCCCTTTGCTGAAGCCGGCCGCGTCCGCAATCTCTTCTACCTGCGCACTTTCATAGCCGACTAGCGCGAAAACCTGCAATGCGGCTTTCAACAGCAGGTCCCGCGTCACAACTGCTCGTTCCTGAGGCTTCCTTAGTTTTCGTGCTCTCACATTACCAAAGATAACATAAACCGACTGACCGGTATTTTTATATTGTATAAACCGACTGGCCGGTATATTTTAATGGAATGAGGAACGTAATCACACACCAAATCGCAAGGAGTTTCAAATGATCAAATCAAATGTCAGCGAGATGAATTTCGACGAGCTATTCAGGCAAATCTCTCCGGAACAGATGTCCGACAATGTATTCACGTCAGGTTTCAATGTGATTACCGCGGGCAAGCAAGATCACTATAATTCCATGATCGGCAGCGGGGGTGGATTTGGGCTTCTTTTCAAAAAACCCACCACTTGGTCCCTTCTCAAGTCTGACCGTTACACGCTTGAAATCATTCAAAAAGAGCACACCTACACACTGAGTTATTTTCCCAAAGAATACAAAGCGCAAGCACTCTTCTTGGGAAGTGAATCGGGAAGGGATAGCGAGAAGATGAAAGAGGTCGAACTGACAAGTGTTCAGACCCCTTCCGGAGATATGTCATTCAAAGAAGCCAGGCTGATTATCGAATGTAACTTGACGGCAATTACCACCCCCGAACCCGACGATTTTTGCTCACAAGAAGCTAAGGACTATATCAACGAAGCGTACAAGGAACCAAGCGACTATCGGAAATTCGTATTTGGTGAGATCAGCCGTCTTTGGGTAAGGAAATAAGAACAAACCGAACCGGAGGAGCTACACGGCAGGTACCGGAATTGGACGCGTGCGCACAATGCGTGTCTCAAAGGGATGTGGTCCCGATAGAATCAACCTTAGTGGCCGGCTCGCCCCAAACTGAATCTTCACCGCGTGCGCAACCCCGCTGGGCGCGCGCTCTTCGAATGCTGCGCCCCACGCATGCGCACACGGCCTTTTCAGCCACCATCCTGCTGATGGCGTCCACGTTCCTTTCCCGGATCATTGGGCTGGTGCGCGTGCAGTATATTGTTTCGCTCTTTGGCAGGGGCATGGAAGCGGACGCGCTGACCGCTGCATTTGTGCTGCCGGACATGATTTCCTACTTCCTCGTGGGCGGAGCAGCCTCAATCACGTTCGTGACCATCCTGACGCGGTATCGCGATACCGGGCGAGAAGCAGAGGGCGAACGATCGCTCTCAGTGATTCTGACCACCATGTACCTGGTTCTCGGCAGTGCGATTCTGCTGGCTGAAATACTCGCGCCATGGTACATCCACTGGTGGTTTCCCGGCTTCAATGCAGAGAAGGCAGCGCTCTGCGTTCGTCTTACGCGGATACTGCTGCCGGCACAGCTATTCTTCTTTGCCGGAGGAGTTTTCGGGGCGGTTCTGCTGGTGAGAAAGCAGTTCAGCGTTCAGGCGGTGACGCCGCTGATTTATGGGCTCGGCACCATTGTGGGCGGACTGTTGTTTTTCCGGACTATCGGTGTCTCATCGCTGGCTATCGGCACAGTGGCAGGAGCTTTCCTGGGACCACTCCTCTTGAATTGGGTTTTCGCGCGGCGGGCGGGTACACGCTACCGGCCGATTCTCGATGTCCACGATCAGGGTTTTCGGGAGTGGGTGCTGCTCTCGCTTCCGCTCATGGTCGGGGTCTCGCTGGTGACCGCCGATGGCTGGATCATCGCTCACTTCGCCTCGACCACCAGCGGCGCAGTGGCGCTGATGAGTTATGCCAAGCAGCTTTTTACCGCACCCATGGCGGTATTGGCGCAGGCTGCGGGCGCAGCGTCCATGCCGTTTTTCGCCAGCCTGTGGTCGAAGCAGCGCCATTACGAATTCGCCACCGGTGTAGCAGACTCGGTCTCGCGCGTGGCTTCCCTGGGCCTGCTCTCTGCCTCAGGCATGGTCGCGCTGGCCGTCCCGATCGTGGAACTTCTTTTTGTCGGCCGGCGCTTTTCTTCAGGGGACGCAGGAGAGTGTGCCGTATACTTCGCAGTTTTCTCCATTTCAATGTCTCTCTGGTCAGCGCAGGCTATCTATTCGCGTGCTTTCTATGCTGCGGGGAATACGATCATTCCGATGGTGGCGGGGACGGTTGTGACCCTGGTTTCGTGGCCAATCTATGCGGGGATGTACCGCTGGCAAGGGGCAATGGGACTGGCTGTCGCCTCGGATCTTGGCATCGCGTTGCAAACTGTAATCATCGCTTTGCTGCTGCACCAGCGGCGTATGGTCTCCCTGGCGAGCCTTGAGTTTGCGGAGATGGGCCGCTGCCTGCTGGCTGGACTGGCGGCTGGCGGAGCGGTCTGGGCGGCCATTTGGGGGTTGGAGAAACTGCCCATTCATCTGCTGCAGCCACAGGGCGCGTGGGCAATTCGGGCGACGGATTTGACTGTGCTGGTGGTTGGGAGCGCAGTATGGCTGGTCATCGCCAAGTGGGTGCTGGAGAAGACGGGATCGGCGCTGCCGAAGGTGGCGATGAAGCGGCTGGGGATGGGGTAGGCTTGATCAGGACAGGAACGGGGGGCTCAGCCTCGGGGTATTTCCTGAGAAGAGCGAGAAACACCCTTGGTGATTTCCAACTCATATTCTGTGATCTACTTTAAATTCTTACAATTACAGCGTATGCATATGAATTCATTTCCGGCTCATGTCAGTTTTCATTCCATCTTGTTTTTGCTCAATTGAGCACGCACAGGCTCAGATTCGATCGAATCCAACCATTCTCATGCCCGATGAGACACAAGGGCCCCCGCGATGGCAGAGGTCCTTGTCTTGGAGCGACCTGCGAATGAAGCGGGCTTCAGGCTGTCTTGGAGACCTCTGTAATAGCTTGCGGCGGACCACCCGCAGTTCCGCCCTTGGTCTCGGGCTTGCGGATGTCGATCCCGCCTTTGAAAAAGGCGCCATCTTCGATGCTGATACGTGCCGCGGCGACATCACCACTCAGAGAACCTTCGGCGCGAATGTCTACGCGGTCTGTGGCGGAGACATTGCCGCGAATCTTGCCCAGGACAACGATTTCGCGCGCATTGATACTTGCCGCCACCTGGCCATTCCGGCCAACAGTGACGCGGTTGCCTGGAAGGTTAATGCTGCCCTCGACTTTCCCATCGATGAAGAGGGACTCAGACCCGCTGATCTCGCCCTTGACGAAGAGGCCTTTACCGATAGTGGCCTGGTCGCCGGTGACAGCAGTCGGCGCGGGGGTACGGGCGGGAGCTTCAAAAGCCATAGATGAGGGCGGCGGAGCCGGACGGGCTGGTTCCGGGGTAGGGGTTGGGACTGACGATCCGGTTTGATTGGGTTTCCACATTGCGCTCAAGGTAATTCCTTTTCTGTCCTGACGGGACTGGGCTGCCAAGGCAGGGGCCAATGCCACGGGCCCAAAAAAACTGAATGTTCAGATCGCCGACCGAATTAGCCCTCGGCGACCCCTTCAGCGGCCACGGATAGGATGTTAGTCCTTCCTGGTCCGCCAAAACGATGTCGTTTCGCTATTTTAAGACCAAGAGCCGCTGCTAGGCGAATCGAGCGGGAAAGATCGTCTAGTGGTAGCCAACTGTGACAACAGGTTTGTGAGCCTGCGGGAGGGTCGACAAGGGAACGAGGGCGAGGTGAATCCGGGGTGCGTTTTCCAGCTGAGACCTGACACTGAGGTTCACGCGAATCGACGAGCCGTGAATCGCCGTGTCACACTAGAGGAAGCGACGGGCGCCAGCATGGGCACCCGCAAGGAGATGGCGTGTTCCGGTGGACCGGAAAGCACCCATAACCATCTTGTTTACACTTGGATGTAGCAAGATTGGGCCTGTAGCTCAACGGTCAGAGCAGGGGACTCATAATCCCTTGGTTGGGGGTTCGAATCCCTCCGGGCCCACCAAATCTCATTCGTCCCTCGATTGAGTGCCCTACCGGTACCGTGATCAATGCTGACCGCAGTCTCACGCCACCACAAAGATCAAGTCCGATGAGGGTTAACTCGCTCACATGGCGCCTGATAAGCTTGCCCGTTGCTTGTGTTGGGGGTGTTTACCCTTAGGTCAATCCGCTGCACACCAGCTCGCTTCTCGTTGAATGTCGGCGAGCTGGGAGTATTATTTGAGGCAGTTCAGCACAAAAGGGGAAGCTCCAGTGCGAATGAGAACTTGTCGTCCGTCGCCGAGGTGGATGTGTGCGTGTCTGCTTGGGTTTGCGCTTGCTACTCTTTCCGCCGGAGCGCAGACGGTCGGCACGAATGAATGGACGTGAATGAGCGGGAGCATCACCACACAAGGCCCCGGCAATTACGGGACATTGGGCACGCCCGCCATGGGGAATGCTCCGGGTGGTGGATCGCAGCCCGTTACGTGGACGGACAGCAAGGGCAACCTCGGGCTTTTTGGCGGAGAAGGCTTTGATTAGGTCGGTGCCAACGGATACCTGAATGACCTCTGGGAATTCAACTCCTCCACCAACGAGTAGACGTGAGTGGGGAGCAGCACTCTTCCCCTTACTCTCGGCGTGGGAGCGGGTGTGTATGGGACACTTGGCGCTCCGGCCACTGGAGATATTCCTTCCGGGCATCTCGGCTCTGTAAGTTGGACCGACGCATCGGGAAATCTGTGGCTCTTTGGTGGCGGAAGCTACTCATACAACGGAGTAAGCAGCTATTTCAAACAGAGCAAGATGACCGGAAGGACTTACCAATAAGTTACTAAGGGTTTATGACTCCGCGTGACGTAGTTAAAGAGTCCGTGTTACCCTTTGGTCGAGACTTCGCTTAAGTAATAGAGGTACGCATCTCCGTATTTCCGCGGAAGGGGCTACGGGTTGTCTTGGTCTGTCTCCGAGTGCTTTGAATCTGCAGGCCCTTAGAAACTTGCATGCCAGGGACGCTGCTTGTGTGCGCCATCACATGCCGGCTTGCTCAGAATGTGGTATCCAATTACGGTCTTCAAACAATACGACTTCTGAATTGCCGGCGTCGATCCGAGGCAATAGGAACCATTCACCGGTTTCTTTTCAGCGGAGACGAATATGCGGGTGCCTGAGGAAGTCTTCGTGAAGGAGTATTTCCGCCATGTTGTCCTTTCCCGGGTCTTTCCGCGTTGCGAGTCAAGTTATTGGTTCTCTTACCGCTTCTAACCGCCAGTGGAATCTGGGCAGAGTGGCCGCGTGGTGCGGTCTTCTTGCTTTGACGATGTCCGGGGCATGGAATATAGCCACCGCGCAAACGAAGCCTGCGACGACCACGACGCTTGCGGTTACTTCGGCAGGCTCGGTAATTACAACGGTTTCCTCGGGCAGCGTGGTGACTCTGACCGCGACGGTTGTCGCCGGAAGTACGCCTGTGACGCCTGGGCAAGTGAACTTTTGCGACGCTTCGGCGAAATATTGTTCAGATATTCATCTTCTGGGAACGGCGCAATTGACGAGCGCGGGAACGGCGACGGTAAAGTCTCGGCCCGGGATTGGAAGCCATAGCTACAAGGCTGTCTTTCTAGGGACGAATGCGTATGCAGGCAGCTCGTCGGGCGCGTCGGCGCTGGCGGTGACGGGATCGATCGGAACCACACCCTTTGCCTCCACCACGACGATCGCTCAGAGCGGATCTGCGGGAAACTACACGTTAACTGCGACGGTATCGGGGCCTGGACCTGTAGCACCCACCGGAACCGTATCGTTTCTGGACACAAGCTATGGAAACGCCGTGCTGGGGTCCGCAAGTCTCACGCCAGGTTTGCCGACGATTCTGGATTGGGTGAACTTCCCGACGCCCATAACCGGCCAAAATTTGGGCCTCCCTGCTGTAGGGGATTTCAACGACGACGGAATTCCTGACTTGGCGATTCCCAATAATGTCAGCAACACGGTAACGATTCTCCTAGGCAACGGCGATGGAACCTTTAGAGCGTCTTCGGTGACCTCAGCTTCATTCTTGGGTGTCAGTTTCATCGCAGTGGGGGATTTTAATGGAGATGGCAACGCTGACATGGCCGTAGTGAACGGGACCTCTGTGACGATCATGCTGGGCCATGGAGATGGAACATTCACCGAGTCCTCGAACCTTCCAACGGGAGGCGACACCTGGTCGGCTGCTGTGGGAGACTTCAACAACGACGGCAACGAAGACCTTGCAATTGCGAATGCTACAAACAGTACGCTTACGATCCTACTCGGCAACGGAGATGGGACCTTTCGAGAAGTTGCAAGCCCGTCAACCGGGTCCGGGCCTTTCGGCGTAGCAGTTGGCGATTTCAACGGGGACGGCATACCGGATCTAGCTGTGGCCAACTTTGATGGCGGCGTTGGAGACACGGTAACGATCCTGCTAGGCAACGGGGACGGGACGTTCACCCCGGGTGCAACACTGGATACGGCAGTCGGGCCCAGGTCCATAGCCGTCGCGGACTACAACGGAGATGGCAAACTAGACTTGGCCGTAGCGGACGAAGAATCTTGTGCGGTATCGATTTTTCTCGGTAACGGGGACGGAACTTTCGCGAGTTCGGGAGGCGTGGATACCGGTCTTTATCCGACAACCATCGCATTAGGGGATTTCAATGGGGACGGCATCGCTGATCTGGCAACGGCTAATTATGAAGGCAACACTGTGACGGTGCTGCTGGGCAACGGAGACGGCACGTTCACTCTTGCCTCGCAGAGTCCGCAAACAGGCAACTTGCCGTTGTTCCTCACAGCAGGGGATTTCAACGGGGACGGAGTGTCGGACCTGGCCATTCCGAACTCGTCCAACGGCACGTTGACTTTGCTCATTAGCCAACCTGCGCAGACGGGCACTGCAACAGTGACCGGTATTTCTCCGTTGAATCCGGGCCAGCACTTCGTCGATGCAAGCTATCCGGGGGACAGCAACTACTCCTCCAGCCTCTCCGGCACAACTTCGATTACTGCGGTGCTGGCGACTCCGGTGATTTCGCCGGCCTCGGGGAATTTCATTTCGGCCCAGCCGATCACCATCACGGACGCGACCCCTGGGACAACCATCTATTACGAGGCCTACGGCGCGATCTACACAAGTGGCTTTGTCCAGTACACAGGCCCGATTCCAATGGAAGGGTCCGGAACTCTCACCATCCAGGCGTACGCAACGGTGCCCGGCTATCAGCAGAGTCAGACTGCTACCGCTACTTACACATTGAGTTTCCCTCCTGCTGTTGCGCCGGTGTTCTCGCTGGCAGCGGGGAGCTACTCCGGTCCGCAGACGGTGACGATTTCGGACACTACGCCAGGGGCCACGATTTACTACACAACCAATGGTGCGCAGCCTACGACGAATTCGGCTCAGTATACGGGCACGATTACCGTTTCATCCTCGGAAACCGTTGTGGCCTCCGCCATTGCGCCTGGCTATTCGATGAGCGTACCCGCCAGCGCGCAATACATCATCGATTCGGCTGCGAGTTCGTTTATTTTCACCGTGGCAGGCAATGGAATAGCGGGGTACAGCGGCGATGGCGGTCCGGCGACCCAGGCTGACTTGAACGATCCCAGGGGGGTGGTTGTAGACAGCGCCGGCAATATCTACATCGCCGATGCGGAAAACAACGTCATTCGCAAGGTGGCGGCGGGCACGGGAGTCGTTACTACCTTTGCCGGAACTGGGATCGGGGGATATAGCGGCGACAATGGGCCGGCCACGAGCGCTCAACTCCTGTGGCCAAGTTCGGTGGCGCTGGACAGTACAGGCAACCTTTGGATTCTGGACGGGGGCAATGGAAAGATCCGTGTCGTGGACGCGACCACCGGTACGATAACGACTCATCCGGTTACCGGGCCGACGCCAACGGGCTTCGCGCTAGACGGCTCGAACAACCTTTACGTCATCGCGAACGATCAAGTCTGGGAAGTCAACAGCCCCTCGAATGTGCTGATTGCCGGCAGCGGGAACTGGGACTATAGCGGCGATAATGGGCCGGCTACCAGCGCCACGCTCGCGGATCCCACGGGAATTGCAGTGGACGGCTTCGGGAATGTTTATATTGCCGACACGTACAACAGCGCGATCCGCAAGGTCACTCGAAGCACTGGGATCATTACCACGGTTGCCGGTAATTCGAGTAATGAAGCGACCCCCAGCAGAAACTACGGATATGGTGTGAGCGGCTACAGCGGAGACGGCGGTCCGGCGACCAGCGCGGACCTCAACTACCCATTTGCGGTGACGTTCGATGGGGCCGGGAATCTCTATATCGCCGACACCTACAATTTTGCGATTCGGAAGGTGACCACAAACACGGGGATCATCACCACCGTGGCTGGGAATGGCGAAGATTACGTAGCTACCGGCGGGGATGGCGGACCAGCCACCAGTTCCGCCGTATCCGGGCCCCAGGGCCTCTCCTTCGACGGTTCCGGCAATCTTTATGTCGCCGAAACGTGGTGGGACCGCATCCGCGAAGTAACAGCCTCCGGCCCACCGCCGACAGCGACGACGGCCACACCGGTTTTCAGCGTAGCAGCGGGAACCTACGTCAGCCCGCAAACGGTGACGATCACCGATTCCACTCTGGGAGCGGCGTTCTACGTTCAAGTAAACCCGACTGTACCCGTATCGCCGGGAAGCCCGACCGTTTCCGCCGAATTAGCGGCGCCGGGCTACTACCGCGGACCCATCAACGTGACGGGCACGACCACCATACAGGTGGTCGCGGTCGCGCCGGGCTATCTGCCGAGTTCGACCGTTACCTCGGCTTACACCATCACAACGCCACCGTCAGCCGTGATCACGACCGTAGCCGGGAACGGCACGGGCGGATTCTCCGGCAATGGCGGTCCGGCGACGAGCGCGGAGTTTGGCTTCACCCAAGGGCTGTCATTGGACAAGTCCGGCGACATCTATTTCACGGACACAACCAACAACGTAGTCTGGATGGTCGCGCAGGGGAGCGGAACAATCTCGATTGTCGCGGGCAACGGAAGCCAGGGCTACAAGGGGGATAATGGGCTGGCGGTTAACGCCGAGTTGTACCAGCCCTCCGCGGTCGCAGTGGACAATGCAGGCAACCTTTACATTGCCGACTCCAATAACAATGTCGTTCGTGAAGTGGCGGCAGGCACCGGCGTGATTACCACCATTGCAGGAGTCCATGGACAGTTCGGTTATCCGGGACATAACGGCGATGGCGGCGTGGCAACCGCCGCATATCTGAACGGACCTTCGGGCCTGGCGTTCGACAAGACCGGCAACCTGTACATTGCGGATAGCAATGAAGGTTTGGTCCGGGTGATTTCCGCGAGCACCGGCTTCATCTCCACCTTTGCTGGGGGCCGCTCTGGGAATGAAACCAATGCCAACAACGGCGACGGCGGCCCAGCTACGAGCGCGCTGCTGACCGGCCCTGGCGCTTTGGCATTCGACACGGCGGGCAATCTCTATATCGGAGAGAGTCAAGGGCGTGTTCGCATGGTGGCTGCCAATTCTGGCATCATCACGACCGTGGCCGGAGATGGAGATTCAGGCACCAGCGGGGACGGCGGTCTAGCAACCAACGCCGAGATTTCGGCGCAGGGTTTGGCGGTGGATGCAGCCGGAAACCTCTTTATCTCCGGATACGGCGCAACTGTTCGGGAAGTAGCGGCGAGCACAGGTATTATCTCGCCCGTGGCAGGCAACGGAATCTTCGGTTACAGCGGCGATGGCGGTTCGGCAACCGCCGCTGGAATCTCCGGACCAGCGGGTATTGCTTTGGACGCTTCAGGCAACCTCTACATCGCGGATTCCGACAGTTATCGCATCCGCAAGGTGACTTTCCCTGGGCCTGCGCCTGCGCCTACCTTCAGCGTCGCGGCTGGAACGTACCATAGCATCCAAACGGTGAGCATCACAGACAGCGTTCAAGGTGCCGCCTTCTACTACACCACCGATGGATCCACTCCGACGACGGGATCCGCTCTTTACAGCGGTCCGCTCACGGTGTCCGCATCCGAGACGCTGCAGGCAATTGCGGTTGCTACGGGCTACACCGAGAGCCCTGTTGCCACAGCGGCATACACAATTGACCTTCCGGTCACGCCGACAATCACCTGGCAGACTCCTGCGGCGATTACGTTTGGTACAGCGCTGAGCGCAACGCAACTCGATGCGACAGCGACAGTGGACGGAACATTTGCATACACCCCGGCAGCCGGTACAGTGCTGCCCGCAGGATCGCAGACACTCTCGGTCACGTTTACGCCAACGGATTCGATTGACTACACAACGGCCACAGCCACGGTGCAACTGACCGTCAACAAAGCAATCCCCACGGTGACCGCGACACCGTCCGCAACCAGCATTACAACAGCGCAGACGTTAAGCGTAGCGGTTCAGGTGAGCGGGGGCAGCGGGAACCCGACACCCACCGGCGCAGTGACGCTGACCGGTGGCGGCTACACCTCCGCCGCGGCAACTCTGAGCAGCGGGGCCGCGACAATCGTCGTTCCGGCTAACTCGCTCAGCGCCGGCAGCGATACGCTCACGGTCACTTTCACCCCTGACTCTTCCAGTTCTTCCAACTACAACGGCGCCACGGGTACAGCCTCTGTAGCAGTGACTGCACCGGGACCGACGGCGTCCACGGTGACGGTCACTCCGTCGTCGGCGAGCATTACCAATGAGCAAAGCGACACAGTGTCGATTACGGTAACAGGAACGGGTGGTTCAGCCGCGCCGACGGGGACCATCACTCTCTCCAGCGGATCATATAGTTCACAGCAAACTCTCTCCGGCGGCGCAGCATCCTTCAACATCCCAGCGGGAACCCTGAGCGATGGCGCGAATACATTGACCGCTGCCTATTCAGGAGATGCAACCTACAATAGTTCGACCGGAACAGCCAGCGTCACGGTCACACAGGTGGTGACGACGGCCCCATCCCCAACTGCTGTGAATCCCGGAGCGAGTGCGACAGCAACTGTGACACTGACGGCTGGAAGCACCTACTCCGGCACCATGAACATTAGTTGCACACTCGCCACGTCTCCAACAGGCGCGCAGGATCTGCCAGCTTGCAGCTTGAATCCGGCGAGTGTCACACTCACGGCTGGAGGAAGTGGAACCACGCAGTTGACCGTGACAACGACTGCAAGCTCGACGAGCAGTCTTGCTCCCTCATCCGAACCAAACCCGTGGCGGCTTGGAGGCGGCGCGATTCTGGCCGCGATGCTGATGCTCGGCATCCCCGCAAAGCGCCGGCGTTGGCTGTCAATGCTGGCTCTGCTCGCAGTAGTAGCAGTAGCCGGTGTTCTTGGCTGTGGCGGAGGGCAATCTTCCCCGCCGCCTGTAACCAATCCCGGAACCACCGCAGGCGTCTATACTTTCATTGTCGCTGGAGCAGATTCAGCGAACTCAACGATCACAACTTCGACAATCGTCAAAATCAATGTTCAATAGGAAGGTACCTCTTGGCACCCGATGGGTGCCCAATGATGAGCGTCCCTTCCGGATCCAACGCAGAATGACTCCGGTTCAAACAGTTCCAGACAGATCGGATCGAAACGTCCAATGGGGCGGGGGGAGTGGGCTACCTGACTTTTGGTGCGAACCGATCTCGAAAAAGGTGAGCGCTATGTAAAGTGCATGTGCTTTAAGGTTTGCGTGCCGCCTGAAGCCGTTTCCACTGGTCGGGGAGCAAGTTAGGCAGTTCGCTTTTGCGCACCTGGGATAGATTCGTCAGCAACTGCGTGAGATACAACTGCGGGTCCATATCGTGCCGGCGGCAAGTGCTTGTGAGGCTGGCCAGGATCGCCGCCGTTCTGCCGCCACGAGGATTGCCAACGAAGAGGCTGTTCTTGCAATTGAGAACGACGCGCTTCATCTCCCGCTCCGAGACATTGTTGTCGATGCTGACCGCACCATCCGAGCAGAACACGTTAAGCTCCGTCCACTGACTTAGCGCGTAGTTCACCGCTTCGCCCATTGGGTGCTTAGGCAGCAACTGCTCTTTCCAGGTAAGAAGCCGTTCGCGCAATTGAGCCAGCAGCGGCGCCGACTGCTGCTGACGCAACTTCAGACGCTCTTCTACGGAAGCATCTTTGCACTGCCTCTCGGCCGCGTATAGAGCGCGTACCCGCTCTACGGCTTCCCGCGCTATCTCGGGAGCTACCCTTTCCGCATCGATCACTTTTCTCTTCATGTGCGCCCAACATCCTGCACGCGTGATCTCATTGCCCGCAACAACGCCGTTGTAGCCGCCATAAGCGTCCGCAAGCAGAACCTGACGATAATCCTTCAGAAAATACTTCGGTCCATCACGACCTCGATTCAACGTGAAGTCGAAGACGTTGTAAGGATAGCCGTCGTCGCCAACATAGACCCACATGCGAGCATTGGTGGTCTTGCCCTTGCTCAGCAT
>Ga0182016_10002491_pt1 | contig 21617 bp, 12 predicted proteins | sample 712S2MmetaG_FD_120491 | JGI IMG/M metagenome (GOLD analysis project Ga0182016, IMG submission 120491) | Permafrost microbial communities from Stordalen Mire, Sweden - 712S2M metaG | ecosystem: Environmental > Terrestrial > Soil > Wetlands > Permafrost | place: Sweden: Stordalen | collected... | reverse complement strand
GAAGAAACCATGCGGAGTCTGCGGGCCAGTGTTTCCAGTCGGACCCGCGAGCGGAAGGACGCCAACGCGCGTGTAGCAATCCCGAGTGTCAGAACGCCCGCCGGCAAAAGACCCAGGCGAGGTGGCCCGGGTCGCGGAGGCGGGCGGGGAGGACGATACGGGGAATAAGCTTGGTTGCAAGGACGAACCTGAACCTTGTTTCGTATTTGCGGCCCCACCTCGCTGGATTGCCGGTTTGGCCGGCGGTCAAACGGGGACGGAATCTGCAGGGTGATCCCTGATGCTGGATTGCCGGGATTCAAGTGTCGTGGAAGTCGTTGTATTTCGGGCGTGGTGTGTCGCAACTCGTTGTATTTGGCTGCGATCGATGTCTCGGCCCACCTTCTCAAACGTCAGTCCGTCCCCGAATAGCAGCTGTCGGACACGATTAGCACGTGACGCGATGCGGTGCCCTTGATGTTGCTCGTGATGTCAGCCGCGCTGATCCAGTTAGTGTTGTCGTTGTCCTGGGCATCCACCGGCCACCAATAAGCCTTGTCCACTGCTTTGTCGTAGTAACCGTGGCCCGCATAATAGAGAACAATCTCCGGCCCACTGTCGATCACGTCCGGCGATGGTGTCCCGGTGGCGTTGGTGCGGATGCTCGCAGGCTGCGCCTCCAGTTCGTAGCATAGAGTGATCGACTCCTTCACAACATCGTTGATTTGGCCCGAAACCGAATTCACCATCGTTCCGTCGGATCGCCTCTGCCGCGAGCGTCCGTGGACCCTAAACCGCGCAAACGCGGACGTGCGCAGGAGGTCGAACCAGGCGTCCTCGGAATCAGCTTCCGCAGTTTGACCGAAGCCATCGACACGACGACACCAGCAGGCCGAATGATGATGCAGATGGTTGGGGCATTCGCGGAGTTCGAGCGGGCCATGCTCAAAGAACGGACCAAGGCCGGGTTGGATGCTGCCCGCGAAGAGGGGCGCATCGGCGGACGCCGTCCGAAGCTGTCCGACCAGCAGCAATCCGAGATTCGAAAGATGATCACCAAGGGCGACAAGACAGCTCCGCAAGGGTGATGTGCTGGCGGTCTGGAAACTGGACCGACTGTCTCGCTCCCTCCGCGATGTACTCCGCAAATCTCCGCTTGGGAAGGTCCGCCCGCGGCAAAGGGCTTGGGCATCGCCCATCGAGCCAAGTGGTTAGAACCATTTTACTCGCGTCCTGCCTGCCGTGGGCCCCCCTCCAGAGGGCCTCCTGGGAGCAGCAGGCGAGCAGCGGGATCTTCGCCTGATGTTCGCGAACGGAAAGGAGTTCAAAATGCCTCCCACCTCGGCTCGGTGAAGTGCGCAGAAAACTGGAGATTTCTGCGCAACAGTATGGCGTCGCCGCCGCTCCGGGAAGAACACGAAGAGGAACCAAAATCCTCCTGGTCGCCTGCTGCTCCGAGGAGGGCTCTCGGGCGTCGTCGCGATCATGGCGATTGAAGCCGGCAAGTACGACCCATCGCTGTTGCTGGCCTTCCGAATTGCGCGATCATTCGGTAAGAATGTCGAAGATGTCTTCATCTTCGACAGTGAGCAACTTGCTTCATAACCGAAAATCGATGCCCGCCGCGACGCTAGGCGGCTTATCTAATTCGATCGTTGGTTTTGCTCCTTGAGCGAAAAGCAGATTCCGCGGATTGTTGTAAACAGGCGATCTCATCATCGTCCTGTTCGAGCAGATCCGATGAACCAGACGTAGTCTTGCGCCTTGGCACTGGCGTGTCCGGACGAATGGTTCGTAGCCTACCGGGATACCAGGCGCACAGTGCCCAGCAAGCCCGACGGCAACGGCTTCAACCCCCGCATATCCTGCGGCTGGAAGCGTTCGCCATATTTTGCGTTCAGCGCCTGGTAATCGGGTAGCGGGCCTTTGGCCAGTTCGTTGATGGCCAGATTGGCCACAACGATACGTACCTGGTTCTCACCCGCGTGCAGTAGATTGCCGACTGCTACTTCGTAAGGCGGGCACCAAACCGAACCGGCCCGTTTCCCGTTGATGTACACGACTGCGGCTTCTCGCACCGGGCCTTCGAGCATGGCGCGCATTCCCGATCCGGAATTCCGCTCGGCAGTGTTCACTGGCGTTCCTTCCCCGAAATCCAGATAGACCGTACGCGGGGAGGCAATCATGTCGCGCGGAACCGTCACGGCGATCTCATAAGTGGCTTTGCCGGAGAAGTATTTATGGACTTCGTCGTCGGTCCAGGAGTGCAGCGTGTCGCTCATGATGGGCTGCGATTCACCGCTGAAGGCAATCTTCCAAGCACCGCTGATTTGGGTCGGCCCCGGCGCCGGAGCGGCCGGCGTGGGCTTGACGGGAGCGCGCTCCCTGGAAAACACCAGCACGCGCGATTCGTATGGCGCCAGGGTCAATTCGATATTCGCCCCGCCGGCATTGGCCACCGTCCCGGTCATCGGATCCCACCATTGCGCATTCAGTCCCTTCACGCGAAACGTCGCGGCACTGCTTACCGGATGATTGCTGGTATTGACGATGAAATAGACATCGGCGAAACCGAGCTTACGGTGGATGGCCGCGATCTCCGGCGCGGCGGCGACGTCGGCGGGCAGAGCCGCGTGCAGCACCGCGGCGAGTGTGGTGATGTCGGTAACCAGGTGGCCAGCGGCGCCAGCGCTCTGGAACAGCTTTCGCGACAGATCCACGATCTGCGCAGTGTCGGCGGCATCCATCAGGCCCGGCGCTTCGGAGGGGGCGCGGCCAATAGCCACCAGAATTCCGCCGCCGGCGGCGTACGCTTCGAGCTTGCGGTATGTGGCGAGCGGAATGCGATGCACCGCCGGCAGAATCAGAATGGGGTACGGCACACCGCCATGCGCGAGGGCTCCGTCGTCAATGAAATCGAAGTTGTATCCGGCATCCAGGATGTGCGGCACAAGATCCGGCCCAAGCAACCCATCCATCGCCTTGTTGACCGATACATTGCCCGGCGTAAAACCCGCCCAGGCGTCGTCGGTAGGTAGATACACGGCCACGTCATTGGCCGGCTTCCCCTGCCGCAGCAGGAAGCTGATGCGTTGCAGGTAGCGTGTGACATCGGGCATCACCAGCCACCAGGGGTTGTGCTGATTGAAGACGGCAGCGGCGTAGAATCGCCATCCCGGCTCGCCAGCAGACGGCGGTGAGTATGGAAAGCCATGGGCAACCAGTTGATTGATGCCTTGCAGGAAGTGGATATCGGCCTCGGCTTTCATGTCGAGCGGTGTGGCGCGAAACACCGGCGAATGCAGCCATGTCCAGGTTTCCGAAGACGTCACCGGCAGGCCGTACAGATGGCTGGCGGAGGCGGCCCATCGCGTGGCGGAGAAGCGCCGCCACTGGCTGCCTTCGCCTTCCGGCAGGTCCACCAGGGCGTTGCTCGAAAGATCCACCGGCGGCGTGCCATAGTTTTGCGAGCGGAAGAGCGTGCCGTGCCGGTGCGCCCATTCGCGCAGCGGCGTCAGATAATTCTCTTCGGCCAGCTCGGTCAGCGTTTTTCCCCAGTCGTGGCGAACCGCCATAGTCTTCTCGCCGATGTCGTCAGCCAGGGCGGGCAGGTACGGCGTGAGGTCGTAGCCGCGATGTTTGCGGAACTGCTCCAGGAAATCGCCGGTCCAATCGGAGCGCTCCACTTCCAGGCTGTCGCTGAAGACGGAGTGCGGCGGATTGGCGCCGAACGCCTCCGCCAGACGGTCGCCCACCGCTTTGAGGTGCGCGTCGATGGCCGCCCGGTCGTAGTGATTGAGGACGAATCCCTCCGCGCCAACGGCCGCGCGTTTCACCATCATGCGGGTGTGACTGGCCACCAGGTAGAGATTGCGATCGGGATAAGACGCGACGAGTTGTTCGCCTTCGCCCAGTACGGGCGCTTCGCCGCGAACGATGCGCAAACGCCCGGCAGCCAGACTGAGAGGAATATGCGGACCGCCGAAAGGCCAGCCGCTGCCGAGCGTGAGATCGAAGCGCAGACCCAGTTCCCGCGCCTTGGTGCCGGCGAAGCGCAGGTCGTCCAGAAATTCGTCGGAAAGGTACGGAAAGTTGTGCAAACCGGTCGCCGGATTGTCGAGCTCCAGCGGATACACCGGCTGCACTTCGAAGCCCCCCATGCCGCCTTCTTTCATGGAGCGCATTTCGCGCTCCAGTTCCGCCTTCTCTACAGAGGGTCCGAACCACCACCAGCGAACCATAATGCGGGCGTCGTCCGGCGGATGTTGGAAGTCGCGCAGGAGGTCGGCCAGGTTTGCCGGAATGACGGCCGGAGCCCCGATTCGAGATAGGACCAGCAGGAGAAGCGCCAGACAGGGGAGTATTTTCCGCACGGGTACATCCTATCGAGTGACGGCGGCAACGACAAGCGGACGCTGTCCCAGCAAATCAGGGAGGTCTGTTGGCATCGCATTTCCTATGCGCAAGCGCATTTTCCCGAGACTCTGAAGTCCTCCGATGTGGGCGCGCATATCGCTGCGCTGGAAACGTCAGAAGTACAACTTTGCCCCCAGTTGCACGATGCGCTGTTCGCGGGTGCCGTTGAACTCTCCGAAGTAGCTCCCCAGTGCCTTAGTCGATCCAGCCGGCCGCAGATTGTTGGTGATGGTCAGCGAACTGAAATTCGGCACGTTCAACACGCTGGCGCCGGTGGCGCCGGTCGCGGTGGTCATGTTGGTGGACGTATTATATCCGCTGAATTGCGTGTGATTGAAGGCGTTGAATCCTTCCAGGCGCAACTGCAGATAACGCCCTTTGCTCTCCGTGATGCGGAAATTCTTAAACACCGACAAGTCGAAGTTGTTGGTGCCGGGGTTGCGCATATAGGTTCTGGGCCACGGGGCAACATCTCCCGGCGGTCCGATATAAAACGACGCCGGGTTGATGTGGTCGCCGTTTACCCCGGCATTGGGGACGAAAATGGGCTGGCCGGTCAAGTAAAAGCCCTGCGGAGCCCACGTGTAAGACCCGGTGAGCGTCGCGCCCGCATTGATGCCGGCGATCGACGGCGTCATCTCGAAAGGCGTTCCCGAACGGAAAATACTGATCCCGGAAAACTCCCATCCGTCGAATATGGCCTTCGCCAGGCCGTTATTGTGCATGAACCGGGACGCCCCCGGGATGTTGTACACATAACTGACCACCAGGTTCTGCGGCTGATCCGCGGCCGACAGGCGATACTCGTAGGCCCTGGTGTTGAACGGGTTCACGGAGTCGGTGTCGGTGTTGTTGGTGACGAAGAATTTGGAGAGCGTGTAGGCGGCTCCGATCACCAGCCCTTTGGAGATATGCCGGTTCACCGACAGCTGAAATGAATTGTAGTTGGAGGAGGCGCCGTTGTTGCGGTAAAGGATGTCGCCATAGCCGGTGTACGGCCGCAGGAAGTCCTGAGGCAGCGCGTCCACGCCATCGAAGGACAGCCCCGCGGAAGCATAGGCCGACGGAAGGTTAGGCTGCGTCCCCGGTACGACGCCACCTGGGAATTTCGAGGGGTCTTGCGAACTGGACTTGAAGGTGGCGCCGTAAGGAACGGAGTTCAGATTGATCACCTGCGTCAGATCGCGGCCCAAGGAACCGACGAATGCCGCATCCACCACCACTCCCAGACCCACATTTCGCTGTATGCCCAGGTTGTAGCTGAGCACGTGGGGAACTTTGTCGGCCGGCGAGACGGCGGTCAATCCGATGGTCCCGCGGGCGCCATTGGCGGCGGCCGCGTTGATATTGGTCAAAGATCCGTAATAGAGCACCGGGGTCAGCACGTTGGGCGGAGCCTGCGCTTCGTTGCTGTCGTAGTCATCGCGGGCGCGATCGTAGGAGATGGCGAAACCGCCGCGCACCACGGTTTCTTTGAACGGCGTCCAGGCGAAGCCGAACCGGGGGGCAAGGCGGGGACTGACATTATAACCACCTTTTGTAAAACTGTTGGCGGAAACCAGACCGTTGGTTTCGTTGCCAGAGCCGGGAACAATCAACCCTTCGAAGTTGGTGGGAAGGGTGTTCGCCAGTGTCGGGTTGGAGGGAACATTGCCTGGATCCACCACCCGCACGGTGCCATTTACCAGTATCGGCGTATACAGTCTTACCGCCTGCGCCGGATTGTACAGGTTCGGCTCGAAGTATTCTTCCTGGTGCCCGGTGTCATACAACGGGCCCAGATAACTCAGGCGGACGCCGTAATCGAGAGTGAAATTGGGAGCCACGCGCCAGGTATCCTGCAGGTAGGCTTCGATGGTGTTGTAGACCGAGTGTGTAGCCACCTTCTTACTGGCCTGTGTATAGCTGGTAAACACGCCGAGCAGCGCGTTAGCGAAGGGATCGCCGGAATCCAACGGAAAATTTGCATTGGTCCCGAGGCTGGTGGAATAGTCGACGCTGGACTGAGCGGGAGACTGCGGGGTATTGAAGGCGTTTGCGTGGTAGATATAGATTCCGCCCTTCACGGTATGTTTGCCGACCGTCTTGGTGAGGTTGTCGGCAACGTTATACGACGGAATTTGCTGGAAGAATGGCGAGCCGTTGATGCTCACCGAGGGCGCCGTCTGGTTCGTCAGCCCGCCGAAAGTCATGCTCGGAATCACGTCATACGGCGCGTTGGCGTTGGCGAACAGCAGCGGCGTGGTGATGCCGGTCACTGCCCGCGAAAACCCGGTGGTCGACGCCTCAATATTGGTGACGAAAGTTCCATGCCCGAAGATGGCTTCGTTGATCAGCGTGGGAGTGATTGTATACGTCCAGGTCCCGGCGTAATTACTGGCGGTACCGGCACGGTTCACCGGTCCCAGAGTCGGGAAGTTATCGCTCAGGGTGGTGGTGCCATAGGTCAAAATCTGGTCGTCGTAGTTATGAATGAAGCGGCCGTAGACTCTGTTCTTGTCGTTGATCGCGTAGTCGACACGCACGATGTCCTCGCGGCGGGGATACTTGCTGGATACTTGCGAACTGTAATTGTAGAGACTTCCCCCGATAGTCGTGTTCGGCATAGGGAAAAAGTTGAGAACGGATTGCGCTCCCGGAAAGAAGCAGGTCTGGGGAATGATATTACCCGGGAAAGGGGCCGGCTTGGCACTGACGTTGTTGCCCAGACAATTGCCGCCGTCGCGAACGACGATCGGGGCGCCGTTGCCATTCACCGACTGCGAGAAATTGCCGGCGCGCTCCAGTGCTGTCGGCATCTCCACGTTATCCGCGCTGGCCTGTGGCGTCAACTGCTTATACCACTCCTCGTTCCAGAAGAAGAAGAGCTTGGTCCTGGATCGATTGAATAACTTGGGCACGAAGATCGGCCCGCTGGCGTCGACGCCGTAATAGTTGTAGCGATAGAGCGAGCGTGGGTGGCCTTGCGCGTTATTAAAGAAGCTGTTGGCATTCAGGCTGTCATGGCGATGGAACCACCGGGCATCGAAGTGAAAGTCCTGGCCGCCGCCCTTAGTGGTAACCACCACCACGCCGCCGGCGGCCTTGCCGAACTCGGCCTGATAATTCGAAGTGAGGATCTTGATCTCGCCTACGGCATCGGGGTTGATGGTAACCTGCTGCGCCTGTTGATCGGTGCGCGTGATCGACGAGCCGTCAACCGTCATATCTTTCATGGTGACGCGCGCCCCATTGATCTGATAAGAACCGATGGCGCTGAGGTTACTCACCTCGTTGGCGCCGCCGGGCTGCGCCACTCCGGGAATCAGCTTCGCCAGATCGTGGATGTTACGCCCATTCAATGCCAGGTCGCGCAATTGTTCACCAACTACCGCCTCCGACCGCTCGCCGGAATCAGCCTGTAACTGCATTTGGCCGGCATCCGCAACCACGGTCACGGTGTCGCTTGGAGCGCCCACTTCCAGCACCATTACCCCAAGACTCAGACGGTCTTCCGGATTGACCATAACCCCGGTGCTGGTCAGCCGCTTGAAGCCGGCCTTCTCCACAGTTATGTCGTATACTCCCTGGTCTACGTCCGGCACAACGAATAGGCCGGTTTCGTTGCTCGTCAAGGTCCGGGAGGCGTGGGTCGCTCGATTGGTGAGGGTGATTTTGGCTTCTGGAACGGTTGCGCCCGACGCGTCCGTTACGGTTCCGGATAGGGTGGCAGCCGTGCTCTGCGCGGACGCCCGTACAGTCACAAAAGTGAACGCGGTGAAGATCGCCACCGCCAGGGGTAGCATATTGCGCATGCGACTTAGCATTTTCTCTCCTCTGTTCTCTAACTTGGTTCGCCTACGAAAGCGGGCGAATCCAGATATTTCGAAATTGCATGAACGTCTCTTTCACATCCGGGTGACAGTGATCGCGTCGATAGCTTGGGCGATGCAAAGGCGGGGGATACCAGGGCAGTGGCGCGGGCACTCATGCCTGCGGCGCCTGCACTTTTGCAGGCGTGCTTGCTTTCTGCCGCCGGAGAAGTTCCCGGCAGGAACCACCGTTTCTTCCCGGCTGGCGCGTCGGCAGGAGTGCCGACGCTGTGGACTGAAAGTCCGCGCCACAGTTTGCGGCCGAGTATGTGTGTGGCAGGCTTCACAGGTATCCTATGGCCTCGGTCTTTCGATCGGCTTCATCTGGACGTTTCGAAACCAGACCTCGGCGCCTTCGGCCTGCAGCATGATGCGGCCGCTGGAAACCGGCACGTAATGGCTCGGATCCTGCAGGGAAGGTTGCATGATATCCCAGGCGCGCATCACCGCCCGCCCGTTCACGATTTGCGTGCTGCGATCTCCGTCGAGGACCAGTTCCAACTGGTTCCAGCCGTTACGGTCCTCGAAGTCGCCGGACTTGATGATGCGGCCGCGGCTCTGGGTGCGCTCCGGCCCGGACAGCACGTACATGGGAAGGCCTTCGGTTTCCACTTTGGTGGTGATTCTCGATCCGTCCAGAAGCCAGAGGTCGCCCACGTCGGTTTCCTGAATCTGAAACTCCAGGGCCCGCGGCCAAATCTTGTCGGGACCGTTAAAGAAATACAGCAACCCGCTATCCCGCTTGTTCTCGTTGTTGGGGACAAAGCGCTTGACGCCCCACTTGAATTCCGCGCGAATCCGGCAGTTGGAAAACTCGCGCTCGCTCGAGAGATAGCCGAATTCCTGCTTCTCATCGCTCTCCGGGATGTCCAGAATGTGGACCATCCCGTTTTCCATCTTGAATACTTTTTTGGGATCGTTATTCTTACCCGTGGATGGCAGAAATGTGTACCAGCCGTCGAAATTCCTGCCGTTCAGGAGCGATACCCATCCGTCCGACGATCCCGCCGCGGGCGCAGTCTGGCCGCTGAGCATAGAACTGCCCGCAACCGTGGCTGAGATTGCCGCCGTGGTTAATAGTACAAGCCGACACGGAAATGTCACAAGCAGAGATGCTAGGCCATGCCGGATGATTTGTCATTGCACGGCGGCGTAGCCGCGCCTATGCGAATGGTGTAGTACCCCATATACGCATGTTGCGGGTTGTTTGCGAGCCGTCCCGCAGGTAGGATTGAAGGATCGTTTGTAACATGTCGCCCTATCCAATTCGCAGGAAGTGGAAGGCAATTGGGCTGCTCCTGATGGCGGCCTGGTGCGAGCGGCTTCCGGGCGCCACCTTGCCGCCGCCCAAGCTTTCTCCCTCGGCCGTGCACCAGGAGAACTCCACCTACGGAGTCGACTTCTGGCGGGAAGCCGAAGGCTTCAGTCAATCCCGTGTCCGCGCGATCGTGCAAACCAGGGATGGGTATATCTGGCTCGGCACGGACGGCGGGTTGGTGCGGTTCAATGGCGAGAGTTTTACCGCCTTCACCACAGAAACGGGAGCGCTCAAAGATAACGAAGTATGGGCCCTGCTCGAGGGCGACGATGGCGGGCTGTGGATCGGCACCTACGGCGGTGGTCTGACGCTATACAAGAATGGGAGGTTTCAAACCTTCACGAGCGCGGACGGGCTCCCCGACGATGTCGTGATGCGCCTCTCCAAAGATCGCCAGGGCGGCATCTGGATGGTCACTCCGCGGGGAGTGGGCCGCGTTTCCGGTGGTGTCTTCACCCGCCTCACGCAACGCGACGGTTTGCCCGAAACCCGCGCTACCGCCATCTGCGCATCTTCGCCCGCAGGCGTCCTGGTGTCCACCCGCAGTGGAATTTATCGTCTCGCCGGCAGCCGGTTCGAGCCCCTTTCTCTCGTCCCATTGCCCAGAGGGAGCACGCCCGATTTCATGCTGTGCGGAGCCGATGGCGCGGTGTGGGTCGGTTTGAACACGGGAGAAATCGAGCGCAATCGCAATGGCGTCACCGAAGTTTTCCAAAGTCCGCCGGACGGCGGAGGCCAGATTCACTACCTCTACGAGGATCCCCAGGGCGGCGTGTGGGCGGCGTGGGGCAAGCGGATCGCCAGGTTCCGCAACGGCGCCTTCGAGACGGTTGCCGTCGAGGGTGGACCTGCCGTCCTGGGGAGAGCGTACAGTTTGTGCATGGATCGCGAGGGAGGAATCTGGGTAGGCTTGCAGTCAAACGGTGTAGCGCGCCTGCGCACCAGCGAAATGTCGACGCTTTCGGTGGAAGAGGGGCTGCCGGACGAACGGGCCAGGACGGTCTTCGAAGACCGCCACGGCGACATCTGGATCGGAACGGCCGATGGCTTGGCGAGATACCACGACGGCCGGGTCACCACGTGGCGCCGTGGGGACGACGGTGTTCTGGGCGATGTAAGATCCATCGCCGAGGACTCCAACGGCACTTTGTGGATTTCATCGGGTAAGGATCTGCTGTGCTTCCAGGGCGGCCGGTTCTCTCCCGTGCCTGGATGGGCACCGAACGTCGAAATCGAAGTCATCTACAAAGACCCGGCTGGAAAAATGTGGATCGCCACCGATGGCGCCGGCCTTTTCGAGTACTCCAGCGGCGTGTTTCGAAACTACCGGACGCAAGATGGGCTGGGGAGCGATCACGTTCGCGCCATCATGGCGGATGGCAGCGGCGTCCTGTGGATCAGCACCTTCGGCAGCGGTTTGAGCAAGTTCATCAACGGCACATTTACCCGGGTTTCGGTGGAAAGCGGACTGGCCGGCGACCGCGTGGTGGCGATGCACGAGGACGAAGAAGGCGCCCTGTGGTTCGCCACCCGGCGCGGGCTCTCCAGACTGAAGGACGGCGCTTTTTTTACCTGGACGTCGAAGTCAGGAATGCTTACCGACTTTGTGTACGCCGTAATCGATGATGACCGGGGAAACTTCTGGTTCAGTTCGGCGCGCGGGCTGTTCAAAGTCGGCAAACGGGAGCTGCGCGGCTACGCGGCCGGCACGGTGAAGAAAATTGTATCGGTGGCCTATGGCGTAAAGGACGGCATGCAGACCCTGGCCGGTAATTTGGGCAATCAGCCCGTCGCCTTGAAGACCTCCAGTGGCGATCTGCTGTTCACTACCATGAAAGGCGTAGTGGTCGTCCAGCCGGACCGGCTCGGCGCCAATACCTTCGTGCCTCCGGTATACATCGACAAGGTCATCATCAACAAACAGGAACAAGCGGTGAACCGCTACGTTCAGATGCCGGCCGGCGCGGGCGATATCGAGATTCACTATGCCGCCTTGAGCTATGCGGCGCCGGAAAAAATGCGCTTCCGCTACATCCTCGAGGACGTCGACCAGGATTGGATCGACGCCGGCGGCAGACGCTTCACTTATTATGCCAACTTGAGCCCCGGGAAATATCGCTTCCGGGTGGTCGCCGGAAAGGCCGACGGCGCGTGGAACGAGACGGGCGCCAGTTTCTCTTTCTATCTCAAGCCGCCCTTTTACCGCACGTCGCTGTTCGTAGTGGTTCTGGTGTCCTCCGTGCTGCTATTTGCCGGCCTGATGTATTTGCTGCACATGCGCAGTTTGCGGGCGCGATATTCCGCCGTGCTGGCGGAACGTAACCGCATCTCGCGCGATATTCACGACACCCTGTCGCAGAATCTGGCCGGTATTGCCCTGCAGTTGGACGCGGTCCATATGCAGCTTCCGGATGTGGAAAGCAATCTGCGGGCGCGGCTGGACGAAGCCTGCAACCTCACGCGCTATAGCCTTGCCGAGGCTCGCCGCGCCATCGCCGATCTGCGGTCGGACGATCTGGAATGTCCGCAGCTGACGGCGGCGCTGCCGGAAATCGCCCAGCGCGTGGCGGTGGCTCTGCAGACCAGCGTGCAGGTGATCGGCGACCCGCGAAAACTGAATCCCGCGGTGGAAAGAAATCTCCAGCGCATCTTTCAGGAAGCGCTGACCAATGCCGTGAAGCACGCCCACGCCCGTACCGTCGACGTGGAACTGAAATACGGTTCGGACAACGTGGCCTTGCGCGTGCGCGATGACGGCGATGGATTCGACTTACAGAGCCTGAACACGCCCGCCAGCGGGCATTACGGGTTGATCGGCATGCGCGAGCGAGCCGAGAGAATCGGCGGCCACCTGACGGTGAACTCGAGACCCGGCGAAGGAACCGAACTGCTGGTCGAGGTGCCTGTTTAGGCCGCCCAGGGAGAAATGCATGGACCCTACAAACAATAATGGCCGCATTCGCACCATGATCGTGGAGGATCACTTCGTGGTGCGCGTGGGCCTGGCAGCCATTATCAACAGTCAGCCCGACATGGTGAACGTGGCGGAAACGGGAAATGGGCGCCAGGCAGTGGAACTTTTCGAGAAGCATCAGCCGGACGTCACGCTGATGGACCTGCGGCTTCCGGGGCTAACTGGAATCGAAGCCATCACCAGTATCCTGGCGAAGTTCTCCGGTGCGCGGATTATCGTCCTGTCCTCGTTCGGTGGCACTGAGAATGTGTTTCGTGCTTTTCAGGCAGGCGCGCGATCTTACTTCCTGAAAGATGTAAAGGGCCGCGAGTTAGTGGACGCCATTCGGGCCGTGCATGCCGGACAGCGGCCCCTTCCTAAGGAGATCGCTTCCTGTCTGGCGGAGAGAATTCCCTGCCCGGAACTCAGTCCGCGTGAACTGGAGATACTCAAGCTGATCGCCGGCGGGCAGTCCAATAAAGAGATCGCTACCCAACTGGCGATCAGCGAGGGCACGGTCAGGGTGCACGCCAGTAACGTATTTTCGAAACTCGGATGCAGCGATCGGGCGCAGGCGGTCGCCGTCGCGTTTCATCGCGGCATCATCAGCCCGGATTAATTGCCGGAAGCATAAGGAAATGAGCCGCCCTTCCAACGTCAAGTCCTGTCGGGTGACCCGGCGGTGGTATCTGACAAAGGATCGTCAGGCAAGCGCGACCTTGAATGTCACGGCGTGATCCGAGGGCTTCTCCTCGGGCAACTCGACCCTAAGATTGCCCGCGTCCTGAGTCCACTTGAGTTTTCCCTTGTGGCCCAGCAACTCGATATCACGAATCCGAGGCACGCTGTTCTTATCACCAACTGCCAGAGCGGGGATCTTCACCTCTTTGCCCGGCCAGCCCATAACGAAAGCATACAGTGCGTTGCCCTTCGCGGTGAAGCGCACATCGTCGGCAGTCAGATCTTTGCGTTTGTTCTCGTTGAACCGCTCGCCCAAAGCGGCTGCAGGCTTCGTACCTGGGCCGTCGCCGGAGATCTTCCAAGGACGGGTGCTGTAAATGCCTTCGCCGTTTACGGCCATCCACCTGGTTATCTCATCCAGGATCTTGAGTTCTCCGGAATCCAATTCACCGCTGTTGGGTAAGGGAAAGTTCAGCATCAGGTTGCCATTGCGGCTGACAATGTCGCACAGCATGTCGATAACCTGTTTCGGTGTCTTGTATTCGAAGTCCCGTTTGTAGTGCCAGTTGCCGACGCAGGTGTCGGTCTGCCATGGGTGAGGGAGGATTTGGTCGGCAACCCCGCGCTCAATGTCGTAGACACACGTGCCGGTGTCGCAGTCCGTTCGTCCCTTGCTCGTATAGACCGCCTCCACTTTGCCGCCGTGGAGCCTGGCGCTCACGTTATAAAGATGGGACACCAGGTGGTAGCCGACATCGGGGTAGACAATGGAACCGTCATTGTAGAGCAAGTCGGGCTGATGCTGGTCAATCAAGTCTTTAATACGGGCGAAGTAGTGTTGTCTCCATGCGAGTGGGACGGGACGGTCTCCGATTCCCCGGCCACCCGGTTGAGGGAGCAGGAATTCCTTGGTGTAGTCGTGGTAAAGATCTGCATACGGTGGATCTGCTCCATCGTAGGGGACGCCGGCCATAGGCCCGGTTTGGTCACTACCGTGTGAAACCGTCCACCAGAGATAGCTGTATGCCAAATGTTCACTTACCGCGAACTTCAAGCCTTGCTTCTGTGCGGCCTTTTTCCATAGACCAACGATGTCTTTCTTCGGCCCCATCGCCACGGCGTTCCATCTCGGCTGGTGCTTCGAATCCCAAAGGTCGAAGTTGTCGTGGTGGACGCCCATACTCATGAAGTATTTGGCTCCCGCCTTCTTGTAGAGCTGCATCAGATGATCGGGGTCGAACTTACTGGCCGTCCAGATCTTGCAGATGTCTTTGTGGCCAAACTTAGAAGGATGGCCGAATCGCTCGACATGGCTCTTATACTGAGGACTTCCCTGAATGTAGATGTTGCGCGCATACCAGTCGCCGTCCTCCGCGGCCGACTGCGGTCCCCAATGGGCCCAGATACCGAACTTGGCATCGCGGAACCATTCGGGAACCTGGTACGCCTGCAGCGCCTCCCGGGTCCCGTTGAAAGGGCCTTTCTCGATTTCTGGAGTACTTTCCTGGGCGGCTGACTTGCGCGGGAGAAGGAGCGCCGGTGCTCCCGCCAGGACGGCAATTGCATTTCGCCTGCTGATTGTCGTGGGTTCTTTGCGTGCCAGCCGTGATTTCAGTGCCATATATTTTTCCATCCATCAAATCGTCCCGCTATTCAGCGCGGGAGGCGCCCAGTCGTCGGACCGGAACTGCGGCGCCGGCAGCTTCACCCGGGAAGGCCTATTCATTGTCCGTCTCCTCCAAGAGAAACAGATCCGTGTAGGAGTATATCGCAATGCAACCCGATATCCGGTTTCCTGACCCAATGCCGCTCAAAGCGGGAATCGCCACGCGCCGGGGACGAATAATGTGCCTTATTTGACATCAGCGGCATCGTCGGATAGCGTGGACGTTCTATGAAGATTTCGCGACGCGATTTTCATACCGCCGTTCTCTCCGCATCTGCCGTAGCACAGGCCGCCAGTCAAGATTCTCCGGCCCCAACCCAGAAGCTCACTTTGCCGGCCGGCCCTGCCTTCGCCGCCGGTGGTGAGCCGTTCGATTTCCCCCTGCCGCCTTCCCCACGCTTGCGCTGGAAGGTCACCGGCCTGCGCCGCCAATACTTCATGGAATGGTTGCCGGCCCTTTTCGAACGAACCCTCGTAATCGAAGAGTGGAAGACCGCGCAATCCCAGTTGCTGTGGATCTTCACCGGTCCCATGGGAGGGTTCACCGTGGAAGCCGGCGCAGGCAAGGTCAGAGTATTCCAACGCTATGACGATTCGCCGGCGCTCGCCAGGTACTCGCCGGTGAAAAACGCCCGGCATCCCGAAGCCGTGGCGGAAGACACCAGCGTTGAATATACCGGCCAGTTGCAGTCCATCGCCGTCGCGCTCGACCACCGTCTCACATTGCGAGTGTCGCTCAACGGCCAGGAATCCCTCGTGCAACACTGCCATCTCGACGTCAACCGCCATCAGTTGGCCATGGCCGGAGAAGAAGGCGGTTTCCGCGGGCGCCTGTTGCCGGCAGTGGTGGAAACCGCCGCCGTCGACGTCGACCCCACCACGCGCTACCAGCAGATGATCGGATGGGGAGGCACCACCACCCCGCCGGCCTTTGCCGAACTCAGCCGGGAGGGCAAACGCGCATGGTGGCGCAAGCTGGTGGAATACAATCTGCTCCTGCAGCGTGAATACCCCATCGGCGCGCAACTCGATGCCGATATGACCAACTGGGACCGTCCAGCGGACGCCTCCCCGCATTACTACGGCGATAACTTCCCCAATTGCGAAACCAGCGATTTCGAATATAACAGGCGCGTGCGGCAGTTAGGCGGCAAAATAATCTTCGAGTTCTGGGAGTTGCCTGTCTGGGCCAGGCAGCGCGACACCCAGGGGAAGATCACCGACGTACCCAAGATGCCCGAGTACGCCAAAGCTATGGTGCGCTATTGCCAGGTTGCGAAAGAGAAGACCGGCGCCCCACCGGAAATCGTAGGCGTTCAAAATGAGGTCAGGCAGCCAGCGGAGATCTGGCAGCAGATGGCAGTCACGCTGCGCCAGGCATTGGATGACGCGGGTTTCCGGGACGTGAAGATCCACATGCACAATCCGCCCGCCCTGGCCGAAGGCGTTGCCGCCGCGCACGCGTTCCAGGCTACGGAAGCGTCCTGGAAGGCCATCGACTACACTACCTCCAACGTCTACGACTATCAGAATTTCTTCTACGATCCCGACGCCTTCGACGTGCGTGTGCGCGAGATGAAAGCAGCCATCGGGTCCAAGCCATTTCTCGCCTCGGAGCTGTGCGTCAACAACTCCGCGTTCCAGACCCGAACCTACCGGACAGCTTTGGCCATGGGCCAGCTTTACCACAAGCTGCTCACCGCGCTCGATGCCTGCGGCGCCATGTACTGCTGGACCCTCCTCAACGTCACTCAGCCGTCTTACGGTTGGACCCGCACCCTTATGGTGCCGGACCCCGAGCACGGGTTTGTGCCCGCGGCATCCAGCCATCAGTTACGGGTCTTCGGCGCCTACTCTCGCCGCGTCCGCGAAGGCATGACTCGCGTGCGGAGCACCAGTTCCAATCCGAATCTGTTGGTGACGGCCTTCACTGGCGGCGAAAACCGGCACACGCTGATCGTGTTGAACCGATCCACCGTTCGCCAGAGAACTTCCGTCAGATGGCCCGGCGCGATCTTCCGCTACCAGGAAACCGCCAGCCCGCAACTGGAGAACGCGGTCGAGCCGGTGCCTGCCCCGAAAGGCGACGTCTGGGAGGTGACTGTCGAACCCGGAGCCATCGTGACCCTGACGGCAGTGGAACTTGGCAGGGTCCGCGACGATTTAGCGTGAACCCTTACATCTCCTTTTTCCCGGCGCTGTCCCCGTGAAAATCCGCGATCCCTTCCGTCGCGTGAATCTGAATTCCCTTCGCCTTCATCATCACGAGCCCCGGAACGCCATCCGCCCGAGCCAATTTGCAGTGCTCCAGCTCAATCCCCTCCACACTCTCCAGGACAAATGCCGGCCGCCGGTCTTCCTTCATAAAACTGACGTCGACATCGTTCAGCTCAATCCCCTTGGCATGTCTGATGAAGAATCCATACGCCGGTAAAATCCCAAACATGGATGGCTCCGGATACTCCTTTTCCCGCTCCGGCGTCTCGAAAGGCTCGCGCGGTGGAACCCCTCCAGTCGCACGAAAGAAGAAGGTGTTCACCAGGTCCACAGGCTGTTTCGCCACCTGATCGAGCGTCAAGCCGCCGCGGTACAGAATCCGAATATTGCTCAACCTCACGTCCTCCACGTCGTGTCCCGGCTGACCGCTGACGATTGAACCGTATCGTGGGTCGGCGTTATAGACCGTGACGTTGCTGATGCTGATGCGTCTCACGGAGCCGATCGCCGTGCCTTCAGGCGCGCGCATGCGGCTGCCCAGGCGAATGAAAATCGGGGCATTCGATACATCCCGCATGGTGATGTTCGAAACCGTGACGTCTTCGATATGCGCCCCATCGACGCTCTCCAGTGCGAGACCGCGGGAGGTGTCGAACACGATGTTGGAGATCGCGATATTGCGGAAATCGCCCTCCGACTCGGTGCCGATTTTGATTCGCCCGGTTGGACCGTCGCGGTCCGGCGCCTGCTTCACGGTGCGCTTGTATGTTCCGTCCAGCAAGGAGCCAATCTCAAATCCGCTCACCAGACAATTAGTAATGGTGATATTCTCGCTGACCCGCGCCGCGCCCAGCGCGTGGGTCCCTTTCAGAACAATGGCATCGTCATTGGGCGAATTGACGCTGGAGTTGGAGATATGCACGTTGCGGCAGGAATCCACATCGATGCCGTCGCGATTGGTGTCGATGGTGACGTTGTCGACGGTCAGATTGTCCACGCCGGCAGCGAGGATTCCGAAGTGACCGCCCCTGGAGATAGCGAAATCGCGAAGCGTTACGTTGCGGCACAGCTTCAGCGCGATGGCCTTGTCGGCGGTTGCTCCCCGTTCTCGCACTAATGCCGCGCCTGAAATGCGCCCACCGCCGACGATGGCGATATTCTCCAGGTCCTCGCCCCAGATCAGGCTGTTGTGGAAATGGCTATGGCCGAAATCCTGGAACTTGTCCCACTGGCTCGGTTCGGCGGCATCGTACTCCGCGCCTTCGCTGCTCGCCTCAATCACTGATCCCGGCTCCAAGCGCAGCGTGACATTGCTACGCAAACGAATCGAGCCCGTGATCCACGTGCCGGCCGGAAATTCGACTGTCCCGCCACCGGCCGCGGCTGCCGCTTCAATTGCCTGGTTGATAGCGGCGCGATTCTGCGTCTTGCCGTCGCCCTTGGCACCGAAGGTTGTTATGTCGAAGGCGGCAGCGGGCAGGGCGGAAGCCCCGGCGAACGCCAAAACTCCTAGAGTGAGTAGTCTTTTCATGGTGGAAACCTTACTGCACATCGGTCTTCGTAACCGGCTCGCCGTTTTTCACATCGAGTGCGAGACCGGCCAGGTCCACGTTGCGGGCATGATCCAGCCGGAAGCCCTTTTGCGCCGCGATACGGCAATTCTCGAAATGAATGTCGCGAATCGGGCTGTCTGCCAGGCCGTGAATGATGCCCACCGAATCGACGTCGCCCGATACATTGATGATTTTGACGTTGCGGACTACCGGCAGCACTTTCGCGGGAGGTGCGATGGGCGGCACCATGCGCCATTCCAGATTGAATTCGAACGCCTGCCTGGTGGCGTGCAGAGTCATGTCGCGGTAAGTAATATTCTCCACCACGCCGCCGCGGCTGGGCTGCGTTTTGAAGCGAATCGGCGCCCAATTCCCCGAATCCGCTACGCAGTTCCGGACTTCGACATTGCGGATTCCGCCGGATGTTTCACTCCCCATAGCTACGCCTCCATGCCCGTAAGCAAAGTGCGAGTTCTCGACGACGATATCTTCCGCCGGGCGATTGACGCGCAGCCCGTCGGCGTCTTTTCCCGACTTGATCGAAATGCAATCGTCGTTGACGTCGATATACACATTGTTGATGCGCACGCGCCTGGAGGAATCGATATCGATGCCGTCGGAGCTCGGAATATTGTGTTCCGCCGTGATCTTCAAGTTCTCCGCCAGCACGTCTTCGCTATATAAAACAAACAGGCACCAGATGGCCTGGTTGTGAAGGTTCAGGCCGGCCACGCGCACGCGTTTGGAGTTCTGAATGCCGATCAGACGCGGCTTCCCGCGCTTGAGTTGAGTTGACGGCTGAGCCGGAGAAGGCGAATCGCTCGGCCGCCGCGGCGGGTACTTCTGTAGCCACTCCCCGCCGGACCCATCGATTGTGCCTTCCCCCGAAATCTCCAGGTCCGTCATCCCTTCGGCATTCACAAATGCCGACGTCCACGGCTCTTCTGTTCCTTCCCAGCGTGTATCGATCACGGGGTAATCGTCGATATTGGTGGTCCCCTTGAGGACGCCGTCTTTCTCCACGGCGAGGTTCACGCCTTGTTTCAGAAAGATGGCGCCGCTGAGAAACGTGCCCTTCGGCACTACCACCACGCCGCCGCCCGAAGCCGCGCACTTGTCGATAGCCGCCTGGATGGCTTTGGTATTGACCGTGGCCGCGTCAGCCACCGCCCCGAAATCGGAGATGACAAAACGTTTCGGCGCCTGGCCGCCGGTCTGGGCCGCGAGGGAAATCGCCAGTGCTACTACCGCAAATATAGAAATGGTTCTTCGCATGGTTTTGCCTTCAGGAGGGTATCACTCCGGCCAGTTGCAGGCAACTGAGGATTGCATAGGAATGCAGAGTCTGTTGAATTCCGGTATACAATTCCCTCATGCGCGCGATAGCTGTCTGTCTTTCTCTCTGGTTCTCGGGAATGGCGCTTGCCGCCGATCGTCCGGAGGTTCCGCTGTGGGCGAACGGGGCGCCCGGCTCGGAAGGCAAGACTGCCAAGGAAGTCGCCGAACCGCCAAACCAGGAGCATGGTTACCTGAAGGTGACCGGCGTTCACAGCCCGTCGCTCACGGTCTTTCTGCCGCCGCTAGAGACAGCCTCGGGCGCCGCGGTGGTGATTGCGCCCGGCGGCGGCCATCAGTTTCTCAACTTCGATCAGGAAGGCACCTACGTCGCGGAGTATCTGAACAGCATCGGAGTGGCGGGCTTCGTTCTCAAGTACCGCCTGGCGCGCGAAGCCGGGTCCACATACAAAGTGGACGATGCCATGGCCGATGCGCAGCGCGCCATCCGCTTGATCCGCAGCCGCGCCGAAGAGTGGCATGTGAATCCGCAGCGTATCGGCATCATGGGATTTTCCGCCGGCGGTGAGGTCGCGGCGTTGGCGTCCACACGTTTTGATGCGGGAAACACTGACGCCGCCGATCCCATCCAGCGTCAAAGTTCGCGTCCCGATTTCGATGCGCTGATCTACCCCGGCATCCGCGCGGAGAATTTCACCATTCCGAAAGATATGCCGGTGACCTTCATGCTCTGCGCGGATAACGACCGCGGGCCGTCCAATGCTCTCGCGGGTCTCTATCCAATGCTGAAAGCCGCGGGAATCAAGACGGAGGTGCACGTCTATGCGTCTGGCGGTCACGGTTTCGGAATCAATCCCAACACTCGAAATCCGTCGCCCGTCGCCACCACGTGGCAACTGCGGCTGGGCGATTGGCTCAAAGACATCGGCATGCTCAAGGTGAACTGACCGCGTGGGGCCGCCATTTACAGATTCGGGAGCTTCCAGCGCCCCGATAAGCCGGTTCGACAAACTGATTGACGCTCGCTTCGTTGGTGGCCCGCATCGCTGCGGTATCCCACTCCAGCACTCGATAGGCAGGCATTTGGGTCGGCCCTCTTTGGCGCAGCGAATCCATGCGGTGTAATGATCCGCCTTCTCGACACGCCCGGACGTCGGCGCCGGCTGGTCGAAGTCTTTGAACCTGCCTTCGGGCAACCGCCGCCCGCCGGCAAGACCCCGCGGCGGATTGCCGCCACCTCTGTTTCAAGGAGGCCGCCCGCCGCCAATGGTCGCTCGTGCTTGTTACATCAGTGAATGCCTGCTACCCTAGCACGTCAGAGTGCAATGCCCCGCTCTCGATGCGTCCGTTTCACTACGCCAGACGCCGCTCTTGACGTAATTCGCCGCAATCAGGAGGTGACACAGTGGTGAACAGATTATTAGTACCCGCGATTGTAATGCTGGCGATGCTCTGCCCGGCGGCAAGCTTCGCTACGGCCGTCCCGACTCCTCCGTATGCCGGAGCATCTCCGAGCGTCGCCTATCGGGTGGCCGTAGATGGGCAGCCCATCTTCACGTATCGCTATCCAACGTACAACCAGTTCAACTGGATGGACTATGCCAGCTTCAGCATGACCGGCAAGGTTCATGTCACGATCACCAACCTCGTCAGCGAGAGGGATGTGCGCACCTGCTACATCCGCCCG
>Ga0182016_10002489_pt1 | contig 21622 bp, 14 predicted proteins | sample 712S2MmetaG_FD_120491 | JGI IMG/M metagenome (GOLD analysis project Ga0182016, IMG submission 120491) | Permafrost microbial communities from Stordalen Mire, Sweden - 712S2M metaG | ecosystem: Environmental > Terrestrial > Soil > Wetlands > Permafrost | place: Sweden: Stordalen | collected... | reverse complement strand
GCAACTGTTCACGGAGAGTGTGCGCGGGATGCAAACCATCAAAAGTTTCGCCGCCGAGACCCATCAGGTTCGCCGTTTTGAGGAGGCCAATGGCCGGGTTTCCTCACAGCAAAGGAACATTTTCCGCGACCTCTCGGTGTTCACCCTCTTCACCCAACTGCTCTCGCAATTGAGCCTGGTGGTTTTGTTCGCCTACGGCGGCTGGCTCTACGTCAAGGGCCAAATCGCGCTCGGTGGCGGCTTGGTGGTTTTCGCGGGTTTGTTGCAACAGTTCAACGGGCAAGTGGCCAATATCACAACCATCGCCAATTCAGTGCAACAAAGTCTCGCGGCCGCGCGCCGGGTTTTTGAGGTGCTGGACATGCCTTTGGGGGTGGAAACAAAGCCGGGCGCGATTCTTCCCAAAAAGCTGACGGGCCGGATCGTCTTCGAGAACGTGACCTTTGGCTATCACGCCGAAGAGCCGGTGTTGCGGGACATTTCCTTCGCGACGGAGCCAGGGCAAGTGATCGGGATTTTTGGCATGACCGGCGCGGGTAAAAGCTCCTTGTTGGGATTGATCCCGCGATTTTATGATCCACAACAGGGCCGCATTCTGGCGGATGGAATCGACCTGCGCGACTTGGACCTGGACGCGTACCGGCGCCAGATTGGCATTGTTTATCAGGAGAGCTTTCTCTTTTCCAATACGGTCAGCGCCAACATCGCCTTTGGCAGTCCGCACGCGACCCGTGAGGAGATCGAGCGCGCCGCCCGGATTGGTTGCGCCCATGATTTCATCATGGAATTGCCGAAGGGCTACGCCACCGTTCTGGGAGAGTCTGGCGTGGACCTTTCCGGCGGGCAACGCCAGCGGCTTTCCCTGGCCCGGGCTTTGCTCCCTGGGCCCCCCGTGCTCATCCTCGACGACCCCACGGCCTCGGTGGATGCGAAAACGGAAAACGAAATTGTCACCGCCTTGCGTGCCGCCATGGCCGGGCGGACGGCGTTCATTGTTTCCAGCCGCTTGAGTCTCTTGCGCCGGGCGGACATTATTTTAGTCCTGGACAATGGGCGACTGGTGCAGACAGGCACGCACGAGCAACTGGCCCACCGCCCCGGCGTCTATCACGAGACAGCTTTGCTGCAACTGATGGATTTGGGCCAAAGCGAAGGGAGGGTGGCATGAGCCGGACTACTGCGCCCCCGCGGACGACGGCTCACTTGGACCATGACCGGGAGGCCATCACCTTTTTCCAACCGCAGGACGAGCAGGAAGCCGATCAGGCGCCGTTGCAATGGGCGTTGGTGCGGCGGGTGTTTGGCTACACGCGGCCGTACGCAGTCAAACGGAACTGGTTATTCGTCTTGACATTCGCTCGTGGCTTGCAGTTGCCGGCCCTGGCCTGGATGATCGGCCGCACCATCAATGGCCCCATCGCCGGCCAGGACTGGCCTGGCATTCAACATTACTCCGCCCTGTACCTGGGCTTGACCCTTTTCATGGTGGCCACGCTTTTTTATCGCCAGCGGTTTGCCCTCGAATTAGGCGAAGCGGTCGTGCATGACATGCGCGCGGAACTCTTTCGCAAGCTGGCCACGCTGCCCATGTCCTTTTTCAACCAGACGAAATTCGGCCGCATCATCAGCCGCATGACCTCGGACATCGACAGCATTCGGGTGGGCGTGCAGGACGTGGCCTTCGTTCTGACGGTGCAGGCTTTTCAAATGGCGGGTTCGGCCGCGCTGATGGCCTGGTACGACTGGAAGCTTTTCGTCATCATGCTCGTGCTCGTGCCCATCATCCACCTCATCAACGAACGCTATCGCCAGGAGATGAGCATCCGCTTGCGCAAAGTGCAGGAATCCTGGAGCCGCTTGAGTTCGACCTTGGCGGAATCGGTGGGCGGCATCCGCGAAACGCAGGCCTTCGTGCGCCAGGAGATCAACTCCGGTTTCTTCCGCAAACTGCTGACCGTGCATGGTGACAATAACGTGGGGCTGGCGCGGGCTTCGGCGGTGTTTGTGCCGCTGTTGCAGATGAAGAGCCAGTTGTTCCTTGGTGTCATGGCTTTGCTCGGGGGCTATGGCGCGTTGCGCTGGCAGGGGTGGGCGCACATGGAAGTGGGGGACCTCGTGATGTTTTTCTTTCTGGCCAACCTTTTTTTTGAGCCCGTGCAGGTCATGGGCGACCGCTACAATCAGGCTCTGACCGCGATGGCGGGCGCGGAGCGGCTTTTTCGCATGCTCGATCAAGAACCGGAATGGCGCGACGCCCCGGACGCGAAGGCTCTGCCGCCTGTGCGAGGCTGCGTCGTTTTCGACACGGTCTGTTTTGAATACAAAGCCGGCCGGCCTGTCCTGTCGGATGTCTCATTTACAGCCGAGCCGGGCCAGACGGTGGCGCTGGTCGGGCACACCGGCAGCGGCAAGACGACCATCGCCGCGCTTTTGCAGAAGCTCTATTTGCCCACCCGCGGGAGGGTTCTCCTGGATGGCGTTGATCTCCTGAGCGTGACCAGCCAATCCCTCCACGCGCAAATGGGCTCCGTGCAACAGAACAATTTTCTCTTCTCGGGTTCCATTATTGACAATATCCGCTTTGCCCGGGATGGGGCCACCGAAGCGCAAGTGCGCGATACCTTGCGCGCCTTGGATTGCCTGGACCTTTTCGAGTCGCTGCCGGGTGGATTGCAGCATGAAGTTGGCGAAAAAAGCGCCGCCTTGTCCATGGGGCAGCGGCAATTGGTCTGTTTCGCCCGCGCGCTGCTGGCTGATCCGCGCATTGTGGTGCTGGATGAAGCGACGAGTGCGATTGACACCCTGACCGAGACCCGCCTGCAACGCGCGTTGGAGGTCTTGCTGCGCGGCCGCACGGCTTTTGTCGTGGCCCACCGCCTGAGCACCATGCGCAAGGCGGACTTGGTCTTGGTCCTGGAGCAGGGCCGGATCGTCGAGCGCGGGACGCACCGAAGCCTGTTGCGCAGTGGCGGCGTTTACGCCCGGCTCCATGCCGAATTTATTGGCACCAATGATTAATGTGCCTTACTGGAGTCCCCTCACTAACGCCCGGCTACCCCTTGGTTGACGGCCAGTGAAAAGAAGCCCGCGACGACGACCGCCACCGCGAGGGCGGCCAAAATGCCGGCCAGAATCAAGCTGGAAGCGAGCAGCAATGAACCCATCCGGGCGGCGCCGCTGTTCTGTCGGTGCCAGTCGCTGCGATAGAGGATGGCGAAGGTCACCAGGAGTGGCAGCGGCGCGTAAACCGACGACTTGGCCCAGCCGCCTTCCAGCCCGCTGAAGGCGGAGCCGAAGAGGAGGCAAAGGCCTGTCAATGCGGCAAAACAGGCAATGGCCGCGAGGCCCACCTCGCGTGGGACAGGGAGTTCAAACTTGGGAGGTTGTTCATTTTCGTTCATAGCGAGAGAATCATATTTCGCGTCACTTAATAGACACCGCCGGCGCGTGTTTTGTATAAAGTAACACATTTGAAGGGAAGTGCGTAGCCTTATCCCAAGTGAGTGGATTTCAGGGCCGTTTTGTCAAGAGCAGCCTTGGTATCCCGATCGCTATTTCCCCAACCCCTCATACAGAAACAACAAATAGGCGCAGGTCAGCAGCCAGCCGATGCCGCGCGGCAGCGACCCCCATCGACGGATGCAGATCAAGTGCAAGAGGGCGGCAAAACACAGCAGCAGGACGCCCAGGTCAAAAAACGGCGGCACGACAATCGGACGGCAAAGGGCAAAGAGGCCCAGGCAAAGGGGGATACAGATGTGGCCGTCCCCAATTTGCGAGGTATAGACCACTTGCGGCTGCCGCCTCCAGCCGTAATAGAAGGCGAGCACGGCATTGGGCAGGACGTCCAGCCAACCGCTCAACCAGCCAAGATATTTTACGCTGATCCAGCCAGTCTTGATGCTGGTGACCCACGCCACCAGCCAAGCCGTGCTCACGTAAATGGCGTAGGAGCAAACCATCAGCAAAAGCAGGTTCACGGCCAGCATCGGGCCAATAAAACGCTTGTGGTCCCTATTGGCCCGCAAAACTTCAACGACATGAAAGGCCTGCCAGAACAAAAAGAGAGCGACCAGAATCACGCCGCCGGTCAACCCAATCCGGCTTTGCCGGGTGACAGCCCAGGCCGCGCCGGTAAACAGAAGCACGGCACCCAAAGTCAAAACAACATCCTGATAAGGCGGATGCGGCCAAAGGACCGGCTTTTCCACCGGCTCCGGACGCCTCGGCGAGTCGTCCCTACCTACACCCCATAACGCCAGGGGTAAACCCACCAGCAAGGTCAAATTTGTCACATTGTTGACCAGGCAGTTTGTGACCACGTCCGCTCCCGGCCCGCCTTGTTGGATCAGGACGACGACGAAGATTAAATTCCCCATCCCGGTGCAATAAGGCATGACCAGCGTGCCGAGAGCGGTCCCTTCAAAGCCTTCCGCAGCCATCGCTTCCAGCCGCCAGATCATGAGAAAGGAAGCGGCCAGAAACAGGCCAAGCAGGAACCACGGATTGGCCAGCCCCGCATGTTCAAGCCATGGGAACAACGGTTTCAAACGCAGAGTATAGCGTTACTCTTTGCGGAAAATATTGGAAACGTCCAGCACGTTCATGGAAACCAAATCGATGCTGGCTTGGGGAGAGCGCTCTTGGGCCAGCCGCAGTTGGTAGCTGACTTCCTGGACAGTATTGGCCGCGTAATATTTGACAATTCCCACGCTGATATCCGCCCTGAAAATGACGATGAGCAACACGTTTTCATCCACATTGCAGAAAAGCAGGCTGTGGCTCTTGCCTTGCTGGTAAATCGAAGCGAAATCGGCTTCGCCCAACAAACCGGCGATGGCCTGGGTCGCGCAAAAAGAGCCGGCCGCGAGGGCGGAAATGGTAGTGGTGTCGAAAGCCTCCACCGCGCCGCGCTGATCGATAAGAGGACCGCCCTTGTCGATGATGAGTACCGCGGCGGCCTCACTCTTGCGCAGCAAGTCGTCCAGGGCCCGGTCCAGGACCTGGATATCTTCGGCAATCAGTGGCGGCAGCCCTGGCATATCACGCGGGCTTTTGGGCGCTTTCGTTGACGAATTTGTTGAAGAGGAGGCGCGTAATCATGTTAAGCGCTTCGAACACGCCTTCGCAGCGGGCGGCGACCGCCGGGAAGGAAGGCACTTGCACTTCGCGGTTGTTGAGCAGGAATTCCATGTACTCGATCGGAGCCACATTGGGCAGGTCGCGCTTGTTGTATTGCAGTACGTAGGGTATTTCCGCGAAGTTGAGCCGCAAACTCTTGAGATTCTCTTCCAGATTGGAAAAGCTCTCCACGTTTTCGGCCATTTTCTCATATTGCGAATCGGCGACAAAGATGATGCCATCGACGCCGCGGAGAACGAGCTGGCGGGTGGTATTGTAAATCACCTGGCCGGGAACCGTGTAGAGTTGAAATTTGGTCTTGAAGCCTTTGATGGCCGCGGCTTCGATGGGCAAAAAATCAAAATAAAGCGTGCGATCCGAACTGGTCGCGAGGGAGACCAACCTGCCCTTGGACTGCACGTTTTGCACGTTGGCATGGACCTGTTCCAGATTGGTCGTCTTGCCTCCTTTGCCCGGCCCGTAATAGACGACTTTGACTTGCAGTTCTTTCGTTGCTTGATTGATGATCGCCATAAGGATTATTCTTTGCTCTTCGCCAATTGCTCCGCAATCTCCTGCAACGCCGCTTCGGGCAAGGCTTTGTCGGGTTGGCCCGCGACCGCCAAGTAGAGCACGCCGGATTTGAGAATAAGATGCCGCGACCGGTTAACGGTCAGGGTCAGTGACTCCAGCGTGCCAAGTTGCGATTCCGCTGTCGAGCGCGCGGCCCGTCCAAAAATCTGCGGCAGAAAGGCCGCCAACGTGCTGCCGTTCAAGGGCGCCGGCGCATGGCCCGCCACCAAAAGTCCGTCGTCGGTGGCCAGGATGGCGTAGGCTACATCCGGCAAAGCGGAGATGCTCTGCGCGATTTCCTGCAGTGACCAATCTGTCTTACTCGGCTGTCCAAAAAGTCTGCCCAGGACATTATCTGTCTCGTGAATTTGTGCCGGTGGCGGTGTTTCCCCCGCGGAGACTTGCTCCGGAGCGTTCGCCGCGCCGCCCGGCGGTTCAGGGGCTTTGGTTGACCCGGCAAAGAGATCGGGAATGTTCTCTCCGAGGGAGACCTTTCTTTGCGTCGGCGCTCGCCGTTTGGCCATGAAGAGTGGGGCAATCACTTTCAGCGGCAACTCCAGCGGGGTCGCGTCGTGCGGGGAAGGAGACGCCGGCGGCGCTGCCAGCCAACTGGCTAATTCGCTCCAAGTGAAGGATACCCGCCCCGTTTTCATTGCCCCCTCCAACCGGGACAACGGAACAGAAAGGGACATGTTCCGAAGATTGGCCGCGTCAATCTCCTGCCGAATTGCTTCCGGCCAAGCCTCACAGACTGCGCCGATGGTGGTCACCAAGGTCTCGATAGCAACCGTAGGGGCAGGGGGAGCGGGGCGCGCCTTGACAAAAGGCATGGGGGAGGCCGATTTCGACGGGGCTGCGGGGAGGGGAGCAGGCGTGATTGGTTTTGGTGGTCCCGGCCGCGGCACGATCGGTTTTGGAAATGCAGGAGGCGAACCGGAAGCCGCAGCCGATTTCGGCGGAGCTGAAATGACAGGTCTGGGGGCCGGCGGAGGGGGCGCGGTTGAAGCGATGATTGGCTTCGGCGTCGGAGGCGGAGAGAGTGGTTTCGGGGCCGGGGGTGGCGCGGCCGGTTTCGGTGGGGCAGGTGGAGTTTCGAGTTTTGGGGCGGTGGGCGGTGGTTCCGGTTCCGGCGCCATTGGCATCATTCTCCCAGGCGCGGTCGGTCTGGACGGGGCCATTGGGGGCGTCGATGGGGCGGAAGGCGCATCCAGTGGGCCGAAAGCACCGGTAATCTCCGGCGGCGTCTCCAGCGGTTTTTGGTCTCCCCGCCGGACAAGCATGGCGGGGCCAACGGCCGCAAGCACCAAAGGCAAGGGCAAATCCACCAGCGCGGCGTCCTGGCTCTGGTCGTTGGAAAACGTACCCGCGGGCACCCCTTGCCGCAATTGCCCAAGCGGAATTCTGACTGCGCCTGTCCGCAGTTGATCCAGTGCCGAGCTCGCTGAGAGCGCAAACGTTCCGCCTGGCCGCGTCAATACTAATGAGGCCAATGAGTCTGGCAATCGCGCCAGAATCTCATTTAACGGCAGTTGGATAACATTTTCGCCGTTGACCGGGGCTGGCGAAGGTGGTGGGGTGAAGGCGGGGACTTGCGCCTTGGGTGGCGGTGTGGGGATGGCGGCGGGTGAGAGCGCGGCGGGCGGCAGCGGTGCCGGCTTCGAGAATAATTTTTTGAGAAAGCCAAACATGAACCTAGGTCAATATTGCCTCAATTCGAGACGGTCAGTCGATGATAATCGACACAACCCATTCGACGAATGGGCCTTTTCGGCCCGAGATAATCATAAGCATAAAGCGCGCCTACCTTCCCGCAACATTGGCTTGCAATGTGCTTCGCGAGTTGATACGGAAAGAATGAGAGTCAATTTCAATTATGCCATCGTTTAGTTACGTCGCCAGGGATTCGGCCTCGGGCCGCGAGATTCGCAGCACTGTGGACGCTTCTTCCGAGGTCAATGCCATTGCGGCTCTGTTGAACCGCAACCTGATGGTCATCTCCATCCAGGAAAAAGCGGCCAAGAAAGGCCGCACCGCCGGCGGCAAAGTCTCTCTGAGCGACCTGGTGATTTTTACACGACAATTGGCGACGATGGTGGATGCCGGTTTGGCCATGGTGCAATCCCTGCAAGCCCTGGCGGAACAGACGGATAACAAGGTGATGCGCGATGTGATCAAGGACATCACCATGAGAGTGGAAGGAGGGGATGGTTTCTCTGAAGCCCTGCAAAAGCATCCCAAAGTTTTCACCAAGCTGTACTTTTCCATGGTGAGCGCTGGTGAGAAAGGCGGTTTGCTGGCGGAAATTCTTGCCCGGCTGGCCACGTACCTCGAAAACACTGCCCGCCTGCGCAAGAAAGTGAAAACGGCCATGATGTATCCTACCGTCGTCACGGTAGTGGCCATTGGCATCACTATATTTCTCCTGATCAAAGTGGTGCCGGTATTTGCGGACGTCTTCACCACCATGGGCGGACACTTGCCGGCTGCGACGCAATTTCTCATTGATACGAGTAATTTGTTGAAGAATAATTTTCTTTACTTCATCGGCACCGTTGCTGCCTTGGTTTTTGGATGGCTCTATTACATCAAGACGGTCCCGGGCCGGGCCTTTTGGGACGCCCGCCGCATCAAACTGCCTATTTTTGGGCAGATTGCTCACAAAATCTGCCTGGCCCGTTTTTGCCGGACCATGGCCTCGCTGGTGCGGGCCGGCGTTCCGATCCTGGAGGTTATGGCCATAGTGCAAAACACGGTGGGCAATGTCGTCATGGAAGCGGCCGTCAAAACCGCCTCGACAGACATTGAAAGTGGGCAGGGAATTTCTGATGCGCTGAGCAAACACCCCATTTTTCCGACCATGATCATTCGCATGATCACCGCCGGTGAACAAACGGGCAAGATTGACGCGATGCTCGAACGAGTCGCGGACTTTTTGGACGAAGAAATCGAGAACACTCTCTCTGGATTGACATCGTTGATTGAACCGCTGCTGATCGTCTTTTTGGGGGTGGTGGTTGGCGGCATTGTCATTTGCATGTTCTTGCCGATCTTCAAGCTGCCGGAACTGGTCTCGAAAACTCATTAGACTTTCCCAGGCGGGTAGTGCTTGCCGTGTCCCCCCGGTTTCGCTAAACTTGACACATGGCGAAGGTTCTGCTCATTGACGACGAAGTGACCATGGTGCAAATGGTGACGGAACTTTTGCGCCGTGAGGGGCACGAGGTTTTTCCCTTCAGCAATTTCAATGCGGCGGTGGAAACCCTTGAGGCGCAATGTCCGGAGTTGGTCATTACGGATCTTTACCTGGACAAAACGCGCACGCACGGCTTGGAAATCCTGCAAAAGGCCCGCGCGCTCAATCCCCCGTCCACCGTCATTGTCATCACGGCGTACGCCACGATCGAAACCGCCGTGGAAGCCATGAAGAGAGGGGCGTTTGATTATTTGGAGAAGCCTTTCAAAGTGGATGATCTCCGCCTTTGTATCCAGCGGGCCCTTTCCTATAACGAGGCCATCTCGGAGAACATCTATTTGCGCAAGCAACTCAAGAAGAAATACCAATTCAACCAGTTGATTGGCAATTCGCCGCAGATGCAGGCTGTGTTCAAAATGATTGAGCGGGTGGCCGACACCGACAGCACAATTCTCATTTTGGGCGAAAGCGGGACGGGCAAGGAGTTGGTGGCAAAAGCGCTCCACTTCAACAGCCGCCGGCAATTTGCTCCTTTTATTCCCATCAATTGCAGCGCCCTGCCGGAGAACTTGCTGGAGTCAGAGTTGTTTGGCCATTGCAAAGGCGCCTTTACGGGCGCGATCAACGACAAGAAAGGCCTTTTCCAGGAAGCCGATGGGGGCACTCTTTTCCTCGACGAAATTGGCTCCATGCCGCCCGTTCTACAAAGCCGGTTGCTGCGGGTATTACAGGAAAAGGAAGTGCGCCGGGTGGGAGACAATGTGCCGGTCAGCGTCAACGTGCGGGTTCTCTCCGCCACCAACGAGCCATTGGAAAAGCGAGTTAAAGAAGGGACTTTTCGGGAGGATTTATATTACCGCCTGAACGTAATCCCGATCAATTTGCCCAATTTGCGGGAGCGGCGCGAAGACGTTCCGGTGCTCGCCATGCACTTTCTTCGCAACAAAGTCAATCCGCGTTCCGGGAAGCTTTTTAACATCAGCCGCAAAGCGCTCAATGTCCTGGCGGCCCATGACTGGCCAGGTAATGTGCGCGAACTGGAGAATGCCATCGAGCGCGCCTGCGCTTTGTGCGAGGATGGCACCATTCGCGTGGCCGATTTGCCTCCTATTCTGCGTGCTATCGTTGCGGAAGGTGAAGAAGATGTGGTGGAAACACCCTTGGCCCGGCCGGCGCCTGCAAACGTCATGCCCGTGGGCGGCGCGGCCCATGCCGGCGCCAGTGCAGCGCCCTCGCATTCGTTTTCCCAAGCCATCGGTCCCCTCCGCAATTTTTTGCGTGACCAGGAACTTTCCTACGTGAACCGCGCCTTGGCCCAAACCGGCGGCGACAAGGAAAAAGCCGCCGAATTGTTGGGTGTGAGCGTGGCGACCCTCTACCGCAAGTTGGCTGAAGAGGACGGCGCCTGAGCAAGGTCGAAAGAATTAGAAATTGTGGTAGAGCGGTGCTGGCGGCACCGCTTCACCGATTCTCCACTTACTGGGCCAAACGATAGTAGGTGCTTGGCGTGGCGGGAATGTTGGTAACGGTATAGGTTCCCACGCCTTGGGTTCCGGCCACCGTTGACCAATTGGTCTGCGCGAGGTTGGTGCTTTGTTGGAGCGAAACATTGTTGCCGGCGGTCCATGCCAAAACCAGGTTTGTGCTGCTGCTGATTTGCGCGGTCAGCGAGCCTATGCCGGTTGAGGGGGCGAGCGAAGGCACAGAGTAGATGCCCCAGTTATCTATGCCCCAGTACCAACTGCCGGCGCCCACTTGGAATATGCGGAATTGCACGGAGGGTTGATTATCGGCGCCCGGCACCTGAAAGGCCTCGAAGCGTTTGCTCTCATAAGCATCGTCATTGACTCGTCCTTCGATGAAAGGAGCGAGGGCCTGAGTGATTGGCGCGCCGATAAAGGCGCCGATGGAACCGCCAATGACCTTCCCAAGGGAATTGGTGTAATGCGGGCTGATGCCGAAGGCCATGCTGGCAGGCACGTTGACGCTTCCATCGGAGTTGTGGACAATCATGGATGGGCCTTGCGTGTCCGATTCTCCCATCACAAAGTAAAGGAGCGGTTGCCAAGTCACCCCGTCCAGGCTGTATTCCAGGCCGTTAATGTTATTTTGGTTCTGCTCGTAGGCGCTATCAAAAGCGAGAACGATTCCGACTTTCCCGCTGAAGTCGTAATTCTGGGTATAAATGTATTGGACCTGCTGGTCACTGCGGTTATCCGACTCGCAATAGAGGAACTGGTTATTGAGCAGGGCATTGGTGTTCGCGTCGAAGAACTGGCTGTTTAGTTCCTGGTAAAGGCCGACATAAAGATGTTGACTCCAATCTGTCCACTGCCCGTCGCCAACATTGAGGACGGTCCAGCCCAGAAACACCTCCGCGTTGTAATCGTCGAAGTTCGTCGTGGGAGCGGACTCCTCGAGCGTGGTCCAATTGGTTTGGGTCCAACCGGCTGGCAGTTGTCCATCGGCCAGTTCATCGAAATTCTCAAAGTAAAGCGGAGTCGGAAGGACATAGTTCCGCAGCTTGTCGAATTGCCATGTGTTGGTGTAAGTAGTTCCGCCAGCCGCATAGGTTATCTGGCCGGTGTGGATGGTGCGCTTCAACTGCAGCCCTGGCGGGGTGTAACTTACAAAAGTGAGACCCGAGCCGTTGGTGACGGTCGTATTCACGGGACTGCCGTCAATGCTCAAAATGACCGACGAGCTCGTCACTTTGGCGCTGGAGCCATCCTGGATCTTGATTTGTACGGATGGCCATCCCCAGTCATCGCCCAGATAAGGGGAGAGGAAGGCGGTCGGTCCGGCATAACTGACGTAAGGCGCGTAGGGCGCGCCGCTGCTTTGATAGGCCGGCACATATCCCGGGGTGCTGGCGTCGTTGACCAGTATTTTTTGCCCGGCAGGTGTGACCGAGTAGAACTGCAGCCCGGCGCTGCCACTGTCATTTGGCAAGGTTCCAGTCCGAAACCAAACAATTCTGGTCGCGTAATAGCCGGTTTGTGCGACGCCAAAACCAAAGAGGGTATCCTGAGGAGCATTACGGCTGTCGAATAAGCCGACTTGGGTTGAAAACGAGTCGTAAGCGTTTGTGCCAATGGTGATGCGGAAGCCATCCGACGCGTTCATGCCGAATTCGTGGAAACCCGCGGTCAAATAAAGGTAAGCGACAATCTCGACGGCCAGATTCGCATCATCAGTGCCACTTAAACCCGGAATAGCTTGTGGCGTATAATTGGCAAACTGATCGCCTTGGTTGCCGGAGAAGCAAAAGTCCACCACACTGCTGATCGGATACGCGCCATTGGTCAGGGACCCCGGGGTGGCGGTTTCCACCTGGAGCGCGCCGGTCATCGGATCGATCAAAACGCCCGCCAGTTGCGCTTCGGCGCGATCGATGCATGCAGCCAAATAACCATACGTCGTGCCGTCAGCGGCCTCTATATTCTGGTCAGAGATTTGGCTGACGCGCATTTGAAACCCCGCATTTCCTGGCCCGGTGCTGACCGCGCCCGCTGGTTTCGCGGCGGCCGCAGAAATGGTTGGGTAATTTAATACGACAAAACTCCAGTTGGTCGTAATCTGATCCACCGGCACATTGTTATCGCTGTAACTCAGTGTCACCGTGTGGGTCGAATCGGCCGCCAACAGATTGGTGACAGTATAAGTAACGAGCGTGGTGTTACCTGTTTTATTGACCGAAGCCGCGACCATATTCCCATCCAGCGAGAGAGTCACGGTCGAAGGCACCACCGCTGCATCCCCATCCGTGACGGTCGCGGAGATGCCGGGCATGGCAGCTACGCCGATGGCATCAGGCGCCGGGACGAGGTTGCCCGTTACTGGATTCAGCGTTGTGACCACTTGGACGATATTCGAGCCAAGCAAACCACCCTGATAAATGGCGACCACTTCCGGATCGCTCAAAACGCGGCCCCAAATGCCCATATCATCCATCAGCAAACCAATCATTTGCGCCCTTCCTCCGTCGGTATAGCGGCCGGTTCCATCCTGGCCGATGTTGACGCTGTAGCCATCGCTTACCGTGTCGATGTCGCCTGTGACATTGGTCAAGGAGGACGTATCCACCAAGATGCCGTCTGCATAGATACTGACCAATTGCGCGGACCCACGGTCGAACGTTACTGCGACATGGTGCCATTTGCCGTCGCGAATGACAGGAGTGGCGGTGGTGCTTTCTTTGCCCGCGCTGCCGTCCTGGTCCGTGACATTAACGCGAAAAATGCCGTTATTCTGCGTAAATATTCCCCAACCCTGATCGATGCTGCTTTCCCAATCTTTATTGGAGATGAACGGCGGATCGTCATATTGGTTGGTATAACTGGTCCAAAAGGAAACGCTAAAGCTATTGTTCGTAGCGAACATCAGTTGATGCGGATAACCCAAGGTAACGTAGTCGAACTCGCTGCCATCATGGAGGGTGGTGACGGAAACAGCTCCCGAGCCGATGAATCCCGGAACAAACAAAGGATTACCCACCGCCGTTCCGTTGATTTGATTTCCGGAATCGTCGTTGAAATTACCGTCAAAGGTTAAGTGAACCAATAGACCGTTGGTGAGAGCGCTGCCGTGGCTGAGGCAGCAGAAGGCGAGAAACGCCGCAAAAATCGAGAGACGAAGACTTCCTGGAAGATTCCGTAATATTTTTTTCATTTGCTAATCTCATTTATATCGCGGAAGCCGAGTCGCTGCGATTTTAAAGTGCGCCATTTCGAGATGGAGCGATCCTTTTGGATAGATATAAGTCTAGCTTAACTAACACTGGCAAATTAGAAGTTCGCTTTAGATTGTCAATGACGTCGGCCCATCTTAACCCAATCGTCGTAGTCCCGGCCTGAAGAGTGTCGAATGGGGCGCAACGCTGTTACATTTTTGTAAACTCCCAACCAAGAGGAGTTTATCATTGCACGCGCCGCCGTCTTTGGTTAACGCTGGCACCTTGTTAGCGTGATGTCGCCTCAAACACCGCAAGAAGCAAAGGTCGCACCCCAGGCCGCAGACGAGGCCGGCGGGTGGCCTCTTCCGCCCGTCCGGTCGTGCATTTTGCTGGGATGCGTCATCATCGCGTACATGGGCGTTTATCTCTGCCGTAAGAACCTCTCCGTGGCTGTGCCGATGATCCAAAAGGCGTTCGGAGTGACCAAAGCCCAGACGGGCGATATTATCAGCTATAGTGCGGCGGCTTACGCCATTGGAAAATTTCTATTTGGGCCGATTATTGATCGCTTTGGCGGACGCAATTGTCTCTTGTTGGTCATGGCGGGGGTGGCCATTTTTGGGGCATTCGGGTCATTCGCGGGGTCCGTTCCGATGCTGGCGCTTTGGTATAGCGCCAATCGCTTTTGCGGTTCGGGGGGGTGGGGGTCCCTCGTCAAACAAACGCCGCAATGGTTTCCGCATCGGCATTGGGCTCTGGCGATGGCCTTTCTCTCTTTAAGCTTCGTTTTTGGAGGGGTCGTGGCGTTGCTCTTGGCGGGCAGAATTGCCGCCTGGAGCGGCGATAATTGGCGCATGGTGATGGGGTTGCCTTCCATTGCCTTGGGGACGCTGCTTTTAATCATGTGGCGCATCCTGCCCAAAGACAAAAAGGGCGCCGGAGCCGGGCAGAACGCGGCGGCGTCCAACGGTTTCAATTTCGCTTATATGCTCCGGCTGTTGAAACTGCCGCAATTATGGGTGCTCTGCGGCATGGCGTTCGCTCTTTACATCATGCGTGAAACCTTTAATGACTGGACCGTGGACTTTTTTAAGACCGAAGGCGGCGCGGGCATGAGCAATCAGGTGGCGGCTGTTCTTTCGACGCCCTTTGATGCCGCGGGCGCTGTCGGAACAGTGCTCATGGGCTGGCTGTTCGATAAGCTGACCGGCGTGAGGAGGACGATCGTTTTATTTGCGACGCTGGCCCTACTCGGCGTTATCGTGTACTGCCTGCCTTCGCTCTATCGGCTAGGGTTGTGGCAAGTCGAAACCGCTATTGGGTTGATCGGGTTCTTGTCCTACGGCCCTTACACCTTGCTGGCAGGCGTGCTGTCGGTCGAAATTGGAGGCCGCGCCGGGGTCGGAACCGTGGCCGGCTTGGTGGATTCGTCCGGTTATTTGGCCACGGTTTTCGCGGGGCATTATTTTGGCAGACTATTGGATATCGGTGGATATAAGCTCGGCTTTCATGTGTTGGCTTGCGTGACGCTGACTTCCGCGGTCCTTTGTCTCGGTTTGAAATCAAATCATGCAATTCAGGAATGAGATTCCGGTCGCCCGGGACAAACTGCTTTTTACGCCCGGGCCGCTGACGACAAGCCAAACTGTCAAGGAAGCCATGCTGCGCGATGCCGGTTCCTGGCACGCGGATTTTAATGCTTTGGTCGCCGACCTGCGGACCCGTTTGCTACGATTGGCCGGGTTGGCGCGTGAGGACGGATGGGAAGCTATTTTAATGCAGGGTTCCGGTACTTATGGCGTGGAGGCGGTTTTTCAATCGTGCGTGCCGCCGGACGGGAAAGTAGCCGTGCTGGCCAACGGCGCCTACGGGGAACGGATCGTGCAAATGTTGAAGCACGCGCGCATCGCGCACCGGGTTTTGCGCACAGCCGAGGACGCGCCGGCGGACGCCGCCGCGTTGGAAGCCTGCCTGGGAGAGGATTCTGCGATCACACACGTCGCCGTCGTGCATTGCGAGACCACAACTGGCATCCTGAATCCAATCGAGGCAGTTGGCCGCGTCGCCAAACGCTTCGGCAAGTGCTATGTCGTGGATGCCATGAGCAGCTTTGGCGGGATGCCCATCAATCTTCCGGCCTGTGGAATTGATTTTCTGATCTCCTCCTCCAACAAGTGCATCGAGGGCGTGCCGGGGTTTTCGTTCGTCCTCTGTCGTCGTGAGGCGCTTTTGGCTAGCGAAGGATGGGCCCGCAGCCTGAGCCTGGATTTGCTGGGCCAGTGGAAAGGGTTCGAGAAGGACGGCAAGTTTCGTTATACACCGCCCACCCATGTCATTCTTGCTTTTGACCAGGCGATGCGGGAACTGGAGCAGGAAGGGGGAGTGGAAGGGCGCTGCGCGCGTTATCGCCGGAACCACGAGACTCTCCTGGCTGGAATGCGGCGGCTGGGCTTCAAGCCTTACTTGGATTCGAGCTTGCAGAGTCCCCTCATTACGGCTTTTCTTTTTCCAGAGAACGGGCGGTTCGAGTTTGGACAATTTTATACGGCCTTGAGTGAGCGGGGCTTTATCATTTACCCGGGAAAATTAACCCGGGTGGATACGTTCCGGATCGCCAATATCGGACGCCTCTTTCCAGAGGATCTGGAGCAATTGTTGGCCGCCATTGAAGCCGTGTTGAAAAAACAATCATGAGTGAATTCAGTTTAAACGGGCGGACATATCGACCGCCCTCAGTCCCGGTTGTGGTCATTTGCCTGGACGGGTCGGCCGACGAATACCTGGACGCGGCTTTGGCGCGGGGCCGGATGCCCAACCTCCAAAGTTTGAGCGTCCGAGGTTATCGCGGCCTGGCTCGCGGGGCCATGCCGAGCCTGACCAATGTCAATAATACTTCCATCGTGACGGGCGCGCCGCCCCGAGTGCATGGGATTGGCGGCAATTATTTCTTCGACCCATCCTCCGGCCAGGAAGTAATGATGAACTCGTCCGCGTTTCTCCGCTGCGAAACCATTTTTCCCGCCGCGCAACGGGCCGGACGGCGCGTGGCTGTGGTCACGGCCAAGGAAAAACTGCGCGACATCTTCGCCTCGGGTCTCCTCGCTTTGGGCGGAATCGCGTTTTCCTCTGAGAAAGCGCGGGAGGCCAAGCGCGAAACTCACGGCATCGACGCGCTCGAAACCCTGGTGGGACCGACCCCGCAAGTTTACAGCGGCGAGGCCTCGCTCTACGTTTTGAAAGCGGGCGTGAAACTGATCGAGCACAAGGTGGCTGATTTTCTTTACCTGAGCACGACGGATTTCATGCAACACAAATTTGCCCCGGAGACCGAAGACGCTCTCGCGTTCTATGCCGGGATCGATGAACAACTTGGTCATCTTCTTCGCCTGGGTGCGGTGGTCGGCCTCACCGCCGATCATGGCATGAATGCCAAACAGAAAGCGGATGGCTCGCCTAATGTAGTGTATTTGGAGTCCGAGCTTGGGCGAAAATTTGGCGCCGGTTTCCGTGTGATCCTGCCGATCACCGATCCGTACGTCGTCCATCACGGCGCGCTGGGCTCCTTTGCCCAGGTCCATCTGCCTCCTGGAATGGCCGCCGCCCTCGTGATGGACTTCCTGCGATTCGTGCCGGGCGTGACCGAGGTTTTGGACCGGGCGTGTGCGGCGCGGTGGATGGAGCTGCCGGAAGAACGCATGGGCGACCTGGTGGTCTGTTCCGGCCGCGATGTGGTTTTGGGCCGGACGCCGGAATGGCACGACTTGACGGTTCTCAAAGAAGGACTGCGTTCGCACGGGGGACGTTATGAGGAAATGGTGCCGTTCGTCCTGAGCGCCCCATTGCGGGCGGATTATGCCGGCAAGGCGCGAGGGGATGTGCGGAACTTCGATATTTTCGACTTTACATGCAACGGAACGACCTCATCAACACGGCCAGCTTGATTGCGGGAACGCCGGTCGGCGGCGGCGAGTTTATCGTGGTGCGAAGCCCGCATACCGGCGCGGAAACCGGCCGGGTGCGGGTGGCGGGGCGCGCGGAGGTGGATGCCGCGGTGGCGGCGGCGCGCGCTTTTCGCGAAACGCCCAGCCGTTATGAGCGATTCAAAATTCTGGACGGGGCGCGGACAGCGCTCGAGAGCCGGCGTGAGGATTTTGCCCGATTGATCACCAGCGAAAGCGGGTTGGCGTTGCGGGAAACGCGCTATGAGGTCGGACGGACCTTGGAAGTGTTGCGCTGCGCGGCGGGGGAGGCGTTGCGCGATGACGGACAGATTTTTTCGGGCGATATTTCTCCTCAAGGCAAAGCGCGAAAAATCTTTACCGTGCGGGAACCGTTGCCGTGCGCCGCCGCCATCACGCCCTTCAATCATCCGCTCAACCAGGTGGCCCACAAGCTGGCGCCCGCGATCGCGGCCGGAACGCCCGTGGTGCTCAAGCCATCAGAAAAGACTCCCCTGACCGCCTTTAAGTTCGCCGAGTTGCTTTACGGCGCCGGACTCCCCGGACCGATGCTGAGTGTCTTGGTCGGCCCGACGCGCGAAGTGGCCGAACCGCTGGCCGCTCACCCCGAAGTCGATTTGGTGGCTTTCACGGGTAGCGTGGCGGTGGGCAAGAAAATCGCTTTGACTGCTGGTTACAAAAAATTGGTGCTGGAGTTGGGCGGCAATGATCCGCTCATCGTGCTCAACGACGCCGATTTGGATCTGGCGGTGACTCTGGCGGCGGAGGGGAGCTACCGCAATTCCGGGCAGCGTTGCACGGCGGTCAAACGTATCCTTGTGGAGGAGGGCATCGCGGAGGAATTCACCCGGCGTCTGGTGGAAAAAACCAAGGATTACATCTGCGGGGATCCAACCGACGAAGGGACAAGGGTTGGGACGGTCATTGACGAGGCTTCCGCGCAATATTTGCAATCCGTCTTACGCGAAGCCGTCGCGGGTGGGGCCGCAATTCTGGCCGGTGGAGGAGTGCGCGGCGCCTTCGTGGAGCCAACGGTCATTGCCGATGTCCCGCGGGATTGCCGCATGGTGGTTTGCGAAAGCTTCGGCCCTTTTGCGCCAATTCTTAAAGTGCGAGATCTTGATGACGCGCTGGCCGTCGCCAATGCGACGGCCTTCGGGTTAAGTTCCGGGGTGGTCACCACCAATCTGAACAGTGCGATCAAGGCCGTCAGAACCTTGCGCTGTGGAACGGTCAACGTGAACGAAATTCCGGGTTTTCGCACCGAGAACAGCCCGTTCGGCGGCATCAAGGACAGCGGCCTTGGCGTCAAAGAAGGCGTGATTGAGGCCATCAAAGCCTACAGCTACGTCAAAACCTTCAGCCTGCCCTGGTAAAATGACTCCTTTAAACACAGAAGGAGACTTGAACATCTCGCCGCATCGCCGGCAATGGGCCGATAACAGTATTGACGATGCCACGCGGCGGTTGCTGGAACAGGACGGACGCCTATTCATTCACCAATCTCTTTCCACGCCTTGTTTGAATGTGATCAAATCTGCTTCCGGCGCGGGCTTTGAGGATGACGCCGGACGCCGTTACCTGGATTTTCATGGCAACAATGTTCACAACGTCGGTTTTAGCCATCCTCGGATCATCGCGGCCATCAAGGCCCAGTTGGACGAACTTTCTTTCTGCACGCGGAGATATACCTGCGAACCCGCGGTCGAATTCGCGAAAAAACTTGTGGAAATCGCCCCCAAGGGACTGAGCCGTGTTTTGTTGGCGCCGGGCGGCACAACCGCCATCGGCATGGCTTTGAAGTTGGCGCGCATGGCGACCAGGCGCTTCAAGTTTATCTCGATGTGGGATTCGTTTCACGGGGCGTCGTTGGATGCCATTTCCGTGGGAGGCGAGGCGATTTTTCGGCGCGATATTGGCCCGTTGTTGCCAGGTTGCGAACATGTGCCGCCGGCTGATAATCGTCATTGCCCCTTTCGGTGCGGCGCGGCCTGTTCGCTCGCTTGCGCCGATTACGTGGAATACGTTTTGGAAAAGGAAGGCGACGTGGCGGCGGTCATTGGCGAAACCATTCGGTCCATTCCCTTTATTCCGCCGCCGGATTATTGGAAGCGGATTCGCGCCGCTTGCCACAAGCACGGCGCGCTGCTGATCCTTGATGAGATTCCCATGGGACTGGGCCGGACAGGCCGAATGTTTGCCTGCCAGCATTACGATATTACGCCGGACATTCTCGTCCTCGGCAAAGGTCTGGGCGGCGGCATTTTTCCGCTGGCTGCGGTGCTCTGTCGCGAGGCGCTCAACACCGCTCCGCACACCGCTTTAGGTCATTATACGCACGAGAAAAATCCAGTGGCCTGCGCGGCGGGTCTGGCCACATTGCGCGTGATCGAGGAAGAAAAGTTGGTGGAAAACGCGCGCGCGCTCGGTCAATACGCCCTCGAACGCCTGCGCGAAATGGCCCAACGCCATCGTCTGATCGGCGACACGCGGGGTCTCGGCCTGATCCTAGGCGTCGAATTACTCAAAGACCGATCCACACTCAGTCCTGCGGCCGATGAAGCCGAACGCGTCATGTACGGCGCGCTTCGTCGTGGCCTGAATTTCAAGATCACGCAAGGCAACGTCCTCACCCTTACTCCGGCACTGACTTTGACCCGGGCCGAGATGGATCAAGCGCTGGAAATTTTAGATCAAGCGCTGGCCGAAGTCGAAATTTAGCCGCCAAGCGCGCGGCTGCAAGATCCCCGTCGCTTCGTCGTTGACAGGCGACACCGGGTTGTTGCATCCTCATTCCAAGCCCAAGAAAATCTGTTTGCCGTATTGTTGCGCATGGACCGCCCGACTTGTTTGAGGGGGGACCAACAAGAACCAGCGCGCCATGGCCAAGCGGAGAACACAACCTATGAGAGTATTCAATTTTGCCGTCAAGAGGCTGTTATTGGCTGGCCTGTTGTGCCTGGCGGCCTGCATCTCGAACGCGCAAACCGTCATCTCCTTGGGAGACAACGTCCCGACCCCCAACCTCGGAGATATTACAAATTTTTATACTCCGGATACCGGCTACGGGACGGATGAAAAACCGGGCGGGATGAATTATTACACCGATAACGGAAATGGGCTGGATTCTCCCGGACAAACTTTTTTATCCCCAACCAACGGCGTGCTGACCTCCATCGCCTTTCAGATGGGCAACAACAGCGGAACTTATTCCGGAAATGGCAGCGGCACCGGCCCGGGATTGTTTACGCTCCGGGTCTTTCAACTGCCGGCTCGGGGCGGCACTTCGGCCACTCTGCTGGCAACTTATTTGAGTCCGCCTAATTTCGAGTTTGCGCCGCAAGACTGGCTGCAATGGAGCGGCATCGCGGTGCGCTTGACCAACGGGGGTAATTACGCCTACACCATCGCCTCGGGCCTCAATAAAAGCGGTGGTCCCGGCAACGGCTCGCAAATGTATTGCCGCGTCTATTGCATCCCTGGTGGTACCTATTCCAATGGGTCCATTTGTCTGATTCAAGCGGCCGGCGGTCCGAACGCGGTGACCTATAATGCAGTGGCCGATATGTACAGCCAGAATTTCGACATTGGATTTTCAGACTTGTCCGTTTTGGAAAAACCGCTGGCTATTACCCCCGCCGTCTCGCCCTCGTCCACTCTGTACGGCGGCACACCCTTCACCCTGACCGAATCCGCCCAGGGGGCGGACCTCCACTATCAGTGGCAAATTGAAACGGATGGGAATAATAACAACCTGACCAATATTCCGGGAGCCACTCTTTCAAATCTGACACAGGTCGCAACCTATGCCGGGGGCAACCCGTTGTATTACGACGTTGTCATTACCAACAACAACGGGGCTTCTACCAGTACAGTGGTTCAGATTACGGTAAATCCACCAAGCGCGCCAATTCTTGACACAGATCTGAGCACCACCAGTCCCATGATTTACGTGGGCGGAAGCTTGACGTTTAGCGCGCAATTTGAAGGCACCCTGCCGTTGAGTTATCAATGGATGACGAATTCCGGCGGTGGATTTTATCCATTGAACGGCGCGACCAATCCGGCCCTCACCTTAAGTAACTTGCAAGGGACGTCCAT
>Ga0182016_10002487_pt1 | contig 21626 bp, 17 predicted proteins | sample 712S2MmetaG_FD_120491 | JGI IMG/M metagenome (GOLD analysis project Ga0182016, IMG submission 120491) | Permafrost microbial communities from Stordalen Mire, Sweden - 712S2M metaG | ecosystem: Environmental > Terrestrial > Soil > Wetlands > Permafrost | place: Sweden: Stordalen | collected... | reverse complement strand
TTTTGGCACCAATGGAGTAATATGCACCATAGGTCCATTATAATGTAAATTATACACTATAAGTGTTGACATCGCGCCACTGATGGGGTAAATTCCAAGATGTAATAGAGACTTGGGAGGCGGGATTCGGCATGGCCGTCGTGAAAATGACTCTCCCGAAATGTGATGCCTGCGGAGAGGTTTGGCTGCCGGATAGACGTTTGCCGGACGGAACTGAAAACCCAGCGCGAGAAAACCCCGAACTCTGCAAGCGCTGCGGGAAATGCAAAACCCCTACTTGGAACAAACGCGATCGGAAAACGCGGAGCCGGGCCGGGTCGCGGCATATGGCGAGTCCAGCCTCAAGCCCCACCGATGAGCCTCCTCCCGCCGAAACCAAATCCATTGCCGATGGCACTGGGCTGGAAGATCTCTACGGGATTCTTGAGAATGAATTCAAGGCTCTTGGGGGCGGCGAAGCCTTTTTGAGAGCAGAGCGCGCGGCATGGGGACCAGACCCATGGCAGAAGATCGCGCTGGAGGAACAGTCGCGGCGTGAGCGCGCCAAATGAGCCGGGTTTATTGGGACTCAATGGTGTTTATCTACTTGATAGAGAAGAACCCCACCTATTTTCCAATTGTCAAATCGGTTCATGAAGCAATGAGACGGCGCGGCGACACTCTCTGCACGAGCATGTTTGCCGTGGGAGAAGTACTGGTAGGTCCAAGAAAGCTTGGGTCGCAATCGGGAGTAGACAGGATCAGGAAATATTTCGCGGGAGGAACCTTAGCGATCTTGCCATTCACCTTCGAAACCGCAGAACAATTTGCGCTGATTCGGAGCTGGACGGGCTCAAGCCCCTCCGATGCGATTCATCTTGCGGCTGCAGCAGATGCTGGCGTCGATGTTTTCCTGACGAATGATACGAAATTGCTTTCGCTCCGAATTCCAGGTATTGGCACGATCTGCGATCTAGATCCTGCGAAACTCGCTCACGTTCTTCCTTGAACTGGTTGCACCGATCATACCGCCGGGCCGGAACTCCAATCTGCCGCTTTGCGTAATAGCATTGAGAGCACATTTGCGGCGGTTTAAGCGGTAGCGCCGGTTTCCAGGTGTTGCACCAAGCGTCTTAAGTCTTACACTGGTTAACACTCATGCTTCGCACCTGGCGCGCAAAAACGCAGATCGCCGCACTTGCCTTCTTGTGCCTGCTTGCGCTCGCCTGCGCGTTTACTGTTGCCGCGCAAAGCCCCGTAGCAACTACCGCCGCGCCGGCCGCTTCAGCCCCGGCCACGCTGCCTGACGGCGTTCGCGGCATCGTAACGCTCGAAGGCGCGTGGCGTTTTCGCACCGGAGACGACCCGCGCTGGGCCGATCCTGGCTTCGACGATTCCAGTTGGCAAACAATCTCGCTGGGGCAGCCGCTCACCGATCAGGGTTTCGACAGCTATTCCGGCTTTGCCTGGTATCGCATTCGGCTGCAGCCCCAGCTGGTCTCGCAGTTCGGCGGCGCGCCGGCAAATCCGCAGCCCGTTCTAATGATCGTAGGAAGTTCCGTCGGCCAGATCGGGGTTTACGTCAATGGAGTCGAGGCCGGTCATACGCGCGGAATGACCGACTCCCTGGCCGAGTATCAATCGCCGCCATTCATCGTTCCGCTCTCCGGTTCGGGCCCCATTAACGTTGCCATTCGCACCTGGGCAGGCCCCACTGTCTCCATCGGCCGCGGCCTGCTCACCAAAGTCGAGCTCGGCCCGCGCGACGACATGACTGAAAGACTCTCGATGGCCGTGAGCCGGCACTGGAACGAGCAGATTACCTCCGCGCTGGTTTTGACGTTTCTGTTTTTCTCGGTCGCCCTGCTGGGAGCGGCGCTTTATCTTGCGCAGCGGAACCACGCCGAGTATCTCTGGCTGGCGCTGCTCTGCCTCTCGGTGGCTGCGGGCGGCGCATTTGACGCTGCCTACGCGTTGGCAGCGATGCCGCTCTCTATCTACCGCGTCTTCGCAATGTTCACTGGCCGCATCTTCATGGCAGTTACGCTGGAATTCATTCTGCGTTTCACGGCCAGCGATTCGCGGCGGCTCGTCCGCGGCGTTCAAATCGCAGTGCTGCTGCTCCCCTTCGTGTACTTCGTTCATCTCGGACAGCTTTATGAAGGCCTTTCCGTTGCTGCCGAAGTGGTCTTCTGCCTCCTGGTCTGCGTGCTGCTCTTTCGCGCCTGGCGCCATGGCAAAGGCGAGGCGGGCGTCATGCTGCTGCCCTTCTTTCTTGCCGCTACGGCCGATTCCGCTGACACCGTGCTTGATTTCGCTGCGTTCAGGCACTGGCTTCCGGAGCAATTTGCTTCCCACCGTTTCCATCTCGGCCCTATCGAGTTCGGCACCGGCAACGTTGCCTACACAATCTTTCTCGGCAGCCTGCTCGCCGTCATCCTTTATCGGTTCGTGCGCATCAGCGAAGTGGAGCAACGCTCGGCCGCGGAAATATCGGCGGCACGCAGCGTTCAAGCTTTGCTTATCCCCACGCATCTGCCGTCGAACAAAAACTTTGTGCTTGAAAGCGCCTACCTGCCCATCAACGGCGTCGGCGGAGATTTCTTTCAGGCGCTGCCGCTCAAAGACGATTCGCTGCTGCTCGTGGTTGGAGACGTGAGCGGCAAGGGCCTGCAGGCCGCCATGAATTCAAGCACCCTGGTGGGCGCGCTGCGCAACGAGCTTTCTCACGATCCGGTCACGGTACTCTCGCACCTCAACCGCGTGCTCATCGGCGCGGTGCCGGTCACAGGCAACGTTCCCGACCTCGATTGTGCACCCTGCTACGCCACGTGCCTCTGCGCGAGAATCTATCCCGACGGCACCGCGACCATCGCCAACGCCGGGCATCTTGGCCCCTACCGCGACGGACGCGAAGTGCCGCTCACTCCAAGCCTGCCCCTGGGAGTCATCGCGGACGTCGAATTCGAGCAGATAACCTTCCAGCTCAACCACGGCGACCGGCTTGTGTTCATCTCCGATGGCGTGGTTGAAGCCACCGATGCGCACGGCGAGCTGTTCGGCTTTGAGCGCACCCAGCAGGTAAGCAACGAGTCGGCGCGCTACATTGCGCAGACCGCGCAGCGCTTCGGCCAGAACGACGACATTACCGTCGTATCGATCTACGTCGCCTCCCGCACCGCGCAGCACAGCAACGAAGTAGCCGTGTACTCAAGCTAGCTCTCTGAAAGAGAAATTGAAGACAGACGGCACAGGCTATTTTTCTTTGACTTTCAATAGTCATGTATGTGTAGTTATGTATGTATTTTAGGAGACTGAATGAAGCCTACAGATTTGACGAAGAGGCATGTGATTTCGGCATACGTGGAACCTGCCCGCCAGAGGGGCGTCAACACCGTCCGGGTCAAAGTCGGAAGCGTCCAAAAGGAGCTGGGCTGGACAAACCGCACTCCCTCCGTGTTCTCGACGTTGTCTTCAAAGGATTTCCAAAGAGAAGTGGGCGTCGAGTTGGTCGAAAAGACGGGCGGTCCAGCTTCTGGGGGGCGAGCACAACGGTGCAGTTTGTGTACAAAATTCTGGACGGGCCAGCCTCCTTCACCAAGCAAGCCAAGCCCATCCCCAATGGCGCCGGTCTGGAATCGCTCTATGGTCTGTGCTCAGAAACATTCAAAGCGCTTGGGGGCGGCGAGGCATTCCTGCGCCGCGAACGCGAATGGGGGCCTGACGCGTGGGAAAGATATGAGATCGAGCAGCGAAAACATGGAAAGCGCAAGGCCGGAGAATGAGCCGGGTCTACTGGGACTCAATGCTTTTTATCTACCTGCCTGAAGCTAACCCAGCATTCGCGAAACGCACGCTCATGCATTACCAGGAGATGATTCGTCGCGGAGTCATTCTGAGTACAAGCGTCTTTACCCTTGGCGAAGTGCTTACCGGACCCAGGATACGCAACGACCGGGCGGGGATCGATGGAATCAGGAAGTTTTTTGACTGCGGAAGTGTAGAAATCCTTCCATTTAGCCGTGAAGCCGCCGACCGCTGCAGCGTTGTCCGGGCCACCTGTCGTGTGACACAGGCCGATGCCATCCACCTTGCCGCTGCGGCGGTTGCCGGAGTCGAACTTTTCGTGACGAACGACGCGAAGCTTAGAAAGCTTCTGATTCCCGGAATTAAATTCTTCGCAGACCTCGACGGCAAAATAATCTAAGCGGATTACCGAGTCTCTCCCCAAGGCCAGCGCTCTGGTTTGGTCTGAGTGTGTTGTTGCCGGTAAATATATCGTGATACGATATATTTATGCAGACATCCTCTCCTGCAACCGTCCCGGATCCCCTGCTCGAAACCCTCGCCGAGTTCCGCTACCAGCTGCGCCGCTTTCTCCAATTTAGTGAAAACGCCGCGCGCGAAGCCGGGCTCGAGCCGCAGCAGCACCAGCTCTTGTTGCAACTTTCCGGCACTCCCACCGAGGCCCCGGCCACTATCGCCTACGCAGCCGAGCGCCTCGGCCTCAAGCACAACAGCGCAGTGGAGCTTGTGGATCGCTGCGAGCGTGAAGGCCTGCTGAGCCGCACCGTTGACCCCGCCGACAAGCGCCGCGCAATGTTGCGCATCACGCGCAAGGGCTACCGGATTCTCGCGCACCTGACCCGCGATCATGCCCGCGAGCTTAACGAGCGCGCCCCGCTGCTGGTGCGGACCCTCAAGCGCGTGCAGGCGCACGCCAGCGTAACTGGAGGCAGGCGCGCATGAAATCACGCCCCTCCGTTCTCCGCGATTTCACCGTCGATCGCCGCGTTTGGATGCTTACCGCTGTCGCGCTCGTCATCGGCGCGGGCGCAGCGGGCCTGGCCGTGTTCCTGCTTCGCGCGATTGCGTTCTTCACCAACCTGTTTTACTACCACCGGTTCAACATTGCCATGGTGGGGCCGGCGGCCTCCGATCTTCCCCGCTTGTCGATGATCATCGTCCCTGTGGTTGGCGGACTGATCGTGGGGCTTATGGCCTACTACGGATCCGACAAGATTCGAGGCCACGGCATTCCCGAGGCAATTGAGGCTATCCTGCTGAACGGCGCGCGCATTGAGCCAAAAGTTGCAGCACTCAAACCGGTTTCGGCGGCAATCGCCATCGGTTCCGGCGGACCGTTCGGCGCTGAGGGTCCCATCATTATGACCGGCGGAGCCTTCGGATCGCTGGTCGCGCAGTGGCTGCACCTCTCTGATGCGGAACGCACCACGCTGCTGGTTGCCGGCGCGGCCGCGGGAATGTCGGCGACCTTTGCCGCACCGGTCGCGGCCATCCTGCTGGCGGTCGAACTGCTGCTGTTTGAAATGCGCCCGCGCTCGCTTGTTCCCGTGGCTGCCGCCAGCATTGTGGCCGCAGCTTTGCGCATCGTATGGCTTGGCGCTGGGCCGCTGTTCCCCGTCGATCTGCCGGCTAACTTTTCAATTACCCGCCCGCTGCTCATCGCACTGCCTCTCGGCGCAGCCATCGGCCTGGCTGCAGCAGGACTCAGCCGCCTTATGTACGCATTTGAAGACGCGTTCGAACACATCGGCGGCAAGCTCCACATTCACTGGGCCTGGTGGCCGGCCATCGGCGGCATTGGCGTGGGTATTGGCGGATACTTCTTTCCGCGCGGCCTGGGCGTGGGCTACGACAACATCGCCGAATTGCTGCGCGGCAACGCTCCTGCTTCCCTGCTCATTGGCATCATCGTCGCAAAATCGCTCATGTGGGCTTTCGCGCTGAGCTCCGGAACATCGGGCGGCGTGCTTGCGCCTCTGCTTATGATTGGCGCGGCCCTGGGCGAATCGGCCGCGTGGCTCGCTCACCTGCCCGTTCAGGCGCAGGCAATCGCTGCTCTGCTCGGCATGGGCGCCATGCTGGCAGGCGCGCTGGGTGTGCCGCTCACGGCTATACTTTTCTCGCTGGAGCTCACGCATTCCATAACTGCGCTGTTGCCGCTCATTCCTGCATGCGTGGGCGCTTACCTCGTAACCTCGCTGCTCATGCCTCGTTCGATTCTCACTGAGAAACTTGCGCGCCGCGGCCGCCATCTGTCGCGTGAGTACGGAGTTGACCCGCTTGAAACCATCTATATCGCCGAGGTGATGCGAGATTTTTCTGCGCCTGAAGAGGGCGGCATTGGAACGCCCGGCGACTTGCCCGAGGCCTTTGCCTTTTCCGATGAAACCTGCCGCAGCGTGGCCGAGCAGATGGCTGTCTCCGGTGTTGAAACCATGCTGGTAGTTGACCGGCAAACCGGAAAACTGTGCGGGAGGATCGGACTTATCGAACTGCTCTCCGGACGCCGCCGCGCGGTTCGCCGTGAGACTGAGCGCAGCCGCGCCATGCAAGCGACCGAAGAGCTTGTGGAGGAAACCACAACGTACCACGCTTGAGAATCGACTGCGGGTCCGGCTGCTAAAATCGCCCAAGAGCCCGAGAATGCCCGTCAAAGCCCTCTATCCCGGCACCTTCGACCCACCGACCAACGGTCACGTGGACCTGATTCAGCGCGGGGCAAAGATCTTTGACCAGCTCACGGTCGCCATCCTGGTCAACCCGGTCAAGAACCCGCTCTTCACCGTCGAAGAGCGAGTTGAGATGCTGCAAGAAGTGGTAATCGCCATCGGCAACGTCACAGTGGCCACATTCGACGGCATGATGGTGGATTTCGCGCGGCAGCAGGGCGCAACCGCTGTTCTGCGCGGCATCCGCGCCATCAGCGATTACGAGCACGAGTTCCAGATGGCGCTGATGAATCGCCGCCTGGCGCCGGAGATCGAGACGGTGTTTCTGCAGCCGGCCGGCCGCTACTCGTTTGTGAGCTCGCGGATGGTGAAAGAAGTGTTCAGCTTCGGCGGCGACGTCACGGGGCTCGTCCCGCCGAATGTGCTTAAACGCCTGCGCGCGCGGATTAACAACGGCGGGTAGTCAGCTCGTCGTTCTGAGAATTCAATGAGGTATAAACCGCTTGACGCTACGCGGCTTTTATCGGTTTTCGGCAACCTGCCTCACGTTTGCTCTGTTCTCTATATTTATCGAGAGTATTGGGTATCGATTCTTCGGATGGCCCGCGCCCGAGAGGCTGCCTCTTGCCGTGGTCTTTCTCATGGGCTCACTTGGGGCGCTCAGCGCAATCTTGTTCATTCCGTTTTGGGTCGGAATGATTTGGCATTGCCTACTCCTCAGCGGGCTCCCGCTTTCCGCAAGGGCCCTCTGGCTAGTTCTCATGGTGCCAACGCTCTACATCGGAATCCTGATTTACTACTACGCTGTCTTTTGCAGAACAGAGCGAGGTCTCTGAGGGTCTGGAGACCGGCGCTGCTCAATTCACAATATCCACCTTCTTCAGGTTATCGTCGGGCACGCGATCGATCAGCAGCAGCAGCGGATCCACTCCCGCCTTTTCTGGCTTTGAATCGGTCACGAATGTATAGGTGCCGCCCTTGCCGGTCATGTGAATCATTTGCCGTGCCAGCACCTTGCCAAATTGCATGCCCTTTGCAGGAGCGGCAAGCGCGCCTACCTCGATCCAGTCATCCACCGGCACTTCAGTCTCCGCGCCCTTGGCATCGGCCTTGTACTTGTGCGTTTCTATCTGCACGGTCACATCGTACTTGCCATCGGGCCGCTTTTTCGCGGTTGCCGTCAGCGTTCGATTTGAAAACAGCGTGATGTCCTCAAACAAATCCTTCAGCAAATATTGATACTGCGGCGGAGTCTCGCTGCGCAGCGCATCGACCAGCGCATACGAGGTTGGGTACGGAGGCGGCGCGAAGCGGTACTGCGCCAGAACCTTGCGCAGTGCGCGATTGACTGCGTCCTCGCCGATCATCTGGCGCAGGTAGTACATCACCACGCTGCCCTTGCGGTAGTGGATATATCCCTGGCTGGCGTCGACGCGCATCAGCGGCCGCTCTTTCAGGCGCTCCGTTCCACGCGAGCGCAGGTAGCTGTCCATCTCGTACTGCATGAACTTGCGCATGGTGTCCTGGCCGTACTCATGCTCCATCACCATCAGGGCCGAGTATTGCGCCAGCGTCTCTGAGAGCGACGTGGCTCCCTGCATATTTGCGCCGACCACCTGGTGCGCCCACCATTGATGGCCCATCTCATGGGCCACCACGTAATACACCATGTCGATGTCGTCGGGCTTTTCGATGTCGGCAATAAAGCCGATCGACTCCGAATAAGGCATCGTCCCCGGAAACGCCTGCGCAAAGCTGGCCACGCGCGGAAACTCGATAATGCGCGCTTCCTTGTTGTAGTACGGCCCGTAGTTGGTGGTGTAATACTCCAGCGACTTTTCGACCGAACGGACCATCTTGGGAACGTTCCACGGCTGTTCTTTGAGGTAATAGACCTCAACGTCGACTCCGTTCCACTTGGTGCGCTCCACCTGGTAGCGCGCCGACATGAACGAATAAAAATTCAACGAGAGGTGGTCCAGCCTGTACTCGTAATAGTTGCGGCCGCCCTGCTGCCATTGGCTCACCAGCGAGCCGGGCGCAATGGCAATTTGATCGCCGCTGGTGCTGATCACCGTGTCAACATTCACCCAATCGGCATTGTTATTGAGGTACGAGTTCATGCAGTCGGCGGTGCAGTTCTGCTCGAGCTCGGGCATCAGGTCTTTTTCTTTCATCTTGAAGCGCTTGCGGTCGTTGGGATCGGTCAGCTCGTTGCCATCCTGGTAGCCTATCTGCGGCACGATGCCGGAGTTGATGAACGTGCCGTTCTGCGCTATTCCGGTCATCGTCAACTGGTTCTCGAATCCCTTGGGATGCGACTCCACATCGAACTTCATGGTGCGCTCTTCGCCCGGCGCAAGCGGGGTTGTGAGTTTGTAGATCTGAAAGTCGAGCGGTTTATCGTCTTTGTCGAGCTGGGCTCCGGCAAGCTCGATGCTCGAAGTAAAGTTGTGGTCGAGCGTAAGGTAAAGCGTGTCGATGGGCTTGCTGGTCTCGTTTTTGATTTGTTGCTGGCCTTGCATCACCATTTCCCGCGTGGCAGGATAGATGGCGATGTTGTAATGCACATCGGTGATGCGCGGTTGCGGCGCGTTTTGATAGCGCTTGTAGGCTTTCTCATAATCGGCCTGGCGCTTTTGCGCGTCATACGAGCTTTCGTTCGTGTTCAGTATCTCGGTGTTGTAGTAAACCCATCCCCCAACCAGAACAAATCCAGCGGCCGCGGCAATGGTCCAAACGCGAATCGCGCCAGTGAAGCGAAGCCGCGCATTCATCATGCGGGCTTTCAGTCGCGTGTCTTTTCCGCGCTGCCATAGCAGGATGCTGGCCAGCGCAATGAGGATCGAGAAGAGCGTCCAGTAAGCCGCAAACCAGCTCCAGCTTTTCATCCATGGCTGATAGCCGAAGAAATCGGAATAGGTCATGGTAGGCAGGCTGCCGAACCGCACCATGCGCGTGCCCACATGCAGCGGGCGCCACACAACATTATTGATAATTATGAGCAGGACGAAGATGGAGTATCCGACGTACTTGTTCGGCGAAATGACGTGAACCAGAAATGCGGCCGCAGCCAGGAAGGCGAAGCCCAGCATATCTTGTCCAAGCAGCGATTCAGCGTAAAGGCCGAATTGAAAACGGCTATAGCCGTGGAAGATTTGAACGCCAACGGCGATAGCAATAACCAGAATCTGCAGCGAGGCCATTGCCGACATGAGCGCAATGAATTTGGCCACGTAGTTGGGCCACTCGGGGATGGGCAGCGCGTCGCTCACTTCGTCGATGCGCGCGTCGCGTTCTTCCCACACCATTTGGCCGGCAAAAAAAGTGACGAGCGCGATGATGAGAAAACTGAACGAACCGAAGATAATCTCGATCATCATGTAGGTGACGGGGCGCGTGGTGAGGCCGAAACCCTGGGTTCCGCTCAGGATGAGCGACAGCGAGCAATTGATGAACGCAAAGCAGGCAATGACGATAAAGACGACGGATTTGAAAAGCCGGCGGTACTCGACGCGGACAATGCCGAACAACTGGCGCAAGCGCGCGCCCGCTCCATAGCTCGGAGTGACTTTGCCAAACTCGAGCGGCTTGATTTCGGCCTGGATAGTTTCTTTCTCCGCAACTTGTTTTCTGGATGCGCGGCCGGCGCGCTCTGAGAAGCTGAATCGCCAGTAGGCAAAGGCGAAAATCAGCAGGCCGACCGCAACCCACGCCAGCCGGTTCCACAGCAGCAAGCCCACAAAGCCCAGAACGTGCGTGTTCTTGTCGGCAACCGTCCAGTACTTGGTCATGAATGCGAAAGCATCGTTGCCAAATGGATCGATCATGGCCGCGACTTTCTCGTTGTCCAGCTTCTGCGTGACCACGCTGGAAGCGACATCGGCCACCAACAGCCCCAGCGCGCCGAGAAACGACAGCAGCGTGCTGCGCGTGAGCGCGGCTATGGCAAAGATGATGGCCGCAATAAATATGGTGTTGGGAATTGCAAATACCAGCAGGCCCTGCAAGTGCGCTGCGCCCACCAGAGGCCCGAAGCGGTCTTTATCGACCCACGGCATCATCGGCGTGAGCAGCGCCGCAAGTGAAATACCCAGCATTGGAATGGTGGAGACAACCACCGATCCCAGAAACCGGCCCAGCAGAAAATCACTCTTTTTAATCGGCTTGGTAAAAATGATCTGGTGCATGTTCGACGTGAACTCGCGCGCCGCGGCTGAATTCACAAAGGCCGTAACCATGAGCAGCGTAATGAACCAGAAGATTGAGTAATACTGCTCCACAACGTAGGGCGCATTGCGGAAGGTGTTGCCGATGGCCCCGCCGACCGTCACCTGGTCGGTGCTCAGCGCCAGCATTACCATTGCCGCCACGATGAAGGTGAAAACCCACAGCATGACCGAGCGCAGCCAGTAGCGAATTTCAAACCAGAAGAAATAGAGCATGCCTGCGCCCCTCCTAATTGAGGCCCGCGATGCGGGCGAAGAACACATCTTCAAGATCGGGAGCCACGGGCGCAAAGCCCTCTTCAGGCAACGCATCGGCATACACATGAATCTGCGTTCGTCCGGCGACCAGCTTGTTCGAGATTACGTGCATGCGGCCCGAGTAATCCTTCACGGCAGTCCGGTCGATGGACTTGAGCCAGACCTTGCCTTCAAGGTCGAGCACCGCGCGATCGGGCGCGCCCGCATACAGCACCTTGCCCAGGTGAATGATGGCCATGTTGCTGCACAGGTCGGTCACATCCTCAACAATGTGCGTGGAAAGAATCACGATGATGTTATCGCCGATTTCAGCCAGCAGGTTGTAAAAGCGATTTCGCTCGCCGGGGTCGAGTCCGGCGGTCGGCTCGTCAACAATCAGCAGTTTGGGGTCGCCGATGAGCGCCTGCGCAATGCCAAAGCGCTGGCGCATGCCGCCAGAGAAACCGGTGAGCCTCTTCTTGCGCACGTCCCACAGATTCACGCGGTGCAGCATCTCGTGCACCACCTCTTTGCGCTGCTTGCCGTTCACAATGCCCTTCAGCAACGCAATCTGGTCGAGCATCTCCTCGGCATTCACGCGCGGATAGACACCAAAATCCTGCGGCAGATAGCCGAGGATCTTGCGCACTTCTTCCTTTTGGCGCAGCACGTTCAGCTCTCCCATTTGAATGGCACCTGAGTCCGGCTCCTGAAGCGTGGCAATGGTGCGCATGAGCGTGGATTTTCCGGCGCCATTCGGCCCCAGCAACCCATAAAGCCCTTTTGGAATGGTCAGGTTTACGTCGTCGAGGGCGCGAACGTTGCCCTTGTAGACCTTGGTGAGGCCTTCAATTCGAAGCTCCATGCGGGTCGATCCTCCTGCAATCAGGAACGCGTTTGAGAAGTTTGAGGGACAGCGATTGGCGAGCGGTGCTTACTACTTGGTTAATTGACGATACCCCAACCAAGTGGCGAGCGGGCAAGCTTGTTTTAAAGCTGTACGCATCTGGGCGGCAAAAAGTGCCAGGAAAATGCTTGCGATCCCACGCTTCGAGCAAAAGCGCTCGAAGGATGGGCCAGCCTCAGTTGTGATGGAACAAACGAAGACAGGCCCTGGCATGCGCTCGCCTGATTTTCCCTTCGGGTTTCGCTCAAACCCAAAATCTGTAACAATAAAATTGTTATGACCGTTACAGCTCCCGCAAACGTCTTTGCCGACAGGATCGGCCGCATTGAAGTTTCAGCCACCATGGCGGTAGCAGCCGAGGCCGCCAAGCTGCGCGCCCAGGGCGCCAACTTGGTCGATTTCGGCGCCGGGGAGCCGCATTTCCCCACTCCGCGGCACATTAAGGACGCCGCCATCGCCGCCATTGACGCCAACTTTACGCGCTACACCGTCGTGCCCGGCATTCCCGACGTGCGCAAAGCCATTGTCGAGCGGCACGCCTGCGACTTTGGCTCAGACTATGCGATCGACGAAGCCATTTTCACCACCGGCGGCAAGCACGCGCTCTTTAATACCATCCAGATCCTGGTGGACCACGGCGACGAGGTCATTCTGCCCGTTCCCTACTGGGTCAGCTTCAAAGACATCATCCAGTACGCGGGCGGCAAGGTCGTGTACCTCGAGACCGAGGAGTCGCAGAATTTCCGCATCACTGCTGATGCGATCGAAAAGGCCATCACGCCGCGCACCAAGGCCATCATCCTCAACTCGCCCTCGAATCCGGCCGGCTCGGTGGTCACTGCCTCGGATCTCGAGCGCATCATCCAGCTCGCCCATGATCGCGGTGTTTTCCTGCTTTTGGACGAGTGCTACGTGTACCTCAACTATGCCGGCAAGTGCGTCTCGGGCGGGTCGTACACCTGGGCCAAGGAGCACCTGGTGATTCTCGGCTCGCTCTCGAAGACCTATTCGATGACCGGCTGGCGCGCCGGCTACGCGCTGGCGTCGAAGGCCATTGTCGCAAACCTGAGCAAGCTGCAATCGCAGCAGACGTCAAACGCCACCAGCGTTGTGCAGAAGGCGGCCATCGCAGCGCTCAGCGGCTCGCAGGAGTGCGTAGGCCAGTTCCGTGCCGAGTTTATCGACCTGCGCGATTACATGCTGGCCCGCCTGGCCGAGATTCCCGGCGTCACCTGCACCAAGCCCGAGGGCGCGTTCTACGTTTATCCCAATATCGGGGCGTTCATCGGCAAGGGCGGAGTGAAATCGGCCACCGAACTGGCCACGCGCCTGCTGCATGAGGCGCACGTGGTCACGGTTCCCGGTGAGGCCTTCGGCACCAGCGAGCACATCCGCATCTCGTATCCCGTGACCAAGCAGAATATCGACGAAGGCACGCGGCGGATGAAGGAATTTCTGGGCAAACTGAGCTAAGGCCTGTCGAAGAGATCAGGTGGTCTCCCGGGTCCCCAGATGCGAGGGACCCGGAGCACCCGGTTTTTGTAGCGCGGGTCTCCAGTCCCGCGCATGCCCTCATTGCCTCCCGTAAGTCGTCGACCCCGGCGGAATAATCTGCACCCCGTTCAGCACGCCCTGGTTCGGCTTGGCCCATGCCGCAATCGGGTTTGTCCTGCCGCAATCGAGGCACGCGGTGGTATTGAACTCCGTGCCGCAGAACGGGCACGCAGACTGGCAGGCAAAGGTGTCAAAGGCGGAATTGCAGCTGGAGCACCGCCAATACGAGCCGATGGGCGGTTTGGTGTGGCATTCCGGGCACTCAAACCCGTCGCGCCGCGGCAGCTTCTCGATCTTGATGAGGTGGCGGGCATGCTGCAGACCGCCCCAGCAGTTCAGCACAATAAAGCCGACAACCACGAGCGTCCAGGTGGAATGCATCGGAGGCCACAGCAGCACAAGTACCACCAGGCCGGCTGCGCCCGCAAAGCCCATGATGGTCGCGACCTGAAGGCTGCGCGCCTTGCCCACGAAAAACCACAGCAGAGAGCGCAGAATCTGCCCGCCGTCGAGCGGGTAGATGGGGAGCATGTTGAAGATCAGCAGCCCTAGATCGATCAGAAAGACGCTGACCGTCAGCTGATAAAGATCCGGATTCGAGTGTTCCCACCGCAGAAACGATGCAGCCATCCATGCCGCGCCGAAGATTGGTAGCAGCACAACATTCACCAGCGGCCCAGCAGCCAGGCTCCAGAGCTGAGCGCCCGGCCGCTGCGGCGGATCGACAAATGCGACCCCGCCCAGCGGCCACAACATGATGCGGTTGGCCGTGCCACCCGTCGAACGGCACGCAAAGGCGTGGCCGAACTCGTGCAGCAAGACAATCACAAACAGCGCCAGGTACTCGAGGGCGCTCCACGCGTAGTTGGAGTAGCGTCCCTTCCCGCCGCCAATCTCGTAAATCGCGATCACGAACCACGACCAGTGGAGGAAAACGTCGATTCCGGCAACGCGGAAAAGATGCAGCGAACCCTGACGCAAGCTTGGCATTGGACATAGGTTACCCCATTCCCTGCCGTCAGGGCGCCTGCACGGCGCCAAACCCATCGCCATCAACGGTCTTTGGGGCCTCGCCTGCGCCGCGTCACACGCTGCGGAGGCCAAATCTGGCAGAATAGTTTATTCGTCACTGTGCAAGTACCGTCTTCTTCTTATAGGATGTGTCTTCAATGTCGAAAGCTGTCGATTTTCGTCCTGTCATACTTGCTGGAGGCAGCGGCACGCGCTTCTGGCCCCGGTCCCGCCGTGCCCGCGCCAAACAGGTTCTGGCGCTCGATGGTGAGCGCTCAATGATTCAGCAGACCATGGAGCGGCTCAAGCCCATTGCCTCGCTCGAGAAATCATGGATCATTACCAACGAATTTCTGGCCCACGAAATCGCCGATCAGCTGCCCGGCCTGCCCGCTGCGCAGCTCATCCAGGAGCCGTGCGCGCGTAACACCGCCCCGGCTTGCGGACTGGCCGCTTTCCTGATCGAGCGCGACAATCCCGATGCCGTGCTGGGCGTATTTCCGTCAGACCACGTGATCGCCGATGAACCGCGCTTTCTCAAGGCCCTGCAGAAGGGCATTGCGGTGGCCGCGGCGGGCGACAACATTGTGGTGCTGGGCATTGAGCCGCAGCGCGCCGAAACCGGCTACGGCTACATTGAAACCGGCGACCTGGCCCCGGATGATGTCGCCCTGCACGTGCGCCGCTTTATTGAGAAGCCCAACCAGAACCGCGCCGAGGAGTTTGTGGCGGCCGGCAACTACTACTGGAATTCGGGCATGTTTCTGTGGTCTGCCCGCACGCTGGCCAACGCCGTGCGCGAGCACCTGCCTGAGACTGCGCCCATTCTTGAAGGCATTGCCGCAGCCTACGGCACGCCGGAATTTGAAGAAGTGTTCCACAAGCTCTACCCCAAGTGCGAAAACATCTCGGTAGACTATGCCGTCCTCGAGCCGCGTTCGGCCAAAGGGGAGCACCTGTCGAACCTCTATTGCATTTCCGCCGAGTTCAGCTGGAACGATCTGGGCTCCTGGGCCTCGCTTTACGAGTACCAGCATGACTCGCGCCTGCGCGGCGACCCCGACGGCAACGTTGCCGATACCAGCGGCCACCTGGCGCTGGACGCAGCAGACAACTACGTTTTCAGCCCCCGCAAATTTGTAGCGCTGGTCGGCGTTGAAAACCTTGTCATTGTCGATACCGAGGACGCGTTGCTGATCGTGCATCGCGACCACTCCCAGGATGTGGGCAAAGTGGTGAAGGAATTGAGCCAGACCGGGCGGGAAGAGCTGATCTAGGGGCGTGACCTTTTACAGGTCGAGCATTTTAAGAAGATCTTGAACGCTGATTCCGTGATGAGCGGCGATGTGCTTGAGCATGCTTGCAAGTGTCCCTGCCTTGATCGGTCGATGACAGGGTATGACTTCATGGTTTTCCCCGTCACGTTGCGTGGTTACCCGAATGTGCGATCCCTTTTGTCGAGTAACTTCGTAACCCAGCGCGCTTAGCGCTTTGACCAATTGGGTTCCATCAACATCGCGCGGCAGTTTCACTGGACCAGAACTTCATCCCGCACAAAGTGCAGGCGAATGATTTTGGGGGCCGGCGTGCTCTCGTCGAAATAGCAGGCAACCGCATCCTTGACCATGGCTCGCAGTTCCTCGAGCGAGTCTCCCTGCGTGTGGATGCCATAGCCCAGCGCGGTGGCCGTATAGCCGCCGTCGACCTCGTCCTCGCGGACTTCGAAGATGATCTCGCTCATCGCTGGGGTGCCCTCCCTGCCTGAACTTGATGCTAACATTGCCCGAACCGCCTGAACAAGAATCCGCCATCCCCGCCGCCGGCGTACAATTCTTGCGTAACTCAGTGCAGACATTTTGCCTGAGTAAGGGGTCAAATGCCCGAAATCGTCGACTGGCACGTGCGCGACAAACCGCGCCGCCTGAATCCACTTTTCTACGTCCTTTTTGCCGTAATCATCCTCATCTTTTTCGGCGGCAGCACTGTTATCTCCTACTGGGTCGATCTGCTCTGGTTCAGCTCGCTCGGATACGCCAGCGTTTTCTGGAAGTCCTGGAGCCTCGAATTGGGAACATTCGCGGTGTTCGCGGTGCTCACTTTCGGGATTCTTATCGCGGCATTCTTCGCTCTGCGCCATCATCATGCCGGCGACCTGCCTGAAACGCATACCATCTACGTCGGCCCTCGCGCCATTACTCTGCCAGTCGTCAAGGCGATGCGCATTGTGGCTGTCATCGCGGCACTGGTGGTTTCGCTGATCACCGGCGTCGCCATGCAATCGCAATGGCCCACGCTCGCGCTCTACTGGAACGCGCCACACTCGGCCCAATCCATCGCCGACCCCATCTTCGGCCTCCCGCTCGGCTTTTATCTCTTCACGCTTCCGGCATGGCAGCTCCTCGCGGGCTGGCTGCTCATGCTCGCCATATTCATCGCCATTCTTGCCGCTGTGTTTTTCATCGCCGCGGGCAGCGGGCGAGCGCTCGACGGCAGATTCGCCGGTTCTCTGCCCTGGCGCGGCGTCTCGGTTGCAGCCGGCCTCCTGCTGTTCACACTCGCGATTCGCGAATACATCGGCCGCTTCACCCTGCTCTTCGAGCACCACACCATCTTCGACGGCATCACCTACGTCGATGCGCACGTCACCATCTTTGGCATGGCATGCATCAGCATTGCGCTTGTGGTTGGCGCGTTGATCGCGATCGTTGGCGGAGCAACGCGTCCCAGTGCGCGCTGGCTCCTCGCCGCCGCGGCTCCCGCCGTGCTCTGCTACGTCATCTTCGGCATCGCCGGCTGGTATGTCACCACCTTCGTCGTCAAGCCCAACCAGCTCGATCGCGAACGGCCTTATATCGCCGACAACATTGCTTCGACGCGCCAGGCTTATGGCCTCGATACCTTCACGCAGCGCGAGTTTCCCGCCGATACAACCATTGCCGCCGCCGATCCCGAGCACAACCAGGCAACGCTTCAGAACATCCGCCTGTGGGACGTGAATGCGCTGCAGGACACGCTGCGCCAGGTGCAGGAGATCCGCACTTACTACGACTTCCCCGGTATCGACATCGATCGCTACAAAATCAACGGTTCGCTGCGCGAAGTGATGCTCGGCGTGCGCGAGCTCAACGTCGACAAGCTGCCCGAGAGCAGCCGCAACTGGATCAACGACAAGCTCATCTACACGCACGGCTACGGCATCACCATGAATCCCGTGAATGGATTCACGCCTGAAGGCCTGCCCACGCTCTACCTGAGCAACATGCCGGTACAGAGCTCGGTGCCCGACCTTAAAGTTACGCGGCCTGGGATTTACTTCGGCGAGCTGACCGACACCGATGTTTATGTAAAGACCCATCAGCAGGAATTCAACTACCCCGAGGGCGCAACCAACAACCTTTCGAACTATGACGGAACCGGCGGCATTGAGCTGGGCGGATTTTTGCGCCGCGTGCTGCTGGCCTTCAATCGCGGCGACGTCACCAAGATTCCCTTCAGCGACGACGTAACGACCACCAGCCGCCTGCTCATGCGGCGCAACATCATGGCGCGCGTTTCGGCTCTGGCCCCGTTCCTGACCTTCGACGGCGACCCCTACATCGTGGTCGGCGACGACGGCCGCCTCTCATGGATCATCGACGCGTACACTTCCTCGGCAAGCTATCCGTACTCCACGCAGTCGAGCCTTGCCAACCAGCCGGTCAACTACATCCGCAACAGCGTCAAGGCGGTGGTTGACGCCTACGACGGCACGGTCACGTTTTACGTGTTCGATAAAACCGATCCCATCCTCGCGGCGTGGCGCGGCATCTTTCCCGACTTGTTTAAAGATGTGTCGGCCATGCCCACCTGGCTGCGCGCCCATGTCCGCTACCCTGAAATGCTGGTCAGCCTGCAAGCCGAGCTCTACGGCCTCTATCACATGACCGACCCCGAGGTCTTCTACAACCGCGAAGACCAATGGACGGTAGCGACTGAGAACAGTTCGCAACAGGATGGCAATCAGGCCACGCCCATGAGCCCCAACTTTGTGCTCATGACGCTGCCCGGCGAATCGAATCTCGAGTTCGTCGAAATTTTGCCCTTCACTCCCATCAGCCGCAACAACATGATCGGCTGGATCGCGGCGCGCAGCGATGGCGACCACTACGGCACGGCCATGGTCTTCGATTTTCCCAAGACGCGCCTCGTCGATGGGCCGCAGCAGATCGAGGCCCGCATCGACCAGAACGCGCAACTCTCCGGCCAGCTCACGTTGTGGAATCAGCAAGGCTCGCACGTCATTCGTGGCAGCCTGCTGGTCATCCCCTGCGGCCAGGCCATTCTCTACGCTGAGCCCATCTACCTGCAGGCCCAGCGCAGCCCCATGCCCGAGTTGCGCCTCGTAGTGCTCGCCTTGCAGGACCGCCTCGCTTACGGACCGACTTTCGATGCCGCGCTGAGTTCTTTGTTTGGTTCCGAGGCCGCATCCATCGTCCAGTCAGAACCGTCGCAGCCGGGCGGCCCTTCGGCATCCGGCACACCAACATCTCCCAGCAACGCAGCCCAGCCCACGGCCGACACCAAGGCGCTCATCGCACGGGCGAGCAGCGATTTCACCGACTACCAGCGCCTCACGTCAGAAGGCAAACTATCAGAGGCTGGCCAAAAACTCGACGACCTGAAGCACACGCTGGATGAATTGAACGCGCGGGGGAAGTGAATGGTCTCCGGGGTCTTGAGGACGATGCGGAGATCAGGGCATGAGGGTGCCCCATCCTTTCGGCGTCTTGTGCCGAAAGGGTGGGATAGCACGAACCTGGGTGCCTCAGTTCTGCATTTTCAGATCTGGGACAGCGCTACCGTTCGCTGACCCGCTGACTCGCTTGATCAACGCGCCGTTCGCCGCAGCTGATACCTGCTCGTCAATCCATCGATCATCAACGTCGCTATGGTCGCCGACATTGGAAGACCGTGCACGCCGAGGGGCGCGCCTGATATCGAATCGTAGTGTTCCCATATTCCGACTTTGATGGCGTTCGCCACTATGGAGTCGGCAATGCGATTGGCGGCTGATGCAAGCCCGTACGACATGAGTCCGGTTGCAATTTGAAAAACAGGGGCCGGCCACGTATCCCCGCGCCAGAAAGTGCTGGATAGAAAATTCGGGTTCGTTCTGGCAACTGTGGGCACAGGCAGCGGAGTGGCCCATGCGGGCGATGCCAGCGCCTCTGCCATCCTGGCCGCCTGCGCGTCGGTTGGAACCTTCGCCATCAACGCAATAAAGCTGCCCACCGTGGGCGACTCGATCTGCGCCAGCGAATCGCGCTCGACGGCAAGAAAACATCCATGCTTCTGTGACCACATGTGCGCGCGCATTGCATCCACGCCGGCGTTGTAGCGCTTGCGCCGCCGACTGGCCATCTCCGCATCGCCCGCTACATCGGCCAATCGAGCCAGCGATGCTTCGCCAAGCAGCAGATAGGCGGTATTGCCCGGGATGAGAATGTCGCCGTACCAATTTCCGTTTTCGGGTCCGGCTTTTCTGCCCGGATGCGGCGTCAGTTTCAGGCCGTCCAGGTCAACTTCGCTGTCGTAGGTTTCATCACGCGCGTGTTGCACGTCTCCGTCATAGGAACCAACGGCGATCAGGCCGCAATTGGTAACATCGCGCTCCCTCCAGTACCACTCGTGGAAAACCTCGAGCGGTTGAAGACCCTGGCGCACCAATTCGATATCGCGGTTTCGCTGGTAAACCCGCTCCATGCCCCAGGCCAGCACCGGAATTTGCGAATACGCCGGAAACGTCTGCCACTGGTCTCCCGGCACCCAGCCCGTCTTTTTGAATGGCGCGATGAAGTTCGCAACCATTCCATGCATCGGCTCCGGCTTTACCTGGCTCCATCGCCGTTGAAAATCCCACCAGTTTTGGAAGACTTCGCGGATGAGTTTCTCCTCGCCCGGGAGAATCGCGAGCAGATCGACGACGAAAGTGGTGTCCCACAGCCATTGCCCGTGGTAACCCCCTCCGGCGGAAATCCACCGGTGTTCAAGCGGAGGATCGGGAGCCTCGATCGCGCCCAATATACACTGAATGTATACGTCTTTGAGGAGTTTGATTGCCGCGGGATCGTTGCTTTGGAATGTTCGCTCAAGAAACGCGATTGTTGACTGTCGATCGAGTGGCTGGGCATTTTCTATCGCAGACGCCGCAAGACCACTCGCCGGCAGCCACGCCCGAAGAACCGCAGTTGCCAGAGTTCCAAGACTCGCGGCGCAAAACTTCCTGCGCGTCGGGGCAGTGCTTTCCAGCGAATTCATTGGTATTCCTTCGGGCTCGCTCCGCTACTCCACGCGAAACCTAAACGTCGAAGTCGAGTGCATGATTTCGGCGCGTCGGCACTGCTTCTGGGCGAGCTGACTACTTACGCAGCCACAACCTCGATGCCGCGGGCCGGTTTCCTACTTTCAGGCCCTACAACAATTCTCACTGCACGGCCCAACCGCAACAGGCAGTCCATCATCTTAATTTCGCTGATGCCGCGAAACTGGCCGCGCAACATCATTGAGAGCTTGGGCTGGGTCATTCCTAGAACCTTAGCGGCCTGCTGCTGGCTCAATTTGCGCTCGCGCAAAATCTCTGCGATCTTCATGGCCAGTTTCGCCTTTACCAGCATCTGACCGGCGTCAGGAAAGCCAAGTTCGTGGTAAGCGCTTTTTGCTGTTTTCGGCGTTGCCATTATTTGGCTCCTTTCGCGAGAGCCTCAGCTTGCTTGAGACGGTCCTCGATCAAATCCATCTCGCGTTTCGGTGTCTCGATTCCCCGTTTCGATTTCTTCTCAAAGCAATGCAGCACATAGACGGCATCAGCGAATCGCACCGTATACACAGCCCGATACGCGTTTCCGCGCCAGTCTCCCACAATCTCCACGACTCCGGCCGAGCCAAATCCTTTAAGCGGTTTGGCCGCCGGATGCATCTGCCCCACCTGCGCGTGGTAAAGGGCAAATCCGAAAACCTGCTGAACCTGATCGGGCATCGCCAGCAAATCACGCTTGGCTGATCCAATCCAGCGCAGAGTCTTCAGTCTTTCCTCACCAACCATCTTATACCCAATTAGGAATAAAACGAAAACGACACTCTCTTCCAATACAAGATGAGCCTGAAGGCAGAAGTTGATTCCAACACAAGATGAGCCTGAAGGGTTAGGCATGCTGGAGATTGAACATCAGCGTGCGCGAAGCAGAGAAGTTGAGC
>Ga0182016_10002486_pt1 | contig 21631 bp, 13 predicted proteins | sample 712S2MmetaG_FD_120491 | JGI IMG/M metagenome (GOLD analysis project Ga0182016, IMG submission 120491) | Permafrost microbial communities from Stordalen Mire, Sweden - 712S2M metaG | ecosystem: Environmental > Terrestrial > Soil > Wetlands > Permafrost | place: Sweden: Stordalen | collected... | reverse complement strand
CCGCTGGACGGGCTGAAGATGTTGTTCGGCGCCATCATCAGCATCCGCGCCTCCAATTGGGCCTCGACCGAGAGCGGAACATGCACGGCCATTTGATCGCCGTCAAAATCCGCGTTGTAAGCGGTGCAAACCAGGGGATGAATACGAATGGCCTCACCTTCGATGAGAATCGGTTCAAAAGCCTGGATGGACAACCGATGAAGCGTGGGAGCGCGGTTGAGCAATACTGGGTGGCCTTTGGTGACTTCCTCCAGGATGTCCCAAACTTCCGGCGACTGGCGTTCGATCATTTTCTTGGCCGAACGCACGGTGTGGACGTAACCCAATTCCTTCAAGCGGCGAATAATGAACGGCTCGAAGAGTACCAGCGCCATCTTCTTGGGCAACCCGCACTGATGAAGTTTCAGTTCCGGACCAATGACGATGACGGAACGACCCGAGTAATCCACGCGCTTGCCGAGGAGGTTCTGGCGGAAGCGTCCACTCTTGCCCTTGAGCATGTCGCTCAAAGACTTGAGCGCGCGGTTGCCCGCGCCGGTCACCGCGCGGCCATGACGGCCGTTATCAAACAACGCATCGACCGCCTCCTGCAACATGCGCTTTTCATTGCGGATAATCACTTCCGGCGTCTTGAGTTGCAGCAGGTTCTTCAACCGGTTATTGCGGTTGATGACCCGGCGATAAAGGTCATTAAGATCAGAGGTGGCAAAACGTCCGCCTTCCAGCGGCACCAAGGGACGCAGATCCGGGGGAATGACCGGCAGCACGGTCAGGATCATCCATTCCGGGCGCGCTTTGGAAGATTGGAAAGCCGAGAGCAGCTTGATGCGCTTGGCAATCTTCTTGCGGATTTGCTTGCTCTTGGTTTCGCCCATCGCTATGGCCAAGTGATCCACCTGCTTTTGCAGATCGACGTTGGCCAGTCCTTCGCGCACGGCTTCGGCGCCCATTTTGGCCACGAAGGCCTCCGCGCCATAAGTTTCGCGCGCTTCGCGATATTCGTGCTCACTCAACAACTGATGCAGTTTGAGCGGCGTCGAACCCGGGTCAATGACCATGTAATCTTCGTAATAAATGACCCGTTCCAAATTGCGCGCGGTCATATCCAGCACCAGCCCGAGGCGCGAGGGCATGCACTTGAAGAACCAAATGTGCGAGACCGGCACGGCCAGCTCGATATGCCCCATGCGTTCCCGGCGAACCCGCGCGAGGGTGACTTCGACTCCGCAACGGTCGCAGACGACTCCGCGGTGTTTAATGCGTTTATACTTTCCGCAAGAGCATTCCCAATCCTTGACCGGACCGAAGATGCGTTCGCAGAAAAGGCCGCCCTTTTCGGGTTTGAAAGTGCGGTAGTTGATCGTCTCTGGATTCTTGACTTCGCCTTTGGACCAAGCCCTGATGGCTTCCGGGGAAGCAACAGAGATGGCGACGTATTCGACCTGGTTTACCTTGTCCAGGCCCAGCAATTCGCGGGCAGTTTCTTTCGTATTCATTTTGCGACGGCCCCTGGCGGCTAGGCCAGGGTAATGGCGATTATTTCAATGCCCCCAAAGCGGAGGCTTGGGCGGCGGCGGCTTGGTCAACAGGGTTTGAGTATCCAACTTTCACATCCATGGCCAAGGATTGCATTTCCTTGACCAGAACGTTGAACGATTCCGGCACACCGGCTTCCAGAGCATTGTCACCTTTGACAATGCTCTCGTAAATGCGGGTGCGTCCTTGGACGTCATCCGACTTGACTGTCAGCAATTCTTGCAGGCTGTAGGCGGCGCCATAAGCTTCCATCGCCCAAACTTCCATTTCGCCGAAACGCTGGCCGCCATACTGCGCCTTGCCCCCCAGCGGTTGCTGAGTCACCAAGGAGTATGGACCGACCGCGCGGGCGTGGATCTTGTCCGCGACCAAATGGCCGAGCTTCATCATATAGATGTAACCAACGACGATTTCCTGATCGAACGGTTCGCCGGTGCGGCCATCATAAAGGAGGTTCTTGCCGTGCTCGGGCAGCTTGGCCTCCTTGAGATAAGCGCGGATATTCTTCTCTTTGATGCCATCAAATACAGGAGTGGCGAACTTCAGCCCCAACAGCTTGGCCGCCCAGCCGAGATGCGTTTCCAACACCTGGCCCACGTTCATGCGCGAAGGAACGCCCAGCGGATTCAACACAATATCGACCGGCGTCCCATCCGCCAGGAACGGCATGTCTTCTTCCGGCACAATCTTGGCCACCACACCCTTGTTGCCGTGGCGTCCGGCCATTTTGTCCCCCACCGACAGCTTGCGCTTGGAGGCTACATAAACTTTGACTGATTTGATCACGCCGCTATCGACTTCTTCGCCGGCTTCGGCGCGTTCAATCTCCTCGTCGTGCTGCATCTGCAAATCGTCGAACTTCTTTTTGAAGGTGCCGATGATCTCATTGATCTTGTTGCGAATGGGCGACGGATCGATTTCGATGCGGTCATAAACTTGGGCCAACTTGCGCAGGAGGGTCTTGGTAATCTTGCGATTAGCCGGGATGATGATCTCGCCAGTCTCGGAATTGACTACGTCAAGTGGAATTTTCTCGCCGAGCAGGATGTTGCTCAAGGCTTCGGTCAATTGCTCGCGCAATTCATCCGTTTTGACCTTGTGTTCATCCTGCACTTCCTTGGCGTGGCGTCGGGCCTCGGGCTGGACCTTCGTTTCCGCTTCACGCTCCTTCTTGGAGGAAACCTTCACGTCCATGACAATGCCGTAGGTGCCGGAAGGGACCTTCAGCGAGGTATCCTTCACGTCCGCCGCCTTTTCACCGAAAATGGCGCGCAACAGCCGTTCTTCGGGAGCCAGCTCGGTTTCGCTCTTGGGCGTGATTTTGCCAACCAAGATGTCGCCAGGCTTGACCTCCGCGCCAATGCGGATAACGCCGTCCAGGCCCAGGTTTTTCAACGCTTCATCGCCCAAGTTGGGGATGTCCCGCGTGATTTCCTCAGGGCCCAGCTTGGTGTCGCGCGCGCCAACATCAAATTCATCAATGTGAATGGATGTAAAGACATCGTCCTTGACGATGCGCTCACTGATCAGGATCGCGTCCTCGAAGTTATAGCCATTCCACGGCATGAAAGCGCAAAGGACATTGCGTCCCAGAGCCAGTTCGCCCCCTTGCGTGCAAGGACCGTCCGCAATGACCTGCCCCTTCTTGATGGTGTCGCCTTTGGATACCAAAGTTTTCTGGTTGATACAGGTGGCGGCGTTGGAACGCATGAACTTGCGCAACGGGTAAACCCATACGCCATTGCCGGCGTCGGTCTTGAGCTTCTTCTTCGTTTCCGGCAATTTGCCGTCGGCCGTGACCACAACTTGACTGCCATTAACAGAAGCGATCTTGCCGCCTTCCTCGGCGACGAGAACGGCGCGGGAATCGCGCGCCACGCGTTCTTCCAGACCAGTGGCCACCAAAGGCGCCTCGGTCACCAGCAGTGGGACTGCCTGGCGCTGCATGTTTGAACCCATGAGCGCGCGGTTGGCGTCGTCATGCTCCAGAAACGGAATAAGGCTCGCGGCCACGGAAACCAATTGCTTGGGCGAAACATCCATGTAATCAACCCGCGCCGGTTCCACGTCAATGAAATCGCCTTTGCTCCGGCAAGGAACCTTTTCGGTTAAGAAGTTTCCTTTGTCGTCAATCGGCGAATTGGCCTGCGCGATGATATAGGCTTCTTCGCGGTCGGCGGTTAAATATTCCAGGTGAGTTGTCACCCGGCCCTTTTCAACCTTGCGATACGGAGTCTCCAAAAATCCGAAATCGTTGACTTGGGCAAAGGTCGCCAAAGAGGCAATCAATCCGATGTTGGGCCCTTCGGGCGTTTCCACCGGGCAGATGCGACCGTAGTGCGAAGGATGAACGTCGCGCACTTCAAAGCCCGCGCGGTCACGGGACAAACCGCCAGGCCCAAGGGCCGAAAGCCGCCGCTTGTGAGTCAATTCCGCCAGCGGATTGATCTGATCCATGAACTGGGATAGTTGGCTGCGGCCAAAGAAATCGCGAATAACCGCCGAGAGCGCTTTCGGATTGATCAACTTCTGCGGCGACATGCTCTCCAAACTTTGGTCGAACAATGTCATGCGCTCCTTGACTAATCGCTCGGTGCGCGCCAAACCAACGCGGCATTGGTTGGCGAGCAATTCGCCCACCGTCCGAACACGCCGGCTGCCCAAGTGATCAATATCGTCCAGGCTTCCTTCACCCTTCTTGAGGCGCAACAAATATTTCGTGGCGGCGACCAGATCCTCTTTGGTCAAGATACGAGAATCGCCACCTTTAATGCCCAGCTTCTGGTTGATCTTGTAACGCCCGACACGACCCAAATCATAACGCTTGGGATCAAAAAACAGGCGCTTGATCAAAGCCCGCGCGTTGGCCGCCGTGGGCGGATCACCAGGGCGCAACCGCCGATAAATATCCTTGAGCGCTTCTTCCTCGTTTTTCGTCGGGTCCTTCTTCAGGCACTTGATCACGATGCCGTCATCAATGGTCGTGTCCACCACTTTGATCTTGGTGATGCCAAGCTCGGCGATCTGTTTGACGACCGCTTTGGACAGCGGCTCAAAGGCGCGGGCGACCACAATCGCCTTATCGTTATCCAGCGCATCTTCGATCAGGACCTTGTTCTGGATGTCTTCGAGTTTCTCGGCGTCTTTGACGCTGAGGTCTTCGATGTCGTAGAAGAGCTTAAGGATGTCGGCGTCGCTGCCATAGCCCAGTGCCCGGAAAAATGTGGCAGTCAAAAACTTCCGGCGGCGTTTTTTGCGGTCGAGATAGACATAGAGCAAATCACTGGTGTCGAACTGCGCCTCATACCAGGAACCTCGATCCGGAATGATGCGGAAAGAATGGAGCATCTTGCCATTGGGATGCTGCGTAGCCTCGAAAGCCAAACCGGGTGACCTATGCAATTGGCTGACGATTACACGCTCGGCCCCGTTAATGACAAAGGTGCCTTGGGGAGTCATCAGCGGCAGTTCACCCATGAAGACTTTCTCCTCCTTGGCGCCCTTCTCCTCTTTGAGCAGAAAAGTGACGTGCAGGGGCGCGCCGTAGGTGATGCCCTCCCGCAGGCATTCCAGCCAGTCGTGGCGCGGTTCGCCAATTTCGTAACTATGGAAGCCGAGGACGCACTTGCCATCGTAGCTTTCAATCGGGAAGACTTCGGTAAAGACCGCCTGGAGCCCGGTGTTCTTCCGCTTGGAAGGCGGGGTATCGGTTTGCAGAAATTCCCGATAGGAATTCGTCTGCAACTCGATCAGGTTGGGAGGCGCGATGACCTCCTTGATCTTTCCAAATGTAACGCGTTCTGTGGCTTTGAATGGCATGATTAACCTCGATCAACTTCTGACACTGGCCAGATTATATTTAGGCATAACAACAAAAGGCCCGTTCCCTGGCATGAGGACAACGCGCCGGTTCAACAAACCTTTTGCTGCAACGGTGATTCTCGTTTTAGAAATTGCTCTTGTGACGATTTAAATGGGCGGCGGGAAGCAACCCGCCCGCCCATTATACATCATTGTTATTTAATTTCAACCTTGGCGCCGGCATCTTCCAATTTCTTCTTGGCGGCTTCGGCATCAGCCTTGTTGGCTCCTTCCAACACCGGCTTGGGCGCTCCCTCCACCAATGCTTTGGCATCGGCCAGACCCAGGCCCGCTTTGATTTCACGCACCGCCTTAATCGCCGCGATCTTCTTGTCCGCGGGGACAGAGGCCAGGATGACGTCAAAACTGGTCTTCGCTTCCGCCGCGGGGGCGGCGGCTCCGGCTCCAGCACCGGCGGGCGCGGCGGCCGCGGCAGGCGCGGCGGCGGTGACACCCCAGGTGGTTTCCAGTTGCTTGACCAAGTCGGCAGCTTCCAATACTGTCAATTTGCCGAGTTGTTCTACTAATGCTGCAATATCAGCCATAACTAATTTTTCCTTTCAGTCTCGTTGCCGTCCGCAGCCGCGAACGGGTTGCGCTCGCGAGCCCGCGAGCCGACGATTTACTTTGTTGTTGTTGTGTGGTTCGTCTCCAGTGGCTCGCTGAAAACGAAATGAACTCTCCTCAAAATCTCTCAGGCTTGGTCACCTTTATCGACCCGCGCCTGCAACACTCTGACGAGTTGCGTGCCGGGAGCGTTAAGCACCGCCACAAGCTTGGAAGCGGGCGCCATGATCACGCCCAAAATCTTCGCCCGCAAAACATCCAACGAGGGCAGATCTGCCAGGGCCAAAACATCCGCAGTTTCCAAGCGCTGGCTTTTCAAATAGCCAAAGCGGATTTTGGGCTTCTCAAATTCCGCCGTAAAAGTCTTAACCACCTTGGCGGCGGACGCCACGTCGCGCTGGCCGGTGACGACGGCCAATTGGCCGGTTAAGGTATTTCCCAGATCCGCCACGCCTGCTTCTTTGACCGCGATGCGAAAGATGGAATTCTTGACAACCCGCATCTCCGCTCCCGCCTTGCTCAGGCGCTTGCGCAACTCGGTGATCGGCCCGACCTTGAGACCGCGGTAATCCAAGACAATAAAGAACGGGGAAGCGTTGATGCGAGCGAGATACTCGCTGCTGATAATTTGTTTTTCGGCGCGCATGGGTAAAGAGGTAAAGGTTAAGCGGCGTCCAGAAACTCGCGCACGTCCACCCGCACAGGCGGACTCATGGTCGCGGAAATGGTGCAACTGTGAATAAAAGTCCCTTTGGCACCGCTCGGCTTGGCCTTGGCCACCGCTTCAATCACCGCCCGGGCATTCTCCACGATTTGCGTCGGCCCAAAAGAAGATTTGCCGATCGGCACGTGAATGTTGCCGCCTTTATCCACTTTAAATTCCACGCGGCCGGCTTTGACTTCTTTAACGGCTTTGGCGGTGTCCTGGGTCACGGTCCCGGTCTTGGGATTAGGCATCAACCCGCGCGGTCCCAGCGCTTTGCCCAATTTGCGCACCTCGGACATGGCGTCAGGGGTGGCAATGGCCACATCAAACTCCGTCCAGCCTTCCTGGCATTTCTGGATTAAATCTTCAAACCCGACGAACTCGGCGCCCGCCGCGCGGGCAGCCTCAGCCGCGGCGCCCGGTTTGGTAAAGACCAACACTCGGACCGTCTTGCCGCTGCCATGAGGCAACGGAACGGTCCCGCGGACCATTTGATCGGATTGTTTGGGATCGACCCCCAACTTGAAAGCCATGTCGATCGTTTCGTTAAATTTGGCTTTGGGAAATTTACCCAAAATCTCAACGGCTGATGGGAGCGGGTACAGCTTCCCGATTTCGACCAATTCCAGTCCCTTTTTATAACGTTTGCTTGGCATATATATAAGGCGGTGCAATCGAGCGCCACGATCAAGGGGCCGCTCTCCCGCGTTGAATTATCCCTGAACTTCGATTCCCATGCTGCGAGCGGTGCCCGCAACGATGCGAAATCCGGCTTCTTCGGAAATCGCGTTCAGATCCTTGCTCTTGAGCTTGACGATTTCCAACACTTGCTTGCGGGTCACTTTGCCAACCTTTTCTTTGTTGGGCACCTTCGAACCCGAAGCGACACCCGCCGCCTTCTTGAGTAACACGGAGGCTGGCGGCGATTTGGTGATGAAAGTAAAAGACTTGTCCTGATAAACGGTAATCACCACCGGAATAATCAGGCCTGCTTGCTCTTTGGTGGCGGCGTTGAACTCCTTGCAAAAGCCCATGATGTTCACGCCTTGCTGGCCCAAAGCTGGACCGACCGGCGGAGCGGGATTGGCCTGCCCGGCCGGTATCTGCAATTTAATCTGTCCCGTAATCTTTTTTGCCATAAAAATCTTATGCTTTTTCCACCTGCCAATACTCCAATTCAACTGGCGTATTGCGCCCGAAAATATTCACTGTGACCTTCAGTTTGCCTCGATCCGGCTCAATCTCCTCGATGACGCCGCTAAAATTCAAAAAGGGCCCGTCATTGATCTTGACGGTCTCACCCACGTCAAAATGCACCTTCGGCTTTTCCGTGTCCTCAGACTCCGAGATTTGCGCCTTGATCGTGGCGATTTCGTCCGGCGTCACCGCGATCGGACGGTCACCGCCCACAATGCCGATCTTGCCGGGCGTGTCCTGGATAAAATACCACGGCCGCTCCATGATCCGGTTGCTTTCATCCAACAGCACCATGTCAATATACACGTAGCCCGGATGCAGCTTGCGGCTGGTGACTGTTTTCTTGCCGCCGCGCACATCGACCACTTTCTCCACCGGGACGAGGACTTCCTTGATGTACTCAGTCATCTCCTCGGCTTTGAGGCGTTTCTCGATGTTCTCTTTGACCTTCTGCTCCTGCCCGGACAAAGTATGAATGACAAACCATTGGCTTTTCGGCATTCGCAATTCCTCAAACAATGAGTTGCAGCGTATAGGCAAACAGCAAATCGACCCCCACAGTGAAAGCGCCTAAGAGCGCCACCGAGACGATCACGACCGCCGTAGACCCCGTTAACTCATCCCAGGTCGGCCAAGTGCATTTCTTCAATTCCTCTTGCGTCTCCCGGAAATAGCCGGAGAGCTTCAGGAACGCGCCTTGCCGCCACAAGAGCGTGAACACCGTCATGGCGATCACGATCCCGATAATTATAGCCAAATAATCTCTCATCTTCTTTTCCTGTCTTCTATGGCGGAGGGGGAGGGATTCGAACCCCCGGTGCGGTTTCCCGCACAACGGTTTTCAAGACCGTCGCAATAGACCACTCTGCCACCCCTCCGGTCGATGACCTTCGACTATCCTCTCCCGGGTGGCAGGGCGGGAGGGACTCGAACCCCCAACCGACGGTTTTGGAGACCGCTACTCTACCAATTGAGCTACCGCCCTTCAACCCCCGAGCAGTCCCTTTTCCCTCCAGCGGGAGCGCTTTTAGCTCCCGCCAAAAAATTATGTCACGATATCCGACACGCGGCCCGCACCGATGGTTCGACCGCCCTCGCGAATCGCGAAGCGCTGCCCTTTTTCCATCGCCACCGGGGCGATCAATTCGATGTCCACCGAAACATTGTCCCCTGGCATGACCATTTCCACCCCTTGGGCCAGTTGAACCGTTCCGGTCACGTCAGACGTGCGAAAATAAAACTGCGGACGGTAATTGTTGAAAAACGGCGTGTGCCGTCCACCTTCGTCTTTGGACAAAACATACACTTCCGCCTTGAACTTGGTATGCGGAGTGATGGATCCCGGCTTGGCCAGAACCATCCCGCGTTCCACATCGTCTTTCTTGGTACCGCGCAACAGGACGCCAACATTGTCCCCAGCACTGGCCTTGTCCAGCAGTTTGCGGAACATCTCAATGTCCGTTGCCACCGTCTTGCGCGTGTCCTTCAAGCCGACGATTTCCACATCGGACATTTTATTCAACTCACCGCGCTCGACACGACCCGTCACCACCGTGCCGCGACCTTCAATATTGAAAACGTCTTCAATGCACATCAGGAACGGCTTATCGATTTCCCGCGTCGGCAGCGGGATGAAGCTGTCCACAGCGGCCAGCAATTCATCAATGGCTTTGATGCCTTCGGGCGTTGCGTTCAGAGCGGCCGTGGCGCTGCCGCGCACGACCGGCGTCTTGTCGCCGGGAAATTGATACTTGTTCAACAGATCGCGGATCTCCATCTCGACGAGATCGAGTAATTCCGGGTCGTCCACCAAATCTACTTTGTTCAGGAAAACCACAATCGCGGGCACACCCACTTGGCGGGCCAGCAGAATATGCTCGCGCGTTTGCGGCATGGGACCGTCAGCCGCGCTGACCACCAGGATCGCGCCGTCCATTTGCGCGGCGCCGGTGATCATGTTTTTCACGTAATCAGCGTGGCCAGGACAGTCAACGTGCGCGTAGTGGCGGGCAGGAGATTCATATTCGACGTGCGACACCGCGATGGTGACCGTCTTGGTCGCGTCACGCACAGTGCCGCCTTTCGTAATGTCCGCGTAACTGATCGGTTTCGCCATGCCCTTTTTGCTCTGGCATTCAACAATCGCGGCCGTCAGTGTGGACTTGCCGTGGTCAACGTGGCCAATGGTCCCGACATTGACGTGAGGTTTTGTTCGTTGGAAGGCTTCTTTTGCCATATTCTCGTGCTTCTTTTTTTAGTTACAGTCCGCTGCGCTTCAATTTCTTCGTTATCTGGAGCCCATGATCAGGATTGAACTGATGACCTCGTCCTTACCAAGGACGTGCTCTGCCAACTGAGCTACATGGGCAAAAGCCAAACTTTTTCCATCTCTTGCATCCTGACAGTGCGAAACGACAAAAACCCATCACCCAGGTCCCTCTCGCTTTCGGCGAATGAACCTAGGGCTAATGGTTCCTATTTCCACCCGATAACTTCGCTCAATTTATGATTTCACCAAATGCATGTCAACGCCTTTTTCACCTTTTTTTCACCCGTTCGACAGATGAGGACGCCAACGGTTGCTCCCATGTTCCGCATTTTTGACGAATTCCTTGCAAAGTCACGTCCATTTTACGTATTTTCAAAAGGCCGCTTTATCATGCCATCAGTAAGGACTTATCCAACCAAGGGACTAATCGCACTGGCCGCCAGCGCGCTGGTTCTGACTACCGTCCTGGCGTTGTGGCGAACCAACCGCCAACCCAGCCTCTCACCGTTGGCGCACCCCATCGCACCACAGCCGCTGCCGGCAGCCACCCCGGTGAGGGTTGACACCGTGGATCGGCTGCGTGCCGCCTGCTCGGCCCTACGCCAGCAAGCCGATCCAACAGCCGCGAGGCGCTCTTTGGCCGGTTTGCGCAAGGATCTTTCCGCCATGCCGCCGTCCGCAGCCGTGGCCGAGATACGCAAGTTCCTGAACGCGAAAACGGACGCCTCCACCCGCTTGGGATTCAAACTCGCTTCCAACGGAATCCTCGATGAAGCTCCTACCCTAAGAACTTTTCTGCTCGACGAATTGGCCCGCATTGATCCAGCCTCGGCCGCGGCCTATTCCAAAACTATTCTCGCCGGCATGGATTCGCCGGATGAATGGGCCGTGGCCCTGCGCAACCTCGCGCTGGGGGATGGCAGCGCGGATGGCCGCGCCTTGTTGGAGGAAAAAGCGACGGCCATGCTCCAATACGCGCCCTGGCAGCAAAATCCGTCGATTGGGTACTTGGAAGCCTTTGACGTAGCGGTCTATTTAGGAGGCACAGACCTACTCCCGACGCTCACCGCTTTGGTGCAGAGCGATGACAACCCGGCCATTGCCCATGCGGCTTTCCTGGCCCTGGACCGGTTGGTGATCAACGACCCGGCGGAGGTGCTGGCAGCGCTGGTGGCAGACGCCGATTTGATGGATGGCCGGGAATCGACCCGCGCAGATTACTTTGCCCGCGCCGATGTGCGCGACCCGCGGCAACGGCAATTGCTGGAAAGTTATCTGCTCGATCCCGCGATTGGCACCGCTGAACTCAATACCTTTGCCGGCATTTATCCGAACGCCAATTTCATGCTCTCACCCAATTTGCTGACGCAAAATATAACCACCGACCACGACGCTTTGGCCAGCCGCGACGCGCAGTCCCTGGTTACGGCGCAACAGTGGCTGGCGGACCCGCGTTTTGCGCCAGTGGCGCCGCAGTTGCAGATCGTCATCCAACGCTTGGAAGGATTTGCCGCGCAGGCCAGAGGGCAATAAGGACTTGGCGCTTGAAACTCACGGCCACAGCGAGAGGCGATAGAACTGCTGGACGTTGGTGATGGCCAAGGAAGCGCTCATGGTGGTATTGGTGGCCGTGATAAACTCGCCGACGTCAACCCACTTCGTCGGCGTCAGTTGGGCCGTGGATTGGATTTGATAAGCTTGATTGATCGTCGCGTTCCAAGTGATAGCGAAAGACCCGCCGCTGAGCCGCAAGGCCTGAATGCTGAGAGGCGAGGAGGGCAAGACTACAAGGTTGACGTTGGTGGTGCTGGGACCGCCGTAATCCGAGGCATCGCTGGGAGTAAAAGTAACGGACAGCGTATGGGTGCCTGGAGACAACACAGTGCCGGCTGGCGGATCGTAGGCAAAAGTGCCGGAAGCCGCGGTCACCACCGCGTCCAACTGCTGAGGGCCAAGCGGGGTGCCATTGACAATTGGCGCTGGCGGACTCCACGCTACCGCCACCGTGTAGGTGGTGGCATAAGAATTCACGCCCGCCGCCAAAGTGAGTGTTTGGTTGGCGGGCAAATTCCAGCCGGCGACCGGAAGAAACTGCAATCCAACCGTGGCGCTGGAAGAAAATTCCTGCACCGACTGGTTGGCCGATAAATAGTCTTTTGGCGGCTGGTTGCTGATTTCCCAAGCGGCTCCCGCTGCCACCGCCGCCGGTGGACCCAGTGTCAGGAGTAAGTAGGCTGGATGGCTGCTGCTGACACCCGTGGGAACAATGGTGATGACTCCGCCGCCGGAATTGTTTGTGCCGCTATCGCCCAGCGCCGCAGCCTGGGTGATCAAACTGACCACGTTGCTGTCAATCGCGCGCACGGCCGAGGCGTAAGGCACCACTCCATTGAAGAGCGTTCCCAGGTAAACTCCCGCCGGATAATAATAGCCGTCAAATTGCACATAAAAGGGACCGCCGCTGTTGCCTGGGTAACTTAAAAACCACGCCGCCGTATAAACTTCCTGATCCGCAATGGGGTCGGAGGCTTCCTGCAGAGGATAGGGTTGAGGTCCAACTTCGTACATTTGGCCGTTGACAATGCTGCTAATGCCGAATTGCGAGCCATCCACTGGATAGCCTACCAGCATCTTGTTCGCTATGCCCGTCAGCCAGGGATTGGGGGTGGCGTCCGACGGAAGGTAGCCTCCATAACCGCCACCCGCTGCGGGCGATTCAAAATAAAGCGCCGCCACGTCCAAATTGCGTGATTGCGGGCTCGATTGCTCCGGGCTTAGACCTCCCAGAACATCGTTGGTCCGTTGCGCGGCATAGCCGCTGAGCACATACCAACCCCGTGCCGGAAGCGGCTGCGGCGTGGACACGCCGGCCTCCTGCTGGAAAAACCAATAGGCCTGGCTGACATAGGATAAGGTTTGATCATTGAAAACCAGGTGCGCCGCTGTCAAGACCACGTTGGTCTCCACCGCCGCGCCGCTGCCGTAACCAACGTCGGTCTGTAACTGCCCATTGAATCCGAATGGGTAATCCGCCAGATCACTGATTTCGCCTGAAGGAATCGGCCCGGGCACGAGAACCCCGGCCGGGGGTGGGGAGGCGAGCAGATAAGTAATCGTCATGGTCGTCGGCAGGCCCGACTGGACTTGCACGGAAAGAGAAGCAGGCGTGGCAAATCCGCCGACCGGCGCAAACTCTATTAGATAAGTTCCCGCAGCCAGGTTGGTACTGTAGCCCGAAGGATAGAATGGCGTTCTGTCGCCCAGGAAACGCCAACCCGCGCCACTGGGCGGATTGGGCCCAAGATTTATCGTCAAAGTGCCGCCGGCGTTCGCGTCCGGACTGGTGGTGGTGAGAAAATATTGATTGGTAATTTGGACCATCGCTCCCGCAGGCACAGCCACCGTCAAACTCGCGGGCAGTGGCAGCCAGCCAGGCATGGTGCGAATCTCCACCGGATAATTGCCAGCCGACAGATTACTCGCGGTTTGGCCGCTTGCGCGCCATGCTGTCTCCCAGGCAAACCGCCACTGGCCCTTGGCTTGAGCTGGCAACAAGATGAGGGTCAACCCAGCGTTCCTCGGCGGAGCGATAAAGGTTGTTTCATTCGCGGGTTGAAAGGCCGCAAAAAGGCCTTTGCGGATCGTGCTGTTCCAGCTATCCGCGATATAGACATTGCCCGCGCTGTCCGCCGCCACGCCATCGGGTTGGTTAAATCGCGCGGCGCTGCCGGCGCCATCCTCGCTGGCATAGACTCCCGCCAGGCCTCCGATGGTGGTCACAACCCAGGTGGCGCCGAGGGGCGAGAGCTTGCGGACCGTGGAATTGATCTGGTCCGCCACATAAAGATTGCCCGCGCCATCCAACGCAATGCTGCTGGGAGAGAAAAATCTGGCGTCAGCTCCCAAGCCGTCCATGCTCCCACCCACCCCCGCCGCGCCGGCAATCGTCGTGACGACCCAATTGCTTCCAGAGGGCGTAATTCGGCGAATTTCTTGATTGTCCGTGTCCGTCACATAGATATTGCCGCTGGAGTCCGTGACGAGGCTGGTGGGGGTATCAAACTGCGCGGTACCGTTTACGCCATCGGTACTGCCGAGAGGGTTTTTAGCTGAACCTGCAATGGTCGTTACGGTCCAGGTAGTGGCAAGTATTCCCGGTGGGATCAGACGAGTCCGCGGAACAATTTGCCGAATGGTGTTGTTGTAGGTGTCCGCCACGAAGATGCCTCTTGCCCCAACGGTGATTCCTCTCGGATTATAAAATTGCGCCGCGCTGCCGGTGCCGTCGGCGCTACCCGCGGTGCCCGCTTGGCCGGCAATGGTCGTGACGACTCCCGCTGAGTTGAGGGTGCGAATAGTATTGTTCCCGGCATCCGCCACATACAATGTGCCTCCATTATCCAAGGCCAGTCCGCCGGGGTTTGTAAAGCGGGCGTTTTCGCCGGCGCCATCAACGTTACCGGAGGCCCCCGCCAGTCCGGCAAGAGTATGAACAACTCCCGCTGAAGAGACCTGGCGAATGGTGTTGTTGCCGGTATCGGCCACATAGAGGTCTCCCACGCCATCCACCGCGACGCCCGCCGGATAATTGAACCTTGCGTTGTTGCCTGTGCCGTCGGTGTTGCCCGGTCCCACCGCCAACCCGGCCAAAGTGCTGACCACGCCCGCGGAGGTGACCTTGCGAATTTGTTCACCGTCGGCCACCAAGAGGTTGCCCGCCATATCCAATCCCAAGCCAAAAGGTCCCGAAAAACGGGCGGCACTGCCCGTGCCGTCCGCGCTGCCGGGAGTTTGCGCGGCTCCAGCCAGAGTCGTGACCACGCCGCCGGCTGTGACTTGGCGGATCGTATCGTTGACTTGATCTGTCACATAAATAGTCCCCCCGCCACCCACCGCGATCCCGGCCGGTTTGAAAAACCGGGCCGCGCTGCCCGTGCCATCCGTGCTGCCGAGGGTTCCGTTCCCTGCCAGGGTCGTTACCGCCCATCTCGCGCCCGCCGGAGTGATTTTGCGAACCTCCTCATTGTAGGTGTCCGCCACATAAATGTTGCTTGCGCTGTCCACCGCCACCCCGCAAGGCGACCTGAACCCCGCATTGGTTGCGATTGAACTAACCATCCAGTCGTTTGTTCCCACAGGTGTGATTTGCCGGATGGCGCTGTTCTCGCTGTCCGCCACATAGATATTCCCTGCACCATCCACCGCGATGCCAATGGGAAGGTTGAATTGCGCGTTGGTGCCGTCTCCATCCACGTATCCGCCGCTGGGAGGGCAACTGTCACACGAGCCGGCGTAGATGGAACCGCTCCCGGCAATCGTGCTGACCAGCCAACCGCCTCCGTGCGGGCGCATTTCTCGAATGCGGTTATTGTCCGTGTCTGCCACAAATAAATTGCCTTCGTCATCAAGCGCGAGGCCTTGAGGAGCGAAAAAGCGGGCATTGCTGCCCAGACCATCGTTGGTGCCGGCAGTGCCTGGAAATCCGGCAATCGTGCTTGAGACTCCGGCGGCCGTGATCATGCGAATAGTGTTATTGCCAGAGTCCGTCACGAACACATTGCCTTGAGCGTCCACCGCCACCCCCGCCGGTCCGTCAAACTGCACGCCACCCCCCACCCCATCAGCGCTGCCGGTGGGAGACCGCCCTGCCAGCGTGGACCACGTGTAGGCGGCCGCGGTATTCGTTTGGATTTTAAGCACGGACACGGTCACGACCGTGGAAGTGGCGGAGATGCCCGCCGCCGTCGCCACAGCGGCCAGCGTGTAGGTTCCTACGGTCAAATTGCTGGCGGTAAAATTAAACGGAGCCGTCGGCGTTGATCCCAACGAAACGCCATTCGCAAAGAACTGTACATTGGTCACCGTTCCCGCGCTGACCAGGGCATTGGCCGTAATGATCACGCTTGCGGGCGCCGCAAAGATATCGCCGCTGACTGGGCTGGTGATACTCACCGCCGGGGCCGGGAGCGACCCAAACTGGCCCTCAATTTGGAATCCATCTATGTCGCCTTCGGCGCTGTCAATGCCGGAGTAAGTAATGAGGAGATTTCCCGAGGCGTCGGAAATAGCTGTAGGGAATTTGACGTAATCAACGCCCGCAATAAGGGTCGAGGAGGAACCATCCCATGTGCTGGCTTGCGTATTGCCGTTGACGGTAAAAAGCGTTTCCCGGCCGACCGCCACGCTGTCCGCCGCGTTATACACGACCAGGTTGTAAATGGCATTCGTTTCCAAACCTGAAAGTGTCACGGATTGCGTAACGCCACCGTTGTAAAGGTAATCCTGCATCAACGCGTCGTAAGGAGTGCCCAAAAAAGGCGTGCTGCCTCCGAAACTATACACGTCATATCCGCCGCCGGAACTGAAAGATAAAGTCACCGTGGTCGCGCTGCCATCCGCCGCAATCAGAGCGACGTTTGTGCCGCTGGTGCTGTCGATGCCGTTCCATTGGTCGCCCGCCGCCCCCAGCAAGGCCGGACCGGACATGGTTGGACCCGGATCAGGCCCTCCGTGTGCCGCTCCAGCGGAATCATTGTTGAAATCCACATTGATCAATTGCGCCTGAGCCAATCCTGCGCAGCAGAAAGCCACGACCGTCGGGAGGAACGTCCGGTACTCTAAAACAATTCTCATTGGCGGTTAAAAAATGAAATTGAGGCTTGCTTCAAACACACGCTTACGCGGCAGCTCCTGGTAAACAGTTAACGGGTTCAAATTGTAATCGCCTCCCGCCAAATTTAGGATGCCTAATTGCGCCTCCAAATGCCGATGGAGGAAGCGATAGCCCGCAAAAAGATTCTCTTGAAAAAAACTTACGGGCGACTCAAACGGCCTCCAACCCCCGCCATGCTGGCCATACCAATGCGCCTCCAATTTGGTGTAAAAGCCCGAGGCATGATTAAAGAGGAAATAGGTGTCAATTTCCTGCAATGTGGCCGTCTCGTGAACGGGCGCGAGAACCATGACCGGGACGGCGGGGTAGGTTTGCCGCAGGTCGGATTGGGTGATCTTGTAGGCGGCGCCTGCGACGAAATACTCGCCCAAGAGCTGGTTGAGGCTGACCGACCCTTCGTGTTCCGCGTATTGAAGCTGTTCCGGAGTGCCCGAAACGACCGCCGGAACATTCCCATCACCCAAAACGAAATCGCCCTGGCCTTGGTTGACCTCCGACCCCAACCGCTCGACTTGGAATCCCAGATAGGTGCGTGTGCCTAACCTCAGGTCCAAAGCGCCCCCCAAGGTGTCCAGGGTGGGAGCCGATTGCGAACCGACGACCGACTCGGAAATGAGGCTGCGAAACGCTTGCGGAAAACCCGCCAATTCTGTTGGCTCCAGGCGATAACTTTCATCAAGACTGGCCCCGCCCAAAGAACGGGTGTAAATGCCCCGCAAGGTGGTTTCAGGAATGGGACTCCACACCAGAGCGGCTTTCGGCCCAAGCTGGGAGCGCGTGTCTTCCCCGGAGGCAACAGGCGGGTCGCGAAAGTAATCAGGAAACGTCACTTGGTCCGCGGCCGCTCCGCCTGTCAACCACAAATGGTCCAGGGGCTTGACCGTCAAATAGGAATAGCCGCTCTCGCGCTGAAAAAGGCCCGTGCTGTTGCCACGGTACGGGGTGCTCGCGAACAAGGCCGCATAAGCCGCCGCCGGGTGGGCAAACTCATCTCCGGTTTGAAATTGGCCGGATTGATACCGCCCTCCGGCCGATAAAACGACCCGGTCCCATTCGCAGATTTGATTAAGTTCAGCGGAATAGACCGTGAATTGTTCGCGGTAATTAACATCGAACGGCACCAAGGCGGGAACGCCATAATCAGCTCCGCTGGCACGCTGCGCTAAGAGGAGTTGCGGCGCGGCTCGGTCGGTAAATTGCTGGTCGTCCACCAGCCGGGCCAGCAAAAGCAGCGTGTGAATGCCGGGCGCCCATTCATGATGCCACGTCCCGGCCAGTTCAGGCTGCTGCTGTTCCGCGAAGCTGTAAAAGGGCCGCGCATTGGTCTGGTAGTAGTACTGGAAATTGTCACCGGAATGGTAATTCTCGTATTGCACCAGGAGCATCGCCGTATCCGCGGGAGTGATCTGCTGCTTGAGGGTGCCGTCGAGGTTGAGATTGTCGAGGCTATTATTGACTCTAACTCCGTTATTATGGTAGTAATCCAGATCAACTCCATAACTGGTGTTCCGGTACGTCCCAAATTGCGAAGCCGTCTGATGCGTCATGCCGTCGGTCCGCACCTCGGTCGAATTGGCCGCCCCAAAGCCGTCGGCTTCAAACAATTTCGAGTAATCCTGCTGCGACACTTGCTGGGAAAGGCGTCCCTCCCCGACCGGCGCGAGCATATTGGCCAGAAGTAATTCGTTGAACCACGCCGTGTCGTAACGAAGATTGAACTGCGTCGGGTCCAGCAGGGCGTAATAACTGTCGGCCAGAAACAAATGCGCGGAGGCATTGGCGTAGTCGTCCGTCACCGCGCGAGCCGCTTCCCGGACGCTCACCTCCGTCATGCCCGCATCGCGATAAACCGCCGCCAAGTTGGCGCTGGCGACGGCCCGGTCCTGGTCCAGTAGAAAGTCGGACCGAAAGACGCTGCGGTTGTCATTGTCCGCCTGGGCGGCTTCCAAGTCGGAAATCGCTGGATTTACTTTATTCTGTTGCTGTTCGAGCAGGGCCAAATAGAGCCAGGAAGTTGGGTCCTTGGGGTCCAACGCGCGGGCCAGCTTCAGTTCCTTCTCCGCCCGCGCGTCCTGACCGCCGTTGGCGAAAGCCTTGCCCAGATAACTGCGGAGAAAGGAGCGATTGGGTTCCAGTGCGGCGGCTACGAGCAAATCCTCGCGCCCCGCTGCCCCCTGGCCCAATTTAAGGCGACAGAGACCCCGGCCGAGCCAGGCGTTGGCCAAGGCGCCGTCCAGGGCAATCGCGGCTTCGAACTGGGCTGCCGCCGCGCTAATATGGTTTTCCGCCGCGAGCAAGAAGCCCTGCAAAGCGGCGGCTTGGGCATTGCGCGGCCCCAAACGCAAGGATTTCTCCAGGGCCCTCTTGGCGGCTTCCACCCGCCCAAAACTGAACTCCAATTCGGCCACTCGCTCCCAGCCAAAGGCAAAATTCGGGGACGCCGCCACTGACGCCAGGGCCGAACGCAACGCCTCACCCAATTGATGACGCGACTGTTGATAATACGAAAGGCCGAGTAATTGGCTCGGACTGTTCGGGCCGGGGATAGACTCAAGTTCCCTCTCCGTCACCGCCGCCATGAGAAACCGCAACGCTGCGGCCAGGGGACTGTTGGTGGAGGCGGAGGCCAGCAGCGCTTCGCTATGATCGACATCGCCCGACCCCAATACCAGGGCGGCTTCATAAATTCGTTCATTGCCGCTTGCTCCGGTCCCCTTCGCGGGCCACAGGCGGAGCGCGGTGAGCAAGTCGCCCGCCCGATACGCGGCCAGTGATTGGGCTTCGGCACTGTCCAAAGGGGCCTCAATTTTCAACTCATCGGGGTCCAGGACGCCCGGATAGTAAAGGGTCCATTGTATCACATTGACCGCATTGAGCAGGGGCGCTTTGCGCGGAGGCGCGTTGCGATCCACGATGGCCTCTTCGCCCGATTGGAGGTTTAAGGACCCCTGCGCGTTGGACAAATCAATGCGACCGTCCAGCAGAGCCACCTGCGTTTGGCCGTTCGTCCCGACAGCCAGATTAAACTCCGTGCCGCGAATGGCCCCGGAAGCCGAAGGGGTGCGGAACTCCAACTCCCCGGGCCGGTCGCGATTGAAAAAATAGGCGGCACCCGATCCGAGGTTGACGGCCGCGCCGGTTCTGGACGCTTGGGGTTCCTCAATTCTTAAAGTGGTCAATTCAAAAACCCGCAGCAGACTTTGATTTGACAGGCGCAAGGTGGCCCGGCTGCTGCGGCCGGTCCGAATCGTCGCTCCAAAAGGCAGGGCTTGATTGGTTATTCCTGGCCGCCACTCCTGGCCCCCGGTTGTCGATACTTCCACCGTGCCCGAAAAAACCAGCAAAACGACGTTGGAGGCTTTGCTTTCCGGCAATGGTTCGGCTCGCGCGACGCAAGCCGCCCAGAGCAACACGCTGGCCAGGCAGAACGCTCTCCCGCCCAAAGCATGGCTTTTGGTTGTCATTGGTTATTCAGAGCACAAAACCGCCCAATCCAACGGCCTCGGCTCGCTCCACACCGGTCTCAGCGATAGCTCAAAACGCTGATTTTGTCTTCTCTCATGAAAAAGATGAAGCAGCGGGAAGTCAAGACCACAGAATGGAGCGATTAAGAGCGGCGGGCTACGTTACTGCAGGACGGGCGCAGAGTGTCGCGCTCTTGGCCGATCCTTTTGATCGCTTCCTTACGATGTAAAATTATTTTCTGACCATTTTGCTTCCTACCAAAGATGAAAACAGTTTGACTCAAGGAGCGACTTGCCAAGATTTATATGGACGCGATGATGCTGTATCTTGAAGCGATTGGCGCCGGGATGTTCGCTGCGGCGGGAGGGTTGCTCGGACACTTCTCGTCACGGCTGCGGAAGCCCTATTGGATGCTGGGTTATTTCATTCCTCTGACCCTGATTTTAATTTATCGCCTCGCCCTGTTTTATCCTGCTTTAGCCGTCGTCCCTCCCGCTTCGTGGATGATGATCGGGCTGAGAAAATTTGCTCTCCTGGGGTTTGTCGCGACCATGATCCTTACGACGCCCCTGTCACGCTTGCCTCGAAAAAGGGACTGACTCGTAGTCATCTTGTTTATGGCGATATGGGTGCTTTATATATCGGTCTGGCCATTCCTTGCGCCTCTGGAGGCGCGGCAGGAACTCTCGCATCTGCAAACCCGCGTGGGCACAGACGGAATTTGTTTGCAAACGACCGGCTACACTTGCGGGCCCGCGGCCGCCGTCACGGCCCTGCGCAAGCTCGGGTTAGTTGGCGATGAGGGGGAAATCGCCCTTCTTTCCCACACCAGTTCCACCACGGGAACCGAACCTGACCTATTGGCGAACGCATTGCAGAAGAAATATGGGGAACAGGGCTTGATTGCCAGCTACCGATCTTTCAAAGACTTGGAGGAATTAAGGCGAGCTGGATTGACTCTTGCCGTGGTCAAATTTGGTTTTCTCGTTGACCATTATGTCACAGTCCTCGGCGTCACGAACGGCATGGTAATGGTTGGCGACCCTTTGGACGGATTGGGCAAGATGGCAAGTGAGGAATTTCTAAAAAAGTGGCGTTTTTCCGGCGTCGTGCTGAAACGGGAGTAATTGTCTGGCAAGCACTCCAAGAGTTGACGGTTAGCTGTTAAATAAATCAAACTTCTAAGTGACAATCTTGTAAAAATCTGCTCGCCGTCTGACTGACTGAGCAGTAACTTAGGAGTCGTCCAGAAATAAGTTGATACAATCATGACGGCTGGGGGTGGATGGAATAATTCCATTCGCCGTGAAAATCCTGAGGAAACATTCGTATCGAAGCCAGTTCTTCCTCGGTGGGT
>Ga0182016_10002485_pt1 | contig 21639 bp, 33 predicted proteins | sample 712S2MmetaG_FD_120491 | JGI IMG/M metagenome (GOLD analysis project Ga0182016, IMG submission 120491) | Permafrost microbial communities from Stordalen Mire, Sweden - 712S2M metaG | ecosystem: Environmental > Terrestrial > Soil > Wetlands > Permafrost | place: Sweden: Stordalen | collected... | reverse complement strand
CGTGACCTACTCTTTTCATGCTTCCCTTCGGGGATGGAAGAGTTCTACAAGAACTTGAGCGGCCGGTCCTCACCGACCGCTCTTTCAAAAAATCAATTCTCATTGCCGCGTCGGTAGTCCTGGTCCGTTGACCAGCCAACATCCTCGCGGAACAGTAGCGTCAATCACGCCGTTGCGTGTGCGGGCTGCTCGGTTGTGTTCCCAGACAGGTTTCCTGGTGGAAGCTCTGTCTTTTCCGAATCACAGCCGGTAGCCAGCACGGTTCAACGGCGTTTCTGTTTTGAGCCGGGAGCCTGGAGCGAATAGCAGGGAGCAATCCCTCTTCTCCTCCTTCTTTCTTTCTTTCTCCCCGCTCCCCGCTTCCCGCTTCCTCTTCTGGCTCCGGCGCTTTCCAGGAGAGGCTTTTCTCAAATGCCCGCATCCACGTATGACCAGAAGTGCCATCGCTTCAACGAACTCCGCACCCAGATGGCGGCCATCCTCGACGCCCCACGCGAGGAAGGAAAAGGCCTCTCGGCCGACGACGCCGCCAAGTTCGACAGGCTCGCCGCCGAGGCTAAGGTCCTCAAGGCCGAGATTCTCGGCGCAGATGACGAGACCAAGCGTCGCCGGCTCTTGACCGAGCTGGAGGAAGCGGCCGACGCTCCCCGCAGCAATCGGCCCAGCGCCGACCAGATCGAGAGCCAGCTCCGCCAGGGGCGCAGCGACTTCGAAAACGGCCGCTACAGCCTCCGCTATTTCAAGGCCAGCCGCACCAACGGCAAGTCGGCCCACGAACTGGCCTACGAGTCGGGCCTCGTCCTCCTGGCCCGGGCCGGCACCGGCGGGGCCAAGGAATGGGCCCTCAAGCGGTGTGCCGAACGCGGCATGCAGTTGGCCACGATCTCGCCCTTCCAGGGCGAGGACGGTTCGAGCTCCGGCGGGTACCTCGTGTTCCCCGAGTTCGAGCGGAACCTGATCAATTTGAAGGAACAGTACGGGGTCATGCAACAGCTCGCCTATCGGATCCCGATGGCCAGCGACACCCTCATCGTTCCCCGACGTGCCGGCGGCACGGCCGTCTACTACCCGGGTGAAAACACCCAGCTGACGGCCAGCGCGATGCAATTCGACCAGGTCCAATTGATCGCCCGCAAGTACGCCCAGCTGGCCCTCTGGTCGACCGAGCTCAACGAGGACTCCGTGATCGCCATGGGCGATCTGCTCTCCGGCGAAATGGCATATCAGTTCGCCAAGGCCGAGGACTTCAACGCGGCCCAGGGTGACGGGTCGGCCAACTACGCCGGCGTCGTGGGCTTCCTGCAGGCCCTCGCGATTGGCAAGAACGGCGTGGTCCCGACCGCGTCGCTGGTGACCGGCAGCGGCACCTCCTGCACCGGCACCGGCTGGGCCGGCGGCGGGCAGACCACGTGCATCAACGGCGGATACAGCGGCCACGGCTACACCACGCCGGCCCTCTTCGCCGCGGGCACGGCCGCCAACGGCGCCAGCTTCAACGCCTGGAACCAGGTTGTCGCCAACCTGCCGATCTACGCCGAAGCGCGGGCCAAGTGGCTCATGCACAAGACGATCTTCTGGGGCATGATCGCGCCGATCATCGAGTCCGCCGGCGGCAACGTGGCCATGATGCTCTTGCAGGGCATCCCGCTGAAGTTCCTGGGCTACGACGTGCAGTTCATGCAGGCCATGCCCATCGCCAACGCTTGCAGCGGCACCACGGCCGCCACCAGCCCCGCGGTGACGATCCCCGCCGTCCTCGGCGACGTGGGCAACACCACGTTCATGGGCACCCGCCGCGGAGTGACCGTGAGGACCTCGGATCAACGGTTCATCGAATACGATCAACTCGCCATTCAGTGCACGGAGCGCGTGGCCATCAACAACGTCTGCGGTGACTCCGTCGCGCCGCTGATCCAAGCCGGGCCCATGGTCGGCCTGCAGTTGCCGATCAGCTGATCGATTCTGAGCAATTTCGCCCCGGGTCCATGGGTTCCATGGCCCGGGGCCCTCTTCCTTCTCCGCTTCTTCCCTCCGCAATTTCCTCTCTCGCACATCGAAAGACAATACCATGAGCAACTTCGCATCCGCCGCCTACATGCAGGCGGTCGTTCCGCAGTCGATCACCGCGAGCCCCACGGGCTCGAACGTCATCGACACCGCGGGTTACGATTACATGGAAGTGATCATCAGCTTCGGCGCCATCGGGGCGAACTTCCCCACGTCGGGCGGCACGACGCAGAACACGAGCTCGCTGTTCCTGCAGGAATCGGCCACCCGCACCAACGCCACGACCCTCGGCGGCACGATCTACGCCGTTCCCGGCGCGACGTTCGGCTTGAGCCAGACGATCAGCCCGCCCACGGCCCTCTACAACCCGCCGGAAGTCTTCACGAATCCGACGTCGGCCTTGCCGTTGACCGCGGCCGGCAACAACGGCCCGAACACGATCTGGCTGATCAACGTCGACCTCAAGGGCCGGCAGCGCTTCCAGCAGATCATCGTCTACGCCGGCGGCACGGCCACCCTCGTGGACGTGATCGTGCGTCTGAGCAAGACCGAGATCGCGCCGCACAACCCGGCGCAATTCGCGGCCCCGTCGCAGACCTACACCGGCCAGGTCCTGCAGGTCCCGCCCTACGGCACCCTGCAAGCCACGACCTCGCTGCAGAGCATCAACAACCAGGGCGTCTGACGCCTGGTGCGAATCTCCTTCCTCGGCCTCGCCCGGCGGCATTCGCTGCCGGACGAGGCATCGAACGGTGTTTGGGTGAGACGGCAACACGCCAGTCTACGGTCCGCAAGGGCCGCCTGGAGAAGCGGTTCGACTCCGCGCTACACCTCTAACCAGCGAAAACAAGCGAGGCTCCCATGGGTTTGCCAGGCACCATTCCGATCGCCATCGTCGCCTCCGGCACGGGCGGATCGTCATCGACGACGACGTTCACCTTCGGCGCCGTCGGCAGCGGATCGCTGAATCTTCTGCCCTCGGGCAACTACCAATTGCAGATCGTCAGCGCCACGGGCGTGACGCTCGGATTCTATGCGGTTACGAGTTGGTCGCCCATGGTCCGCCAGCCTGGCGCCTACGACGTGGGCACGCCGCCAACCTTCGGCGCGGCCACGACGTGCACCCTGGCCACCTCGCCGGGCACGACCGGCACATCCATCACCTGGAACCTGGTGCAGAACGCCGTCTTCACGCAACAGGGCCTGATGAGCTACCCGTCGGACGCCAACGGGTACCCGCTCAACCAGGCCGGCGGCATGACCATGACCGGCGGCTCGGTCACCCTTGGCACGGCCGGCACGCCCTCGCAGCTCTCGGCTGCCAGCGTGCCCTGCAAGATGGTCGTGATTTCGCCCTCGGTGGCCAGCGGGGCCAGCAGCGGCGTCACCGTCACCGTCGGCTCGTCGAGCGCGGGCGTAACGGCTGGGCAGGGCCTGTACATCTTGACCACCTATTCGGGCAGCGCGGTGCAGACGCAGCCGCCGCCGGTCACGTTGCAAGTCTCCGACCTCTCGCAGGTCTGGGTCAAGTCAAGCCTCGCCAACGACGTCATCGGCTTCGTCTATTTCGTTTGATCGCCAGTCCCCCTGACACGAACCCCTGGCACGAGTCCCTGACATGAAAATCCAACTCCTCGAGCGCCGCATCTTCTCCGATGTCGGTGCCATCTGCGATTACCGCGAGGACCTGGCCCGCCGGCTGATCGCCGAAGGCCGGGCCAAGCTCTACGTGGCCGATGGCAAGAAAAAGCCCGCCATGGATCCGGAACCGGTCCAAGAGCCGGCGAAGGAGCCGGCGGCGAAAGAATCCCTGCCCGCCGCCCTGGTGCCCGAACCGCGCGAGCAGGAGCGCATGACGCCGGCGAGGTCCCGCAAGCGCGGACCGTGGAGAAATTAGGTTTCCGCTTTCCAGGTGTCAGGCGCCTGCTTCTCCCCCGAAAGCCATGTGGAGAAAACGGGACTAGGGAGGTGAACAAAAAGGGCCGTGGGACGTGCACAAATATCAGTCTGACACCTGACACCTGACGCCTGACACCTGACATGGCTTACCATCGAACCCAAGAGCTGCTGATCACGCCGCCGGCGATCGAGCCCGTCTCGATCACCGAGGCCCAGCAGCATTTGCGGTTGGATGGCCAATTCGACGCGGATTACATCCAGGCCCTCATCGTCACCGCGCGGACGATCCTCGAACAGTACTGCTGGAGCGCGTTCATCACGCAGACCTGGCAATACTGGTGGGATAGATACTGGTGGAAAATGTTCATCCCGCGGGCCCCCATCAACACGGGGTGGAACAGCGGGGCGATCGCCAGCACCTCCTGGGCCGGCAACGTGGCCACGGTCACACTCGGCACCGCCGCGCAGGACCAGTTCCTGAGCACCTTGTACGTCGGCCAGACGGCGATCATCTCGGGGGTTTCCCCGACCGGGTACAACGGCAGCTTTCCGATCACCAGCCTGACCGCGACCGGTTTTACCTATTCGATCAGCACGAGTCTTGCGGCCGGCAGCGGCGGATCCGCGGCCACCGGCAATAACGGCGGCGTGCAGTGGATCCAGTATTTGCCGCCGCAAGGCAACTCGGCCGGACCGAGCTCGTATTTTACCTTGCCCTATTCGGTCTGGGAGACCTCGGCCGAAAACGGCCTGCCCTACATCCGCGCAGCCTGGCTGCAGACCTGGCCCATCACCCGCGGCTTCCGCGACGACGTGACGGCGCAGGTCGTCTGCGGTTACGGCCAGCTGGCCACCGACGTGCCGCTGCCCATCCGCCAGGCGATCAAGCTTCTGCTCACGCATCTGTACCTCAACAGGGGCGAGGCGCCCGCGGAAATGCCCAAGGCGATCGACGCGCTGATCGCACCGTACCGCTTCAAGGAATTTTGATAAGTCGGCGGTGTGAACCGAAATACGCCCCACCTTTCTCCGCCCGCTAGCCCATGGCGATCAGATACAAGCCCCCAGCGATCGGCAGTTATAAGAACCGCATGGCCATCCAGGCGGTCGCCACAGACGGCACGAGCGACGGCGGCACCGACGAGACGCCCAGCACGTTCACTTATATCTGGTGCTCGATCGAGTCGCTCGGCGGGCAGGAACTCTGGCTGGCGAAGGCCCAGCAGGACAAGGTCAGCCACCGCATCCGCTGCCTGTACCAGGCCGGCATCAGCCCCAAGATGCAAGGCAGCTACGCCGGCCGCACGTTCTACTTCACGAGCGTAGTCGACATCGACGAGCGGCACGTGGAGCTGGAGATTTTGGCCACGGAAGTCATCGCGACATGATCAATCCGTACATCGCGATCAAGAGCGTGCTGCAGAACGATGCGGCCACGCAGGCCGCCTTGAGCGGCGGCCAGATCTGGAGCTACTGGCCGCGGACCTACGCCACGCCGTGCATCGTCGTCGAGGTCGATAAGGACGACGAGCAGAACGATCTCAGCGGCAAAGCGCCCAGCGGCATGATGATCAGCGAGATCACGATCACCTGCCGGGCCGGCGATCCGGGCGGCGGTCTGGCCTCCTGGGCCGTCTGGGCTGCCGTCAAGGCGGCGCTGGCCGGTCAATCGATCGGCGGCATGGATTACATCCTCGACGACACGGCCGACAGCGCCACGCCCAAGAGCGAGGGCTCGACGGATCACTGGTACGACCGCGTCATGAGCTTTACGACGATCCGCAGCAGTTGATCCGCGGAAACGCCAAATGAGCACCGGACTGGAAGGCGTCGATAAGCTGCTGGGCAAGTTCAAGGATCTTGCCGATCACGGCATCCGCAAGGCGGCCAAGGCCGGCGTGAATGCGGGCCTGCAGCCGCTGGTGAGCGAGATCCGCAAGGCCGTCAACTCGGCCCCCATCTCGCCCGACCTGAAATCCGCGGTCCGCAAGACGTTGGGCAAGCGGATTTTGAAGAAAGAGAACCAGGACCTCACCGGCAAGGCCGGCTTCGGCGTCGGCAAGCAAGGCGGCGCGAAGGGCAGAGCGGCCAAGGAACGCGCCGCGGCCAGCGGGATGCGAGGCGTGGGGGTTTCCGCCGCCGACGTGCACTGGTTTGTCCTCGGCACGCAAGCCCGAGTTTCCGCCATGCACGCCGCTCCGATTCCCAACGCCCTGGTCATGCCGGGACTGAAGGGAAAGGCCTACCGGGCGGCGAAGGCGGCGGCAGCCGGGGCCGGCGACCAGATCCTGAGGATCACGAACACCGGCCGCATTGAGGCCATGCTGGCCGGTTTTGTGGAAAGCGCGGCCACCACGGCCGGCGCCCGCATGGCCACGGCCATGGCTGAAAAAACCAAACAAGTTCTGGCCGCCGAGGCGGCTAAATAACAGGAGTACCTATCGTGGCTCAGACGCTCAGCGGCACCAAAACCGGAGTCCTTTCCCAGACCATCACCTGCAATAGCGTGCAGGCGGCCCTCGCGCTCACGCCCAACGGCTCGGCGGGCCCGGCCTGGGGCGTAACGGCTCCCGCCGGCCTCACTGTCACGGCGATCGCCAGCAACGTCTTCACCGTGGCCAACTCCTTCTCGGCCGCCCCGGGCTGCGGCGGCAGCGGCACCAACGGCGCGATCAGCACCTCCGATATCGTGGGAGTCTACTGGACCACGGCCGCCGGCAGTTATTACAACTGCGGCTGTACGGTTTCCGCGGCCGGGGCCACGTCGGTTACGCTCACCGGCGGGACCTATGCCGGCAACACGGCGCTGCCGACGACCTTGACCGGCATCACCTCGATCATGCTGGTACCCGGCCAGAAGGTCACCAGCGACGTGAGCATCGTCTACTCGGCGCTCCAGCAAATGCTCGCCGTGAGCACGCAGATCGGGGCCGTCGAGTGGTACGACGGCGCAAACATCGAACGCGTCTCCTTCTTCCAGACGGCGAGCAACGGCGGCATCACCTTCGACACCTGGCCGACCACCTATCCATCGACGTCGAATCCATTCACGGGCACGATCACCACGCTCTATTTCTATAACTTCAGCGTGACCGTCTCGGCCACGATGCAGGCCACGGTGATCCTGACCTGAGAAACGTAGGGAGCAGAGCAGGGAGCAAGGGGTAATACCCCGGGCTCCCCGCTGCAAGCTCCCCGCTCCAAGCCCTTGGCTCCCTGCTTCACGCTCTTTTCCGAAGGACTTCCATCATGCAGCAAGTCAAATCCAAAGGGACGGTCTTGTCCGTCTACACGGGAGCCGGCTATACGGCCGTCGCTCAGGTCATCAGCCTCGATCTCCCGGAAATGGAGACCGAGACCTACGACGCCGACTATCTCGGCAACACGACCGTGGCCATTCCGTATCTGCCCACCGGGCGGACCGAGGGCGGCAAATGTTCCGGCGAGATCTTCCTCGATCCGGCCAGCTACAACGGCAACGGGCACAGCGTCCTGCTGACCATGCTCACGCAGACGCCGGCCGTGCCTTTCTCCGGCGGCCTGCCGGTGACCACGCCGGCCGCCTCAACCGGCGGCTGGGCATTCTGGCAGATCACCTTCGCCAATACCGACGGCGGATCGGGCGGCACCGGCCCGACGAGCTGGACCTTCGTGGGAGCCGGCTTCTCTTTGGGCGGCACGGTGGCCCTCAAGGACGGGCTCAAAGGCAAGTTCTCCATCAAGCTTTGCGGTCTGCCGACCTTCGGCAACTAACCGCGGCAAGTCGGCTGCGGCCGGTTCGCGTGGGCTTCCAGGGGCGCCCGCGCGGCCGCCGCGGCCTTTTTTCTCTTTCTGTCTAGCCTCTGGTCTGTTTTCTCACAAAACCCCTGGAGTCGATCCCGTGAAATGCAAACTGGTCCGCGTCATGCGGACCCATCCGCGTGATGAGTTCCCGGACGGCATCATGCCGATCGGGACCATCGTTTCCGACACGCCCGACGTCCTTTTATGGGTCCGCATGGGCATTGCCGAGCCGGCCGACGAGGAGTGTTCCGCCCAGCAGAACCAGACGCCCGAGCAGTGGCAGGCCGCCAAGCATGCCTATGACCGCGTCTCCGCCGGGATCATCCCGGAGGACTACGCGGCCTTCGACACCGGCATGATCACCGGCTATTACCCGGACGGCTCGCCGATCCCCGGTCCCAACGCCGTCGCGGAAGAAGAGTTTGAACTCGAGTCCGAGCTCGAACTGGAGCTGTTGGACTAGATCCAAACGCTAAACCGTTTTTCATCCCCTGTTCTCACCCTGGAGCCCCTTTCATGTCCGCCACCGCAGCCAACCAAGACATCCTCACCGGCATCGAAACCCTCTTCCCGCCCAGCCAGGCCACGCGGCGGCGTTACAAGAACGTGACGCTCCCCGTGAATGGCTTTACCCTCCGCATCCAGTCGCTCACCGAGCGCGAGAAATCCAACTACGAGGCCAGCGTCTGGAAGCCGGGAAAGACCGGCCAGGAAATGGATCCGGCGAAGATCAAGACCTCCGGCCTCCGCCTGGCCATCCTCTGCGTCGTTGACAGCGCGGGCAACCGCCTCCTCAACGACACGCACCTCGTGAAGATGCAGGACTGGGACGCCCTCGACACGGAGCATTTGCACAAGGAGTGCAACCGTCACGTCGGCATCGGCACCACGGCCGTCGAGGACCTGGAAAAAAACTGAGAAACGACCCGCGGCACAAGCTGGCTTACCGGCTTGCCTACGGGTCGGGGATTCTCGACGTGGAGGCCTGGCGCGAGAGTATCCCGCCGGAGATCTTTGACTGGTGGGAGGCCTACGATCGCCTCGAAGGCGAGCCGTACGCACGGATCGCGGAAATTCTCAAGCTCGGCTTCGCCACGCTGGCGAACTCGTGGGGCGCGAAGATCGCGCCCGAGGATCTCGAACCCGCCAAGTCGCACGATAGCTCAGCGGCCAAAGGCCCCGCCGAAGTGGAGCGCATGCTCCGCACGGCCTATGGGGGCTGATCCTTTTCACCTTTTGCCCGGCACCTGCCATGTCCACCGGAATCGGCGATCTTGTCGCGACCGTCTCGGCCAATACTGCGCCGTTCCAGTCGGCCATGTCGGCCGCCGGCAAGAAGGTCATCGAGTTCACCGAGAAGATCAGCCTCATCGGCGCGCCGTTGCGGCATATGGCCAGCGTGCTCGAAGAGACCGCCGGGCAGCTGCTTAACCTGGTCAACCCGGTCGAATGGCTCTCCAAGGGTTTTAACCTGCTCATGTACCCCCTCCAATGGTGCGCCCGGCAGTTCGAGGGCATCATGGACGCGGGGAAAGCGATCGAATCGTTCACGCGATTGGAAAACGCCACGGTTCGCCTCGGCGCGGCCATGAAGAATGCCGGCGGCGATATCGGCGTCACGCAGGCCAAGATCCAGGAAATGACCAAGGGCCGCGCGGGCGGCCTGGAGGGCATGACCACGCTGGTGGAATCGGGCCTCAAGGGCGGCAACCTGGAGGCCGCCTACGGATCGGCCAAGGACCTGGCGGCGATGATGGGCACCGACATGCCCACCGCGGCCAACATGCTCGGCACGGCGCTGGAATTCCCCGAGCGGGCCGCCCGCATGCTCCGCGAGGCCCACATCAAGCTCACGGAATCCCAACAAGAGGCGATCAAGACCCTGGCCGCCGTCGGCAACGAGGCGGGCGCGCAAGCGATCATCCTGGCCGCCGTACAGGAAAAGACCGAAGGCGTGGCCGACGCCATGCGCGGCACGCTGGGCGGCCAGATGAAGGAATTTTCCGGCACGATCGACCATCTTTCCGAGATTTTCGGCGAGGCCCTCAAGCCCACCATGGAGGCCGTCGTCGGGCTCTTCAAGGACATGGCCAAGTGGGTCGGCGACAACAAGGCCGCGATCCTCGCCTATGGCGATACCGCGGGGACCGTCTTCCGCAGCATCACGGAACCGCTGGAGACATTCATTTCCCTGCTCAAGTCGGGCGAGACCTCCTCGGCCATGCTCTACTTTCAGCTCCAGTGGGAAAAGCTGAAGGACACGATCACCAACATCATCGCCTATATCAAGGCCCAGATGAGCGCCGTCATCGGCAGCCTTGGCGATCAGCTCACGACGATCTTCAAGCCGCTCCTGGAAAGCCTCGACGGGGCCATTGACGCGGCTCACCAGACGATCAAGGACATCGAGGTCAAGGCCGGCCTCAACGTAGAGCACCACTGGTTCGTGCTCGACGACAAACTCAATCCGATCACGAAGTCAAATCTCGGGGCATCGATCGGCACGCGATCGGACCAGGACAAGCAGGCGGCCGCCCAGGCGATCGCCGACGCCGCCGCGCAGCTCATCAATCCCTCGGGCTCGGCGGCCACGCGGGCCGCGCAGGAGGCCTACAACAAGAGCACGGGCGCGCAGGGCATTGGCCTGCAGACCGGCGTCGACCTGGAAAACAAGATGGCCAAGGAAGCGTCCGACGCCTTCGCCAAGGCGAGCGTCAAGGAACAGGCCACGGCCGCCCAGGCTTTCGCCGCGGAGCTCGCGGACTGGAAGACCTCGCCGGTCAACACGGCCATCATGGAGAAGGAAAAAGAGGTCAAGGAAGCCAAAGAGGAAAAGATGGCCAACGGGCCCAACGCCCTGGAAAAAGGCTCCGCCGCCGCCTGGACCGGCATCCAGGACGCGATCAACGCACTGCATGCAAACGGACCGGCAGTCGAGACCGCGGAGAACACCAAGAAGATCGCCGACTGGTGCGACAACAACCCGCCGGGCGTGCAGCCCGGCCCCATCACGGAATCTGACCTCAATACGCAGATGGCATAATGAGCGTAATTTCCGTCCTCGAAATCAACAACGGCCGCGGCGGCGAAGGCACGGTCACGCGAGACAAGTCCTGGCGGACCTACACGCGCGTGTTCCGCGTGATCTGCAACAACAACGCCGACGATGCCATTGTCGTCAGCAACGGCGTCGAGAGCGCCTATGGGATCTGGCCGGGCTCTCCCTATCCGACCGACTTCGGGGCCTGGTGTACGAAGCTCAACGCCCGTCCCGAAGGCAAGAGCAAACTCGTCTGGCTGGCCACGGCATCGTACACGAGCGAGTGGCAGCCGCAACAGAATCCGCTCAGCGACCCGGCCATCATCGAATGGTCGGCGACGCCCTACCAGCGGCCATATACCTTCGACAAGAACGGCCACGCCCTGCTGAATTCTGCCGGCGACACGTATTATCAGCCGATCATGGGCGATGACTCGCGCTGGGAAGTCCGCGTGCAGAAGAATCTTGGGCTCGTGCCGCAATATCTCTTGGGCTACAAGGATGCGATCAACAGCGACAGCTTCCAGATCGATGGCGTGAGCGTGAGCCAGTACCAGGCCAAGGTCTCGGCGATCAACATCGGCAAGGTGCAGACGCGGAACAATATCAGTTTTCGCGTCCTCTCCTATACCATGCAGCTGGACACCACGAGCGTGGGCGCCAACGGCCAGCCCACCGGCTGGGTCAAGCAGGTCGTCGACGAGGGCATGAACCAGATCCTGGGCGGCGTGCTCTGTCCCTGTTGCGACGATAGCTGGGCCCCGGTCCGCGTTCCGGTCCTGCTGAACGGATCCGGCGTGCAACTCTCCAACCCGACGCCCAGCAGCGTGAAGTTCAACTCCTACCATATTTACCCGGAACTGGCTTTCAACGGCAACCTGCCGATGAGTTGAGCCGGTACCAGACGCCATGCCAGTCCCCTCGGATGCTGCTTTCGGCCGGATCTCACGTTCCGTGGACTACACGGAGACGCTGCGTCGCAATCGTGACGTGGTGGCCCCGCCGCTCTTGCAGAGTAGCCGGGACCTGCAGTGGGTCAAGCTCAACGGCGACGTCTACGGCGGCACCACGGCGACGGGCGACCTGGTGAACTGGTCGGCCTCCGCCGGATCGTATTCCACGACGAGCAACAGCGTCACCGTGAAGGACACCACGGGCAAGCTCTTCGGGGCCAGCGGGCAAGAGGTGCTCTGCCGGGTGACCTATCAACGATCGTCGCCCTATAGCTATTACGAGCTCGTCTGGGCCAACCCGTTCATCATGGCGACGACGACCTCGGTGGTCAGCGGATCGACCTTCACCGTGAATACCAGCGGCGGATCGGCGCTCACCGTCAGCAACTGGTGCGGCTGGTCGACCGTGGCGACCTCCGGCGTGCTCTGCATGATCGGCTGCGATGGCAATGGCGGATTCGGCTTCGTGCAAGGGACTTGCGGGAGCTGATCATGCCGATGCCTTGCTGTTGCAATCAATGCCAGCTCTGGTCCGATCCTCTCTCGGGCACAAGCGTGAATCCGGCGAACTGGACCGTGCATTCCGGCACGTGGACCGTCTCTGGTGGTATTCTCAGCACCAGCAGCGCTAACGCCCGCCTCGATTGCGCCTACGCTCCGTCCGTGCCATGGGTTCTGGGAAACGGTTACTACCCCAGCGGTTTTCCGTTTGACATGTACCAGATGCTGGGGGGAATTTACCGCGTTTATCTGGGCACGACCAGCGACTACGTGGAACTGAACTTCAACGGGACCGCGCTGCAACTGCAGATCACCTTCCACGTCGGGGGCACCGTCTATCCAACCACCAACATTCCCATCGGCGGCACCTCCGGTTCGCCGGTCGGATTCAATATCTGCTTCACCAGCAGTTCGATCAAATTGGATTGCAATCTCGATTCGCCGGTACCGGCCTCGGCGTTCGTCCCGGTTGGTCCCACGGGGACCTACTTCGGCATTGGCACGGGAGCGACCACGGTAGCCTGCTACTGGGACACGATCGGCATCTACAAACTCGGCAACGGAATCAACCAGTGTCCAACGTGTCGGCTATGTCAATGGTGTTCAGGACAAACCCCTTATGAATGGCAAGCGGTAGTCACCGGCACGGCGAGCTCTGGATGCAGCGTCGATGGAACCTACATCCTCAAGAGCGACGGCGAATTCACGTCCGGATGCAATTGGAATTATGTCAGCGGGGCGCTCTCGGCAGCGCTTAGTCTTGTTTATGGCGGATGGTCTTTCCTGATCAACAACACCAGCACGTGCGGAGCCTACGGACCGCTGAATTTTACGAGTTCCGTAACTGGTCCTTTCGACTGCACGGCGACGAAAACGATTACGCTCGGATCGGCGCAAGTGGTCCTGACTCCCTTGCAACTGGTTGCTTAGAAGGATCCCATGAACGATTGCGTCATCGAGAACGGGGCGTGCGTTTTCTGCGGTTGGAAATGGGCCGGCGATCCGGGCGTACATAGAAACTGCCCCACGCATGCCAAGCCGCGCGAGCCACGCACGGAGTCGCAACAATCGGATTGCCTTGCCGTCTGCGCCACGTGCGAGCACTGGAATCTCGTCCGATGCATGCGGTGCAATTGCCCCAAGCATGATCCCGCGGCATGGGCAAAAAGGTTGGAAACCGGCGTCTGTCCGCTGGGAAAATGGCCGGCTCCGGAGGGGACCGCTATTTCGGCTTCCAAACCCGAATAGCAATGACAACGGCAACCACCACGAGCATCAGCAAGAGAACCGGCGTAAGGCTGCCCAGATCTCGAAGATTCATCCAGGCCGGCGGCAATAAGAATCTGATCATGATCGGCATCCTCTAACCATGATGCCACCAGGCCAGAGCGTCGCCGACGACCGCGACGGTCAGCCCGATGCCGGAGACGAATCCTCCCAGCCAGATTCGGCCGGTACCCAAAGAGTCCCCGCCGACCATCGGCCAAATTCCCCAGGCGAGGAAGGGCAGGCCGAGACAAAAGATGCCGGCCCCGATGAGTTGGATTTTCTTCCAGCGCTTTTCCGTCAATTCAATTGCCACGGCGAACCTCCTTTACTCCCAGCCCATCGCAACCCTGACCAGGTGCCAGACCCCCGCCGCGATGATGACAAGGGCCACCGGAATCCAGAATTCGCGGCTATGGATCGGTGGGTAGGGCATGCCGTGATTCTAATCCGCCGGCCGGCGGGTTGCAATTGTCGGCAATTGCCGACACGGGGCCTGATACCTCGGCACTAATCGCGATCTGCCGAGGCCGGCGGCCTCTGGTAATGAGTCTTTGACTCATAGTCTCATATTTTCACTTCTTGCGGGCCTTCTGCCCCGCCATCTTCCCTCCCACCAGGTCCGCCGGCGTGCAGCCGACGGCCGCGGCGATCGCCGGCAGGGCGTCCAGCGGCAATCCTTCGCTTTTTTCCCAGCGGTACCAGGTCGTAGGCGGTACGCGGGCGATCGCGGCGGCCTCCTGCACGCTCAGCGCCGTCTTGAGCCTCCGCCGCGGCCCGCAGAGGGCCGTTTGCGCGTTCGGGGCAAATCCGGTGGAGTTCAAACTAACACCCCGCCACGGTGGCAAGTAACCGTCCTGTCGATCCGGTGGTTGCGGGTTCGATTCCCGTCGCCCTCGCTGAGATAACTTGAAGCCCGGCAATCAATTGTGGTTGCTGGGCTAGTTGCAGTTTCCGGAAAACAGTACGGAGAAGGTGCGCTGAACGCCCAGTTTCCCCGTGGAAAACAGGACTCAGGACTCAGTACGCAGGGGATTGTAACGAGCGATCGATTGACAGGCAAGCGAAGTTTCGATAGTATGGAGATATGGCAATTTTGAGAGACAAGCACACCGTCCAAGTCATCGCGGCTAATCTTCGCCGGCTTATGAAGGACCGCAAGGAACCGTTCACTCAGCAGAGTCTCGCCACTGCCGCACACGTACAGCAGTCCGCTATTTGCCGCATTCTGAACGCTCAGAACGAGCCTTCAATCTGCATTCTTCTCCGGGTTTGCAAGGCCCTGAAATGCAATCTTCTTCAGCTTCTCGATGAACAGACCGCAGAAATTCTTGAAACTGCGTCTTGACAGAATAATCTAAAGTTAGATAATGTCCGTTATCGGGTCAAATGACCTGGTGACGGCGTTCTGTTTTCTTGGGGCCGTGCGGCCCTGGCAGCCCGCCGTCGGGAGTGAGATCCCGGATGAAGTTGTTCGATTCTTGCGCGGCCGGGGGCGGGTGGATTTTGAGCCGCTCTGCCCCTGGTCGTGAGGGAGGCTTTCCAAGGCGGAAATTCCATCATGGCGAGCTGGAGCAGGAGATAGGCAGAGGAACACAAACGGCCGGACCTGTGCGAGTCCGGCCGAGTGAAAAGGCGCAAGGAGGAAGCCCGGCCCTTTGGCGCCATCATATACCCCTGGCCGGGCGCGTTGCAAGGAGGAAATCATGTTAGTTTTGTCTCGGAAGTTGAACGAAACGATTCAAATCGGCACCAGCCTGGTCCGCGTCGTGAGTATTAAGCGGGGCCAGGTCAGGCTGGGGATCGAGGCCGCCGGCGACACGACGATCCTCCGCGGCGAGCTCCGGGAGCAGCCGGCGGAACTGATCAACGCCGGCGAACTGGCCGAGGTCTTAAACCACAACTCTTGGCAGAAAGAACGAGGGAAAAAATGACCCAAGATCGTAAGCCATTATGTAGATTTCTGACGCGAAACGTCTCCTACGCACCGGAATTAACCGATCTAGCCCGGCGTATCGCCGAAGCAAAAACAGAGTCTGAAAGACTGCTCGGCGAAGAAGAGTTCAATTGGGACGCTGAGATGGTACTCTTCGTCGCACTGCGATTAGGACTCGACGATATGGCGGCGCGCTGCGGTGTCTCGATCAGGACCCATGAACCCGACGTCGCGGAGGTGTTGTGACCATGGGAATCATCACAAGCAATCCGGCTGGGACGCGGTCGATCGACGTCCGGATCCTCAACCGCTTTGCGGCCTCGCTGAGCGCGGTCGCCAGGTTGGAGCACAGGAGCCTCCAGGAGTTCTCCGGCCGCATCCTGGAGAATGTGGCCCAGAAGATCGCCAGTTACAACCGCAGCGGCACCGAGCTCGTGGGCGACGACACCGACGTGCCCGAGGACCTGGTCGAGGCGGAGCTGCGGCTCGTCGAGCTCTTGGCCGACGGCGAGCGGCTCGGTAATTTCATCGGCTTCGACAGTCTGCGGCTGGACGACGTCCGCGATCGCCTGCAACAGATCCGCACGCTGCGGATGGCGGAGGCCGCATCGCATGGCTAAACAATCGTCCACCACAGGCCGGCTTCTAAAGGCCGAGGACTATTTGACCCGGGCGCAGGCGGAGATCCTCGTGCTCTGTTCCGATCCGGAAATAATCGGCCGGCTGCGGGGCTGCTCGACGACCGTGGGCCTGGCGATCAACAAGATCCGCGCCGCCCTGGAGCATTTCCAGGCCATGCAGAAAGCCGAGAAAGCGGAGGGCCGGCGATGAGCGAGTATCAGCAGGTGCCGGTGGCCGTTGCCGAGGAAGTCTCCTTCCGTTACGCCAAGGACGTGGTGGTCATCGTCCGCTTCGACACGGAGCACAACATGTTCCACACCACGACCTATGGCAACTCGGCCGAGGACAAGCTCCACGCTTGGCTGGGATCGAGCGCGCGGAATGCACTTCATCTGCGCCGCGAAGGCACGGGAGGCGAGGGCGTCATGAGCGATCACTGTCAAGAGTGTGGGAAATCTGTGGTTCCCAGCGAATGCCCCGACGTGAGTTGGGACGACGGTGAAGCGATCTACACCTGCGCGGAATGCTGCGAATCGATCGAGATCGACAACTTCTGGCGGGATGAAATGAGGCGGGAGGGCGAGGCATGATGTTCAACGCCAAAACGCGCATCAAAGCCGCGCGACGGAACGCCTGCAATCTCTTGAACAAGGTTCGGCTGCTTTGCACGGATGTCGCGGCTGCATCACGCAGCAACTACTTGATCCTGGAACCGATGCCTCGGGCCAAGGAACTGGGCAATGAGTTGCGATTGACGGCGATCCTGATCGCGAACGCCGAGCAGCATCTTTTCACGGCGCAGACCATGATCGATGATGCGGGGAGGACCGAGGCATGAACGCCCGATCAGCAGGAGGTCCTGAGTGCAGAGTAGTGAGCGGGGTGCGCGCCGACGCCGTCCATGGTCTCTTCCTCCCGCTCGCTGCTCCTCTGGCCGCCTCCGAAGCTGCAAGCAAAGCGGCCGGCTGGCGGCGGGTGAGGTTCTGCATTCCCGCCGACAGCCAGCACGGGCATGGACAAGGGCCAGAAGGGCCCAAGCCGGTGGTAGTGTACGCCTGTCAGCGCAGGGCGTCAAGCGAAAAGCGGGGAGCGTGGAGCATGGAGCGGGGAGCCGAATCGCGTCGAACGACCGGATTGATCTCGTGGTCAACGTCTAACACGGGGATCGTCCACGACCGATTTTCGGCTCCCTGCTCCATACTCCCTGGACGAGGCGGACTGCAGCGGGGAGCAGCGAGCGAGGGGCGTGGCACCATTGGTGCCTTGGTGTTGTCCAAGGGACTGGTACAACGGCCGGCGACGACAAACCGACAACTGTACCCCGGCCGCTGCTCCGCCGCTCGCCGCCCCCCTGCCCTGCCCATCCGTCCATCTTGCCTAATCTGCATAGCTTACGCCAGTTATGCCTATTCCCCTCTAGTTAGCGGGTATCACAGCAACGGACTATATGTCCGTTGCTCTCGTTTGGTCGCTAAAGACCCGCTAGCATCCAGACCGATAGAGGGGGTGCGGCTCATCGAAAGGACTCTGATGGGCCAGCGGTCTTTAGTCACATTGCCTAAGCTGGGCAATTTGTACCGATATGGGGCAGGGCAGGGGGTTTCCATGTTCCTCCTGGCCCGGCTCTTGCGCCCAGGTCCCCGGTATGCCGCGATTAGCCCTCGCCACCATGCCGGGGATCGTGGGCCGTTTTCGAAGGCGGGGAGCGGGGAGCTTGGAGCGGGGAGTACGGCGGCTTGTAGCCAACCCTCGCCGGCTTCTCTGCTCCCGGCTCCCCGCTCCCTGCTTCTCTACTCGAGACTCTGTCGTGGATGGCCGGCGAACCATGCAGGATCCTCCTTTGCACCCTGCGCGCTGGTCATGCGCCCTGGTCAGGCGCGTCGGCCATCCACCGCCGAGTTTTTTTCAGGGCGGGGAGCAGAGAGCTTGGAGCAGGGATCCGGAAGGAGTTTTCTTTCTCCCCGCTCCCCGCTTTTTTGTTTGTTCATTCGTTCAGTACCCAGGAGGAAACCATGAAGTGGTACCGTTTAGCCGTCCTGCCGGAGCAGGTCGAGGCCGACCCGCATTTGCAGAAGAACCTTGCCGTCGCCGGCGTGATGCGGAGTTTGGGTGATGGCCGAGAGCACACGCGAGGAGAGATCATGCACGACTTCGGATTCGATACGTTCTGCTACGACCACGGCCTGCGTGCCTTGGACCGCATGGTGAAACTCCGCTTCGTCGACGTCCGCGTCGGCGATTACGAGCCTGATCGGGAGATCGAGGCCCAGCGGCTGGAGCGGATCGAATCGATCCATTGCTTTCCGCGCGTTCCGGGCGGCTTTGCGGAAGTCTTGAGAATGGTCGATATGGGCCTTCTCGACCGCTTCCTCCGCAACGGAAAGGCGATCGAGGCCATGAGAATCTTGCCCCTCGCGACCGGAGAGGTTCTTCAGATGACCAACAGCGCCGGCGAGTATATGGAGACGTTCGTTTACAGACCCGGCTTCAAAATCACTTTCGATCGCGCCCAAGCGGAGCCCGAAAGCGAAACCCCGATCACCGAAAAAACCCCGGCGGAGGAGCCCGCGGCCCTGCGGCCCTTGCAGCTCCAGGCCGCCGGTGGACGATAGACGCGTTGTTTTGTTCCCGACGGGCCCGGTTTACGTAGCAAGCAAGACTAAGGCCCGTCAAAACCTGCGAGCAGAAAGGAGCCTTCATGGTGCAATTGGGCGGTTAGTTCATCAAGTGAATTTCGATCTTGGCCGGGGAGGGTCGGGTAACTTTGCGCTTTGATTCCGCCAGGCCCTCCCCGCCGCCAGGATCGATCGATTCGCTGATCGCACTCCCGACCCGCCACGATTCGCCTTGCAGGGCCGACCCAGGGGGTGACCCAGTTAGGCCGATCTAGCCGGCTCGGAGCCGGTTTGTCGGCCCTGCAAAGCGCACCGTGCCAGACTACGGAATTGATTTTGTACAAAAAACAATTCTAGGTTTGAAAAATGGGCGCACGTTTTTGGCATGGACATTACGCTGTACCTGGGGCGAAGACGCCGCTTGCGCTCTTCGTGAAACACCTGGGAGTTGCAGCATGATCCAGTTCGTTACGAGAGGATGCGCGGCGCATGGACGCTCAAGAAGTTCTCGACTATGCGGTGAGTTACGCCGGTTTGGATGACTGGACCGAGAGCGTGCCCACGAGCACGCCGATCGTTCCATCGGGCAGGAGGGACAAGCAGGCGAAGAACCTTTTCCCAGATTGCCACGATTCGCTAGCGCCAAGGCAAATGGAGTCTCAGCCACCGGATTGCAAATCCGGTTACCGCTCTGGACCCGCTGCCGAGATAAAGCCACCCGCCCGAAAGGTGGCCAAGAAGAGCCGCTTCAACGATCGGCAGCGGCGGATCCGGAATCTCCTCGTGACGGAATTTGCCCGCGACCATTACGTCACGGAGAAGGCTCTGGCCGACTCCACGCGGGGCCTGGTGGATGATTGCCTCGGGCACGTCTCCCGATTCGAAGGCGGCGTGCAGGTGAAGCGGCTGACGAGCGAGCTGCTCTTCGACATGCGGGATTACTTCCTCGGCCTGATCGCCGACGGCGAACTGACGCCGCCGACCGCCAACAAGCATCTGCGGCAACTGCGGGCGATCGCCAACCACGCCGCCGCGGATCGGCTCGTGCAGCCGGTCGTGTTCCGCAAATTCTTTGCCGAAAAGGATCCCGATCCGAGCATCTGGACACCCGACCAGTACCAAAAAATCGGCGAGGCGGCCCGAGCGGTAACCGGATTCGTGGGCAAGGTGCCGGCCGGGATCTGGTGGTATGCCTGGTGGCGGACCATCAGCCGCACCGGCTGCCGGCTTTCGGCCATGATGCTGGCCAGCCGTGGCCATTATCAAAACAAGGTGCTCTGGCTCTGCCGTGACAACCAGAAGCAGAGGCGAGACCAAAAATTCCAGCTTCCAGACCCGTCCTGCGCGGCGATCGAGGACTTGTTGGCGGCGCATAACGAGGAACGGCTCTTCCCCTGGCCATATGATCACGTCAACTCGGGACAGAAGACCAATTGGAAGACCTTGTTCCATCACTTCCAGCGGCTCCTCTTGGATCCTTGTGGAATCACGCTTCCCGCCGGCGTAAAGACGCGGATGTGCCGGCGGACGGCCGCCACGGTAGTGAATGAATCGGGCGGCAGCGGGCAGCGGCTCTGCGGGCACAAGAGCGGCAGCACGACCGACAAGCACTACATCCCGCACGATCGCGTGCCGGTGATTACCGACCCGCTCCTCATCCCCGAGGATGTGCCGGCGCCGACGAAGCAATTGGACCTCTTTCAAAGAAAGTAGGAATGAGCGCGGTAGTGAAATTTTTGGGACCAGCGCGGGCGCTTCTGCGGGCGCGAGAGCAGGAATGCCGGCTGAAACGGGTCGACGGGGTTTGCCCGCTGACCGGGTCGGCCTACTCGGTGAGGCTCCTCTTCGAGCTCGTCGAGACGCGGAAGCGGATGACGATCGAAGTGGATCGCGCCGCCTGGGAAGAGATCCGCGATCGGGTCGATCGAGCGTTTGTCTTCTGAATGGTTTTTCTTGCAGGGACGGAGCGGATGGCGAAGAAGCGAAAGAAAGCGGCCGGGACGAGCAGGGCACGCAAGACCCAGCAGTCGGAGAACGTGCACCTTGTCCTGGCCGTGGCCGCGGTGCTGGCCGTGATGGGCGGATTGTTTTGGTGGAGGATCATTTACTGAACAGAAAGGAGTTTTCTTGCGATGGACGCACGGAAGGAAGATGCGAAGTGCCTGGGCAAGCCGGAAGGTCTGGCGGGCCTCTTCGTCTGGCTGAAGAAAGTCGGCCTGCCGATTCATTTGCCCGGGTTGCCGGGCGCTAAGAAGATCAGTCCGCCGCTGGCCCTGATGACGCCCGAGGCCCTCACGGAGGGCGAGGCCAAGCAGGTCATGGCGGAGATCAAGGCCGCGATGGAGAAACAACTCGGGCAGCCGGTGACGCTCATAGATCTGGGATTGGTAGACGTGAGCCAGATCAACCTGGGCGCGGTGAAGTTTGCACCCTGCAAGTGCAAAATCTGCCAGATGCGGGCCAACGTGCCATTTTTTGTTTTTCCAAAACAGCCGGCCGCTCGTCGCGGTCCGGGGCCCGGGCCAGCACGTCGGCGGCCATGGACCACGCCTCCCCCGCCGGCCCGGGCGTTTTTTCTTCAGAATCCTAGCACCTGATGAACGAGCATAAACAAGGCACAAAGATGGACCGCAACGAACTTTTGGCGAGCTATACGGCGGCCTGCGATTACCCTGGCCATTATGATGCGGCGGCCGTGCAGGTCGCAGCCGGCCAATACTGCGCCGCGCTAGGAATTCAGCGGAAGATTGTCGAAATTACCGCGCCCTGGTGGCGAGTCGCGGGCACGATGGAATTGGTAATCGAGATCGCCCTCGCCGCCCGCGCCGCCCTCGACGCCCGCGACGACCGCGACGCCTTTGACGCCCGCGACGCCCTCGCCGCCCGCGACGCCCTCGCCGCCCGCGACGCCCTCGCCGCCCTCGCCGCCCCCGACGCCCGCGCCGCCCGCGACGCCCGCGACGCCCGCGCCGCCCGCGACGCCCATTTCGCGATCCTAGTGAGGGAGTTTGGTAATTG